>Ga0126312_10000213_pt1 | contig 30548 bp, 40 predicted proteins | sample Plot104A_FD_92537 | JGI IMG/M metagenome (GOLD analysis project Ga0126312, IMG submission 92537) | Serpentine soil microbial communities from UC McLaughlin Reserve, CA, USA - Plot104A | ecosystem: Environmental > Terrestrial > Soil > Grasslands | place: USA: UC McLaughlin Reserve, Lake County... | reverse complement strand
CCAAAGTCCGTCCCACTTTATGAATATCTCACATATCTGACAGCGTTTCTGTCCACTAGCGTACCGGCCTGAGCCAACTGGCTTTTGAGCCTTGTGACGGATGCATATACCTTTACAAGTCATACGATTCAATGGCCAAATGCGAATTTTCTATTTTAATCTTGGTAATAATTGATCATGATCGGTAAACAACGTTTGTATGAGTTAAAAGAAGAGGAAGAAAAGGCTAAAAAAGCCTCTAGCGGACGTTGATGCTGTTGGCTTGGAACGACTCGTTCATCGTCAGATATTCTTGCATCCTCATCTTGATGTCATCCGGCTCGGTGTCTTCCATTCCGGAAAAGCCGGCCTTGAATGAGATCTTGTTGCCTGAAACGTTTACGTCAGAAATCTGCATATCTGCATACACGTTTGCAAGCTCGTTAACCCATTCTTTGGCTTCATTCGCATCTACGCCTGATGTGTCGATGTTTACACTTAACATTTTGGTCATCCGAAATCACCTAGAACGCAATTTGTACCGGCATTAATAAAGTTGGCGCGTGGCGAGCGAGCCTACCTGCTTTATGAATTTAAACAGCATGGTTACTTTGCATATAAAGGCGCAATTACTTTTCCTTGTTTTCAAAGCCCCAGTACTTTGTCAATTCTTTCTCAAAGGCGGAGAACTGGTCGTCGTTAAGAAAGTCGCCGCAGTTCTTGTGGTTCGCCACGACCTTCATCCCGACCAGCTTGAAATCCACTTCGTAGAAGGTTACCTTGGGGCAGTTGCACATTTCGCTACAGAAATTTTCTGTACGGATCTCTACTTATTTGTTTGTTTGTTTATCTGCCCAGAATAAACATTTATCAGTTGCTTTATTCTCTATTTTTCATAATGGGTTCTAGATCTTTCGCCTTTGCGTCGTCGGTAGCTTCGCTACTGCTTCTTGCAGTTCTGGCAACCTCTTTGAATGTCCAGAGCGCAAATGCACAGCAAGACGATCTTTGGTATCCTGGAGAAGGCGTCCGGCAGGACATGTACGTCAAATACAGAGTCCAAGAGATGGACACAAATGATAACCGGCCATACGAAATGACTATCTATTTCAAGGAACAGGTGGATGGCGACTGGATAGCACCAACCTTTGTAGCGGATCAGGGAAGAGTCTACCAAGGAACGCTCAAGCTTGCTGATAACATGGCACCTCTGACTGGAGGCTCGGATGTCCCGAATGAAATGAAAACATACATCAGCGGCTATTCCGGCTCTCTCGAGTGGCTTGATTCATTTACTACAAAATCTGCTCCGCTGTCTCTGACCCAGCAATCCTGGGGCAAGATAGCTTCCATAGGCGGCGGGGAAATCAGCCCCCGCGGCACACAACAATTGTCATTTGCCGGAGCGCAGGACTTGTGTGGAGCTGATTCATGCGATGCCACGCTGGTCCAATGGCACAAAGGTGTCGATAGCAAGGTATGGATAGTCAACGGCTTCCCGTTCCCTGTCAAGGCAGAGACTTATGCCGATGTCACCACAGGCGAGCAACCTATCCAATACGCGTTTGAGCTTTTGGAAACAGGCACCGGCCAGCCGGAAGCTCCAACATCAGTCGAACAAGCACCCACGCCCCCTCTGAGCAAAAAGACGCCTCGCGGAACCTATTCTATTGAAATAGACTGGGACCCGGCTGAAATCCAGCCCGGCTCTACAGTGGCCTTTGGACTCGCCATGACTGAAAGCAACGGATTCCCGCTACAGCGCGTAAACTATGACTTTACCGTCAAAAATGCAAGCGGCAACGTGGTGCAGGAGCTAGCGAACCAGAATGCCGAGTTTGGCACTGCCACCCATGAGGTAAAATTCGATAGCGCAGGGCCCATGACCGTCACGGTCAAGCTTAACTCTATCAGCGGCCAGTCTGCCGGCGGAGGAACGTTCACGGAAAGCGCCGATTTTAACATAGTCGTCGTCCCAGAGTTCCCCATAAGCGTGGCGATAGTCGCAGGAGCCGTGATAGGTCTGCTAGTCCTGATGATGCGGGCAAGGAGAACAACCAGCCTAGGCGTCCTGTTCGGCTCAAGGCGTCAGCTTTAGCCCTTCTCCTCCTCCTTCCCTCTTCTCTCATTTTATAATGACGAATTTCGGTTTTGCCAAAGATACCCGCCTGCTCCCTAACAGCAAAATTTAAAAAGGCATATCCTGATTGTATAGCAAATGACATTACCAAAGGGATACGGAAGTGGTGGACGCAGAAGCGGTAGTGGTGGAGGCGAAAGCCGCGACGATGTTGAGCGCATGATCGGCCGCAGAGTCGAAAATATGAACAGCATTTTCATCTTAGGCTTTGCGCTTTGCTGGGCGGCAACCGCAGGCGGGGTATATGTAGGGGTGACAGTTTACCCGTGGGCATATCCACTGACTAGCGGCATTTACGCGCTTTCTGTCCTGACTGTCATAGAGGCCCTCGGATTCTTCTTCATCATGAAGGTCGCTCACGAGAAGCCAGTGAGAGCATAAAAGAATCCCTTTTTCCTTCTTTTTGTTTCTTCAAATTACAGGGTGTGTTCTGGCCGCACAACATATACCCTCGCTCGGCCGAGGACTCGGCTGCGCCTGCCGTAGTTTAAATCCGAATTTCGCACATGCTCCAGCGTGACATAAAATTTTATATACTACCTATATGTCTAGGTGCTTAATGGTCTGGCTTAGACGTACAACGCACTACTTGTTCATAGTAGTAGTTGCTGTCAACAGCACACTGCTAACCATTAATGCAGGAGACTATATCTTCTATACAGACTGGATGTGGACCTCCTTCGTAGTATTCTCCATCTCGCAATCTACTATGCTTGCGGTGGGCGCGATATACTACATGCTCTTCACAGGAGTACCAGGAACAGCTACATACTATGCCACAATCATGACAATCTACACATGGGTCGCAAAGGGCGCATGGTTCGCACTGGGCTATCCGTACGACTTCATCGTGGTGCCTATATGGATACCCTCGGCAATGCTGTTGGACCTTACATACTGGGCAACAAGAAGGAACAAGCACGCTGCAATCCTCATCGGTGGATCACTGATTGGCCTCTCGTTGCCGCTGTTCAACATGGTCAATCTGCTGCTCATCAGAGACCCGCTTGAAGTCGCGTTCAAGTATCCAAGGCCAACGCTGCCTGCATACATGACGCCGATCGAGCCTCAGGTAGGCAAGTTCTACAACAGTCCTGTAGCCTTAGGTGCAGGTGCAGGAGCAGTGCTGACGGTTCCGATCGCTGCATTGGGTGCGAAGCTTAACACGTGGACATACCGTTGGATGGCCGCGTGGAGCAAGTGGGACTAAAAACCCTCCCCCCCTTTCTCTTTCTTTTCATTTTCCCACAACTTAGCGGATGCTAAAGCCTGACCTTACAATTAAAGCAAGTGAGCGCTATACCTATATACTGCTGATTTATCACCTCCACTGAATATGCAACAGGCGCAGCGCGATATGGGAGGTAAAACAACGATGGTTGCACTCTTGTCAACACAAGGACATATGCTTTTTTCCTTGCGCCAACATTTTCGAAAATGAAAGCAACATAGCTTGCAAGTAGGTGAAGGTTAGCCCGCCATCAACGCGATGAACAACACAATGTTAAACTTTCTCGGTTTGAAAATGTGTGTGTATATATATACTGGATTTTCCTTGTGTAGCTGACGTTGACTTCTTCAAAACCCAATTTGATATGATGTAATTGCTTTGGATCGTATTTAATCGGTGTTTAGCCTATTAGGCAAACCAAGAGACAGACAACTTTATCTTCGGCAATCGCCTAATACAACTATGGCCGACTCGGTCATGAGCTATGCCATAGCCGCGGGAGTCTTTGCGTTCCTCACAGCCGTACTGTTTAGCTCAAGGGCAATAAGACGTTCCCATAGCAATGGAGTCTCAAGCGGCAGTAGCGGCACTTCGCACTCGGAAGCTGCCTGATCTAGCCACAGATTTGCAGTGGCCGTACCTGTCCAAAGCATGCGAGCTGCACAAAAGGAGGTATGGGGTCGGCCGGATTCGAACCAGCGGCCTCCAGCGCCCAAGGCTGGCATCATACCAAGCTAGACAACGACCCCTGTGAAAAGCTCGTCTGCTTGAGCGCAATTTTAATCTTAGTAGATAAACTGGAAGCGGTTCTTCCTTTCTCTGTGGAGCTTGCCAACTATCGGGATCGGGTAGCCACAGTTCTTGCAGCAGTTGTTGCCGTCAAGGTTCCATTCGTCGATGCTAAAGCCGTAGCGCCCGACGACCACGCTCTTGCACTCGGGACAGTACGTGTCCTCCAATGGGTGGCCTGGCACGTTTCCAAGGTACGCGTACTTTAGCCCTTCCTGCTTGGCCACTTCATAGTGCTTTTCTAGCGTCGCGACGGGAGTGTTTTCAAACTCCATCATCTTGTAATCAGGGTGGAACCGCAGGAAATGTATCGGCATATCAGGTCCGAGCTCATCGTAGACGAACCTGCACAGCTTTCTCGCAGCTTCCAGATCGTCACCTACCTGCGGCACTATCAGGTCCGTAATTTCGACGTGGATCTTTGTCTTGTCACGTATTTCCTTGAGTGTCTGGAATATCGGGTCAGCGTTTGGGATGCCGATGTAGCGCCTGACAAATTCCTGCTTGCCGCTGCCCTTGAAATCGACAGTGATGCAGTCAAGGAACTGGCCCATCATGCCCACTGACGCGGGGGTATCATAGCCGTTTGACACAAAGATGTTAAATATGCCACGCTTGTGCGCCTCGATGCCACAGTCTCTTGCAAACTCGATGAAAATGGAAGGCTCGTTGTAGGTGTAGGCGATGCCCTGCGCGCCATAGTGGGCTGCGGTCTCTGCAACCTGCGCAGGAGTCATTTCAGCCCCTTCGACCTTGCGCCTCTGCGAAATGTCGTAGTTCTGGCAGTATTGGCAGAGCCAGTTGCAGCCAGTTGTAGATATCGAGAAAATGTCAGTCCCTGGATTGTAATGGGTGACAGGCTTTTTCTCGATTGGGTCGATGTGGCCGGCTATCACCCTGCCATAAACGAACAGATGCAGCTTGTTGTTCGTGACGCCCCTGATACCACAAAGGCCGATCCTGCCCTCCGGTATCTCGCACAGTCTAGCGCACGCCGTGCATTTTATCCTGCCATTTGGCAGCGGCGTGTAAAGCTCAGCTTCCTTGCCCAGAGCGTCGTTTTTCTGCATTGCCATACTTTCGCGTTTTAATCTTATAAATGGTCTGGATGTGCCCATTTACGATTACAGAACCCGCCTCCTCTATCCTTATTATTTTCTATTTGCTGTGTCAGCTCTGGCTAGCACAATAGACCTTAGTCTAGCAATTGTCTTTATGCTGCTACCGATGGTACCGCTATCACTTCTTTTGGGAAACCCTTCTGATATTAGCCCAGATGCAGACATGGCTATAATTTACCCATCAACGCATGTATTAACGACTTTAGATAGTTTTCTTCTATCCTAGACCCGAAAGTTGATGAACAGCTATAGTAATAATCGGAACTACTACTCTCACCAATGAGGATAATGTCGTTGATTAGGCAACAGTCGCGCCATTACTGAGGTAAGAGACCATAACGGCATAACGGTCTCACTAAATTGGCAGTCAACAATAGTAAGCGCAAGTAGCACAACAGATGTCGGCATATCTTGGGTTCCAGAGCACACCGGCACCTACTCTCTCAGAACCTTGCAATAACTAGTTTGGATAAGCCACGAATCCTAGGATTGTCCAAAGCACTGATGTTGTTACAATTTCTTAAAGCTGACCCAACTGGCAGCTTCCGCAGTCATCAGGCTGCGACTCGCATCAATTCTATCTCGTTTGACCTGCCCTTGATCTCTGTGCGCTCGGTATAGTTGTGCTTGCCCCACGATACTTTGATTTCTGCGTGGAGCTTCTGGGTGCCGGAGTCAAAGTCGCTTCCGCTCAGCTCTATTACCTTGTTGACGTCGAATAGCAACGATTTCGCCTCTTCAATGGTGAGCGGGTAAAACGGCATGTCGTCCTTGACTATCGAGACCCATATCCTGTACTGTATCTTGGGATTGCGGGTCCAGAATAGCGCCGCCTTTCTTACGAATTTTACCGGCATGACAGTTTTTCTGCCTGACTTGATGCCAACTTCTATAGTCATCCGAAAGCCGTTGTCGTGCTTGTTGTAGGCGCGCTCCCAGTTCTTCTGGTCAAATGACTCTCTTATCGCGCCGTCTATCTTGAAGCTCAGGCTCAGGGTCAGCGGCTGGCCAGGCTTGACGCTGTCCTGCGACTTGGCAAGAGTGGCATCAGCGATGAAGCTGCTGTCTGCTGCCATTTTATCTGGATGGTATCGTTTATATCCTCAATAAGTAGTTGTCTGTATTGACGTTATTATGCTAGCAGAGATTACCGACGTCAAGGACAATGAGATCGAGCTTAAGGTTAGCGAAGAGGACATTTCCATTCTATACATCGTTCAGCATGAATTGCTCAAGGAAAAGGGCGTGGACTTTGCCGGCGTCATTCAGAAGCACCCGCTAACCAAGCAATACCAGATGAGGGTGGCGACAAAGAGAAAGGATCCGATGGAGGTCGTACAGGACGCCTCAGCTTCTGCTGCGGATTACTCCAAAGACTTCCTCAGCATGATCAAGTCGGCCCTCAAAAAGTAGCCAGCGAGAGAGGTGTCGCCTGCGTATTGAGATTCTGTCCTGAATGTGAAACGCGTTTGAGGCCAAAGCTAGGCAAGGAGGTCGTCGTCTGCCACAAGTGTGGCTTCAAGGCTAAAAAGGGCGGTCAGGATGGCAGAAAGGAAGAAGTCGCCAGCAAGAATGTCGGATCAGAAGCATCGCTCAAGGTCATGGACAGCGAGAGCAGCGTCGATGCGCTGCCGACTACCAGCATCGAGTGCCCCGAATGCAAGAACGACACCGCGTTCTGGTGGATGCTCCAGACAAGGTCTGCTGACGAAGCGACCACGCAGTTTTACCGGTGCACCAAGTGCAGCCACACGTGGCGCAACTATGCCTGATGGCGTCAGCTGGTTATTATATCATTATTATTGAAAGCAGGCCGGCCTTTCTACCTCTGTCCGCGGCCGAGAAATTGGTGACCGTCAAAACTTTCAAGACAGGTTTACAAACTATTTTTGTCTGGACAGGAAGTGTCCGTCAACGATTATCTGAGCTATTCGCCACAAAGCATCTTGCTTACGGGCAATTCGCCGTCGCAGGCCATTGTCAGGATCTCAGTGTCCGAAAGTGTCTCTGACGAAATGATCAACCAGACCATCAAGATAACGGCATCATTTGACGTCGACCATTTCCCCTCGACGTGGCTATAATGCTCTTCTACTTTGAAAGACATGGCGATGCTCTCCCCGCGCCTGACATCGACACTTGGAACGTCGAACCTTGTTTCGACAAGGTGCTGGTAGATGCCTCTTGCAAACATCTCTTTTATCGGCAGCACTTCGATGTCATGAGCTGGAACGGATGCAGAATCTTGCAATCTGGGAGCAAAGCTAGCAAGCAGGACGACCAGAGCCATTGTCCCTGCGGCCAAGACGGCTATGTATGTATGATCATTTCTTGGCTCCAAACATGCGCACATGTGTATCTGCATGCAAGGATCAATTAAACCAGCTTGGGAAGAGCAATGTTTAAAATCCAATGGAGCTGCCAAATAGGTTAATTTGGTATTTGTAGCCCGCACAAAGTCCCCCGAAGAGTGGAAGGCTGTGGCGTCTGCAATCTCGACGCTCGTTGACGAAGCGACGTTTGAAGCGACAGCTGAAGGCATCTCCTTTCGGGGCATGGACCCGTCGCACATTGCGCTAATCGACATTTACTGGCCCAACCACGCGTTTGAAAAGTACGAATGCGACAGCGCAGTCAAGTTTGGAATTCGCGTCGACGAGTTTTCAAAGCTTGTAAGGAGAGCGGACAAAAAGGACGCAGTTGAAATATCGCTGGGAGACGACAGCATGCTTCATGTAAAGATGTCAAACGGCTACAGGCGCGAGTACAAGAGCCGCCTGATAGAAAGCTCGGCAAGCTCGACGCCGCTCCCAAAGCTTAACTTTAACTCCAAAGTAGTGCTCACTGCAATGGCGTTTGACAAAGTTCTCTCTGACGTTCAGGTCGTGTCAGAATACATTTCAATAGAGTCCAAATCAGGCGAGATAGACTTTTCAGGCAGAGGCGACTCGGGCGAGGCAGACATCTCGCTTGAGGCGGGAAACGAAGGGCTAGAAGAGCTTGTGGTCAAGGAGGACAGCAAAACTACGTACAGCCTCGACTATCTGTCGAAAATAACCAAGGCAGTCGTCTCGATGGGCGGCTCTGTCGCCGCAGAGTATTCGAGCAAGATGCCTCTCCGGCTTGAATTCAAGATAGCAAATGTGGGCAGAATCCATTTCTATTTGGCTCCGCGAGTTCAGGATTAGTAGTAATAATATGCGCCTTGTGATGAAGTTTGGCGGAACTGCAGTGGATTCTCCAGACAAGATCAGGCACATCGCTCAATTAGTCAAATCGCACAAGCGTGGCAACGACATCATCTGCGTCGTTTCTGCAGTCCGCGGCATGACCGACGGCCTGCTATCGATGGCAGACAGTGTCAAGAGAGGTGATAAAGCATCAATTGATGAATTTGTAAAAAAGTCGGCCAAGACGCACCTCGACATCGCCGACGGCGCGATAGCAGACGAAAAGCTCAAGAGCGACGCTACAGCGACAGTCAAAAAGATAATTAGCGAGCTTGAAGACGTGCTTGGCGGAATTGTCCTTTTAGGCGAAGTTACGCCCAAGTCACTGGATTACCTGATGTCGTTTGGCGAGCGTCTGTCAACGCCAATAGTGTCGTTTGCCCTGCAGGACATTGGATTAAAGTCGGAGCACCTGGCAGGCAAGGAAGCCGGGATACTCACCGACGGCAACTTTGGCGAAGCTCGTCCTCTCATGGACACTACAAAGCTGCGCGTCAGCCACAAGATCGAGCCCCTGCTCTCGCAGCAGGATATCGTGCCTGTAGTCACAGGCTTTATCGGCGCAGACCAGCATGGCAACACTACCACCATAGGGCGCGGAGGCTCCGACTATACTGCAACTATAATAGCTGCCAGCATCGGCGCCGACGAGGTGTGGTTGTGGAGCGACGTCGACGGCCTTATGACTGCCGACCCCAAGATAGTCAAGGACGCGCAGGTGCTCAGGGAGGTGTCGTTTGCCGAAGCGATGGAAATGGCGCTCTTTGGGGCCAAGTACATGCACCCTCGGGCGCTAGAGCCAGTGATGGACACCAAGATCCCGATCAGGATCCGCAACACCTTCAACGTCAAGCACACAGGCACCGTCATAACGCAAAACCCCAGCAAAGAGTCACAAAAGATAGTCAAATCAGTCAGCGCCATACGCCACACTGCGCTCATTGACGTGAGCGGCGGAGGCATGGTCGGCGCGCCGGGGACGGCCGCCAGGATATTTGACACGCTTGCCAAAAATCGTGTCAACATCATGATGATCTCGCAGAGCCCGTCAGAGTCCAGCATTTCCATGGTCGTAAGAAAGAGCGACCTTGACAAGGCGACGACTACTCTGGAACTGAACCTGCTCGGCAAGGTCATCAAGCAGGTGAACGTCAACGACGACGTTGCAGTCCTTGCAGTGGTGGGCTCGGGGATGCGCGGCATCAAGGGCGTGGCGGCCAAGGTGTTTGGCGCAGTTGCCAAGCATGGCGTAAACGTGATAATGATAGCACAGGGCTCTTCGGAGCTCAACCTTGCTTTCGTGGTCAACGACAGAGACTGCGAGCAGGCAGTAAGAGCACTGCATGACGAGTTCGGGCTTGGCAAGGCCGGAAAAGGATAAATTGCATCCAGTCAATCTCAACCCTTGCGAATGGTCGACAAAAAGGGCAAGCTGTATGTGGTGGGCGTTGGGCCTGGCAGCCATGACCACATGACATACAGGGCAAAGCAGGTCATTGAAGAAAGCGAAGTTATCGTCGGCTATGACACCTATGTCAGCCTTGTCGAAAACTTGGTAGCGGGCAAAGAAGTCTACCGATACGCAATGACGCAGGAAGTTGACAGGGCAAACCAGGCGATAGGCTTTGCAGAAAAGGGTAGGGTCGTTTCGCTTGTGTCGTCAGGCGACCCGGGCATTTACGGCATGGTCGGCCTGATCTATGAAATTCTGGCAGAAAAGGGCTGGGACAGGGAAAGCGGCATCTATGTCGAATGCGTCCCGGGAGTGTCGTCGCTTAACTCTTGCGCTGCTCTGGTAGGGTCACCCCTCATGACGGACTTTGCAGTCGTCAGCATGAGCGACCTTTTAGTTCCTTGGGATATGATTGTCAAGCGCGTAGAGGCGGCTGCGCTGGGCGACTATGTCACCGTAATCTACAACCCTGCAAGCAAAAAGAGGGTGCACCAGCTGCGCGACACTCGGGAGATATTCCTGAAATATCGCAAGCCAGACACTCCAGTCGCAATAGTCAAGGGCGCCTATCGGGAGACCCAGCAGGTCGTAGTGACGACTCTGGACAAAATGCTGGATCACCAGGACATGCTTGGCATGATAACGACGGTCATTGTAGGTAACTCGTCTACCTTCAACTACAAGGGCATGATGATAAACCCGCGAGGATATACGTCAAAGTACGAGCTAATCAAACAACAGCAGCAGGCTGTTCAGTAATAAATTTTTTCAAGTTTTACGACAACAACAACAACGCCTCTGTTGGCGACTGAAAAAAAGAAATTAAAAGGAAAAAGGAGTGGGGTTGTAGTTTTTAGATTACTTGCCACGGCCTTGTTGCAAATGTCACGCCGAGACCTACGCCGATAATCACACACTGGTAAACGATGTTACCATATGGGATTGGCTTTATTATGGCCTCACCGCTAACGTTCACTGTCTGACCCCTGCCAAGACCCGGACCTACATGCTCGACGTTAAGCTGTGTGTGTACGTGGTAGGTGCCTGGCTCAAGCGCCCTCACAGTCAACGAGTATGGAATTGTTGCTCCTGGCGCGATGTCGAATATGTTGCCAGGTGGATCTCTTGACAGGAACTCCCATCTGTTGCCTGCATTAGCCGACTCGCTGAACAGCGATAGCCATGCCCTGAGTGGCCTGTTGACCAGACTCGTTAGTTCGCCAGTTACGGTCAGCTCCTCGCCTGTGTTCAGAGTGTTGTCCGAGAACTGCTCATTCTCAATCCTTACGAATCTGCTCTGCAGCTGTGCCTGTACACCGTGCCCCTCCGCGTAGTTTGGCAAAAGTGAGATTATAGACAGCACCATGACTGTTGCAAGAGCCGTCACGACCAACGTCTTGCTTTGGATCATATCCCTCTACTTAGGTAGACCAGAAAGAACAAAGATATATACTTTTTTCTAGCGCCCGCATATGCCATCTCTTTGCCTTATTAACCCTAATTAGTGGCAATGCTAAAGGTAGGATGACTTTGACTGCTGAGGAGGACACCACCGTTTCTGGCAAGCTGGCGCTTGGCAACATCGAAGAGATAGGCCCAGCGACCGAGAAGCGCCTCAGGGATGCAGGCTTTCGCTCAATCAAGGATCTGCTTGTGAGAGGGCCTGTGGATGTAGCCGAGGTCACTGGCATGGAGATGGACGAGTCAGTCAGCATTTGCAACAAGGCTAGGGTGATGCTCGAAGAGCTTGGCATAATAGACAAAAGCTTTGTCACAGCCACCAACCTCTACAAGAAGCGCAAGGAACGCATATCGACAGGCTCGAAAAGCTTTGACGACCTGCTCGGCGGAGGCTTGGAGACCAAGGCAGTCACAGAAGTTTACGGAGAGTTCGGGACCGGCAAGACGCAGCTATGCCACACCCTGTGCGTCATGGTGCAGCAGGATGCACAGGCGGGCGGCCTTGCAGCAAAGGCGATTTACATCGACACGGAAAACACTTTTCGCCCAGAGAGAATAGCTTCTATTGCTCAGGCAAGGGGACTTGACGCTCACACGGCGCTTGAAAACATTATCGTGGCCAAGGCGTACAACAGCGCCCACCAAGAGCTTATCATAGAGGAGACCGGCCCAGTCATTGAAGAAAACAACGTCAGGCTGATAATTGTCGACTCGGCGGTTGCGCATTACCGCGCAGAATTCCTCGGCCGCGCAACATTGTCTGACAGGCAACAGAGGCTGAACAGGTTCATGCACATTCTGATCAGGATGGCTGAGACCTACAAAGTGGCGGTAATGGTGACCAACCAGATCCAGGCTTCGCCGGACGCAGTCTTTGGCGACACAGTCAGGCCCACCGGCGGAAACGTAGTCGCACACACCAGCACGTACAGGATATACCTCAAGCGCTCTGGCAAGAACCGCATTGCAAGGATGGTCGATAGCCCGTACCACGCCGAGCGCGAAATCCTATTCACTCTGGCAGGCCGCGGAATCTCAGACGTCAACGAAGGTAGATAGTATTAAATTAAGGCATTTGGCAGTGGTGTCCTATACCATGCCACGATCGCACGGCACCAAAAGAAAGGCCCGTTCAATACTGACAAAGGACAATGTTGTCAGGGGCATATCATATCTGCTTCACGATTACAAGGTTGGCGACAAGGTTATCGTCGACGTTGACCCGAGGGAGCATAACACCACCCCTCACAGAAGGTTCCACGGCAGGATAGGCGTGGTCGAGGAGGTCGGGAGACGAACCCTGAGGGTCGCGGTGATGTTTGGCGACAAGAAAAAGATCCTGCAGACGAGGCTAAACCACATCAGGCCCCTTACTACTACTGCTGCCGCAGCAGCAGCGGCGGGTGTCAGCAACAAATGACAGAGATTATCAAGAAAGAGATCATCACTTTGCCGCAAGTAAAGGAAATTCTCGAATCAGTCAAGCCTGACGACATGGATCAGATCCAGAGATGGACGGCTGACTATGTCAGCAAGTTTGCAAAAGTAGACTCAAAGAAAGCCCAAAAGATGATGCGCCAGCTGGTGGATGAGTGCGACCTGACGGAAGAAGAGGCCGTCGAAGTGGTCAACATCATGCCTACCTCGCTTGAAGAGCTCAGAGCCTTTACCTTTGGGTGGAAAAAGCTCATCCTCTCTGAAACGCTGGAAAAGATGCTCAATATTCTAAAGCCAGACATCCAAAGTTAAATACCGACTCTCTGCATATAGTGGTAATAGACATTGTCAGGACAACCACCGCCGACTCATGACCCTGCAGCCACCGGCCACCCGGCAGGCGGCCATGCGGATCACGGCCAGCCAAGGAAATATGAGGAATACGCCTATGTGCTCGACTTTACTCCTAGGGGCAAGTCCGTAACTGTAAGGGGCAGGGAAGGTGTCATTATCCAGGCCATTGGGGAGGAGAGGCTCACCCTTTTGGAGCTGCTCGGCGTCCAGAACGTGACAGTCGAGATTGGTGAGCGCCTCTACATCGGCCGGGAGGGCCGGGACAAGGTGGCAAGCGTCCTTGGGAGGTTCGAATACAATGACATCTCCCAGGCGGCCAAGAATGAGCTCCCAAACATAATTGAAAAGGTAGTGTTTGCCAACGAAAAGCGCTTTGTGGGCTATATCAACATGTCCCAGCCGATAACGCCGAGGATACACGCGCTCGAGCTCATACCGGGCATTGGCAAGACGTACATGATGACGATAATCAAGGAAAGGGACAAGAAAAAGTTCGAGAATTTCACAGAAATCCAGAACAGGGTTGGCCTGAGGGACCCTGCCAAGCTTGTAGCCAAGAGGATAATTGAGGAGATAATGGGGCAAGCCAGAATGAACCTCTTTGTAAGAAAGTAAAATAATAATGCCCCGCAGACGCGTTACCCGGGCTTTTGGCCAGCACATGCTCGTTGACCGGCGGATCCTTGCCAGAATCATCGAGGCTGCCGGCATAGGCAGAGAGGAAACAGTGTGCGAGGCAGGAGCCGGGCAGGGAGTCCTGACGGCAGAGCTATGCAAGCGAGCAAGGCGCGTCATTTCGTACGAAGTCGACAGCAAGCTCTACGAAAAAGCGCGTGAGCAGCTGCTGCCGTTTCACAACGTGGAGCTTGTAAACGCAGACCTGTTCAAGACTAGTGACCTGCACTTTGACGTCTTTGTTTCAAACCTGCCCTATTCTCGCGTCAGAGACGCGTTTGAGTGGCTCGCTACCCAGAGATTCAAAAGAGCAGTAGTCATGGTGCAGCAGGAATTTGCAGACAAGCTTGCCGCCGGGCCGGGCGATTACAATTACAGGGCAATATCTGCGCTGGCAACGCATTGCTTTGCGATAGAGAAATTATTTGGAGTTGGAAGGCAGTCGTTTGAGCCGCGGCCGCTGATCGAGTCTGCTATGATAAAGGTTAATCCAACAAATACAGCAACAAGGGAGACGATAAAAAGCCTCAACCTCCTCTTCTCAAAGAGGAACAAGAAGGCATCATCTGTAGCTGCCAAGGTCGGCATAAGCGCTGACTTTGGGAATAAGAGGATAGATCAGTTAAGCACAGGCGAAGTTTTCAAGCTTGCCGGGTCGATGAAAAATATACGTTCCATCTGACGACACATTCCTCCTTGCAGATTGCGTCAGGCAGTACCGGGGCAGGTGGGCGCTTGAGATAGGAGTAGGAGCGGGCCTGCTGGTCAAGGTTCTTGAAAAGAATTTCAAAAATGTAGCTGGTTCTGACATTGATCTGCAGGCATTGCAGCACTGCAGGCGCAGGTCCGACGCCATGCTTGCCTGCTGCGACGCCGCGTCCGCGTTTTCTGGGAAGTTTGACCTGATAGTGAGCAATCCGCCCTATCTGCCTGACGATAGAGTTAAAGATCCAACAGTGCACGGCGGACCTTCAGGCATAGAAACTACCATGCATTTTGTAGAGTCGGCACTGCCACTGCTCGCCAAGAGTGGCAGGATGCTTGTAGTAGTCTCATCGCTGACAGACCATAGCGCGCTTGGCAGGCTGATTGCAGAAAAAAAGATGCGCAAAAACGTAGTAAAGGAAAAAGCGCTGTTCTATGAAACGCTGTTAGTCGTAGAGCTGAGCCGCTAGGTCACTTTTTCAAAAGCTTACCGGCCCTTGCCGCTATCTGATCTGCCATCTGCGAAAGCGTCGCGCTGCCGCCCAAGTCGTAGGTGACGTACCTGTTTTCGTTAATGACGTCCTCTGTCACCTTGAATATCGCGTCAGAGATTGCCTTTTCTCCAAGGTTCTCTACCATCCAGGCGCCTGATAGGATAGTGGCGACCGGGTTGACCTTGTTCTGCCTTGCATACTTGGGCGCGCTGCCGTGCGCCGGCTCAAACATTGCATAGCTGTCGCCATAGTTGCCCGAGTAGACGTTGCCAATAGAGCCGACATGCCCTGACGCGCATTCCGAAACGATGTCCATGAACAGGTTGGTGCTGAGAAGCACGCTCTTGGTGAACCTCTCGGGGTTCTTGACCAGTTGCTGCGTCATGTTGTCAATGTAGTATTCCTCGACCTGTATGTTCTTGAACTGCTTTTGCGCGTTTTCAACCGCGGCCCAGAAAATGCCGTCCGTCTCCTTCAGGATGTTGCGCTTGGTTATCGCGTAAACCTTGTCAAAGCCCCTGTCTTTTGCCACCTGAAATCCGCGCTTGGCAACGCGCTCGCAGCCCCTCCTTGTTGTCTTGCGGATAGCTATGGCAGAATCATCGCTCGTCTTGAACTCGATGCCTGCATACAGCCCTTCAGTGGCTTCGCGAACGCACACAAAGTCAAGCTGCTTTTCGGCGTGCTTGTACGTCTTGATCGGCCTGATGTTGCAGTAAAGCTCAAACTTTTGCCTGATGCTGACTGCGACGCTGCGTGGCGCGTTTGGCACCGGCACCGTGGTCGTCGGACCTTTAAAGCAGGCGTCGGACTCTTCAAGTAGCTTCCATACCTCAGGCGAGATGTAGGAGTTGCCGCCGTTCTTTTGCCACCACTCCGACCCCGCGTCGCATGGAACCAATTCAACTTTGCTATTGCAAGCCTTCAAAACCTTGATCATTGCATCAACGAGCTCCGGGCCCGTGCCGTCGCCCCTGATTACCGCTGCAGTTTTCTTGGCCAAACCAAAGTCAATGAGGCAGGCGCTTTTTTCGCTATTTATTCTTATTCTATTCTATTATTGCTTCGATATCAGCTCCACGCGGGCGACCATTCTGTTGTCCTGTGGAAACGGCGGCACCTCGGAAGGCTGGGCTACCTTCGTGAATTCGCCTGCTTCTGAAAAGTAGGAGTACTGCACGTCATAGTTGGTGAGGTTAAGGGTCTGCATCATCCCTGTCGAGTTGTCTACAACTCTTGCCTGCCCGTCGTATGCATAGACTTTCATAAAGTCGGCCATGGTGAACCTGATGGGTCTGATGTACTCTATGTGGACGATGCTGCCTGCTTCGTCAGTATGGATTGGGCGGAGACATTCTTGGCCGTCTTTGGGCTGCTTGCCAACATTGTCAGGCAAGATCATGGGCTGACCGTCGACAATCACCTCTACCCTTGGATGAAGCTGGAAGGTTTCAACGTTATGCGCCCTCAGGCAGACCTGGGTAGAGTCTGGCGGCGGCGCAAAGAGCGGTATTACCACAAGCGCGACAAGGGTGGCGGCTCCCATGGCAATAGGGGCTATCAAGAGTTCCTTCTTGCCCAGCCTTTTCTTCGGCTTTTCTTCCTTTATCTTGCGCTTTGGCAATTATTCTTAAAGAGCAGTCTAAGGCGTTAATATTGCTTTGCGCGCATATATTGTTGTAATATTATATAGCGCCGGGCATGCATACATCTCGCTTTGCAAATAGTCCAACTCTCTGACATTCACGTGGGCGGCCTTTTCGTCCAGAGCGTCTTTGACGCCGTCGTCGACGAGGTCAACAAGTTAAAGCCTGACGCCATAATCATCACAGGCGACCTGACGGACGACGGCCTACTGTTCCAGTTTGAAAAGGCAAGGAACGAGCTCAAGAGGTTCAGCTGCCCGAACGTCATCGAAATCGCCGGCAACCACGACTACCGGCACACCGGGTATCTCCTGTTCAAAAAGTTCTTTCCGTCAAAGCAGATCTACGAGTTCGACGACGCCATAGTCCTTACCTTGGGCACCGCAAGGCCGGACAGAGACGAGGGCGAGGTAGGCTATCGGCAGAACCTGTGGATGGAAAAGACTCTGACCAAGTTCCCCGAGACGAAGACCAAGATAGTAGCGATGCACCACCACCTGATAGGCATCCCGGATACAGGTACCGATAAAATCATCATACTTGACGCAGGCGACACGCTGCGGGCATGCCTGCAGTCGGGAGTCGATCTTGTGCTCTGCGGCCACAAGCACCGGCCGTGGGCCTGGAACCTCGGGCGGCTGGAAATAGCATACGCAGGCACGACGTCTTCGACTAGGTTCCGCGGGTTCTTTGAGAACTGCTACAACATCATCGACATCGAAAAGGGGAAAAAGCCGCGAGTCGACATCAAGATAGTGGGCAAGAAGCGCTTCCTGCTTTCAGAGCTTGTCGAGCGGTACAAGCCTTTCCTGGAGCAGGCGTGATCTCATGTATGTGCATGCGCGCGTTTCCAGTATTTCCACAAAGAAAAGCGGGCCGCAGTAGCTATAAAAGAACTGAAAAAGAATTAATTAATGCGAACTGCCTAATCCTATCTGGCAGCAGTGAAGATTCAGAGTTAATCCTGATGTAGTAGTGAAGAGAAGGCATTTGACTGAGCTGCCCTCTATTATTTTATTGCAAAGAGCAGAAATACATGTTTTTGCCGCGTTTTATTGCCAGTGAAGCTTTCCTTGCTGCTTGCAGGGGCATTGCTTGTTCCACTCTACTTGTGTAGGATCATCAGATTGTCCATCGGAAAACAGCTTGAAAAATATGAGCAGCTTGGGATAAAGCTAGAAAGGTACAGCGACAAGGCAATACTGGGAAAGGAATGCCTAGGATGAACTGCGGTGGCTTTGAAGTCAAAAGCTGGATGCAGCCTAATTCGTTATAGCAGGCGCAGGTATAGCATGTCCAGCAGAGATGCGTGCCGTGAAAAGGCTGGGTGGGAGCACAAACCGGAAGGTCATGATAATCAATTATGATAATCATAATTGCTCAATATCGATACACGTACAAACTATATGTATAATAAGCTAATGGCACAAATTTCTATATATTATACATGTATATCATATAAAATTAATATAATTATTGCTAAATTCATGAAAGTGAAGTTAATATATTGGTTTATTGCATAGCTGAGTCATGGCTCAGATGCCAGCACTGATACCAAAGGAAGTCGAAATCCAGAGACTAAAGAAGATCTACATCATGGTCATCATGCTGGGTTCAATCGCAGCCTCAGTAGAGGTCGACAACTTTGTCGACGGCTCGCTGCACCAAACAACTATTAGAGACAGTGCCTTCACGCCAGCTCACTGGTGGCTATACAGCCACTTTGTGGCGCTGCCCTTGGGCTGGGGTTTTGTAGCCATCTATGACAGAAAAGTGCCGATACTTCGTGGACCAGGCAACTCGATGAACACCGGTCTGAAGCTGACCATCCTTGGTTATCTGGCGACCATGTTCACGATTGGTGTGAATGAACTGTGGCACTTCTGGTTCGTCGAAGAAATCTTTGCAGTTCCTAACCACTGGATGTTTAACATGGGTGTCGTCGTGGCATTCATGGGCGCTCTGGCCTACGTAGTCAGGGTGTACGCCAGGCTGGTGGAGCTGGGTGCAGAAACTCCGGCGAAGAACCCGTACGTGGCAGAGATGTACAAGCTCGCTCTGGAAGGCAAGCTGTACAGCAGGTCCATCCCATAAAAAACGGGATTTCGACTCGGTCTGGTCTGAAAAAACAGCCAGACGCCCGCCTTTTTCTCTTTTTGTTTTCATCCTTCACTACATTCTGGAAGTTAAGTTCTCCTCTGGCTATACCACAATCGTTGAAGATCTACTACCAGTGCCGGAACTACAACATGATATTCCGACACGAGTCAGACAAGGAAGCACATAGCAGAAACGACATATCAGACCAGAGATACCGAGAATACGAGCTAGAGGAATTCATGATAAGGTGCCTAGTAGCATCATAAAAGAAAGAGGGTATCTCCAATCAATTTGCCAAAAGTGTATATTTGATGGATATAACCAGACTCATTAGGTCTGTGCATCGCTACTCCTTGTATGTCTGTGCGAAATCTCTGTTCAATCATTCTCTTGTAAGCATTATATGCCTTCCCACATTCACGCCAGCCACAAGACGCGAAGCCCTCTGTGTACATCTGCCGGAGCCTTTCTACATCTCCATTGTTCTCTACAGTCACTCGTACAAGGTTGCTTACGGCTTTCCTTACATACTGGTGATGGATACCCAAGACCCTAGACACCTCGCGGTAGCCCCGGCCGATATCCTTGGAGTATTCTGAGAGTATCTTGATCTGCATTATGAGCGCGTTGTTCGATGTACTGGAATCTCTGCCGGTGTCTGAACAACAGAAGTAGGAGCAGGAGAAGAATCAACAACAGTGACATCAGGACTCAGCGGTTCTTCTGTTGTTGGCTGCTGTGTCGTCAGTTCTTCTCCTCCTGCTCTATCTCTTGTTGGCTCATTTCAAACTGTTGCTTCGTGGTCCTGTAGTGGCCAATCCAAAAGTTGATGCACAACTCTACAAACGCCGATACCATTTGTCGATCTATAATCTCCAGATCATAGCAGTCATACATAGTTGGTAGTATGGTTTTCTGAAACTCCTCTTCAGTTATTTTGCAAGCAATGACCTTCTTCATTGTCATCTTTTATTGTTGTTCGATAGTAGTTTTTTCTTGTTCTTCTCCTCCCGCAGACATATCTTTATTTAAACATACTGAAGATAACATGCTAACAGGTTAACTGGGGATTGTTCTATAGATTTTTGCCCAAATCTGTAGAGCCGTGTTTTGTTATGCTGACTTTGACTATGCATGCATATTGGTTTATGATGATAGCTCGCTCTCATGGGCATCCAACATAGAATCCTATAGTTCATCATGCTTGCATAGTGGTTATCCGACATGATTCATCAAAACAATTTTGACCCCCACAGGTTTAACCTATGCTGCTTACAGGTTAACAAGTTAACCTGTTAACCGGGTAAATAAAGGTAAAATACATAAACTACATTCTGTTTTCTAGAACAGAAAGTATGAATCGAAGCCTGCCGGAAGCGACAGGTGGCCCGTGATCTCCGCAATGTCGGACGGGCCCCTGTTTATCAGGACGACCGCAAGAGTAGAAACGCTGTCTCCAGGCCCGACGTCTACTTCTGCCCTATTGGTCAGATTTTCCGAGCTGGTTAAACCGGGAGAATCTGACGTTGTCCAGTATGAATCGAGGTATATACTGGCCGCTATAGTTGGCTTCAATTATCTCGTCTCTGGTCAGGCCGCGCTTTTGCCCAAAAGCGCTAGCTGGGGCAAGCAATACGACGATGGCAAGCGCCACAACAAGAATTATCGGGCTCTTGTTATTATTCAATGGAACACAATCTCCTTTTCAACCATCCCGTCCCTGATGAAGATGGCCCTGTCAGTGGCTTCTGCAAGCTCGGGATTGTGGGTGACCATCACTATTGTGCGCCTGAACTTGCTCGATAGCATCTTGAGCAGGTCAAACACTTCCTTGCCGGTCTTGATGTCAAGGTTGCCTGTCGGCTCATCAGCAAGGATTATCGACGGGCCGTTCATGAGCGCCCTTGCTATTGCGACCCTCTGCTGCTGGCCCCCGCTCAGGGTAGTCGGCTTGAAGTTTGTCTTGTCGCCGATGTCGAGTACTTCAAGGAGCGTTCTGGCACGCCGCTCCCCGTCTGCGCCGCCCATGCCTGACAGGATGGCAGAAAGCGCGACGTTCCTTAGACGGTCGTTCTATTTATCGCGTTGTATAACTGGAAGATAAAGCCGATGAGATAGTTCCCCATGGTGACGATCTCGGAGTCGTTCAGGGAGAAAATGTCGACGCTCCTGCTAAAGACCCCGCCCGAAGACGGCCTGTCAAGCGCGCCAATAATGTTCAAGAGCGTAGACTTGCCGCTGCCAGACAGGTTCACTATTGCAACAGACTCGCCCTTTTTTATCGACAGGTTTATACCGCGAAGCGCCACGACCCTGCCTGCAGCAGACTCGAACACCTTGACCACGTTTTCGACCTTCATGACGGTCGAGTCGCCTTTATTGCTGCTGCCGCCATCCCAACATTGTCCACTGTAGATCCTTCTTTGCGTGACAAATATTGTAGAAAATGATGCTTGCCTAATAAGTATAACTGACCAGACAGTTATTCCTTATCATCATTAGGCAAGAAATAAATACATACCTATTTTCTATGTTGAATGCTGATTGTTATGCCTATAGTAGATCCTGTGTGCGGGATTGAAATGGACCAAGAGCTTGCTGTCAGCCACGAGTACCACGGGAAGACCTACTTCTTTTGCTGCGAAGGTTGCAAGCGCATCTTTATGAAAAAGCCAGGCAAGTATTCAAAGTGATTTGATTGGCATCACGGGGAACGCCCCGCACGTCCTGCAAAACCTGCTGCTGCCGCCAACGGAAAAATTGTTGAAGCAGGCAAGGCATTGGGGGCAGCGCGACTCGCAATCTTGTTCTTCTCTTGGGGGTGGGAAGTAGCTCCTGAACACGGCGTAATAGTGGAGGTGCTCCTTGCTCCTCAGCCTGACGCCGTCCTGCTCGCGCGCTATTCTTGCTTTGTTCGCAAAAGTCAGGTCGTCTATCATTTCGTCGATATAATTCTGGAACCTGCCGGTGGCCGCCCCCTGCTCTTGAGCAAGCTTTTTCCTCCACACTATTTCGCTGCCAAGCTCGGACTCAAAGCACCGCCTAAGTATGAACTTGCCCCACTTTTGCCCCGCATGCTCGCCTACCTTTTTGTCAACACCCAGTGACTTGGCAAACGACATAAACTCGCCATCGAGAAAGGGCGTCTTTACGTCCACGCTAACATGCTCTCCCAACTTTTTCGAAGAAAAGTGCATGACCTGCCATAGCCTGCGCAGTTCTAAATCCAGCCTTTGCGGGTCAGAGTAATGGCGCGCAAGGTAGTTGTAGCCGGCGAATAGCTCGTCGCCTCCGTCGCCCGTCATTATCCTGTGCTGGCCGTCGCTTTTTGCCTGCTCTATCCCTGCCAAGGCCACTGCCGAATTCCTGATCTCTATCGGGTCAAACGTCTTGAAAACCTGCACGACAGCCTCGACTAGCTCTATCATCCTGTCGTGCGCAAAGACGACCTCGACGTGCCTCTTGCTGTATTTCTTTGCAACCTGCCTTGCATATTCAAGATCTGGCGCGTCTGCGCCATAGCCGGCTGCCACCGAATACTGCGGCTGCAATATGCTTGCCAGTATGCTGCTGTCAAGCCCGCCTGACAACAACAGCGCGTCTGCGCGGTTTCGCTCCACGCTTTCTGCCAGCAGCCTGGCGAGCCGCACGCAATCGTCATTCAACAATGACAACAATACAAAATCAGGCTGAATGGTTATTCTTCTTTGCCGTTCTCTAGCGGCGCCTCACAGAATTCTGTGAGCACACCGTTGAGCGACTTGGGGTTAATGAACGTTATCCTGCGCCCATACGAGCCCGTGCGCAGGCCGCCGAGCATCCTCATGCCGTTTGCAGAGGCCCTTGCAACGTCCTTTTCAATGTCGTCTGCCGTGATGGCAATGTGGTGTATGCCCTCGCCGCGCTCCTGCAGAAACTTGGATATTGGGCTGTCAGAGGACGTCGGCTCTATCAGCTCTATCCTTGTGTCTTCGAGCATGAGCATTGCCACTCTGACCTTTTCGTTTGGCACTTCCTCTATTTCCAGCTCGTCGACGTTCAGTATCTTTTGGTAATTCTTCAGCGCCTCCTCCACATTGTTAACCGCTATAGCTATATGGTCGACTCTCATTTCGGATCTTTATAAGCTATTGACAGTTTATTTAACCTACTGTCAACTTTCTGAGCTGTAATGGGAAAGCAACTGATTTTCCTATTATGGAAACCGATGATGACAGATTATAGAACTGACGGTCATCTTTGTGGTATTTGTGCCTGTCTAAGATGTACGCAGGTAGTTGGCATAAACAAGAGAATAAGCAGGATCGCGCTCACTATAGCGAGATATGAATCTGGGAGTGCCGCAATTTTCTGCAAATGCATCTACACTCAGTAGTGTAAAAATAATGTTGTAAATAACATTGGCCATCCATGCCCACCTCTGCATCTTAAGAATACCAAATCCAAATATGATGTCAATTGCACCTACTATGCCAACAATAATGTCACCGGCTATTGCCATTATGATCAATTCGCCTTGGGACAAGTCGCCTAGCTTGTCAAGAATGGGGCACTGGTAATCGATAGATAGTTCAAGATTCAGAAGAAATGCCATAGCCATAACAACATAGATGTGGCACCAAAAATGATCATGGTTAAGCCAATAATTGTAAGGATTTGCTGACGACGATTATGACGTCCGTATATATCTATTCTCCAATTATCGATATCTCCTCTAATAATGTGTATTTCACTATGACTCTATCCAAAAAATGCGATAGCCATTGAAATTGCAATCTCTGCTATGAGCAAGAGAATGCTGAGCAACAATCTCTTCTTTGCCATTTTAGCATCTCTATTTTTTAGGGCAAAATACATAATCAGTCCTCCAATAATTCTGATGAATATTTGCAATAGATACCACGCCTTGCTGGGGCCCTTTTGAGTTGCTTCTATTCCAGATACCATATGTAAAGAACATAATGGAGACACATGGTACTTAAGGAAAGTTATGGCTAAAGAATGACATACACTACAAGGTATAATCACTATTCGCCACATATTACTTAAAGGAAAAAAGATTATTCGGCTGGACTAGGTCCGCCCAATTTCTCTTTGCATCCTATGCTAGAACGATATCCTTGGTTCATACCGCCCAAAGACGGTACGTAATGTGCCGCTTATCTCGCCCAGCGTGCTGTAGCTCTTGACTGCGTTTATGATGTGGGGCATCAGGTTCTCCTCCTTTTCGGCGGTCCTCTGCAGCTGCGACAAAGCCTGATCTACCTTTGTTTTGTCACGGGTGCTCGTTAACTCCTTGAGCTTTGCGACCTGCCTCTGCTCTATCGCAGAGTCTATCCTGTTGAGCTTGGGCTCGATGTCGTGCGCGTCCTGGTACTTGTTAACGCCGACAATCACGCGCTTGTTCTCGTCTATCTCCTTTTTCAGCTGGTAGGCGTTGTTGCGGATCTCTTCTTGGAAGAATCCCTTTTCAACGGCGACCATGGCGCCGCCCAGCCTGTCTATCTTTTTCAGATACTTATTTACTTCGTCCTCTATCTTGCTCGTGAGGTATTCGACGTAGTATGAGCCGGCCATTGGGTCAACAGTCTTTATCGCGCCCGTCTCGCTTGAAATTATCTGCTGGGTCCTAAGCGCCACCTTGACTGATTCTTCAGTCGGAAGCGCAAGGGCCTCGTCTCTTGAATTGGTGTGGAGCGACTGGCACCCGCCAAGCACCGCAGCAAGCGCTTCTGTGGTCACCCTGACGATGTTGTTGTCCACCTGCTGGGCGGTAAGCGACTCACCGCTCGTCTGCACGTGGAAGCGCAGATGCATCGACTTGGGGTTCCTTGCGTGGAAGCGCTCCTTCATTATCTTGGCGTAGATTCGCCGGGCAGCGCGGAACTTGGCTACCTCTTCAAAGAACTCCATTGTACAGCAGAAAAAGAATGAAAGCCGGGGCGCAAAGTCGTCGACCTTCAGGCCTCTTGCAGTGCAAGTCTCGATGTATTCAATCGCGTTTGCAAACGTAAACGCCAGCTCCTGCACAGCATTGCAGCCAGCCTCGCGCATATGGTATCCTGAAATGCTGATCGGGTACCACTGGGACACCTTCTTTGAACAATATTCGATCATGTCGCCGATGATCCGCATCGACGGCTTGGGCGGGTAGATGTAGGTATTGCGGGCGATGTATTCCTTCAGGATGTCGTTCTGGGTCGTGCCCCTGAGCTGATCGGGCGACACTCCTTGCGACTCACCGACAGTGATGTAAAGCGACAAAAGCGTGGAGGCAGTCGAGTTGATGGTCATCGACGTGCTGACCTTGTCAAGCGGGATTCCGTCAAAGCAGGTCATCATGTCCTTTATCGAGCTGATGGCAACGCCTGTCCTGCCTACCTCGCCTTCCGACTGCAGGTCATCCGAGTCCCTGCCAGTCTGGGTAGGAAGATCAAACGCCAATGATAATCCGGTCTGGCCATGCTCGAGCAGGAACTTGAAGCGTTTGTTGGTTTCTTCTGCGCTGCCAAAACCGCTGTATTGGCGCATCGTCCAGACCCGCTCACGGTACATGTCTGGGTAGAGGCCGCGGGTGTACGGGTACTTGCCGGGGACTTCGTTCCGGTCATTTGATTTCTTCAGGTTCTTCCTATTGTAGACGCGCTTGACCGGTATCCCGGAATCAGTCTTGAAGGTTTCAGCAGTCCCCATCATAATCGCCTACTTGTTGATGAGGCCGGAGGCAAGCTGCTCTGCGGCCACGTACGGGTCTATCTCCTTTTTCAACAGTTTATCGATAAACTCTGAATACTTTTTGTCTCCTGCGAGCATCGACACAACCTTTTTCTCGACTATATTTAAGACCATGTCCTTCAATTCGTCCTCCAGCATCCTTCTCTCACGTTCTTTATAATTAATGCTTTTTTCCTTTAGTAATTTATCAATATTCTGCGCTAGTTCCCTGACGCCCCTGCCGGTCTTGGCGGAGGTCTTGAGCACGGCCGGCCTGCGCTCAGTGTTGCCGATAAGGTCGACTATGGTATTGTACAATGCAGTCGAACCTTCAATGTCGGACTTGTTGACTACATACATATCGCCTATCTCTGTAAGACCAGCTTTTACTGCCTGCACGTTGTCGCCGGTATGGGGCGTGAAAAGCACGATAGTGATGTTGACAACCCGGGATATTTCTACTTCGAGCTGGCCGGCGCCTACGCTTTCGACCAGCACAAGGTCGTAGCCGGCTGCGTCAAGGATCCTTATCGCGTTGCGGAGCGACTTGGACACGCCACCTACTGCGCCCCTCGACGCCATGCTCCTCATGAACACCTTTTTGTCGTCAAGGTTACCCTGCATCCTCACTCTGTCGCCGAGTATCGCGCCTCCCGTTATCGGGCTTGTGGGGTCAACCGCAAGGACAGCTACTTTGTAGCCGAGAGCCTGGCACTCAGGTATGAGCCTCCCTATTAGTGAGCTCTTGCCTGCGCCGCCGGAGCCGGTAAAGCCGACCGTCCTTGCCTTGCCTGTTTTGCTGAAAATCTCGCGTATTATCTCATGGGACTCGAGGTAGTCGTTGTCAATGACGGAGATGGCCCTTGCAAGGGCGCGCCGCTCGCCTGCCAGCAGACCCTTTACTATGGGGAGCATTACGCAACAGGTTTATGCAGCGTGCAATATTAACGAATTCTTGTCTCTATTCCTTGAGCGACTCTGAAATGATGTCGGCAAGCCTGTCCTTCCCTTCGCGCCTGTACCTTTCAACTTCTTGGACGAGCTGCTCCCTCAGCTGCCTGTACAGGCTGACTTGCTCCCTCACCGACATTGCCTGAATTTCTTCAACTTCTGATGATGACGATGACGACGAGGTAGCCATACACAATACTATAACTGATTTTGTATTTATGACTTAGTGCGCTTTGTTACACACACACACATCTCTCTATGCCTACAGCGCACCCTTTTGTAATTCCAGAGCTATTATATCATGATCCCATGTGGGATTTGGTCAGCACGCTTGGAGAAGTTCTTGTTCTGGCTCCGTTTGGGTCTATCGAGAGCGCCAGCTATGACAGATAGGAGGCCGGCATCATAGGCTTCTTTTTTATAGCCACGGCGATGGGCGTGCTTGGCCTCATGATGGGAATGAGGGGCAAGGAGCAGGGGCAGGAAAAGCCTAGGTCGTCGCCTGTATAACTCACTAAACGCTGATGTTTACTAGTCGCTCCGGTATTGAATAAATATTTTAAGTGGAAACACGCTCTTTCTGGCAGTAATAATGTCGGCGCAGCAGCAACAAGAGCAGAAGCAAAGACCGATACGCGTACTGGTGAGCAAGCTTGGCTTGGACGGCCACGACAGGGGAGCTCTGGTGATATGCAGGGCTTTTCGCGACGCCGGCATGGAAGTCATTTATTCCGGCTTGTTCTGCACCCCTGAACAGGTCGCTAGCATGGCCATTGACGAGGATGTCGACGTCGTTGCAATGAGCCTGCTAAACGGCGCGCACCTGACGCTATTTCCCAAAGTGGCGCGCCTTCTCAAGGAAAAGGGCGCAGGCGACATACTGCTTGTCGGCGGCGGCATAATACCGGAAGGCGATAGAAAAGAGCTAGAAAGGCAGGGCGTCACTGGCAACTTTGGCCCCGGCACCCCCCTGCCAGTCATAATCACGCATATTACGGAAAACGTGAAAAAGATTCAGGGCAGCAAGTGAGCGCTTAGAGACTGGCTTGATAAATGAAAAAGAAGGAAGAACCTACTACTACACTTCTGGCGCGTCGGGCCACATCATCTTGCGCATTTCCCTGCCTACCTTTTCCACTTGGTGATTCTCGATTTCTTTCATGTAGCGCGCAAACGAGTTCTTGCCCTCTTTCTTGTACTTGCTGACCCATTCGTCGGCAAATTCGCCCGACTGGATCTCTTTCAGCACTTCTTTCATCTTTTTCTTGGCTTCCTTGTCGGCAACGCGGGGGCCGCGGGTCAGACCGCCGTACCTCGCTGTTTCGCTCACGCGGTTGTACATGCCGGTGATGCCGTATTTCTGCACAAGGTCTACTATCAGCTTCAATTCGTGGAGGCACTCAAAGTACGCCACCTCTGGCTGGTAGCCGGCCTCAACAAGCGTCTCAAAGGCGCTCATTATCATGGCGTGCGCCCCGCCGCAGAGGTCTACCTGCTCGCCGAACCAGTCCGTTTCCACCTCTTCCTTGAACGTTGTCTGGAGCACGCCTGGGCGGGTACTGCCGATGCTCTTTGCCAGAGCAAGTACTCTGTCCCATGCTTTGCCAGTGTGATCCTGGTAGACGGCGACAAGCGACGGGGTTCCAAAGCCCCCCTGATATAATTCGCGTACGCGCTGGCCCGGTCCCTTTGGCGCGACCATGATAACGTCGATATTCTTGGGCGGCACTATCCACTTCCAGTGGATTGCCGCGCCGTGCGAAAAGCAGAGCGCTTTGCCCTCTGTCACGTGCTTGGCTATTTCCTTTGTATAGGTGTCAGCCTGCTCCATGTCAGGGATCAAAATATGGATAATGTCGGCAGCCTTGCACGCTTCGGCTACTTCCATTACCCTGTGGCCGTCGGCCTCAGCCTGCTTCCACGTCTTGCCGCCCTTGCGAATGCCGACAACTACGTTAAGTCCAGAATCCCTCATGTTGGATGCCTGAGCGCGCCCCTGGATGCCATAGCCTATTACTCCAACCGTCTGGTCCTTGACTGGGTTCAGCGTAACTTGGTTATCGAGCCATCTTTTGGCGGGCATGATGTGAGTGTTGACGCAGAGATGTATTATATTATTGTATTTGTGATGCACAACAAACGAAGCGTCATCATCAGCTAAATTCTGCTGGGCAAAGAGAATTTACTATAACCTAACTTCTTGAGGGGGTCAAGCAATCAACGACTACTAACTAACTAATCGTCAAGCTTGCTTACGCATCCTTTGCAATAGTATTCTATCTTGCTTATCGTCTCCATGTCGCGCATGACTCTATAATGTGCGGCTCTGTTGCAGATCCTGCATCGAGCAATACGAGGCTTATTGCCATAGTATGACGACGTCGGTATTGAAATCGCTGTCTCAAAGCGCTCCACCTTTCTGTTCTTGCTGCTTCTCTTCACGCAATATCACAATCTCTACAGTATGTATATGCTAGAAAGGGGATAAATATTCCCATGCCCTACTGTCAAGGGGATAGCAGTAATAGTGACTGACATGGCGGGCGAAGATACCGAGGAAGAAAAGTTCTTTCGCGAGAATTATGCTCACGAGTTGCAAAAGAAGAAGCAGGACCGGGAAGAGACGAACTAGATGATGAAAGGAAGAGGGTAAAACAGCAAGAAATGAAGACGCCAGGGAGAAGAGGGGAACAGATAGAGCATGAAGAAATCGATAAGGAAGTCATCAGGCGCTATAGGTTAGACCAACGCAAAAATGAGCAGAGTGAAAAGTAGCGGCTTGTGTGTCTATTGAAATCTGTTATGCTTCTCGCCTTGCCAGATGACCATCCTGCTTGATTTTCTCTGCATGTGCAGAAATGTATCTCCAGATTATGTCGGCCCTGTCTGACTGAAAGTCCCAAGGTGCAACAAACACCATGTCATTGTCCCTTATCCACAGCCTGCGCTTTATCTTGCCCCGTATCCGGCAGGTTCTCACCTTGCCGTCTGTGCACTTTACTATTATGTTGTCGCCTCCAACCAGCTTGATGACTCTTTCAAAAAGCTGCACTTGATCGGGCATCACCATCTCGTTGGGAACGGATTCAGTGAGAACTTTTCTTTTGCCTAAGTTTAAAACGAAGCACGCTGTGCGAGCCAGGCTTGAAAGTCTACCTGTCCGTCTTTGTTCAATGATTGCGAGGGACCGAGAAATATGTCGTCTTTCAGAAAGAGCCTTATTCATGTCTGTCACACTGATCTTTTAGATTGGCTGCCGGCCCAGACGAACACATAATAAAATGCAACTTGTGTGGACGCGATTTGATAGTAAAAGATACCGTCAATAATGGGATGGCCTTTCTCAGTCATCTCAAGATTGATCACGAGATTTTCTATGTGCCGCAGAGGATGACAGAAACAAAAGCAAATACGAAAATGCAGGCTGGCAGCAATAGGCAGGCTCTAACACCGCCAGAATAGTTAGCTAGTTCTTCCCTGACACTGTGCTCACGCAATGTATGTGACAACAGCTTGGTAGTCTTAGCTATTGTTAAATAGCTCAGTGTTATACTAAAGTTCGTGGCAGCAAAAAAGAAGAAAGCCAGCAGCAAAAAGAAACCGGCAAAGAAGTAAAAGCACAGGACAGGACTGTGCAATTCTTCGATCATGCATCTCTTTTTGGCTTTTCTACAATGGAATGCTTGTTCATGCAAATCGAACCGCCTTACTTTTAAATGCGAGCCTACATTCTTATTGGTCGCAACCAGCTGTATAATGATGAACAAGTTTTTTTCGTCAATCAGAAACTACAAGAATCAATTGACAAATCCAAAAGAGTGCAAAAGCTGCAGAGGCCCTGCCACCAAAGATGTACTATTTGCAGTAGGGAACGGTATCGTGCTCATAGAGAGATACTGCGACCAGTGTGCGCAGTCCGTGCCGCATTATTATTACAGCAACAATAGGAATTCTGCATAGCCTTGAGTTTTAGAAACGCTGTGCAGCCGCGCACTGGTTCTGGCGCTCCGAAAAATGAGCAGGAAAGAACTGTTACAGACCGCGATGGTGCTCCGCATCTCGAGTATT
>Ga0126312_10000211_pt1 | contig 30622 bp, 24 predicted proteins | sample Plot104A_FD_92537 | JGI IMG/M metagenome (GOLD analysis project Ga0126312, IMG submission 92537) | Serpentine soil microbial communities from UC McLaughlin Reserve, CA, USA - Plot104A | ecosystem: Environmental > Terrestrial > Soil > Grasslands | place: USA: UC McLaughlin Reserve, Lake County... | reverse complement strand
GCCTCCGCGCCGCCGAATGGCCCGAGTCGCAGGATCGCGTTGGTCAGCCCGCTCGTGTCGGAGATGAGCGCGTGGAGCCCGGCCTGGTAGAGCGCCTCGAAGGGGAGCGCCCAGGCGCAGTAGTGCGCGACCGATTCGAGCGTCCCGGAGTTCAGCACATCGCCGATCTGCCCCAGCAGGCCGGCGGTCAACCCAGCCCCGAAGACCATGAACACGGCGATGCCCTGCGCCGTCCCGGAGAGATACACCGAGGCGAGCAGGGAGATCGCCGCGATGATCACGACGGCCAGGCCGAGGCCCGCGGCCGGCCTAATCACATGGTCCGGAAACCAGTCGCCCGCCGCAAGGGTGATCGCGAGCGCCGCGGCGAAGACGACGACGACGTAGAGGAAGGAGACAACCGCCGCGCCCGCAAATCGGGCGGCAAGCATCGCGCTGCGTCCGACCGGGCGGACCACGAGCGGCTGAAGCAGGCCGCTCTCGGCGTCCCCGCGCACCACGCCCAGGGTCAGGAACGCGGCCAGCACGGCGCCGAGGAAGAGGATCGCGAACATCGCGAGGCCGAAGAGCGTGGCACCCGTGAACGCCACGGGATCCAGCGCTTGGGGCGCGGCGAACCCGCTCGCCTCCCGGAAGGCGAAGTGAGCCCCGACCGCATACAGGGCCAGGAATACCGCTGTCAGCACCAGTACCACCGCGAAGACCCGGCGGCGCAGGCTCTCGCGCATCGCGAACCGGACGATCGCGATCATGACGTCGCCTCGCCGACCGCCTCGAGGTAGACGTCCTCGAGCGTGCTCGCCAGCACGTCCACGCTGTAGATCCGCTCGCCCGCGGCGACGAGCTCGCTCACGATCCGCGGGACGTCGTCGCGCGAGGCTTCGTCGAAGCGCCGCACCCCGCTCGCTGTTTCCACCTCGACGCCACGCGGACGGGTCAGCTCCTCGGTGCGCCCCGTCGCGACGACGCCACCCTCCAGCAGGATCACCACGCGCTCGCAGACCCGCTCGACCTCGCCCAGGAGATGCGAGTTGAGGAGGACCGCCACCCCGCTCTCACGCACGGTGCCGAGCAGATCACGCACGATGCGCCGCCCGACAGGGTCGAGGGCGCTCGTCGGCTCATCCAGCAAGAGCAGCTTCGGGCTTCCGATCAGCGCCTGCGCGATTCCAAGGCGCTGCTGCATTCCCTTCGACATCGCCTCGACGGGCACGGCCGCCGCGTCACGGAGGCCCACCAGTTCCAGTAGCTCGCCTCGCTCAGTGAGCCCACCCCCGGATCGACTCAGCTCCTGGTGCAGAGCGAGGACCTCTCCGGCGGTCGCCCAGCCCGGAAACCGAAACAGCTCGGCGAGATATCCGAGCTGGGCTCGCGCCGCGAGTGAGCCCGCCGGTGCCCCGCAAACCTCCGCGCCCCCCTCGGTGGGACGCACGAGCCCACATGCGATCTTGGTGAGGGTTGACTTTCCCGCGCCGTTGGGCCCGAGCAGGCCCACGAGCTCGCCCCGCTCGACCTCGAGATCCACACCGCGCAGAGCATGGGTCGATCCGTAGCGCTTATCGAGCGCGCGAACCTGGAGTGCGGCAGGCGACACCTAGAAGAAGGCGCCGCCGCGGTACTCGCCGAACACGTCCCTCATCGCGCCGCAAACCTCGCCGATCGAGGCGTGCTCGCGCAGCGCCTCGCGGATCGCCGGCAGCAGATTGCCCTCGCCCGCGGCGACCTGCCGGAGCTCCTCCAGCTTCGCGTCCACCTTCGTCTGGTCGCGCGTCTCCTTGAAGGCGGCGAGTCGCCCGAGCTGACGCTGCTCGGCTTCGGGGTCGACCTTCAGGATGTCCACGTCGTCCACCTGGTCGGTGACGTACTTGTTGACGCCCACGATGATGTCCTGGCCGGTGCGATAGCGCTCGTGGTAGGAGGAGGCCGACTCCTCGATGTCGCGCTGGATGAACTCGAGCGCCTGGGTGGAGCCGCCGAGCTCCTGGACCTTGTCGATCAGCTCCCAGGCGCGGCGCTCGATCTCGTCGGTGAGCGACTCGACAAGGTACGAGCCGGCAAACGGGTCCACCGTGTCCGCTGCGCCGGACTCATGGGCGATCACCTGCTGGGTTCGAAGTGCGATCCGCGCCGAGCGCTCGGTCGGCAGGGCGAGAGCCTCGTCGAAGCCATTGGTGTGAAGCGACTGGGTGCCGCCGCAGACCGCGGCGAATCCCTGGAGCGCCACGCGGATGATGTTCACGTCGGGCTGCTGCGCCTGGAGAGTTACCCCGCCCGTCTGGGTGTGGAAGCGGATCATCTGCGAGCGCTCGTCCGTGGCGCCGAAGCGCTCGCGCATGATCTCCGCCCACATACGCCGCACGGCGCGGAACTTCGCGATCTCCTGGAACACGTTGTTGTGGCAGTTGAAGAAGAAGGCGAGTCGAGGCGCGAAGTCGTCGATCGCGAAGCCGCGGTCCAGGGCGGCGTCCACGTAGGCGATCGCGTTGGAGAGCGTGAAGCCGACCTCCTGGACCGCCGAGCAGCCCTTCTCGCGGATGTGGTAGCCCGAGATGGAGATCGTGTTCCACTTCGGGACCCGCTCCGCGCAGTACTCGAAGATGTCGGTGGTGAGCCGCATGGTGGGCTCGGGCGGGTAGATGTAGTTGCCGCGGGCGACGTACTCCTTGAGCACGTCGTTCTGCACCGTCCCCAGCAGCTTCTCCGGCGCCACCCCCTGCTCCTCGCCGACGAGCTCGTACAGCAGCAGCAGGATCGCCGCAGGGGCGTTGATCGTCATGGAGGTGGAGACCTGATCGAGAGGGATCTGGTCGAAGCAGATCCGCATGTCCTCGATCGTGTCGATGGGCACCCCCGTGCGGCCGACCTCGCCGCGGCAAAGCGGGTCGTCCGAGTCCCGGCCAAGCTGAGTAGGTAGGTCGAACGCCATGGAGAGGCCCGTGGAGCCGTGCTCGATCAGGTAGCGGTAGCGATTGTTCGTGTCCTCCGGGCTCGAGAACCCGGCGTACTGGCGCATCGTCCACAGCCGGTCTCGGTACATCCCCTTGTGGATGCCGCGCGTGAACGGATAGGAACCGGGCTCGCCGAGCCGCTCGTCCAGCCCCGGCGCGACGTCATCGGGCTCGTAGACCGGCTCGATCTCGATTCCGGAGTCCGTGAAGACGCGCTCGTCGTCGGGCCCGACGACCGGCGCGATGAAGCGATCCAGCGCTGGGTCGGCCTCGGTCGCCATCTCAGCGGGGAGGATACGCGTGCTCTTGCGGCGAAACCCCCACCGGCTGTCGCTTTCCTCTCACCGTGAGCGGTAATGCGCCACGGCGGCGGGTACTCGCTTCGGCCTAGTCGCCATGCCGCGCGATGGCTGCCTCCACCGCCTCGGCCATGCGCTCCGCGGGGGCGGGGTAGGTGTACGGCTCGATGGCGTCGGCCGGTGGGGGCTCGGGCGGGCCGCCGGCCAGCTCGGCGAGCGCGGCGGCGATCGCCGCCGGATCGTCCGCGCGCACGCTCCGCCCGCCGATCTCCTCCACGATGCGCCCCGCCTCGGTGCCGCTGGCGAGCGCAAGGATCGGCCGCCCGGCCGCCAGGTACTCGAAGAGCTTGATGTTCAGGAGCTGGGAGCGCGTGGGCTGGGCCAGCAGCAGCAGGGCGTCGGCCTCGCGCTGGAGAGCGAGGGCGCGCTGGCGCTCGAGGCTCCCGGCCACGACGATCCGCGCGGGGGAGACGTCGCGCTCCATGAGCGTGGCCTCGTCCTCCGTGAGCGGGCCGGCGATTACCAGCTCGAGCTTCTCGGCCGCCGAGGGATCGTCGCGGTCGAGCCGCTGGATGGCGTCGACGAGCGGGCGGGGATCGCGGCCGTAGGTTCCAAACCGGCCCGTATACACCAGGGAGACCCGGCCGGAGTCGAGCAGCCCGGTCGGCTCGGAAGCGGCGGCGGCCGATTCGGGATCCCACCCGTTCGGGATCAGGAGCGGCTCGGCGATGCCCCGCCGGCGCAGGTCCTCGGCGGCGGGCTGGGAGACGCAGACGACGGCGTCGGCTGCAGCGAGCCAGCGGCGCTCAAGGCGCTCGTCCGCACGCCGCTGGGGCGCCGTGGGGAATGGCGGGCGAAGCGGCTCGAACGACCAGGCGTCTCGAAGGTCCACGACCCAGGGCACGTCCCGGCGGTGCAGCGCCATCCCCACGGCGTGTGCCGACTCGGGCGGAGATGTGGTGATCACCGCGTCGAAGTCCCGCCGGCGCTGGAGCCGCAGGGCTCGGTGTCGCGCGAACGGCGCCCAGGCGAGCGCGAGCGGCTCGGGCACGACGACCTTGCCGAGCGGGTGCGGCTTGCCACCGTAGGTGTCGGCGTCGTACAGGGCGTCGATGCGCTCGGCGCCACGCAGCCGGGCCCGCCAGCGCTGGGCGTCAGCGGTGCGGACGACCCCCCGGACGCGATCGGACTCGAGCTCGCCGTATGCCGAGGTCGTCAGGATCGTGACGTCGTGGCCGAGCCGCCGCAGGTACTTCGCCATGGCCGCCGGCCGCAGCACCCCGGTGTCGCGGCAAGGCGGGTAGAAGTACGCGACGAGCAGGATCGAGCGGGCCATCAGCGCTCCTCCGCGCCGGCCGTTGTCGACTTGGTTTCGCTATGCGAAACGAAATCGACAACCGCGGTGGTGGGATGCGCCGTCATCGGCTCCGGCGCGCCTCGATCGCCTCGGCGTAGGCGGCGTCCATGCGCTCCACGAGCCGCGGCCAGCTCCACTCGCGCTCGGCCTTCGCCCGACCCGCCTCGCCGAGGCGCCGGCGGACCTCCTCGTCGCCTCCGAGGCGATCGAGGGCCGCGGCCACCGCCGCGGCATCCCCGCGGGCCGCGAGCAGGCCCGTCTCACCCTCGTCGATGACCGCGCGCACGCCCGGATACTCGGTCGCGATCGTCGGCAGGCCGCATGCCATGGCCTCGATGAGCACGATCCCGAAGGACTCGGGCGGCTCGGTTGTGAGCAGAAAGAGGTCAGCGGCTCGCAGCACGCCGGGAAGCTCCGCGTGGGAAACCGCGCCGAGGAAGTGGACTCGCTCCTCAACCCCGGCGTTCGCGGCGCGGGCCTCAAAGTCGCCCAGGAGGTCGCCCCCGCCCGCCACGACGAGGTGTGCGCTCTCGGCGGCGCGGGCGAGTGCGTCGATCGCCACGTCGAGCCGCTTGAAGTGGTGGGCGCGATCCAGGGTCGCCACGAACGCCGCCACGAGCGCGCCGTCGGGGATGCCAAGCGATGAGCGCAGGTCCCCGCGATCCCCCGGGCTGAACAGGCCCGTGTCCACGCCGTTGGGCATCTCGATCAGCTTCTCCGGGCTGCGATCGCCGGTGCGGCGGAGGTAGGGGACGGAGTTCGCGTGATCGGAGGAGAGGACGCAAACGCGATCGGCGGCCCGGATCACCGCGGGGCCGACGGTGTGCTCGTATGCGCCGAAGGCGAGGCCCCGAGGGCCGTCGGCCACGAGCCGGTTCTTGTAGTGGACGAGTAGGGCCTGCCGGCGGGAGGCTGGCCGCAGCCGGCCGAGCAGCGTCAGCTCGCTGCCGAAGATGAACGGGTAATGCAGGTGGACGACGTCGAAGCCGGTGACCCCCGCAAGTCGCGGGATGAGCGGCGCGTTGCCGTAGGCGAACAGCGGCTCCGCGCGGTGCACGATCGCGTTCCCGGCGTCCGGGGGCTCCCCCGGCGCTGAGGCCGTGAAGACCTCCACATGGTGGCCGCATTGGGCTTGCTCGGTCGCGAAGCGAAGCGCCGTGTTCCCGGCCCCGCCCGGGTAGGGCGGGAAGGTGGCGGTGAGGTGGGCGATCCGGTACAGGGTCAGCGCACCCGCACTACCGGGGCGTGCCGACGAGGCGCTCGACTCCCGACTGCTCGATCGTCATGCGGAGGCCGTCGCGAAGCTCGACCTGCGGCTCCCAACCGAGCAGCTCCTTCGCCCGGGTGATGTCGGGCTGGCGCACCTGTGGGTCGTCGATCGGCAGGGCCTCGTAGACGACCTCGGAGCGCGATTCCGTGACATCGATCACGGCCTCGGCCAGCTCCAAGAGGGTGTACTCGTCCGGATTCCCGATGTTGATCGGCTCGTGGGCGTTGGATTCGCCCATCGCGATGTAGCCGCGGATCTGATCATCGACGTAGCAGAAGCTCCGCGTCTGGCTGCCGTCGCCGAAGACGGTCAGCGGCTTGTCCTGAAGAGCCTGACGGAGGAAGGTCGGGATCGCGCGCCCGTCGTGGGGCCGCATCCTCGACCCGTACGAATTGAAGGTGCGAACGATCCCCGTGTCCACGCCCTGCTGGCGGTGGTACGCCATCGTCATCGCCTCGGCGTAGCGCTTGGCCTCGTCGTAGACGCCGCGCGGGCCGATCGGGTTCACGTGGCCCCAGTAGGTCTCGGGCTGTGGGTGGACCTGCGGGTCGCCGTAGACCTCCGAGGTCGATGCCAGGACGAAGCGGGCGCGCTTGGCCTTGGCGAGGCCCAGCATGTGGTGCGTCCCGTACGAGCCGACCTTGAGGGTGTGCAGGGGCAGGCGCGCGTAGTCGATCGGGCTCGCCGGCGAGGCGAGGTGGTACACGAAGTCGATCGGCTCGTCGACGAACAGCGGCTCCGTGAGGTCGTGCTGGAGGAAGACGAAGTCGTCGTTGCGGATGTGCTCGATGTTCTGGAGCGACCCGGTATCGAGGTTGTCGATGCACAGGACGCGGTGACCCCTCGCGAGCAGCTGGTCGCACAGGTGCGAGCCGAGGAATCCGGCGCCTCCAGTCACCAGGCAGGTTGTCGTGTTCTCCGTCGCCACGGGCCGTCGAGAATACCGGCGGTGGGCGGCTCATCCGCCCGTTCGCGCGCGCTTGCACGGCGGGGACCGGGGCGCGCGGGGGCCGCGCGGGGTTGTCTGGGCCGTGGAGGCCTCGGTCACACCCGCGCCCGCGATCGACGCCGCGGCGATGGCGCTCCTCTCACGGCACGGCGCGGCCCTGCTGCGCTGCGCGCAGCGGGTCTCGCTCTGTCCCGATGATGCGGAGGACGCCATGCAGCGGTCGATCGAGATTCTGCTCACGAAGGCGCCGGCGGGCGACATTCGGCGCCTGGTCGCCTGGATGCGCGTGGTCGTGCGCAGGGAGGCGCTGGCCGTGCGCCGCAAGCGCGAGCGGCAGCTCAACCCCGGGGAGGGGGCCACCTGGCCCGTCGAGTCGGTGCTGTGTCAGCGGCCGGGCCCGCGGGAGCAGCTCGAGCGGCGTGAGCGCGTCGCCCGAGCGGCGCGCATGCTCGCGGCGCTGAAGCCGCCGGAGCGCCGCGCGATCGTGCTCCGCGCGCAGGGCTACTCGTACGCGGAGATCTGCGAGCTCACGGGTTGGAGCCACACGAAGGTGAATCGCTCGTTGGCCGAGGGTCGCGCGCGGCTGCGGGCTCTCGCCTCCCCCGGGAAACGCCCCGTGCCAACCCGCACTTGCTGATAGCGTCGGCGAGAAGCAAAGTCCAGTAGGGAGGTCATCATGACTGGACGGATCAGCCGGCACGTGCGCTCGAACCTTATTGGGTACGTGGCCCTCTTCGTGGCCCTTGGCGGCACCGCTTACGCCGCGGCAACCGTGAACAGCGGGGACGTGATCAACGACTCGCTGAGGAGCGTCGACCTGAAGAACGGCAAGGCCGTGAAGAGCCTGGATGTCAAGGACGACGGACTCGTGGGAGCCGACATCGACGAGGAGAGTCTGGAGGGCGTGGACGCAGCCACCCTGGATGGCTTGCCGCGGACCGAGTTCAGCTTCAGGTCGTTCATCGCAAGCCCGGAGAACCGCTTGGAGTCGCTGGTCTTCGACAGTTACACGATGATTACCCCCGAGGCGGGGACCGAATACGTCATCGGTCAGATCAAGCTGAAGACGACGGAGAACCCCCAGGAGTTCCAGGTGTGTGGCGCGAGTGGTCTCTCGGATCCGATCAACTACGTGCTCTACCTCGAGGGGGTGCGCACGGAGGACTCGGTGCCGGGAGACAGTTGCGACACCGCGGTGGCCTTCGGCGATCGCTGCGACTTCGAGATCGCCGGCGCGGGGGCCCGGATCTGGGGGGCGCCCACGTTTATCGCCAACGCGAACACGTGCAACGTCATCGCCTTTAAATCCACCTAGGTGCGGCGCTCCCCGTTAGGGTCGCGGCGATCCCGGGTATCGCTGCGAAGGTCCCTGATCCCGCATCGCGGAGAGGAGCGCACGGATGCGATCGGATGCCGGCCCGTACCCCGACTTCTCGGTGCATGTCGCCCCCACCCCCGACGGGGGGACGGACGTCGCCGTCTTCGGCGAGCTCGACCTCGCGACGGCCGGCGAGGTGGAGGCGGCGCTTGAGAAAGCCATCGGGGCGCCCGGCCGGGTTGTGATCGACCTCCGCGCGTGTGCCTTTGTCGACTCGACGGGGGTGGCGACGCTCGTGAAGGCCGCGTTGCGCCTTAGCGAGCAGGACCGCGGGCTCCTGATCAGGGGTGCGAAGGAGCGCGTGATGCGCATCCTCGACATCGCCGGGGTCGCACGGATGGAGAACATCGCGATCGAACCCGAACGGAGCTCGGCTTAGATCAGTCGATGAGCCGCTTCGTCATCCGCGAAACGGCGACTCGCCAGAGGACCAGCGAAAAGGCCACCAGGCTCGCGTAGCGCAGCAGGTCGATCGCCTCGAAGCCGAACGCGGCGCCGCGGACCAGCTCGACGAGCTGGTAGAGCGGGTTGAGGTTCGCGGCGACCTGGAAGCCCTCGGGAAGCTGGTCGATCGGGAAGAACGTGCCCGCGACCAGGAACAGCGGCGTGATGACCAGCGTCGTCACGTAGTTGAACTGGTCGATCTTCGAGACGCTCGCGGCAACCGCGATGCCGAAAGCGGCCCAGCCCAGCGCCGTCGTGAAGCCGAACAGCGGCACGAGCAGCATCCCCCACGCGGGGTCGAGGCCGAAGGCCATCGCGATCAGCAGGGGGAAGCAGCCGAAGAATCCTGCCCGCAGGCCGATCCAGAGCATCTCCGCCGTCACGAGCTCCTCGGGGTCGACCGGGGCTGCGAGGACGGCGTCGTAGGTGTTCTGGAAGCGCTCCTTGACGAACGTCCCGAACATGGCCGGCAGCGCGCTGGAGAAGATCACCGCCGTGGCCACCATGCCCGTTCCGACGAACTCGACATAGCTGAGGCCGTCGACGCCGTTGATCAGCGTGGCTCCGAGGCCGAGCCCGAACGCCAGCAGGTAGACGATCGGCTCGAGGATGCTGGAGAACGCGGTGCCGCGCCAGTAGGTGCGGAAGTTCGCGACCTCCCGGCTCATCACCCCGGCGATGGCCGCCGGCTCGAGTCGCCGCGCGCCGACCTCGGATGAGGTCATTCGGCCTCCTCCCCCGTGAGCAGAACGAACACGTCCTCGAGCGTCGCGGCCCGGCGGACGGCGTCGTCGGGAATCGTCCCGTTCGCCGAGCGCTCGGCGCCCATGATCGCGATCGCCGGCCCCGCGGGCCGGACCCGCAGGCCGTCGGACTCGGCGAGGGCACGGAGCTCGGCAAGCCGGTCGGGTGGCCCGTAGACCTCGGCGGTCTCCCTGCCCACGTGCTCGCGGATCAGCGCGGCGGGGGTGGCGCGGGCGATGATTCTCCCGTGATGCATCATCGCGACCTCGTCGGCGAGGCGCTCGGCCTCCTCGATGTAGTGCGTGGACATGAGGATCGTCTTCCCACGCGCCCGCAGGCCGTCGATCAGGGACCACAGCTCGGTGCGGATCTGGGGATCGAGGCCGACCGTGGGCTCGTCGAGAAGCAGGAGCTGCGGCTCGTGGACGAGGCCGCGGGCGAGCAGCAGGCGCCGGCGCATCCCGCCCGAGAGCTTGTCGACCGCCTCCTTGCGGCGGTCCGTCAGCCTGGATATCTGCAGGCAACGCTCCACCGCGGCGGGAACGTCCTTCACCCGGTAGAGGCGCGCATAGACCGCGAGGTTGTCCTCGACGGTGACATCGACGTCAAGGTTGTCGAGCTGCGGGACGACCCCCATCTTCGAGCGAGCGATCTTGGATTCCCCCGGCAGCTCGTGGCCGAGGACCCGCAGCTCCCCGGAGTCCGCGACGGCCTGCCCGGTGAGCAGGCGCATCGTCGTCGACTTGCCGGCGCCGTTCGGCCCGAGCAGCCCGAGACAGATGCCGGATGGGACGTCGAGGTCGAGGCCGTCGACCGCCGTGATGGCGCCGAAGCGCTTCACCGCGGCGCGGATTTGGATCGCGTTTGAGTTTGCTTCTTCGGCCGTCATCGGTGCCGGGCCAGAGTACGCGGTCGAGCCGCGCTCCCCGGCTGATCAATAGACCGGCCCCGGCGCCCGGATTAATCGCGCGGCCGGCGCCGCGCTCAGCGGCGCGTGCCGGGCGCGTACGAGCGCCAGCGACTGCGGTTCAGATGGTGGCGCAGCACACGGCGGGCGGCCGCGTAGTGGTTGATGTCGAAGATGTTGCCGGCGGTCGTCGAGCGGTAATAGATCATCGCCCGCACGCGCCTGTGTCCCTCCGCCCAGTTGAGGAGCCGGTTGGTGAACGCGCCACCCGGATCGCCGTCCCACGGTGAGTACTCGCCCACCACGAACGGGTACTTGTGGTAGCGGCGCTGGAACGCCACGAGATCGTCGAACGCCGTCTGGAACTTCGAGAAGATGTCGGCGCCCACCCAGTCGACGAAGTGCCTGCCGGGCCAGTAGTCGGCCGGCTGGTTCCCGGGGATGTTGGGCCCGCCAAACGTCTGCGGCACCCACATGAAGGCGACCTTGGGGTGCTCGAGAACCCGCGGCACCTCCCGGCGCTCATACACCGGGTCGTGGTTGGACTTCGCCCGGTAGATCCGCGGGAGGTCGTTGCGGCGAAGGGCCTTGTTGATCCGCGAGCGGCGGCCGCCGCGAACGATGATCACGAAGCGGCGCCAGGATCGCTTGAAGTCGGAGTGCGTGTGGTCGCTCCCGCGGGTGGTCCCGTTCGCGTTGTAGACGCAGTACGGGTTCCAGTGGCCGTTCATCTCCGGGAAAAGGCGGATGTAGGTGGGCCTGCTGAGATGGCCGAGCACCTGGTTGATCCGCAGCAGGTAGTGGTCGGCGCGCCCCCTGGCGATCGTCTCCGGCGCGATCTCATCGCCGCCACGGGCTGGAAAGCCCGTCGACTGGCTCACCACCCCCAGCGCCTTCGCCCGGTGCCACCGGTGCGGCCCCCCGCTGGCGCTATAGGAGACGTCCCAGTGCCAGAACTCCTGGAGGAGTGCCGGGTGCGCTCGCACCCGGCGCTGGAACTGGCGAAAGTCCTTGACCTGCCCGGTGTCGGAGACACCGTGGTAGAGCTTGCCGTGCGGCGGGACGAACAGGCCTCGGTCGGCCTGAGCGCTCACCGCGAAGAGCAGGCTGATCACGGCGACCCCCGCCGCCAGCAGTGCCGCACCCCCGCGGCCGTGTGCAGTGCTCCGCCTCATCCTCTGCTTGCCTGGGGACTCCATCAGCCCGAAGCCCTCCTCGCCTGCCTGCTCCCAGCCCGGCAAGCGTTCGCCCAAACCGTAGCGCGATTAGCCGGACGCGTCAGCGGAGGGGGTGGGATTCGAACCCACGAGGGACCGATGGCCCCTGCCAGCTTTCAAGGCTGGTGCATTCAACCGCTCTGCCACCCCTCCGGTGTACGGGCAGCGTAGCCCGGCCTCCGAGGGCGCCCTCCCTGTGAGGTGAGTCACAGCTGCTGACGGCGGAGACGAATACGAGATCACGGCCGAGTTCGAGAACGCCGGCCAGCTGGTCCCCGGCAACGAGGTGCGTCGGTGGCGTCAGCGCGGGCTCGGTGAAGCCGTAGTCCCCCGCGCTGGCGCGTTGCAGTCGCATGCCGACCGAAATGCGCCACCGCGGACCGGCGCGCCCGCGATGATCTGAGCATGGCGGCGACGTGGAGCAACTGGGCCGGGGACCAGCGCTGCGCCCCGCGCTCGATTGAGCGCCCGGCGTCGCTCGAGGAGCTCCAGCAGGTCGTCTCGCGCGCTGCTGGCGCCCGGAGCTCGATCCGCGCTTCGGCTTCGGGCCACTCGTTCACGGACATGGCCCTCACGGACGAGGTGATGATTCGACTGGACCGGCTCACCCGTGAGCTGGACTTCGACCCGTCCTCCGGTCTGGTTCGCGTCGAGGGCGGGATCGTCCTCGGGGAGCTGAACCGAGCGCTCGACCACAACGGGGTTGCCTTCGAAAACCTCGGGGACATCGACCGGCAGACGATCGCCGGCTCGATCTCAACGGCGACCCACGGGACCGGCGAGCGCTTCCAGAACCTCTCGGCGCAGATCGCGTCCATCGAGCTCGTGCTCGCGGACGGCTCCCTCCTCGTGGTGGATGACTCCGATCACGAGCTGCTGCGCGCCGCGCGCGTCGGGCTCGGCGCGCTGGGAATCATCTACGCGGTGACGATCCGGACCGTCCCGGCTTACACGATCGACCGCGTCGACTCGCCGCGCCCGCTCGCCGAGACGCTCGATCGCCTCGACGAGCTGAACGCGGGCTGCGATCACTTCGAGTTCTACGTCTTCCCCCACACCGAGATTGCCCTGTGCCGCGAGAGCCGCCGGAGCGACGAGCCGCCTCGGCCACGCCACCGGGTGCTCACGTACGCGCAGGAGGTGATGCTGGAGAACTGGGTCGGTCAGCTCTTTGTCCTCGCGGGGCGGCGCTTCCCCTCGCAGGCGCCGCGTCTCTCGCGGCTCGCCTCGCGCGGCGTTGGCCGCTCGCGCAAGGTCGATCGATCGTTCGAGGTGTTCGCCTCGGAGCGGCGCATCCGCTTCACCGAGATGGAGTGGGGCGTTCCCCGCGAGCACGCCCGCGACGCCATCCAGCGGGTGATCGCCGAGGCGAGCCGCCCGGAACACGGCGTCGCCTTCCCGATCGAGGTCCGCTTCGTCGCCCCGGACGACTCCCTGCTCAGCCCGTCCAACGGGAGGGACACCTGTTACATCGCGGTCCACCAGGACCGAAAGCTGGACTGGGAGCCCTACTTCCGGGCCGTCGAGGCCATCGCCACGTCCTACGGCGGCCGGCCCCACTGGGGCAAGCGCCACTTCCGCACCGCCGCCGATCTCGAGCCGCTCTACCCGGGCTGGGCCGACTTCCAGCGCATCCTCGCCCGGCTCGACCCCACCGGCGCCTTCCGAAACGCCTACACCGATCGCGTGCTCGGACCGGTTGTGGGCTAGAGGAACGCCTTCCCCTCGCCCCGATAGGTCGGCACCTCGTCGACGATGCGATCGCCCTCGACGAGGTAGAGCGAGTTGAATCGCTCGCAGAGCTCGCCGGCCTTGGCGTGGCGCATGTAGACGCGATCGCCGACGCGAAGCGCGCGCGCCGGCGTCCCGAGGAGCGGCGTCTGCACCTCGCCGGCTCCCTCCTGTCCGTCCAAGCGGAGCCCCTCCGGCAGGTAGGGCTGGGGGAGCCGAGCCTCGTCCGCCGTACCCGACGCCAGGTACCCGCCCCCGAGCGCGGTCACGACGCTCGGGGAGGGCCGGCGGACGATGGGCAGCACGAAGAATGCGGCAGGGATCAGATCCAGGGAGCGGTAGTTGTCGAACAGGTGCGGGGCGTAGAACCCGGAGCCCGCCGTGAGCTCCGTCGCCACCCCGGCGGCGGCGGTGCGGGCGAGGCTCCCCGTGCCGCCGCCGTTCACGAACCCGAGCTCGTCTTCGCTCGCCTCGCGCACCGCGGCCACCACGCGGGGGAGCCGCTCACGGATCTCGCGCTCCGACACCGCCTGCATTCGGCGGATCGCGGCGCTCCGCAGCGCGTGGCCGGGAGCGTCGTCGCCCAGCCCCGCGATGTGGCCCTCGTACGCCATCAGCCCGGCCAGCCGGGTTCCCGGCCGCGCCGCGATCTCCGCGGCCAGGCTGCGCGCCCGGTCCGGGTAATGGACGGGCGAGCGCTTCGGCCCGATCCTCGCGATTCGGCCGCCCAGCGGCCACCAGCCGACGTCGACTTCCATGCAGACCGGCAGCTCGACGCGGCCCGCGCCCATCGCGGCCTCGATCAGGTCGAGGTGAGGTGCGTCGTCCACCATTGGGATCGGCGCCGGTGCCCCCTCCGCCGCGAGCGCCGTGAGCTCGCCCAGCGCCACGCTGTCCGCACTCGGGTAGGCGACGACGATGTCGTCGAATCCCTGCCCCGCCAGCCAGAGGGCTTCCGGCAGGGTGAAGGCGAGGATGCCCCGATAGGACTCGTCCAGCTCGAGGATCCGCCGCAGGACAGGAACGGAGCGCACGGATTTCGATGCAATGCGGATCGGAAGGCCGCCGGCCTGGGCAACCATCGCGTTCGCGTTCGAGCGCATGGCGTCCATGTCGACGAACGCGAATGGCGCGCGGATGGAGCCGAAGATGGCCTCGTAGCGTGCGCGCGGTTCCCCGGGGTTTGCAGCATCGGCCACGGCGGCGCGAGCGTACCCCGCCTAGAATCTCAGCGTGCCCCCGAGCCCTGGCTCGGGAGCCCCGGAGAGGTGGCCGAGTGGCTGAAGGCACTCGCCTGCTAAATGAGCGACCAAAGCCGCCGGAAACCGCTTGAAATGGCTTGCTCAAGTGGAATCCGAGATGGTTGAGCGGTTTCGCGGTTGCCTCGCATCTCGCCGTATATCCGAGTATTTCGTCCAACGAACAGCCCAACGAACCCACGCAGCATCGGCCGCCGGCGAGACGCCTCCGTCGGGACGGGAGCGGTCACGCTCGGCGCCGGCAGAGGTGCTCTCGCCGCTCGTCCATTCCGAGCGTCTCGTGAGCCTGGCCCAAGACGCCTCCTTCGCCGCGAAAGCGACAGCGCGTCCACCAGCGCTGAATCTGCGATTAGCACTTCGGTGAGCCGGTAGGAGCCCGGAGCTCGCTAACGGCAGCTTGAGATCAGTCCTGATCCGCGGCGGGCGGCCCGGCTGGCTGACTGGAAGCCGACCGCCCTCAGGGGTTGGCGCAGATCGCCTGGGCGATCAGGGTCCACTCGCTCCCGAGACCGGTCTCGTCCTCGAACCCGGTCACCGTGACGCTCGTCAGGGCGCCGTTGGGGCGGACGTCGTCCAGAACCACCTCCCCGTCACCCGAGGCTATGGCCGCCCCCGTTCCGAGCAGGTTCTCGCCGCTCGGGCAGCTCGCAGTCACGCTGCCGGGGTCGGAGTCGGGGTCGGACCGGGCCACGACCAACTCGAGGCCGGGGGGCGGGTTGGCGCACACCGCGTGCGCCCTCACGATCCAGTTGTTCGCGTAGCCGCTCTCGTCCTCGATGCCCACGGCGCCGACGCCGCTCAGGTCGGCGCTCGCCACGACGTCGTCCAGCGCCACCTGGCCCTGCCCGCCGACGACCACGGCGCCGGCACCGACCACCCGCTTGCCGGCCGGGCAGTCCGCAGACGCGTTCTTGCTTGACGACGAGTCGAAGGGGCTCTCATTCGAAACCACCTCGAGTCCCGGAAGCGGCGTGGCGCAGATCGCGTACGCCCGTAGCAACCAGTCGCTCGTGGTCCCGGTCTCATCCTCGGCGCCGAAGGCGCCAAAGCGCGCCGCCTCCGGGACGAGGCCGTCGATCAGGACCTGCCCCCCGCCCCCTGTGATGTCGCCGCCGCCGCCCGTCACCTGCTTGCCGGCCGGACAGCTCGCGAACACCTGCTTGTTGGACGAGCTGGTCGGGCTTGCGGCGACGATCCGCTCCGAGGCAGCGGCGCAGATCGCGAAGGCGCGGGTGAACCAGTTGGCCGACGTGCCGTTCTCGTCCTCGAGCCCCAAGACGGCCACGCCGCCCAGCCCCCCTTGGGGGGTGAGGTCGTCCAGCACCACCTCGCCACCGCCGCCGCCGAGCTCGGCGCCGGCGCCGGTCACCTGCTTCGCGGCGGGGCAGGTCGCGGTCGCGCCCTTGCTTGACGAAGAGTCGGTGGGGCTCGCGGCGACCGCACGCTCGAGGCCGGCGACGGGGTTGGCGCAGATCGCGTAAGCGCGCGCTCGCCAGTTGACCCCGGTCCCGTTCCCGTCCTCCAGCCCGTGCACCGTGACGGCCTTCAGGCTCGAGCCGGGGATGACGTCGTTCGGGGCCGCCTGACCCCCGCCCCCGTCGATCTCGGCGCCGGTGCCGAGCAGGCGCTTGCCGGCGGGGCAGGTCGCGGTCACGCTCTTGTTGGCGGAGTTCGAGGGGCTCGCGGCCGTGACCCGCACGAGGCCGGGGGGCGGGGTGGCGCAGATCGCGACGGCGCGCACGAACCAATCGTTCGCCGCCCCGTTCTCGTTCTCGCGCCCCCGCACGGTGACGCTGCTCAGCGCCGCGTCGGGCCTGACGAACCCCAGCGTTACCTGTCCCAGGGCGTTGTTGAGGTCGCCGCCGGCGCCGACCACTCGCTTGCCTGCCGGACAGGAAATCGTGACGCTCTTGTTGGACGAGTTGCTCGGGCTCGAGGCGGAGACCCGCTCTAGGCCCGTGACCGCCGCCGAGGCGCTTTCCCCGAGGCCGGCCAGGACGACGCCGAGCGCGAGCGCGACCACGATGCTCGGACGGCGCAGGCGCGCTCCCGCGTTGCCGTCCCGATTCCCGGCGATGCGGTGGCCCGGCACCCGATACCTCCTTGCCCGTCGTGGGGCGCCAACTCCGAAGGCGTGGTCCGCAGAAACTCCAAGGCGATGCTCGCAGGGCCGCAAGCGCAAGTCAAGCCCTCGTCAACGGACCTCGCAGTCGTCGGTGGTGGCCGGCTCCTGCTTTCGTGATTAGCGGGCGTCTGCGTCAGCGTCGGACACCTGCCTCCTCTGGACGAGGAGCAGGCGACCGTCCTGGGCGACGGCAGACGCTAGAAAGGTGAGCTTCCACACTCCGGGCCCGGGGAAAACTCTGAAGGCACTCCCGTTCGAATGAGCGACCTGCAAGCGAGTACCTTCAGGCTCCGGGAACGGGCGTTGGCACCGGCCGCGGCAGCCTTGGCGAGGGGCGGAGCTGCCGATCGGGTTTCGTCCAACGATTTGCCCAACGGATGCCACAATAGTGCTCGATCGGCCGTCCAGGCGCTCCGCCCTACACGGCGTTTTCCGCATGAGCAAGCCGATTTGCAATCCCCGGAGAGGTGGCCGAGCGGCTGAAGGCACTCGCCTGCTAAGCGAGTAGGGGGCGCAAGCTCTCTCGCGGGTTCGAATCCCGCCCTCTCCGCTCCCCGGTCGTTGATGCCGCCTGCGCGCGAACCCTGATCGCCGCGGTTCCGGCTGACTCCGGCCTCATAATCGCGCGGCGTGCTCGCCCCCGCGGTGCTCTTCTTCCAGCTGACGACCTTCGAGCTCGCTCTGCTGCTGTTTGGGGTCGTCATCGGGGCGACCGCGCTCGGGGTCTTCCTGGGACACCGGGTAAGGCATCTGTCCGAGAGCCTCAAGGAGCCTTTCGGCGTTCTGCAGGCGGCGCTTCTCGGCGTCGTCGGGCTGATCCTCGCCTTTGGGCTCTCGCTTGCGGTCGGCCGCTACGAGGATCGCCGGACCGCGATTGTGGATGAGACCAACACGATCGGCACCACCTGGCTTCGCGCCCAGACGCTGAAGGAGCCGCAGCGGAGCCGCTCGCTGGAGCGACTGCTCGACTACACCGAGACCGACATCCGGTTCTCGGAGGTCGTCCCCGGGAGTGACGAGGCCCTCGCGGCCATCGCCCAGGAGGAGGACCGCCAGCGGCAGCTCTGGAATCTGGCCGGCCAGGCGCTCGATCAGGCACCACAGGCGAGCGCCCCGCGGCTCTACGTCGAGACCCTGAACGAGATGATCGATGCGCAGAACACGCGCGTCTCGGCGCTGAACAACCGGGTGCCCGACGCCGTGCTGGTCCTCGAGGTGGTAGGCGCCGCCCTGGCGCTCGGGCTCCTGGCCGCCTACCTGGCGATCGTCGGCCGTGGCCTTGTGGCCGTATTTCTCGCCTCGGTGCTCGTCGCGTTCCTGCTGTTCGTGACCTTCGATCTGGACCGTCCGACGCGCGGGCTGATCACGGTCCCCGACCAGGTGCTCAAGGACGAGCTCGCCGCGATGAAGGAGAGCCCGGCGTACGACCCGTAGGCGGATAATCACTGCATGCACGGTGTCTCGCGCAAGACCGCGCTTGGCGCGCTCCTCGGGGTGGTGATCGCCGCCGGCGCGATCTTGCTCCTGAGCTCGGGCGACTCCTCTCCCGAAACGCCCGACGCCGCCGGCGCCCAAGACAGCCCGCGGGCGACCGCGGCGGCGAAGCTCGATGAGACGCGGGCCAAGCGACGAAAGCTCGTGATCCCCGATCGCGGCCATCCGATCGTTTGGGTGCGCCATGGGCACACCGTTGAGATTCACTCCTCGCCGGGGGGTCCCGTGGTCCGCGCCGTCGGCGACGAGACCGAGTTCGGCTCGCCGCGCGTGTTCGCGGTCGAGCGCACCGACGGCCGCTGGGCCGGCGTGCCCAACACTTTCACCGGGAACGGGACGCTTGGCTGGGTTCGCCTCGACGCGCGTGAGCTCCGCTCCGGATACACCACGCGATCGATCCTGGTCGACCTCTCCGACTTCCGGGCCCAGCTCTTCGTGGGCGACCGGGTGGTTCGCACCTTCACGGTCGCCATCGGCGCGCCCGGCACCGATACCCCGACCGGCAGCTTCGCGGTGACCGACACCTTCCGCGGCGACCTCAACCCCGCCTATGGGTGCTGTGCGGTCGCCCTCACCGCCGTGCAGCCGAATCTGGATTCGGGCTGGATCGGCGGCGACCGGATCGCGTTTCACGGCACCGCGGGTCCCCTTGGCGTGGCGATCTCCCACGGGTGCATTCGCGCCGCCGACCGCGACGTGAGCACGCTTGTGAACAAGGTGCCGCCGGGCACCCCGGTGACCGTCACGCAGTAGCCACGAGCCGCAGTCGATCGACTGCGGAGGGTCAGTTCTTCCGCGGAGGATCCTCGAGAATGAATGTCTCGGTCGCGGTGTCGGCCTCGGCATCCTGCTTCGAGATCATCGCTCTCACGCGGCGGTGGGTGGCTCTCGTCACGGCGACGCCCAGCTCACGGCGGTAGCTGCTGGCGGAGCGGGTGCGGCGATCCACGTCGTCCGCGCCGCTCTCGAGCGCTTCCGCAAGCACGTCATCGGCCCCCGCATGGGTCCAGCGCACGGCGTTTCCCTCCAGCTCGGTCTCGCCGGTCTGGGGCCGCGAGCCGACATAGCGAGCCCATACCGATGCGAGCGAGGCACTGATCTCCCGCGAAAGAGGGTGCGGCGGCGGCGGGGCCGCCTCGCCCACGGGCTGGGGGTCCTGTTCGTCGAGCATCTCGACCTGCTTCCTCGTCCTCCTCGCCGGTTGGCGTGCTCGAGGGCGGAGGGGGACGAAGTAGGACCCAAGGGCAGCTCAACGAGTCTAGCGTCGTTGCAATGACGCTCCAGCTGCATGGATCCTCCGCTCGCCCTGCTACCGTCGTTCGCGACGGACGACAGTCGTCCGTGAGGTTTCGTCTCACTTCCGGTGCGCTCCGGCGCGGTTCGGGTCAGTCGAACTCTCCCGAATCACCCCCGCGGCACACGCCGCGGAAGGAGTCACCCAAATGTCACACCCATCCTTCGCGGATCTGGGCATCTCGCCCGCAACCCGCGACGCCCTCGCCCGAAACGGGGCCGAGGAGCCCTTCCCCATCCAGCGCCTCGTCATTCCCGACGCGCTCGACGGGCAGGACATGCTCGTCCGTTCCCCAACCGGATCCGGCAAGACGCTGGCGTTCGCGGCACCGCTCGTCGACCGCATCGAGGCCGATGAGCGACGCCCGGCGGCGCTCGTCGTTGCCCCGACGCGCGAGCTCGCGCTTCAGATCCTCCAGGAGATTCGCCCGCTGGCTCACGCCCGCGCGCTCTCGGCCTGCGCCGTCTACGGCGGGGCCGGCATCACCCGGCAGGCGAAGCTCGCCCGCAAGTCACACATCCTCGTCGCCACCCCGGGCCGGCTGCTCGACCTGATGGGCCGCGGGGATGTCCGCCTCGACCGGGTTCGCATCCTCGTTCTCGACGAGGCGGATCGAATGCTCGACATGGGCTTTCGCCCGGACGTCGATCGCATTGTCGGGAAGACGCCGCGAGAGCGGCAGACACTGCTCTTCTCGGCAACCCTCGACGGCGAGGTGGCCCGGATCGCGGACGCCTACACGCGCTCGCCCCGTCGCCACTCTCACCAGCCGCCCGGCCCCGCGACACGAGTCGAGCATCGCTTCGTGGGCGTCTCGCACGAGTCCAAGCTGGATGCGCTCGTGCACCAGCTGAGCGATGACGAGCGCGGGCTCGCTCTCGTATTCGTGCGGACGAAGCGGGGCGCGGACCGCCTGGTCAAGCGCCTCGCCGCACGCGGCGTCGAGTCCGTCGCCATGCACGGCAACAAGTCCCAGTCCCAGCGCGAGCGCGCGCTGCGCCGGTTCGACTCCGGGGTCGTCGACGCGCTCGTCGCCACGGACGTGGCCGCTCGCGGCATCGACGTCGACGGCATCAGCCACGTGATCAACTTCGATCCGCCGGGCGATCGCGACGCCTATCTCCATCGCGTCGGCCGCACGGCCCGCGCCGGGCGCAGCGGCGTCGGCGTCACCCTGGTCAGGCGCGAGGAGGCGGGCGACGTCGACACGATCGCCCGCCAGCTCAACCTCCGCCAGGAGTTTGCGAGCGTCGGCTTCGAGGCCGGCGGCGGCCGGCGCGGTACATCCGGCGGCCGGCACAGCGGCGGCCAGGGGCGCGGCCCACATCGCTCGCGCCGGAGTCGCGGTAGGCGGAATCGCCCCCGCACCTGATCGCGGGCTGGGGACCTACAATCGTCCGCCCGGGGCCTCGAGCCCCGACCCGCGCCCGTAGCTCAGCCGGATAGAGCGTCGGTCTACGAAACCGAAGGTCACAGGTTCGAATCCTGTCGGGCGCGTTCATTAACCGCTTGACCAAGCGGGTTCTGGATCCCTCCGTTCGTCGCCCGCTCGAAATTGGTTTCTCGAGTTGGTCTCAGGCGGCTGTCCGCGTCGGGCTCATAACCCGGAGGCTCGCGTCCTCGCCCCCAGCGGAAGGCGCTTGAACCGCGCCGGCGACGCGATACAGTCCTCATCACATGCTTGGCAGGGACGCTGGCTGGATTGCCACCCGCTTGATGCCGCCGGTGCTTGTGGCGGTCGCCGGACTCGGATTCGCGCCCAGCGCGTTCGGTGGCACGACGTTCGAAGTCGACTCGACGCGCGACGGAATCGACGCTGATCCAACCGACGGCGTTTGCGCAACCGCGAGGGGAAAGTGCACGCTGCGCGCGGCGATCGGGCAGGCGAACGAGACGGCGGGCAACCCGACGATCAAGATTGCTCGCGGGACCTACAAGCTGAAGCGCCCACCCGCCGCAACGGAGTCGAACGAGGAGGGCGATCTCCAGATCGACGTCCAGATGACGATCGATGGAGCCGGGCGTCGTCGCACGGTCATCGCGCAAACACGACGCGATCGCGTCCTCGCCAACAACGGCGGAGCGGCGCCATTCAGTCCGGTGACCATCCGCGACGTAACGATCACCGGGGGCCGGGAGGGCGGGCCGGGGACGTCAGTCGGAGGCGGCGGGATCCTCAACCTGGGAGCCCTCCTGCTGGATCGCACGGTCGTTCGCGGGAACAGCGCCCGCGGCCCGGATTCCGCCGGCGGCGGGGTCTACTCGAGCGGTTTGCTCTTGGTCGACCGCAGCGTCGTCCGCGACAATCGCGTTCGCTCGCTTGATTCCATTGCCACAGGGGGCGGGATCAATGCCGCCAACGGCACACTCGCCATCACTCGCAGTCGGGTGCTTGCAAACAGGGCCATCGCCGCGAAGCCGGTAGATGGCCGGGCGGGCGGGGTCGGGGTCGGTGACAACGCAACGATCAGCGACACCACCATCGCCGGCAACAGCTCCACCGGAGGCCCCGGCGGGCTCGGCGTAAATGACGAGCTGGACCTTCGAACGAGCACGATCAGCGGCAACAGCGCCCGCCAGGGGGGCGGTCTCTTCAGCAGCGGGCTGGCGACGATCGAGAACACCACTATCAGCGGGAACACCGCCACCCAGGGGAAGGGCTCGGCGATCTATCGGTTCACGACGACGGAATCGATGACCCTCAGGCACGTGACAGTCGCCAAAAACCACGCAAGCGACGCCCACGCGGCGATCGAAGCCGAGCCTGACGTTCCCGATGAATCGATCGTGTTGACGGGATCGATCGTCCACAACCCAGGCCTTGACTGTGGGCCATCCGTCGGCGAGTTCCTCACCGATCGGAGCGTCTTCGGCGATACGACGTGCAGCCCCGACGGGGTGGTCACAAACGCCTTCGGCAACCCGCTGCTCCGCGACCTCGCGGACAACGGCGGCCGGACCCGCACGCACGCGCTTCGCCCCCAAAGCCCAGCGATCGGCCACGTCGCCGCGGGCTGCCCACCACCCGCGACCGATCAGCGCAACGTCGTCCGCCCCCAGGGCAGCGCCTGCGACGCCGGTGCCTACGAGCGGGTGCCGGGCTCGTAGCGTCCCCAGGCCGGTACGGCCGGGGCCTGCCCGCCGTTTCGCGTCCGGGCCCTCGGGAGCCCCCAAACCGAAGCGGCTCCCCCGGGGAGGGGAGCCGCTTCTGCCGCCGGGCAGCATCATGCTGCCCGCTTCCTCGATGCCGCGTCCCCGGGAGGAGGTCAGGGGGGTCGGATATCGAGCGTTTTAAGCGTGATTGGGCCTCGAGCGGGGGAGGGGCCGGATTTACGCGCGACGGTCGCACCTGGTTCGCGCTTGCGACACCGGGGACAGGGGCCGCCGCCGGCCGAGGGCCTCACTTCTCTGATCAGGCCGCAGCACGGACAGTGGGAGAAGATCACAGTGCCTCCCGGTCCAGGAACGGCAACACCCGATCGACCCCGCAGATCTCGAGCGTGTGCCGCACGGCTCGCGGGCCTGGGATCAGCCTGAGCATGTGACCGTTGGCCTGCGAGCGATGAGCCGCATGGATCAGCAGGGCGATGCCGGACGAATCGATGAAGTCCAGTCCGCTGAGGTCGAGGACGATCGTGGCTGGCGTTTGCGCCTCCACGACGTGGAGCTCCTTCTCGACCGAGCCGGCATTCGCCAGGTCGAGTTCGCCGATGAGCTGGATCAGGCAAGTCTCGTTCTCGGGGCCGCGCCGGATCTCCAACAGGCCATCCGTGACCACCGTCTCGAGCGTGCTCGGCTTCGACTGCGCTGACGCCAATTGAAACCTCGGCGTGCTGCATCGGAGTCCGAGAGCTGCCCCGACCTGAGACCGCTCGTCCTCGTCTATGGGGCGAAAGCGGTACCCCGACCGCTCCGTGCAGTGAGCTTATCGCGGCGACAATCCCGGCGCAAGGGCCGTTTCCGGACTTCGCCCTACGATTGCTCCTGCTCGTGCTCGCCCTCTTGAGGCGTCTGCGAGCGCGTTTCCTCGAAGGCGTCGAGCACGAAGACCTCGGCCGCCATGTCCGGATTGAAGTGGTTAGTGCTCATGAACCCGATTACTTTGCGCCCAAGGGTGTCCTCGATCAGCGCCGAGGCGTCATCGCGAATGAGCTCCTGATAGCTCGATCGGAGCCCCTCGACCTGGGCCTCATGGCCGGCATCGACGAGGTTTCGCTCTCCCTCGGTCAGCGTCTCATGAAACATCACGAGGACATGGTCGCGGCCGATCGTTGTCCGCGCTTTGGTCGGTCCCCTGCCCGCGGCCTTCCTCATCAGCTGCACCATCGCGCGCGAGATCCGAGATGCTTGCTCGGCTCGCCCACCTCTCGGGGCAGATCGTCCCGTCTCGTCCATCGGACTCTCGTTCTCGCCGCTCTCCATGGAAGTCCGCGCGATCAAGGGAAAGAGGCGAGAAAGGCTCGAAGGGCGGCGTATCCACAGCGTAGCGGCCCCGCGATCAGCCGTGGGTGCGCACCTCAGCCAGGTGTACGCCAACAAAGTGCGCGTAACAATCGTCGCGAGTGGGTAAGGACGCTTCCGAAGGACCCGCACCACGCTTAGCCGGGGCACGGGGAAAGGGAGACAGGGTGGTTCAACCACCCACGGACGGGAGGCTCATGAGCTTCAGGATCAGCGCCGCAGTCGGTTTCATTGCAATGGCGATCGCGATCGCACCGGCCGGCGCTCAGGGGCGTAACGCGCTGCAGATGTACACCGTCAAGGGCGACGCGGGGGCGATCTCGAAGGCCGCGTCCGGAGTCGAGCTGATCGACGCGCGCCAGACGGCATCGGGTATCAAGGCGGACGCCGTCCTGACTCCCGCCGAGCACTCGAAGCTCGCCGCCTCCGGCGTCGACGTCAAACTGCTGCGCAACGCCAAGGGCCAGACCGTCACCCAGCAGGCCGCGAAGCAGGCAGCCGGTGGTTTCAACGTCTGGCGCTCGTGGGATGAGCCCGGCGGAATCCGCGACGAGCTGTACGCCCTCGCGCGTCGCAATCCTCAGCTCGTCAAGCTTGAGGTCCTGGGTCACACCCACCAGGGCCGTGAGCTCATCGCGTTGAAGCTGACCCAGAGCGCCAACGACGTGCCCGACGGCTCACGGCCGTCCGTCCTTTATTCGTCCAACCAGCACGCGCGCGAGTGGATCAGCCTCGAGGTGAACCGCCGGCTCCTTCACTACTACATCAACCGTTGGCGGGCGAACGACAGGCAGATCAGAAACCTCCTCAAACAGACCGAGCTGTGGTTCGTGATCTCGGCCAACCCGGACGGCTACCAGTACACCTTCGAGCACGATCGGCTGTGGCGGAAGAACCTCCGCGACAACAACGAGGACGGCCAGATCACCGTCGGCGACGGGGTCGACCCCAACCGCAACTTTGCCGAGCACTGGGGCTATGACAACGAGGGCTCGTCCCCGGACGAGGCGGATGAGACCTATCGCGGCCCGAGCGAGGAGTCGGAGCCCGAGACGGTCGCGATGGAGGGGCTGATCGACCGGATTCAGCCGCGCTTCCAATCGAACCTGCACTCCTACGGCCAGTGGCTGCTCTACCCGCAGGGCTGGCAGGTGGGGACGCTCGACGCCGACTATCCGCTCTACGTCGCGCTCGGCGGGACCGACGCCGACCCCGCGATCCCCGGCTTCAACCCCGGGCAGTCGGCCGACACGCTCTACGTGACCAACGGCGAGACGACCGACTACGCCGACACCAGCGCCGGCACGATCGCCTACACGCCCGAGCTCGGTGAGGGCATCGCCGGCGCCGGCTTCGTCTTCCCCGACAATGAGGAGCTGATCCAGGAGGAGTTCGAGAAGACTCTCGACTTCCATCTCGGCCTGGCCAAATCGGCCGCCAACCCCGAGGACCCGGCCTCACCGGTGGGCATCGACGTCGAGCCCTTCTATCTCGACGCCGACGACATCGACCCGCAGAACGGCCAGACGTCGTTGTTCGACTTCAAGTTCGGCACCTCCTACGGCGACCCGCAGGAGGTCCGAGTGCTCGCGCAGCGGAGCCTCGGCGACGTCACCGTCCACTACCAGGTCAACGGCGGCGCTACGCAGACCGCGTCCACCGAGGAGTGGGACGGTGGCGAGCGCTACGGGCCCGGGAACGGCACCTACTACCACGTCGTCAGCGGCGAGGTGACCGGCACCGAACCTGGCGACAGCGTCAAGGTCTGGTTTACCGGTGGCGGTGAGGAAAGCGACTCGTTCACCTACAAGGTCGAGTCCGACACCGACCGCAGCGTCCTGATCATGGCTGCCGAGGACTACACCGGTGCGTCGCCGGCAATCGGCGGGAGCGGGCCGGCCTACCTCTCGTACTACGTGGACGCGCTCAACGCCAACGGCGTCGACTTCGACGTCTACGACGTCGACGCGCAGGGCCGCACGGCGCCGGACGCGCTCGGCGTGCTCTCGCATTACGACGCGGTCATCTGGTACACGGGCGACGACGTCGTCACCCGCGAGGCCGGCTGGGGAGCCGGCAACGCCTCACGGCTGGCGATGCAGGAGCTGCTCGAGGTGCGCGACTTCGTCAACGAGGGCGGTCGCGTGCTCTACACGGGCCAGGCCGCGGGCCAGCAGTACACGCCCGCGCTGGGCACCCAGCTCTACGACCCGTTCGAGAACAAGCAATGCCGCGCCGACCCGGCGATCCAGGCGCGATGCCTGGGCCTGCTCGGGTCGGGCGACTCGCAGGGCGATCCGATCGAGTACATGTTCGGCGCCGCGGTGACGACCGCGGGCGGCGGCCTGGATCCGGAGACCGGTGAGCCGTTCGACGTCGCCGGAATCGATGATCCGCTCGAGGGGCTCACCTTCGGATTCAACGGCGCCGACAGCGCCCAGAACCAGGGGAACAACTCGTCGTTCATCGCGACGGGGGACTACCTCGAGGTCACCGATCCGGAGGACAGCTTCCCGCAGTTCGAGAGCTGGCCCGCCGCCGAGTACCTGAGCGGGCTCTCCGGGCCGTTCGACCCGCACACGGGCGATTCGTTCATGTGGTCCGATCGGGCCGACGAGGCGTACAAGCGCCTGACGCATACGATCAACGTGCCGGCAGGTGGCGCCACGCTCAAGTTCTGGACCAGCTTCAACCTCGAGCTGGACTTCGACTACATGATCGTCGAGGCCCACACGGTGGGTGAGGATGACTGGACGACGCTGCCCGACGCGAACGGACACACGTCGAGCGACCTGTCGGCCGACCAGGCGTGCACGGGTGGCTGGAGCAACCCGGATGACGAGGCGAACGTCCTGCATCCGTTCCTGACGCACTACCAGACGTTCGATCCCGCGACCGGCGAGTGCAGTTCGACCGGTTCGAGCGGCGAGTGGAACGCCGCCAACGGCAGCTCGAGCGGCTGGCAGCAGATGGAGTTCGACCTGAGCGCGTTCGCGGGCAAGCAGGTCGAGGTCTCGATCACCTCCGTTAGCGACTGGGGCTTCCAGCAGTTCCCCGGCGTCTTCATCGACGATGTCGAGGTCTCCACCGGCGAGGGCACCACCTCGTTCGAGGACGATGCCGATCCAACGGATGGCTGGACCGTCACCGGCGCGCCCCAGGACGACGCGGGCATCGAGGGCCCGAACGTCAACGACTGGGTCCGCCGCGGCGGTCTCGGCATCAAGGAGGGCTCGACGATCGCCACCGAGGACACGCTCTACATGGGCTACGGATTCGAGGGCATCACGGATGCCGCAATCCGGAACCAGGTGATGCAGCGAGCGGTCGACTACCTGGCGCCCTGAACCGGGGAAACTCCAGAGGCGTCCTAGGCGCGACCGCGCCTAGGACGTTTCTGACCGCTGCTATGCCACGCGCAGCTTCCGCTTCACCGGCGTGGGATCAAGGTTTCCCTGGGCGTCCACTGCGCGGAAGCGCAGCATGTGGCTGCCCGAGCTGAGGTGGAGCGTCGCCCGCTTCCGACAGCGGCGGTAGCGCTTGCGGTCGACCTTGCACTGGAAGCGGGAGGGCGCGTCGGTCGAGCGCAGACGGAACGTGGGGGTTGGATCGTCGGTGTGCTTTCGAGGGCCCCGCACCCTCGTGTTCGGCGGGCAGTTGAACTCATCGGCGCCGATGTCGGCGACCGTGACCTGTCCCTCGGGGCAATTTCCGTCGAGCGGGCGGGGGTCGCCGTCGATATCCGCTGCCAGCGACGCCGGCGTCTCCGGGGTCGCATCGATCATCGGGGACCCCGGGGCGAGGTGATAGTTGCCATTGGCGGGGTCGACCAGGCCGGGATCGGCTGTGGTCGAGAACGCCTCGCAGGCGTCCCCGCTGGTGACCGGACCACGCGAATTCGAGATCGCACAGGTTGAGGCGCCGATGTCGTCGTCGCGGTCGATGCCCTCCGCTCCGATGATGCTCGAGTCCAGCGTGAGCACGGAGTTCTTCAACAGCACGTCGTGAGCCGAGGACCCGTAGACGGTCACGAAGCGCGCCGTGACGTTCCCGCCGCCGTTGTCTCCCAGGTCGGAGGAGTCGATGCCGGTGACGTTGCCGACGATCATGTCGCCGCTCAGCGTCACCGGGGCATCGGTCTCGAAGACGTCGACGCCGACGTTGAAGCCCTCCACGAAATTGCGCTCCAGCGTCGCGCCGGTGGGCACCGGCGCGAGCGCCCCGAACGAGATGCCCGCGGCTGCAGCATTGTCCGGCGCGGGCGAGGTGATGACGTTGCCCGTGATCTCGGGCTGCGACGCGCGCACGAAGATCCCGGCACCGCCGATCGTCTGTCCCTCGCGCGCTTGCGTGATCAGGTTGTCCTCGACGACCGACTCCGCGTCGGCATCGCCGCTGCCACCCTCGATCCGCACTCCGTTGACCAGGTTTTCGAAACGATTGGCGCGGATCTCAGCCTCGGTGGTCGGTGGGGTGCAGATGCCGATCTGGTCGGCGCTCGTCTCCGCGAGGGTGTCGACGAACGTGTTGCGCTCGATCACCGCACCACCATTGCCGTTGGAGACCTCAATCAGCGGATGTGAGCAATCGGGCGTTAGCGAGGCGGTGGCCGGGGGATCAGGCTGGTCGAACACATTGCGCCTGATGATCGCCGCGCCGATGGTGCGCACCGGGCGAACTGGCGAGCGGATCGTCAGGTTGCGGACCAAGGCATCGTCTCCGGGCAGGATCGCGACTGAGGTGTCGTCGGCGTCGGCCTCAGAGCCGTTGTCGAGGATTGCGGGACCAGCCCCGCGAGCGAAGAGCCCTCGGTCGCGGATTACCTTCACGCCCAGCATCAGGATCGGATCGTCGTAGGTCCCGGCGCCCACGTAGACGCGATCGCCGGCCGCCGCCGCGTCGACAGCCATCTTGATCTCATCGCACGGCTTCGAGCGGTTGAGGCACGGCGACTCGCCGCTCCCGCCCTCATCAACGAAGTGGTTAACCGCGGCGTCCGCCGAGGACGCCAGCGCGGCGGTGATCGCGATCGTCGCGAGCCCCGCCGGAATCGATGGCCAAGACAGCATCCGGGCCCCCTCTACTTGGTTTCAAGTAACCCTACAGGTCCCGCCCTCATCGTCGCTCGTGAGCAACGCGGGAGAGGATCGGCGCCGGCGAGCGGGCGGGTGATGGCAGCCCGATCCCGATCACGGCGATGATGTCGCGCACGTGACCGCGGTCGCCACACGGATTGGCCAGTCGTTCGGCCTGACCCAGGAGAACCGCCGGTGGTGGACGCTCGTCGGCACGTGCATGGGGCTGTTCGTCCTCATGCTCGACTCGACCGTGGTGAACGTGGCGCTGCCCGCCATCGCCCGCGATCTGGATGCGACGACGGCGGGGCTGCAGTGGGTCATGAACGCGTACCTGCTCGTGCTGGCCGCGTTCGTCGTGAGCGCCGGCCGGGTGGGAGATGTCGTTGGGCGGCGGCGGGTGTTCCTGCTCGGCATGGCGGCGTTCGCGGGCGGATCCGTGGTGGCGGCGCTGTCCGACTCCGAGGAGACCCTCATTGCCGCGCGCGTCCTGCAGGGACTCGGGGGCTCCGCCCTGCTCGGGCTCTCCCTGGCGATCGTCTCGACGGTCTTCCCCCCGAGTGAGCGCGGCCGCGCGCTGGGCATCTGGGCCGGCGTGTCCGCCCTGGCCCTGGGGCTGGGACCACTTATCGGGGGCGGCCTGGTGGAGGCCGTCAGCTGGCGCTGGCTCTTCTGGGTGAACCTGCCCTTCTGCCTGCTCGGAGTCGTGATGGTCCTGGCCTCGACCGACGAGCAGCGCGACGAGACGGCAGCCCACCGCATCGACGTTCCCGGCGTGATCACGGTGGGACTCGGGCTGGCCGCCGTCGTGGTCGCACTGGTGGAGGGCAAGGCGTGGGGCTGGACCTCAGCCGCCACCCTCATCGTGGCCGCAATCGGCGTCGGGCTTCTGATCGCCTTCTGGTTCATCGAGCACCGCGTCAGCTCGCCGATCGTTGAGTTCGCCCTGTTTCGCAACGGCCCCTACTTCGGCGCCAGCGCCGCCGGGTTTTGCCTGGTCGGGTGCTACTGGGCGCTCATGTTTCTCCAGCCGCAGTACCTGCAGACGGACCTCGGCCACAGCGCCCTCGAGGCTGGGTTACTGATCCTGCCGGTGACCGCGCCGATGATCGCGATCTCCCCGCTGGGCGGGGCGCTCATGGCGCGGTTCGGAGTCCGCCCGCTCATGACCGTGGGCATGGCGCTCGGCACCGCGGGGCTCGTCGTCCTCGCTCAGGTGGACGCCTCGAGCGGCTACGGGCTCCTGTTCGGAGGCTACCTCCTGTTCGGGATCGCCCTCGGCTTCGTCTATGCGCCGATGTCGACCGCGGCGATGGCGGCGATGCCGCAGGAAAAGGCGGGGATCGCGGCGGGCGTCCTGGCGATGAACCGGGTGATGGCCGGCGCCATGACCCTCGCGATCGCCGGCGCCGTGTTCCAGGGCGTGCTCGACGACGACCGTCACGCGGGGTCAGCGGAGCCGGCCGCCTTCTCGGCGGCCCTGGGAGACGCGATGTGGGTGCTCGTCGGCCTCTGCGCGGTCGGCACCGTCCTGACCTGGGCATTCGTGCGCGCGAGCGCCGACACCGCGGTCGCCCCGGAGCACGAGACGCACCGCCACTTCCACCTCCCGTTGGTGGCCGCGCTTCGGCCCGGTGGGGAGCAGCGGCGCGCATAGCCCCACTCCCGCG
>Ga0126312_10000210_pt1 | contig 30743 bp, 29 predicted proteins | sample Plot104A_FD_92537 | JGI IMG/M metagenome (GOLD analysis project Ga0126312, IMG submission 92537) | Serpentine soil microbial communities from UC McLaughlin Reserve, CA, USA - Plot104A | ecosystem: Environmental > Terrestrial > Soil > Grasslands | place: USA: UC McLaughlin Reserve, Lake County... | reverse complement strand
GGGTCCGGCATTGGCCCACGGGAGGCAACATCGGCGAACTTCTTCGAAGCTGCCGACCTGGTGCAGGCCAGATTCGAACGAATCGGCTACCATGTCGGGCGGACAGCAGTGCGAGTTCCCGCCGGCAATTCATGGGGTACGCCGGTGAAGCGTGGCACTTCAGCGAACATCATCGCCGAGCCTCGCGGCTTCGACTCTAGGAAGCCGCACGTCGTGGTAGGCGCTCACCTCGACACCGTGTCTCGCGCGCCGGGTGCGGAGGACAACGCCTCCGGTATCGCGGTCATGCTGGAACTGGCTCGAATGACCGCTCAGCAGCCTCACCGGCTTCCTGTAAGGTTTATCGCCTTCGGTGCCGAGGAACCCCGCGGACCTGGCGATGCCCTGCACCACTTCGGCTCCCGGCAGCACGTCGCCGACTTGTCCCGCTCTGAACTCCGAGCAGTACGAGCCATGGTCTCCCTGGATCGGGTCGGTGTCCGCGCGAGCTTTGTGCCGGTCTGCTCGGCTAACGGCTCAGGCGAGCCGCTGCAGCGGGCAATCCGGGCGGAAGCCCGCCGTGTCGACATCGTTACCCATTCATGTGTCAACCGCGCCAGCGATCACTGGTCGTACGCCAAGGCCGGCGTTCCGGCTGTGCGGCTAGGCAGCATCCCGTACGCCGGATACCACTCGCCGGGAGACGTACCGTCAGTGGTGAACCGCGGCCAGCTCGATCGGGTTGGCCGGGTCGTCTGGGCCTGGCTGCGAAGTCTGGAATGACGCCGACAGTTTCGCCGTAGCGAGCGTCGGAAATCGCGCGCCGCTGTCTGGACTGACGAGTGAGCAAGACAACGCTTTATCGTCTTGTCTTGCGAGCGAGCATGGAGACAGTGCCGCAGAGTGCGCGCTGCGCGAACACGCTTATGAGGGAGCGTATGGTCCGCGGCTGGTGCTCCACACGTCAGCGAGGATGCCCGCGGCCCGGTGGCCGCGAACGGGTCGGGGCGTGAAGCTCTGATCGATCACGTAGGGGACTGCTTCGACGGCCTTTACCGAGCCTCCCCAGAGGACAACCTCGAGAAATACTCCTTCGCGGGTCTTGGTCTGGAAGTCCATGTCGAAGACAAGGTTGCCCAATGAGTGCACGACCACCGCCGAGCCGGCCATCTCCCAACCCTGCACCCAATGCGGGTGCCCGCCGATGATCAGATCTGCACCGGCGTCGGCAAAGGTGCGGGCAGCCGTGCGCTGACTCGGCTCCGGCTGGTGGGTGTACTGCGCTCCCCAGTGGGTGAGCACCACGACCGTGTCGACCCGACGAGCCAATGCTGAGATGTCGGAGCTGATCCGGCGCAGCTGGGCCTGGTTCAGCGGCCCGGTCCGAGGCGGCATATTGAGCCGATTGGTCCCTGGACGTGACTTGGTGGCAGCAGGGGTTTCACCGATGGAGTCGGTGGCCAAGAAGCCTATCTGCACACCATCGCGTTCCATGATCACCGGTCGTCGGGCCTCGGTGAGGTTGCGGCCGGCGCCGACAGCAGCGATGTTGCCGTCGGCGAAGCGACTGAGAGTCTGGCGCAGTGCTCGCGTGCCGTAGTCACCGACGTGGTTGTTCGCGAGTGAGATCACGTCGAATCCTGCTGTGCGCAAACCCGGAACCACGCGTGGGCTGGCGGAGAAGGAGTCACTACCCTGGGTGGGAGAGCCGTCGGCCGACAGCGTCGACTCAAAGTTGCCGACGGTGATCTCCGCTGCGGCCAGCCTGCGCGACAGTGGTTGCAGCGGTGCAGCCGGGTCTTCGACGTGTCGACTGCCGACTCGGCGGCCGAGCATGATGTCGCCTACTGCGGCCAGAGTGGTTACCTCTGGCACCCGGCGTGCCGACTTGGTTTCCAGCGGATAGCTTTTCGGATTGCGCAGTGGGTGCTGCCCGCCGACGGTAAGCACCCGTACCGTCGGCTCCACCGCCTCCGCCGGCAGCAGTCCGAGGACTTCGTCGCTGCCGCGAACCGCTTGGATGACCGACTTTGCACTGCGATCCTTCGTAGTGACCACCCGCATCCTGCCTCCCGGCTGGCCGATATCCGACCAGCGAATGCCGCTGCCAGCTATCACCCGGCGCGCTTGGCCGACGGGAACGTCCGCCGCCGGTCGAGTAGCGTGCACGATCAGTACGAGCGGCGTCGAGTAGGTCTGCTGGGGGTTCGGACTGGGACTGACCCTCGTGGGCGTACTCGCGAGACTCGGGGAGTTGGGCGGGCTCGTTGCTGAAGAGCCGGCTGGAGGCGCGGGCGGGTCGGAGCACCCGAAGGCCAGTCCCATCACAGCGGTGGCTGCGACCAGCCAGCGACGCCTCACCCCGCAAGCGTAGGCACATCGAGTTGCCCCCGACCCGGAGCCGAATCCAGCCGGCGCTCATCGCGCCGGCGCTTCGTTCCCGTCTACGGGCCGCGACACGGGCCCGGGCACCGTTCGGGTTCTGAGTAGGCGAGCGTGAATATCGCCTGGGAACCGCACCGTGAACCGAGTGTCACCAATCCACGATTTCAGCTCATCGATCCGTTGGTCGATCTCCCGTCGGCGTGCTGCCGCAACCCGCTCGAAGTAGTGGGTGTGAATCCTTCCGTCCCGGCTTTGCGCCCAGGCGCCAACCACCCGACCATCGACCCACAGGCTCGGGCCGCCGTTTCCGGCGCTGTCGAAGACCTCCGCAGACGTGCTCGGAAGGTACCAGTCCCGTAGCTTCCAACCCATGATCGTCGGATCCAGGCCAGGCAGCACCGCCACCCACGGCTCCGGCTCTGGGCTCGGATCGTCGGCGTCGACCAGCCATGCTGGCCCGCTGTCCAGCTCGGTCTCCTCGGCTCCACAGTCAGCCAACGCCTGCTTCGTCCTGGCCATCGTCCATCCCATCCACCACTGCAAGTCCTTAGTGGTGGCAGGCCCGAAGCCTCGCAGCCATCGGGCGGCTAGCTCAGCCGCCGAGGCGCGCGGGTCCTCATTCCCGAGCCCTCCAGGCAACCAGTTATCGGCAGCCACATAGGTGTACGCGCCGTTGATCCAGCTGCTCGGCCGGGATCGCAGCATCTCGCCGGCGATGCCGAGGATGTACAGCACCCGGGTGTGCGCGGACTGCACCGAGGCGTACGCCTTGCCGGGTGCGTGGTGAAGCTTCTGGCGCGAGCCGACCAGCCGCTGACCAATCTCCCGGGCAGTGCTCGGACCATGTTCGCGGAGATCCGCGAACACCAGCTCCTCCGCCTCGGCCAACCACTTCTCCGGTTCAGCAATGCCGCTCCTCGCCAGCAGCTGACAGGTGCGTCGCCGTTCATTGGCGAGCAGGTCCCGCGTCGCCGCGGCGTGGATGAGCCGGACCAGGTGGGGGGTAGCGACCCAGAGCGTACGGCGCATGCCGTGATGGCGGATCAAGCTCCGATCGACGTAGAGCGCCCGCTCGACGGCCTCCACCGAGGGATGCACCATCCGGGCCATCGCCGACAGGAACACCGTGACCGGATCGCTGGAGTGCAAGGCCACCAGATCATCGGCGATCTGCGGCAGGTCGTCAATTCGAGTGCTCGGCAGCAGCCGGTGCCGATGCGCCAACCGCGCCCGGCGCTCCTCGGCAGCGATCACGCGGGCAACAGTAGGCTTTGGCACTGACAGTCGGCGAAGGAGGCGGCGCCATGGCCGACACTGCGATGGCCGACTCTCCGGTGCGGACCTGGGCAGTCGTCGGACTCGCGGCTCAGATCATCTTTGTTGCCAGCTGGCTGCTGGCCGGCGCCTGGCAGGGTCAGGCGTACAGCTTCCTGAGCGACTCGATCAGCGACATGTATGCCGTCACGGCGCCGCACGCCTGGTTCCTGGTCGTCTGCATCACAGCAGCCGGCATTGGGACAGTGCTCTTCGCATTGTTCGGCCTGAGGCCGGCGTTGCACTCGGCCGGGTGGGTCGCGACGGTAGGAGTGATCTTGCTCGCGCTCTCGATTCTCGGGCTTGGTGAGGTCCTGACAGCAGTGGAGCAGGAGGCCTGCCGAGCAGCTGATCCAGGCTGTACGCCCGCAGCCCAGATCGCGAATTTCGGCGGAGCGCTGGACATGTGGTTGAGCACGATCGGCCTGCTACTGCTCGTGGCAGCCGGCTTCTTCCTCGCCGAGGCCATGCGAAAGTCTCCGGGCTGGGCGCCGCTGGCTTGGCCGACTCGCGTCGTGACCATCTTCATGATCTTGTTGATCCTCGCTACCGGCGCACTCGAGGGTGTCGGGCTCGGCGGCCTTTTCGAGCGCCTGCTGGCGCTCACGGCAGCCGGTGGCGTAGCCGCTCTTGCTGTCGTGCTCCTGCGGCGAACGTCTCGCGTGCAATCCGCAGTCAATGAGCACTAACAACTGCCTGGTCGCATTTTAAGATCAACTGCAAATCGCGCCAACGTTGGCCGACCGCACCAGCTTTACGTACTTGGCGAGGACTCCGCGCGGAGCCGGTCGCTCGGCCGGGATCCAGGATTGGCGTCGCCGCTGCAGCTCGGCTTCGTCCACTCTGAGGTCGAGCCGGCCGCCGGCTACGTCCAGGACAATCTGATCCCCGTCCTGGACCAGGGCAATGGGACCGCCCTCGGTTGCCTCAGGTGCGATGTGTCCAACGCATAGACCGGTGGTGCCGCCGGAGAAGCGGCCGTCGGTGATCAACATGACGTCCTTGCCAAGCCCCGCACCCTTGATCGCGGCGGTGATCGCCAGCATCTCCCGCATACCGGGGCCGCCCTTCGGACCCTCATATCGGATGACGACCACGTCACCTTTGACGATTGTGCCGTCCTCAAGGGCGTCCATCGCGGCGCGCTCGCCGTCGAACACCCGAGCAGTCCCCTGCCAGATCGAGCTATCGAAGCCGGCGCTCTTGACAACCGCACCTTCGGGTGCCAACGAGCCGTGCAGGATCGTGATCCCACCGGTGGGGTGTATCGGATTGTCGAGTGCCCGCACGATTTTTCCGTCAACGTCCGGGGGGGCCAGTTCGGCGAGGTTCTCCGCCATCGTCTTCCCAGTCACTGTCAGGCAGTCGCCGTGCAACAGCCCCGCGTCCAGCAGTGCACGCATGACGACGGGCACGCCGCCGACCCGGTCGACATCGTTCATCACGTAGCGACCGAATGGCTTGAGGTCGCCAAGGTGCGGCACCGTGCGTCCTACCCGCACGAAGTCGTCCAGGGTGAGGGCAACGTCTGCCTCGTTGGCGATGGCCAGCAGGTGCAGGACGGCGTTGGTCGATCCGCCGAAGGCCATGGTCACGGAAATGGCGTTCTCAAACGCTTCCTTGGTCAGGATCTGGCGAGCGGTGATGCCTTGGCGCAGCAGTCCGACCGCCGCCATACCGCTGCGCCGGGCAAAGCCGTCCCGGCGCCGGTCAACGGCCGGAGGCGCAGCCGACCCTGGCAGAGACATGCCTAGCGCCTCGGCCGCGCTGGCCATGGTGTTGGCCGTGTACATGCCACCACAGGCGCCTTCGCCGGGACAGATCGCCTTTTCGATCTCAGTTACTTGCTCCCGAGTGATCAACCCCCGTACACAAGCGCCCACCGCCTCGAAGGCATCGATGATCGTCACGTCACGATCCCTCACTCGACCAGGCATGATCGATCCGGCGTACAGAAACACTGCTGCCAGATCCAGCCGGGCCGCCGCCATCAGCATGCCCGGCAGCGACTTGTCACACCCGGCGAGCAGAACCGAGCCGTCCATCCGCTCCGCCAGCATCACTGTCTCCACCGAATCGGCGATGATCTCCCGACTCACCAACGAGTAGTGCATTCCCTCGTGTCCCATGGAGATCCCGTCGGAGACCGAGATGGTGCCGAACTCCAACGGATACCCGCCGGCGGCGTGCACACCATCCTTGACGGCCTTCGCCAGCCGGTCCAGTGAGAGGTTGCATGGAGTGATCTCGTTCCAGCTGGAAGCGACCCCGATCTGCGGCTTGGCGAAATCCTCATCTCCCATGCCGACAGCGCGCAGCATGCCTCGAGCCCCCGTCGCCTCCAGCCCGTCCGTCACCACCCTCGACCGCGGTTTGATATCGGGTGCGCCGTTACCGGCGGGGCCGCCAGCCGGCTGCCGCATTGCCTCAGGATCTGCTGTCATGGCGGTCAAATCTAGTCGATCGCATTCTTGTGTTCCCTCGCGCGATCGCGCCTCTATGGCGCTGCCTTCCTCAGTCGCCCGCAGGCTGCGCCTGCTCGACTCCTTCGTCCAGACAGCGCCGCGCGATCTATCCGACGCTCGCGAACTTCTCGACCGGGGCATTCCGGCGGCGGGCTCCCACGACAAGTTGCCAGGCCAATCCCACGATGAGTACGACTCCAAGCACTGGGCCAAGGTTGGCGATGACCTGTTGGAGGAAGGTGAAGTTGTGCTCTCGGCCGCCGGCGTACGGCAGCACCGCAAGCGGCAGGCAGGCGCATACCCAGATCACCCAGAATCCGCCGAGGTAGCGGGCCCACTTCGGGATCCCGGTGCTCATAACGACGGCGACCCCCATAGGCAAGATCCAGACGTAGTGATGGGTCCAGGACAGTGGAGAGGCGAGGTTGGTGGACAGCCCCAACAGGGCAACAGCGAAGACCTGCTGCCCGGCCCGCCACCAGTGGGCCGCGACAAGTGCGCCCAGCAGAGCGAGGATGGCGGCAATGACCAGGCCCATCACAGTCGTGATGCGTGACGAGTCCCCCAGCCGGTAAACGACACCCAGCAGCGACTGGTTGCCTGCGTACAGCGGCGATGCGGTTCGCGTGTCGCCCCCGGAAAGTCCGGTCCAGAACCGAAGGGTCTCACTCGGCAGGAAGATCGCACCGATCGCGGTGAAAGCAATGAAGCTGATCATGGCTGTGATCGCGGCCCGCTTCTTGCCGATCAAGAGGAAGAAGACCACGAATAACGCCGGCGTCAGCTTGATCGCCGCAGCGAGGCCTGTCAGCAGCCCCTGCGGGAGGCGGCGGCGCGCCCCTGCCCAGCCGTCGCGGTTCGCCACGTCGGGCAGCAGGTCGGCCACCACAAAGGCCATCAGCAGCGTGTTCACCTGGCCGTAGCCAAGCGTGGTCCGGATTGGTTCCACGGCGAGTACGACGGCAACGCCGATCACTCCGAGCTTCGAGCCACGCGGCACGCCGCACCGCCGCAACACCGACTGCTGGGCCCAGATCAGCGCCGCGGTCCAGACCAGCTGCCACATCAGGTACGGCCCGAACGCCAACGGCGTCATCAGCACCGCGGCGATCGGCGGGTAGATGAAGAACAGTTTCCAGAATGGTGTCGTTGTGGCGAAGATGTCCTTTCCCGCAAGCATGTCTTTGACGGCATAGACGTACACCTCGAGGTCGATGGTCGAGGGACGCCACGGCCAGAAGCTGCCGTGCGCGATGGTGAAGGGCAAGATCAACAGGGCTACCACGAACGGGGGTAGGAGCTCGATGGCCAGCTGGGCCGCCTGTTGTGTCCGAGAACGGACTGGGATCACTGGCTCCCCTGGATCTGATGATGGACAGAGTCCAGCTCACCTTCGGGCAGCTGCCTGCGATTGATCATCCGGTCCAGACCTGGCTCGCTGGCGTAGCGGGGAACAACGTGCACGTGCAGATGGAAGACCTCTTGACCGGCGACCGCACCGGAGGAGGAGAGCAGGTTGATGCCTCCAGCGCCGAGCCTGTCGACCAGCATCCGGGCCACCGCCTCAATGGCCGGTGCGATCACGGCCAGCGACGGCTCGCCGCTGATCAGATCCGGTACATGCCGGCGAGGGACCACCAGCGAATGCCCCGGATGCCAGGCGCCGATGTCGAGAAAACCGATGGCCTGATCGTCTTCATAGATCCGCCGGGACGGGATCACGCCGGAGATGATCTTGCAGAACAGACAGTTCGGGTCCGCATCCGGGCCAGGTTGAGCCGACATCATCGAGACAACTCTCCTTCGAGGACTCCCGCCTTATCGGCCACCGGAGACCGGACCGGGTAGCCCGCAGCCTCGATGGCCGCCTTCACCTCACGGATGCGCACCGTTCCGAAGTGAAAGACGCTCGCTGCGAGCACCGCGTCCGCGCCCGCGGCAACAGCCGGTGGAAAGTCATCGGCGCTTCCGGCCCCGCCGGAGGCGATCAGTGGCACATCCACCGCCGCGCGTACGGCAGCGATCATCTCCAAATCGAACCCGGCGGTCGTGCCGTCGGCGTCCATCGAGTTGACCAGAATCTCGCCCACTCCAAGATCAACTCCACGCCGGGCCCACTCCACCGCATCCAGCCCGGCCGCCGCACGACCTCCGTGGGTGGTGACCTCGAAGCCGGAGGGCATGTTCGGTGCCCGCCTGGCATCGACAGAAAGCACCAGGACCTGGTTGCCGAAGTGCCGGGTGATCTCGGTGATCACCTGAGGCCGCCGGATAGCTCCGGTGTTGACGGCGACCTTGTCCGCCCCGGCACGCAGCAGCCTGTCCACATCATTGACTGTGCCGACCCCACCGCCGACGGTCAGCGGGATGAACGCCGTCTCAGCGGTGCTTCGGACCACTTCGAGCGTGGTATCCCGGCCTTCCGCCGAGGCAGAGATGTCGAGAAAGGTCAGTTCATCGGCGCCCTCGGCGTCATAGAGTGCCCCAAGCTCTACCGGATCGCCGGCGTCCCGCAGGCCGAGGAAATTCACACCCTTGACCACGCGCCCGTCGTGGACGTCCAGACAGGGGATGACCCGTACGGCAACCGGCATGAACCAAAGCCTAAAGCGAACCCAATGGGTCTCCGGCCGTGCTGGTCATGGCTAGGCTGGCAGCCGTGCCGGATCTGGACGCGGCCTTCCTCGCTCTGCCGCTGCAAGCACTCACCGATGCCGCGCTGTCGCGCGCGTCGGAACTCGGCTGCAACCATGCAGACGTACGGATCGAGCGACTGCTGAACGGCCATCGCACCTTCCGCGACCACAAGCTGGAATCGAGCACCGACTACGAGAATCTCGGCGTCTCGGTCCGGGTCGTTCATGCCGGCGTCTGGGGCTTTGCGGCAGGAATCGAACTGACTCCAGATGCCGCGGCAGCTTTGGTCGACCGAGCCGTGGCTACAGCCCGAGTGTCCAGGCCGCTGACCCCGGATACCGTCCTCCTGGCTCCAGAGCCCGGCTACCCCGAAGCGGCCTGGGTGTCGGACTATGAGGTGAATCCCTTCGACGTCGATGAATCGACCAAGCAAGGGCGGATGCTCGAGCTGTGCGACCGGCTTCTGGCCGCCCCGGGTGTCGCACACACCTCGGCGCTGCTCTGGTATGTCCAGGAGAACAAGTACCTGGCCAACCTGGCGGGCACTATTACCACGCAGCAGCGGATCCGGGTTCAGCCGCAGATCACCGCAGTCAATGTCGGAGACACCGGTTTTGCGACCATGCGGACGCTGGCGGCTCCCGCTGGCCGGGGCTGGGAGTATCTCACCGGTACCGGTCACGATTTTGATGCCGAGATCGCCGAACTCCCCGAACACCTGGCAGCCCATGTCGCGGCGCCGTCGGTGGAGGCCGGACGCTATGACCTCGTGATCGATCCGACAAACCTCTTCCTCACGATTCACGAGTCCGTGGGCCACGCCACCGAACTGGACCGGGCTCTGGGCTACGAGGCTGCCTACGCCGGCACGTCATTCGCCACCTTCGATCAACTGGGGAGTTTGCAATACGGCAGCCCGGTCATGAATGTGACGGGCGACCGCCTTGTTGATCATGGCCTCTCGACGATCGGCTACGACGACGAAGGCGTCGCCGCCCAGCAGTTCGACATCGTTCGCCGAGGCACGCTCGTCGGCTTCCAGCTCAACCGGCAGATGGCCGCCGCCAACGGCCTGGACCGCTCCAACGGCTGCGCCTTCGCCGACTCGCCCGGCAGCATCCCGATGCAGCGGATGCCCAACGTCTCGTTGCAACCGGAGCCGGGCGGTCCATCGATTGAGGAGTTGATCTCCGCGGTGGACGGGGGTATCTACATCGTCGGGGACAAATCCTGGTCGATCGACATGCAGCGCTACAACTTCCAGTTCACCGGCCAGAGGTTCTTCCGGATCGAGGGCGGCAAGCTTGCCGGACAGGTCAAGGACGTTGCCTATCAGGCGACAACCACCGACTTCTGGCGCTCGTTGGAGGCAGTGGGCAACGATTCGACGTATGTGCTGGGCGGTGCATTCAACTGCGGCAAGGGCCAGCCCGGCCAGACCGCGCCGGTTTCCCATGGGTGCCCTGCCGCGTTGTTCCGGGAAGTCAACGTGTTGAATACACAGGCCGAAGGGAGCGCGTCGTGACATCTGCTCTGGGGGAGCATGTCGTGAGCGCTGCTGAGCTGGTGGAGAGGGCGCTGGCTTTGGCGACCTTGCCTTCCGTCGCGATCGTCTCCGAGCGCACTGAGGCCAATCTCCGCTGGGCGAACAACGCGCTGACGACAAATGGCGAGATGCGCAGCCGGACTCTGACCGTGACCGCGACGGCGCCGGTCGAAGGCGGCACGGCTGCAGGTACCGTGACCCGGCAGGTCGCCGGACCGGATGCCGTGGTGGCGGCGGTGAGCGCGGCGGAGGACCTCGCCCGCTCCGGTCCGCCCGCCGACGATGCCATGCCCTTGATCGGCGGCGAACCGGCCACGGGCTGGGACGCCGAGGCCGAGACCACGTCGATCGACGTGCTGGCATTGTTGGCCGAGGGGCTCGGCTCGGTATTCGAGCGCGCCCGCCGGCAGCAGGAGTTGCTCTTCGGATACGCCGAGCACAGCATGACGACTGCCTACCTCGGCACTTCGGGCGGTCTGCGACGCCGGGGTGTCCAGCCCGCGGGTCGGTTGGAGTTCAACGCAAAGACGGCAGACCTGGCGGCGTCAGCCTGGGTCGGCGCGGCCACCCGCGACTTCACCGATGTCGATATCGCTGGCCTGCATGCGGAGTTGACGACTCGTCTCGGCTGGGCCGACAGGAAGATCAGCCTGCCGCCTGGCCGGTACGAGACGCTACTTCCTCCGGGCGCCGTGGCAGATCTGATGGTCTATCTGCATTGGATGGCCGGTGCCCGTGACGCCGAGGAAGGCCGGAATGCATTTTCCGCCGGGGAAGGTAAGACCAAGATCGGCCAGGAATTCAGTGAGCTGCCGATCAGACTTCGGTCAGATCCATACTTTCCGCACCTTGAATGCTTGCCTTTCGTACACTCCAGTTCAGCGCCGCAAGGGGTGTCCCTGGCTTTCGACGGCGGGATAGACATGGTCGGGGTCGATTGGATTTCCGACGGCGTCCTCCGCGAACTGGTACGAAACCGCGGACAGGCCGCCCGCACTGGGCTGGAGCCGACTCCGCCAGCCGACAACTTGATCATGGAAGGCGGCGGCACCGCCTCGCTGGCGGAGATGATCGCGCGCACCGAGCGTGGACTACTGCTGACCTGCCTGTGGTACATCCGCGAGGTCGATCCCGAGCGCTTGTTGCTCACCGGACTCACCCGCGACGGCGTCTATTTGATCGAGCAGGGCCACATCGTCGGCGCGGTGAACAACTTCCGCTTCAACGAGTCGCCGATCGAGCTACTCGGCAGGCTCAGTGAGGTTGGCGCCGCCGAGCAGGCGCTCTGCCGGGAATGGAGCGACTGGGTCAACCGGACTGTCATGCCACCCGTCCGAGTTCCCGACTTCAATATGTCCACCGTGAGCCAAGCGTCTTAATTGTGTTCCTTTGCCCGATCGCGCGGTTCCTGAGCGTCGGGTAGATCGCGCGCGGTCCGGCCTGGACGATCGAGCGAGTAGACACGCTTTTCGTCTGCGAGCGAGGGAGGAAGGCCGGAGCTTGAGCGCGCGATCGGGCGCGAAGGAACATTTAGGGATAGTCAGAGCCGTCGATGTCGTCGCCTTCGGCGGCATCGATCTCAGGCGCATAGGTCACCACGCCCCGGCGCATGGAGTTGACCACCGAACGGGCCGTGTCCCGCAACGCTCCGTGGCCGGCTGCGTCAGCGACCTGGCCGGCGAAGTCGATAACCTGACGAATCCAGCGGACAAAGTCGCCGGCCGTCAGGTCAGTTCCCTCGACCGCCGCCCCCAGCGATCGTCCTGCCGCCCAGCCGTAGGCAACCTCGCAGAACCCGATATCAGGCTCCGGACCGCGGTCAAGACGCGCATCCCGTTCCACCAGTGAAATCTCGCGCCAGATCCGGCGGACCTCGCCAATGGCCGAACTGGTAACCGCGTCGGGCAGGTGGGGACTGCGCGGGCCTTCGTCGGTCCGGCGTGACTCGTAGACCAGCGCGGAAAGCACCGCAGCCAGCTGGGGCGGGCTCAGATCGTCGAGCACACCAGCGCGGATGCACTCGGCGGCTACCAAGTCCAGCTCGGCGTAGATCCTGGCGAGCATCCGTCCGTGCTGGCTGACCGTGGTACCGCCCTCGCCGGTCAGATAGCCGAGTGACTCCAGCACCAGGCAGATCTTGTCGAAGTGGCTGGCGATCGTGTTCGTGCGAGTCGCCATCCGCACCTGGAGGCGCTCGGTCTCTCGTTCGAGACGGAGAGCCCGCTCGGCGGCTCTCGCGTGACTTTCTCGATCCGGGCACTTGTGGCACTGGTGCCGGCGAAGTTCGTCGCGCATCCGGTCGACCTGCGCCTGCATCGCGGTGTCGCCGCCGGTCTGGCGCGGATGTGTTCCACTCAGATCCAGTTCGGCCAATTTGGAGTGGAAGGCGGCGCCCAGATTGCGCCGAGACGCAGCCTCCTTCGGGTTGAAGTGTTTGCCGATCCGCATCCTTCCGACTACCGCTGGTGGAGCGGGGAAGTCGTTGGTGGAGAGCCGGCGCACCTGCCTTTCCTGGGTCATCACAAGCGGACGGGGGCTCTCGGCGTCACCGCGGGTGCCCGGATCGATCACCACCGCCCAGCCGAAGCTCCGACCGCTCGGAATTCGCAGGATGTCGCCCGGCTTCAATATCGAGAGTGCCTGCAGGGCCTCGGCGCGCCGATCCGACCGCCGCTCCCGGGCGGTCACCGCCTCAAGCTCAGCGATTCGTGCCCGTACCCGTGCATACTCCTCGAAGTCGCCTCGATCGCACGCGGCAGCCTGCCACGCCGCATCGATTCTCTCGGTGTTCTTCTCAGCCGCGCGGGCGATGCCAACGATCGAACGGTCCGATTGGAACTGCGCGAAGGACTGCTCCAGCAGCGTCCGAGCACGATCGCGACCGACACTGGCGACCAGGTTGACGGCCATGTTGTAGGTAGGCCGGAACGATGATTTCAGCGGGTACGTGCGCCGGGAGGCTAAACCTGCGACCGCCCGTGGGTCGAGTCCTGGCTGCCAGAGCACAACGGCGTGGCCCTCAACGTCGATCCGCCGCCGGCCGGCCCGGCCGGTCAGCTGGGTGTACTCACCCGGGGTGATATCGGCGTGAGTCTCACCGTTGTACTTGACCAACTTCTCCAGGACCACGCTGCGCGCTGGCATGTTGATTCCCAGGGCCAGGGTTTCGGTGGCGAACACCACCTTGACCAAACCGCGTACGAACGCTTCCTCCACGCACTCCTTGAAGGCAGGCAGCATGCCGGCATGGTGTCCGGCCACTCCTCGGATCAGCGCCTCGGCGAACCGGTCGTAGTCCAGTGCCTGCAAGTCCGCGTCGCTGATCCCGCTGACGTGCCGGTCGAGCAGGACGGAGATCTCGCGCTGTTCACCGTCGTCGGTCAACTCGATCCCCGAACTGAGGAGTTGCCGGACGGCCGCATCGCATCCGCCTCGGGAGAAGATGAAGACGATGGCCGGTAGCAGGGCCTCAGCGTCCAGCAGCTCGACCAGTTCTGGTCTGCTCGGCGGGGACAGTGATCGCGGGCGGCGCCCCGCGCCCTCGTACCGGGATCGGTGAACCGCGCCGCCATAGGCACCGCTGCCATAGCTGACTGTGCGGCGGCCGCGGCCGCCACGCCCCCGAGGCCGACGTGAGTCGTCGCGTACGAATCGAGATTCCTCACGCGCGATCTTGATAAGAGCCGGGTTGACCTCACTCCGCCCGCCGGGCTCCTCGCGGGCCGTCGGTGCCACATCGGCGAACAGGTCGTACAGGGCGCGCCCCACGAGCACGTGCTGAAACAGCGGGACCGGGCGGCGTTCGGAGACGACAACCGCCATCTCGCCACGAACCTGGGACAGCCACTCGCCGAATTCCTCGGCGTTGCTCACCGTCGCCGATAGTGCGACCACCTGAATCGAGTCGGCCAGACCGATGATCACCTCTTCCCAGACGGCTCCCCTGAAGCGGTCGGCCAGATAGTGCACCTCGTCCATCACGACGAAGCCAAGATTGTTCAGCGTGCCCGAGGCTGAATAGATCATGTTCCGCAGTACTTCGGTGGTCATCACCACCACCGGAGCTTCGGAGTTGATCGAGGTGTCACCGGTCAGCAGACCGACATTGGTGGCGCCATGCCGGCGAACCAGGTCCGCGTACTTCTGGTTCGACAGGGCCTTGATCGGCGTGGTGTAGAAGCATTTGCGGCTTTGGGCGAGCCCCAAGAACACCGCGAACTCCCCCACGATCGTCTTGCCGGCTCCGGTTGGTGCGGCGACGAGCACCCCGGAACCGGCCTCCAAATCCCGACAGGCTCGCACCTGATAGTCGTCGAAGCCGAATCCGTAACCATCGGTGAATGCTCGGAGCTGCGGGCTTAGTCGGCCGCTGCGAAACCGTGCGTATGCCTCGGCCGGCGAATCGGAGCCAGTCATAGCAGCTCTACGCTAGGGCACGCACAGGGGCACCGCCCGGGCAACCGCACTCACCCGCAGCGGCGCGGCGCTGATCAATTCGCCGTCGCCATAACCGACCAGCCCGGGCCCCTCCACGGTGATTTCGCGCGCCCGCAGCTGCTCGACACATCGATCCCTGGCGAACCTGCCGGAGTACATCAGCGGAAGCAGCCGCAGCAGTTTCAGCCGGCTTACCGGATGAATGATCGTTACGTCGAGCAGTCCGTCGGTCGGATCTGCCTGCGGGCAAACTCGCATACCGCCGCCGTAGCAGGAGGTGTTTCCGATGGCGACGAACATTGCCTCCAGCTCCCGGCTCTGACCATCGAGGATCAGCCGGTACTGCAGCGGCGAGAAGACCCGCAGCTCGGCCAGCACAGCCAGCGGATAGCGCATCGAGCCCTTCGGCCAGGGCCATGCGTTGGCTCGGCCATTGACCAGGGCATCGAAGCCGGTGGCGAGGACCGCTCCGACGAATCGGGCGTTGACCCGCATCACATCGATCGGAACAGTCCGTCCGGAAGCAATTACAGCCGCAGCGGCCACCGGATCGGTCGGGTCCAGGCCGACGCCACGGCACAGGTCGTTGCCAGTGCCGGCAGGGATCAGACCGAGCGCGGTCGGATGACCCCGCGTCAGATGCTCTGGAGCGCAGGTGTTGACGCCCAGGTGCATCATGCCGTCACCGCCCATCACGGCCAGCACATCGACCCGGTCTGCCACCGCATCGCCGGCCATCTGCCGTGCCTCACCGAAGTCCCGGCTAAGCAGGATCTCTAAATCCAGGCCGGCGTCGCGGAAACGCCCGGCCACGTGTGGCAGCATTTCCTGCGCCCGGCCTTTGCCTGCTGCGGGGTTGACAACCAGGGTCACCCTGCGGCTCACGTACGAGCATCCGGCTCGCCCGGGTTGGAGAGCTCTCCAAGGGCCCGGTCGCTCTCGATGCTGTGCCGCACGGTGTCTCCCGCCAGGGCGGCCTGCCGAGCCTTACGCCGATCGAGGACGTGGGCGACGATCTCCGCACCAATGAACAGCATCGACATCGGCACCGCTAACGCGAGCATGGAGAACGGGTCGGTAGAGGGGGTTGCCGCGGCCCCGAAGACGAACGTGCCGAAGATCACGTACACCCGGTACTTGCGCAGCTGCTGGGCGCTCACGACCCCCACGATGTTGAGCATCACCACGAACAGCGGGATCACGAACGCGATGCCGAAGACGATCATCACGCGCAGCAGGAACGACAGGAACAAGTTGATGTCCTGCAGATTGGTGACGCCGCTCTGGGTGAATCCGAGCAGTACCGTGATCCCTTTTGGCAGCACGATGTAGCCCACGGCGACCCCGCTGAGGAACAGCGGCGTGGCAGCACCGATGAAGATCAGCGCCCACTTCTTCTCCTTGGCCAGCAGGCCGGGCACCACGAATGCCCACAACTGATAGAGCCAGATGGGTGCGGTGAGCACGATGCCGGCCACCATGCAGACCTTGAGCGCAACCGTGAACGGTGAGGCCAGATTGTTGGTGACAAGGGCCGTCACAGCATCAGGGTTCTTCGCCTTCAAGTCGGTGATCCCTGCGTAGTACGGCTTGGCCAGCAGGTCGAACAACTGTGAGTAGAAGAAAGCCGCCACGATCATCCCGAGAATGATCGCGAGCGTGGCGACGATCAGCCGATATCGCAGCTCGCGCAGATGCTCGTATAGGGTCATCGAGCCGTCGGGCGGTATGGGCGGCGGCTTGAGCCACTTCAAGCTGAAGCGGATAGGCCGGCCCTTGATCGTGAAAGAGACAGCCACGTTCTACTGCGGGTGTCAGGCGTCGTTGCGCTGGTCGCCGGTGGAGGAGGGATCCTGTGCGGTCGGATTCTGCAGGTTGGACTGAGGTGGCTGCGAATAGGTGCCGCGGTCAGGCGCACCGGGGTCGGGTCGGATTGCCGGCGCGGATGCCGAATCGGCTGACTGCCCCTCGTATAGGCCCTTGGTCTCCTCCTTGAACTCACGCAGAGCGCGGCCGGTGCTCTTGCCGAGTCCAGCTAGCCGCGTACCGCCGAAGATAAGCAGGATCACGGCAAGGATGATCAGCAATTCCCATACGCCGAAGCCGAAAACGAGCGGCGTCATTCCGTCCTCTTTTCCGCCGACGATCGTCAGCTCGGTTTCATCCTACGTCGTCAGTTCGTTCCTGAGATCACCACGAAGGGTGCGTTGGCTGTCAAGGTCTCCGAACGGGGTCCGCTGGGCACCTGGATCTGGCCGACGACAGCGGCGAGTTGGTCACCACGACTGACCAGGACACGCACCTCGCTCATAACGTCCGACGTCTTGTGGATCAACCAGACCGCGTAGCACACCAGCATCACAAGGCCCGCCAGCGCGATGCCACCGAAGACAACGACCCAGACCACCCGCTTACCCTATCCGCGGTCTAGGGCAGCCTCGGCACCGAATACGGCTGCGTATTGGTCCAGAGCTTCCTGGGCTGCCTCGGCAGCCGAATCCCCCGCCCCAGCGGGGCGGAGCACCCGAGCCCGACCGGCGAGCCGCAGCAGTAGTCCTCGCAGCCATGCCGGATCGGTCACCCGAAGCGCGACAGTCAAATGACCGGCCTCGTCGCGGCTCACAGTCTCGGTCGGGTAGTACTCGGCCACCCAGGCGGCCTCGGGCTCAAGTTCCAAAACAACCAGCGGGGCATCCTTCAGCGTCTCGAACCAGCCCGCCGATACGTCCTTGAGCGTGACATCGTCGTGGCGCGCGACATCGACGTCGGTGACCTCTACCGCGGCGATCCGGTCAAGCCGGAAGGTCCGCAGGTCCGAGGCCGAGTAGCACCACGCCTCCAGGTATCCGTAACCCTCCAAAACGAACACACGCAGCGGGTCGACCATCCGCCGGGTTGTCTCCGCGCGGGACGCGACGTCATAGGTCAGATCGAGTCGCTTGCCGCGGATGAGCCCGTCATTGACCCGGGCCTGGATCTCAGCTCGCGCGGCGGTGATGCTGACCGTTGCCTGGTCCGGCATAACAACGTCGCCGGCGGCCTCCTCCAATTTCTTCAGCGCTCGGTCGATCGCGTTCTGCTCACCCGGGCCGGCGATCTCCCGCAGGGTCCGCAGACCGAGAACGAGCGCCATCGCCTCCTCGGCGGCAAGCCGCAACGGCCGAGTGAGGTAGTCGGCGTTGCTGAGGTGGATCACACCCTCCCCCTCAACGGCGTCCATGTCGATGTCGATGAGGTCCCCGGGCGCCAGGCCCGGCATGCCGCACATCCACAAGACATTGAGATCGCCACGCAGGGTCGACTCCGAAATATCAAATGCCTGCGCGACATCTGCCATCCGTGCGCCGTCATGCTCGCGCAAGTAGGGCACCAGGCTGAGGAGTCGTCGGACTTGCGCCTGCGAAGTCATGCCGCACCTGCTTGCTGCGGCTGCGGGCCTGCGACGGCCCTCAGGCCGTTGAGAACCTCATTCCTCAGCTCAGCCGGCTCAACGACGATGACGTCAGCTGCGTGCCGGATGATCTCGTCGGCCAGTGTGTACACCTCCCGGTAGCCCACCTCGTACGTCTCGAAGCCGGCGGGCAGGGCCTGTTGGATGTCAACCAGCGTCCCACGGCGTCGGAGCGTCGGCGCCTTGCCGGTCCGCAGCGCGAGAGTCGCCCTTGCAGTGGGCTCCCGGGGCGCAAGAGATCTGGCGAGAGAGCGCAAATCAAGATTCTCCGGTACGTCGTAGGCGCCGACCCGGGAGACGTTTTTCGGCCTGTCCTGGATCCGCGCCAGCTTGAACATCCGGGTGGCGTCACGATCGACATCCCGCCCCAGCACGTACCAGCGGCCTTTTGAGGAGGTCATCAGCCAGGGCTCCAGGGTTCGCCGGGTGCCATCGCGGTAGGTGAACGAGACCCGAATGCGGTGCAGCACGGCGTGCCATAGTGGTTCGAAGGCTGGCTCACTTGCCTGCACGGACGGCTCCAGGGCTCCCAGCTGGGACGGATCCGGCTCAACTCCGGCCGCGCGCAGCTTCGCTATGGCGCTCCCGGTCGATTCCGCCATGCTGGCGTGATGCCAGACTCTGGCCGCCACCCCGACCACGGCGGCCTCGTCGGCGTCGAGATCGATCGGCGGCAACTCGAACTCCTTGGCCAGGATCCGATAGCCCGGTTCGTCATCGAAGAGCGGGTCGAAGCTGCCGACCTCGATCGGCACGCCGAGGGAGCGCAGCTCGTCCTTGTCTCGCTCGAAGGTGCGCTCAAAGGCGGCGTCGCTGAGGTCGTGGTAGCCCTCGACGGCTTCCCGAATCCGGCTCTTGGGCAGGTAGCGGCCCGAAACCAGCAGGCAGATCGTGAGGTTCAGGATCCTCTCCGTTTTGCGGGTTGTCATGGGCGGATGTACGACCTTCTCACTGAGCTCTTTGAGCTGCCTGCGATGAGGAACGCTACCAGCCTCGAGGCTCGGATTCGGCTACTGCGAAGCTGGTGCCGCCATGCCTGGAGGTAGCACAGAAGATCCGCTCGGGCAGGGCGCCGGCCGGTACGCGCCGAGCCCGACCGGCGAGCTTCATCTGGGCAACCTGCGGACCGCGGTCTTGGCGTGGTTGTTTGCCCGCTCGACCGGCCGACGCCTCCTGCTGCGGATCGAAGACCTAGATTCCTCCAGGGTTCGGCCCGGACTAGCCGAGCAGCAGTGTGCTGACCTGGCGGCGCTGGAATTGGAGTTCGATGAGCCATTGATCGTCCAGTCCAGGCGGATGGCTGCATATGAGCGTGCGTTGGCCACACTCGCAGAGCGGTCGTACGAATGTTTCTGCACCCGCCGCGAGATCGCCGAGGCGGCGTCGGCGCCCCACAGATCCGTTGCCCGTTACCCAGGCACCTGCCGGGATCTGACCGACGTTGAGCGCGCGATCCGGCGTGCCGTGCGATCGCCGGCGTTGCGGTTCCGAGCCGACGGGGCATCGATGACCGTCCATGACCTGCTGCACGGCGACATCACCGGGCCGGTCGATGACTTCGTGATCCGCCGCAACGACGGCGTCCCCGCGTACAACCTCGCGGTCGTCGTCGATGACGCCGATACTGGCGTCGACCAAGTGGTTCGAGGGGACGACCTGCTGCCTTCGGCGATAAACCAGGCCTTCCTCGCCAGGGTACTGGGCTCTAGCGTGCCGACATATGCACACGTACCGCTTGCGGTCAATGCGCAGGGTGTCCGCCTGGCGAAGCGCGACGGAGCCGTCACGTTGGCCGATCTGGGCCGGTTGGGCGTGGACCCGGCTGAAGTCATGACCATGATTGCCAAGTCACTACAGATGGCCCAGCCCGGAGAGCCGGCGGGCCCGGACCGGCTGCTGCAACGGTTCGACCCTGCGCTGATTCCGCGCGAGCCGTGGATCGTTCGCGCCGGGCCGCTAGATTCGCTCTCGTGATCATTTGGGCCGACGGGCAGGTCAAAAGCATTCGTGCCCAATGGCCCGGGGCGGTGGAAGTGACGGTGGCCCGACGCGACACCATCGGGCAGCCCGGTCGGGAGCCCGTAGAGGTGAGGGCGCTGGCCTATACCGCGCTGATGGCCACACCCGATGTCGGCGATCGAGTGCTGCTGAATGTGGCAGCGCTCGACCGGGGGCTGGGAACCGGCGGATATGCGCTGGTGATCGCCGTGCTGGACGAGGATGGCCACGTCACCGCACAACCACCGCAGCCCGCAGGCCATCTGGTGAAGGCTCGTTACCTCCCGCTACAGGCGATGGTTTCCGGGGCCGACGAGCAAGGTTCACCGCATCATGAGCTGCTTCGAGAAGCCGACTCGATCACCGGGCTTCCGGTCGTCGTCGCCGACTTGCACTCCGCACTGACCCCGATCCTGCTGGCGATCAAGCATGATCGCCCCGACGCTCGTGTTGTCTATGTGATGACCGACCATGGCGCGCTGCCACTGGCGTTTTCCCAGTCGGTCGCCGAACTGAGATCCGCCGGACTGCTCGCCGCCACGGTGACCGTGGGCCAAGCATTTGGCGGTGATCTCGAAGCCGTCACCGTCCATTCCGGCCTGCTGGCAGCCCGGCTGGCCCTCGGGGCCGACGTTGCGGTCGTCTCACAAGGCCCCGGCAATCTGGGTACTGGAACCCGTTGGGGCTTCTCCGGAGTCGCGGCCGGCGAGGCGATGAATGCTGCCGGGATCCTCGGTGGCCGGCCGATCGGCGCCCTGCGGATCTCGGGCGCAGACCCACGGCCGCGACATCACGGCCTCTCCCATCACAGCCTCACTGCGTATGGGCGGGTCGCGTTGGTTGCGGCCGACCTGGCGGTTCCCGATCTGGCCGGCGCCGAGCGCTTGACCGGGATCGCCGGGTTGAGCGAGGTGGCGAAACTTGCCGACGCTGTGGTGCGCCAGGCGGCCACCCTCACCCGCCACCGGCAGGTTCTGGTACCGCTGTCGGGCTTGGACCAGGCTCTGCGAACCTCACCGGTCCGGTTGTCCACCATGGGCCGCGGCCTAGACGACGACCCGGCCTACTTCCTGGCCTCCTCCGCTGCCGGCCGCCACGCTGCGAGCTTGCTGGCTACTGCGACTTGCTGAACAACACATCGACCACAAACACGAGGGTCTCGCCCTTGTTGATCTTTGGTGACTCGTTGCCCTCCGGATAGCCGTCCGAGGGCGGAATGATCAGCAGTACCCGACTGCCGACCGTTTGGCCGGTCAGCCCTTTCACGATTCCCGGCAGCAGGCTGGACAACGGCGTCTCAGCCGGCTTGGAGCCGTAGGTCTGCTCCACCATCTTGCCGTCGCTCCAGGTCACCCACTTGTAGTTGATCGTGACCGTGGCCTCGGCACCAACCTTCTTTCCAGTTCCCTTGATGAGTGGCTGGGTTTGGAGCTTCGCGGGTGGATCGGACTTCGGGATCGTGATCTCCGGAGTGCCGCTTCTGTCGGTCACGGCCGGCAGTCCGGGCTTTGGCGTTACCTTGATTCCGGCAGGCCCGGTCAGCTGGACGGCTACAACGTCGACCACGAAGACCAACGTGTCACCCACCCGGATATCGATCTGGGGATTTCCACCGGACGCGTCATACCCGTCGGCTCCTGGCATCGCCACCAGTACCCGGCTGCCCTGGTGCTGGCCGACCAGGCCTTTTTTGAAGCCGGGCACCACCTGGTCGACGTTGAACGCCGCTGATGCCCCCCGGCTGAAGGAATCGTCGAACATCTTGCCGGTGCGGCCGTTGTATCCGGCGTAATTCACCTCGATCGTCTGTCCAGCCTTGACCGCTGCCCCCCTCTGGTTTGCCTTGAGCACCTTGGTTCGGGTCTTGTCGATCACCCAAGGCGCATCTACGGCAACCTTGGGTGCCTTGCCGTAAGCCCCGTTCACTGTGATCTTGTCCAGATTGGTGGCCGGGGCGACCTTTGCTGGGGTTGTTGGGCTCGGAGTCGGAGATGGCGTAGCCGAGGCGGAGACGGTCGGCGTCGGGCTCGCTGAGGCAGCTGAGGAGGCTTCGTCGTCGCCGCATGCTGCGACGAGCAGCAGCGATGCGCTCAGTCCAGAACAGATCAGGGCGCGGGCCGGAGTGAAATGCACCGGAGAACCCTACCCGCCGAAGCTGGGTCCATCCGGTTCGCTGTCCTATACGCGCCGCATTGAAGCGATCAGCCGATCGACACGCTCGTCGACGGCTAGAAACGGGTCCTTGCACAAGACCGTCCGCTGCGCCTGGTCGTTCAGCTTAAGGTGCACCCAGTCAACTGTGTAGTCATGCCGGCCCTCCTGCGCGGCACGGATGAAGTCCCCACGTAGCTTCGCCCGGGTGGTCTGCGGCGGCACAGACTTTGCCCGATAGATCGCCGGATCGGTGGTCGCTCGGGCGGCCAAGCCCCGGGCCTCGAGCAGCGAGAACAGGCCTCGGGTTCGCCGGATGTCGTGGTAGGCCAGATCCAGCTGGGCGATTCGTGGGTCGGCGAAGCTGATTTTGTTTTTGGCCGCGTAGCGGTCGAGTAACCGGAGCTTGATGGCCCAGTCGATCTCGTTCTCGATCAACGCCAGCTTGTCCTCAGACACGGCCCGGAGCGTCCGTTCCCACAGGTCGAGCACCCGCTCGGTCACCGTACTTGTCGCACCGGCGCGGCGTATGAACTCCGAGGTCTTCTCGTAGTACTCGGTCTGCAGCTCCAACGCCGAGATGCGCCGGCCGTTCGACAGGGCAACTCGGGTCTGTCCGGTCCGGTCGCGGCTCATGTCCCGGATCGCGCGGATCGGGTTCTCCAGCGTGAAGTCACGCATTGGGACGCCGGCCTCGATCAGCCTGAGGACGAGTTCGGCGCTGCCCACCTTGAGCAAGGTGGTTGTCTCACTCATGTTCGAGTCACCAACGATGACATGTAGCCGTCGATAGCGCTCCGGATCCGCGTGCGGCTCGTCGCGGGTGTTGATGATCGGACGGCTTCGGGTGGTCGCCGAGGAGACGCTCTCCCAGATGTGCTCGGCTCGCTGACTGACGCTGAACTCGGCACCGCGCGCTGTGTGCAGCACCTTCCCCGCGCCGCAGATCAGCTGCCGAGATACCAGAAACGGCACCAAGACGTCGGTGATCCTTGAGAAGTCGCCGATTCGGGAGATGAGGTAGTTCTCGTGGCAGCCGTAGGAGTTGCCATGGCTATCGGTGTTGTTCTTGAACAGGTAGATGTCCCCGCTGATGCCCTCACTGAGCAGCCGCTGTTCGGCGTCGACGATCAAATCCTCCAGGATCCGCTCCCCCGCCCGGTCATGATTGATCAGCTGGACCAGGCTGTCGCACTCAGCCGTCGCATACTCCGGATGCGACCCCACGTCGAGGTATATCCGAGACCCGTTGCGCAAGAAGACATTGCTGCTCCGCCCCCAGGTGACGACCCTCCGAAACAGGTAACGAGCGACCTCATCCGGCGTCAGCCGACGGGTACCGCCTGAGGTGCAGGCAACGCCGTACTCGGTTTCGAGCCCGTAGATCCGGCGGTCCACCACTCTCCTCACTGCCTGACGTGCCCGTCAGGGCCGCTCCCCGCTTTCCGGGTCTTGGTTGGTCAGGTCCAACAGGGCCCCCAGCTCCTCCTGGGTCAGATCACGCAACTCGCCTTCCCTCAAGTCGCCCAGCCGGACTGGCCCGATCCCGATCCGAGACAGCCGCCGCACCGGATGCCCGACTGCCTCCATCGTACGGCGGACGATGTGGTTGCGGCCTTCATGCAAGGTGATCTTGATCAAACTCCGGTCGGCCCCAGTCGTGACAAGGGTGACCTTGCTCGGCTTGACCGGCCCGTCGTCGAGCTTGATACCACCGCGTAGCTGCTTCAGTGTTGGCGAGCGGATCACGCCGGCGACCTCGGCCAGATAGGTCTTCGGGATTTCGGACGACGGGTGGGCCAGCCGGTGTGCGAACTCGCCGTCGTTCGTCATGATCAGCAGCCCCTCGGTGTCGGCATCCAGCCGGCCAACGTGGAACAGCCGCCCGCGCCTGGCCGGGACAAAGTCAGCCAGGGTCGGCCGGCCTTGCGGATCCTCCAGCGTGGATACGACCCCGCGCGGCTTGTTCAGCACCAGGTACGAGTGCCGCCGCGGCGGCGGTATCCGGGATCCGTCGACCCGGATGACATCGCGGTCAGGGTCGACTCTGCTGCCCTGCTCGGTGACCAAGGTGCCGTTCACCTCGACCCGCCCCTCGCTGATCATCAGCTCGGCGGCGCGTCGCGAGGCGACGCCGGCAGCGGCCAGCACCTTCTGTAGCCGGACGCCTTGCTCACTCATCTGCCGGTTCAGGGTGGTCGTCGCTCGCGGTCGCGAACTGGCGAAGCTCGGCTTCCAGCTCACTTGCCTCGGGCAGGTGGGGAGCGAGCTCGGGAAGTTCGTCCAAGCTGCGCAGACCCATTCGCTCGAGGAAGTAACCGGTTGTGGCGAACATGACCGCTCCGGACTCCGAATCATGTCCGGCCTCGGTGATCAGGCCCCGAGACAGAAGTGTCCGGATCACGCCGTCCACGTTCACACCTCGAATCACCGAGATCCGGGCCCGCGAGATGGGCTGGGAGTATGCCACCACGGCCAGCGTTTCCAACGCCGCTTGGGAAAGCCTGGACTGCTGCGGTTCAAGGACGTAACGCGCGACAAGATCTGCGTGCTCCTCGCGGGTGTAATAACGCCAGCCGCCACCCAGCTGGCGGAGCTCGAAACCACGGCCCGTTTCGTCGTAGAACGCCAGCAGTTCGGCCAGGCATTCAGCGATCACCGACCGTGGCACGCCAACCGCTTCGGCGAGAGTGTCCTCGCTGAGCGGTTCCTCCGCCAGCAACAACAAGGCCTCGACTGCGCCGCAGATGTCCTGTGCTGACTGCTCGAGCGCGACGTCATCCTTATCGGCCCGCACGCGGGGTGGTTCGGTCACGTCGGACCGCCTGTCGAGACGGCGGACTCGCTGGCGGCTGCGTCGAATTCATCGGAGATCATCAAGTCCCCCTCGCTGCTACCGGTCCACCGTACGGTCAGTTCACCGAGCGGCGTGAGCTGCTCGAAGGCCAGTGCTCCCTCGCGGAACAGCTCCAGCAGCGCCAGAAAGCGGGCCACCGTGGTGAGCACGTTCGGAGAGTCGCCGGTAAGTGCTCGAAAACTCATTGCCCGCATCCGACGTAGCCGTTCCACAAGCACTCCGGCCTGCTCCCGTACGCTGACCGCTGGAGCATGCAAGTGCGCCAGTGAGATCACATCGGCCGGCTTCGGTGCCAGGGCCTTGGCTGCCAGCGCAGCGAAAGCTTCCGGCGACAAGGTGAACCTCACCTCCGGCAGCAACCGGGCGAACCGTGGCTCCAGCCCGACCTGACGCGGGTGACGCCGGCTCTGGCTTTCCAAGGTGGCCGCCAGATAGGCCGCCACCTGCTTGAAGGCCCGATATTGCAACAGCCTGGCAAAGAGCAGGTCGCGAGCTTCGAGCAGCGCCAGATCCTCTGGGTCTTCAACCTCACCCGACGGAATCAGTCGGGCAGCCTTGAGGTCGAGCAACGTGGCTGCCACGACGATGAATTGGCTGGTCTGATCCAGATCCCACTCCGTGCCGTGGGACCTGAGGTGATCCAGGAACTCATCTGTGACCTGAGACAGGGCAACCTCGGTGACGTCCAACTTGTGCCGCGAGATAAGTTGCAGCAGCAGATCGAACGGTCCCTCGAAGTTGTCCAGGCGGACGCGGAAGGCATCGTCACCCGAACCCTCCGTGCCCGGCCGCAGCTCAGTCCTGAGGTCGGAGATTCCGGTCACGGCCCTTGGCGCTCGGGGTGATCCGAAAGCCGCCGCACAAGCTGTGATTGGCCGCCGTAGCGGGCGAAATCGGCCAGGATCGCCGACATGGCCTCCCGGACAATACGGCCGCGATCGACCGCCATGTCATGCCGAGCCCGCAATGTGAGGCGCGCCTGCTCCAAGGCGAGCAGTTCGTCGCGGCTCACATACACGGTGATCTTCTCCTCGTGACGAATCCGTCCGCTGCCGCGCGGTGGCGTATCAGCTTCTCCATCGATGCCGCCGACAGGTTCGGTCCGGCGAACCAGTTCGGACGTCTCCGGTCGGCTCACTGGACGCGGCACCGGGCGAGAACCTCGCGGGAAAGGTTTCGATAGGCCTCCGCCCCGGGCGAATCCGAGGCGTAGGTGGTGATCGGCTCGCCGGCGACCGTGGTCTCGGGGAATTTCACCGTACGGCGGATGACGGTATGGAAGACCGTGTCACCAAAGGCTTGGACGACCCGGTCCAATACCTCCCGGCAGTGCACGGTGCGTGGGTCGTACATGGTGCCCACAATGCCGAGAATTTCCAGATTCGCGTTAAGTCGATCTTGCACCTTGGCGATCGTGTCGGTCAGCAGAGCGATGCCGCGGAGCGCGAAGAACTCACATTCCAACGGCATAATCACCTTGTCCGAAGCCGTCAACGCGTTGATGGTCAGCAGGCCGAGCGACGGCGGGCAGTCGATCAAGATCACGTCGTACCGGTCCCGGATTTTCTCCAGCACCCTCAGCAGTGTCTGCTCCCGTGCCACCTCTGAGACAAGCTGCACCTCGGCCGCGGACAGGTCGATGTTGCTCGGCAGAATGTCGAGGTTCTCGAGGTTGGTCGAGCTGATCACGTCGACGACTTCGGTATTCCGGCGCAGCAACAAGTTGTAGATGCTGTTCTCGAGGGTGTGCGGGTTAACCCCCAACCCCACCGAGAGGGACCCTTGTGGATCGAAATCCACCAGCAGGACCTTTCGGCCGAGTTCGGCCAAGCCTGCACCCAGGTTGATCGCGGTCGTGGTCTTGCCCACTCCACCCTTCTGGTTGCACAGCGCGATGATCGTCGCCGGACCATGTGAGTCGAGAGCAGGTGGTTCGGGAAGATCCGGCCAGGGCCGGCCAGTGGGCCCGATTTTCAGCCCTTTGGACGCCGGCGCCTCGACCGCAGCAGGTCGCGGCACCACGAACTCGGTGTGTTCGGCCGCGTTGTTGCCAGGCTCCACGAAGGCCTCGAACTCTTCTGCGGCCAGCGCCATACCCGAGACGTCGGTAGCCGCTGCGCGCTCCCCCTCCATCGGGCGAAGCCTAATACGCTCGAGGGTGGGATGTGAGGTAGACCTGCCGGAGATGGTCCACAGTTACCAGGGTGTAAATCTGGGTCGTGGTCACCGATGCGTGGCCGAGCAGCTCCTGCACGACCCGTACGTCTGCCCCACCGTCCAGCAGATGGGTCGCGAAAGAATGCCGCAGGGTGTGCGGTGAGATAGCCGTCTTGATTCCGGCCTTGGCTGCGCTTGCTTGCAGAACCGTCCAGGCGCTTTGCCGGCTCAGCCTCCCTCCTCGGGCGTTCAGCAGCAGTGCTGCTGTGCCGGAACCCCGTGCTGCCAGCCCCGGACGGGCCCGGACCAGGTAGCGGTCGATTGCTGACCGAGCGTACGAGCCCAGCGGCACGACCCGCTGCTTGCTTCCCTTCCCAAGCACCCTGATCATCGTTGTTTGGCCCTCGAGCGTCCGCAGCGCTTTCCAGACGTCGTCCACATCGAGTTGCACTGCCTCAGAGATCCGTACACCGGTTGAGTACAACAGGTCCAACAATGCGGTGTCCCTGAGGGCTAGTGCGGTGTCTTCACCAGGCGCCGCGATCAGGGCTTCGACCTGAGCAATGCTGAGTGCCTTGGGCAGCCGGCGTGGCGGCCTCGGCGGAGAAACGGTGTTGGCCGGGTCGTCGGCGGTCATTCCTTCAGCCTGGGCGAATCGATGCAGGCTGCGTAGCGCCACCACTGCCCGGGCGACGCTCGCCGGAGCGAGGGGCGCCTCTTTCCAGCCGCCGTTCCGCCCCCGCACGCCCTCGCGAAGGCTTGCTGCATAATCAGCGATGCGCACTGGTGTAACTTCCTCCAGGTCGGTGACGCCACGATCGCTGAGATAACCGGCGTAGCGAGCAAGATCGCGCCGATAGGCGCTCGTGGTGTGCCGCGAGACTGCACGCTCGACCATGAGATGGTCGAGAAACGTCCGGATCGCCTCCTCCGGAGTGGCCATGCCCTCTTAGCCCAGAACGTCGGCCGAGTCGCGATTTGGCAGGCCGTGTGCCCCGGCGACCGGCTCGTTGACCAGTGAACCGTCGTAGGTGTTGAGGCCGAGGGCGAGCGCTGGGTCAGCCTTCAGCGCCTCCCGCCACCCGTGATCGGCGAGGCTCAGTGCGTACGGCAGGGTGACGTTGGTCAGCGCATAAGTCGAGGTGTTCGGGACTGCACCAGGCATGTTGGCGACACAGTAGAAGACCGAATCGTGTACCCGGAAAGTCGGCTCGGCGTGCGTGGTCGGCCGGCTGTCCTCGAAGCATCCACCCTGATCGATGGCGATGTCGACGAGCACGCTGCCGGGCCGCATTCGGGACACCAAATCGTTGCTGATCAAGGTTGGCGCCTTTGCGCCGGGCACGAGAACCGCACCGATCACCAGGTCGGCGTCCAACACTGCCTGCTCGATCTCGAACGCGTTGGATGCGACTGTCTGCAGATGACCTTGGTAGATCCGATCCGCCTCTCGCAGCTTGTCGATGTTCTTGTCCAGCAATAGGACCTCGGCCTGCATGCCGAGTGCGATGGCAGCTGCATTCATCCCGGAGACGCCGGCGCCGATAACCACGACTTTGGCCGCGTAAACCCCGGACACCCCGCCCATCAGCACTCCCCGGCCGCCGCCCTGGCGCATCAGATGATAGGCGCCGGCCTGGGGCGCCAACCGGCCCGCGACTTCGCTCATCGGGGCGAGCAGCGGCAAGGTTCCGTTGGGCAGCTGGACGGTCTCGTAGGCGATGCCGGTCACGCGTGACTTGAGCAACGCCTGGGTACAGTCGCGGCTGGCGGCCAGATGAAGGTAGGTGAAGAGCACCTGGCCCGGCTGCAGGAGTTCGTATTCGGCGCCGATCGGCTCCTTGACTTTCAAGATCAACTCAGCCTTGTCCCAGACGCTCTCGGCGTCGGCGACGACTGTGGCCCCTGCCGCTGCGAACTCCCGATCAGGGATCGATGACCCAAGGCCAGCACCGCCCTCGACCATGACCGAGTGTCCGTGTCGGGTGAACTCATGGACGCCCGCCGGGGTGATGGCGACCCGATACTCGTGGCTCTTGACCTCGGCGGGTACTCCAACCAGCATGCGGGTCGACTCCTTGTTGTGGCCTATCGCGAGCATAGACCGGCGCCGGCGGGCGTCTGCGGAATTCACGGCACGACCGACGATTCTGCCGTGCGGAGGCGCATTAGATCGTAGAGTCCGTGGGTAGTTTGATCGTTCGCTAGCCGACAGGAGCCCCATGAGTATGGCCGTCAACCCTCCACCTGACCCTAACAACGTCTCCACCCCGCACTGGGAGTCTGATACGGCGCGGGCGGACTACACCACTCCGGTGGGGCCGGATCGGCGTGAAGTTGTCGCCCGGCAGAAGGAAGAGTTTGGCGGGATGAAGTTCGGAGCCGCCTTCTTCGGGTGGCTGGCGGCCACCGGAATGGCTGTGCTGCTCACCGCAATTGTGGCAGCGGCGGGCACTGCCCTCGGTTACACCGCCAACGTCAACACAACCAATCCGACCGCGGGCGAAGTACAGAGCATCGGGATCGCCGGTGGCATCGCCCTGCTGGCCATCATCTTCGTCGCCTACTTCTGCGGCGGCTATGTCGCCGGGAGGATGGCCCGATTCAACGGGCTTCGGCAAGGCGTCGCCGTCTGGCTTTGGGCGGTGGTCGCCGCCATCGTGGCTGCGTTGGTCGTAGCTGGCGCGGGGGCGAGGTACAACGTCCTGGCGAATCTCAACCTGCCACGAATCCCGATCAACGAGGGCACCTTGACCACTGCCGGAGTGATCACCGCACTGGGAATCGCTGCTGCCGCGCTCGGCGGCGCCATGCTCGGCGGTCTCGCGGGAATGCGGTTTCACCGACGGGTGGACAGGGCGGGCCTGGACTACACCTAGTCACATTTGATAGGCCAACCTCAAGGAGGTTCATCGAGATGGCCGATCTAAGTTCAAAGAAGCGCGAGAAACTGCCGGCGAAGGACTTCGGCCTGCCGGAGCGCGCGAAAACGCCGGAGGCCAAAAAGGAATCCGGGAACTATCCGATGCCCGATCCGGCACACGCCAAGAACGCAAAGGCTCGCGCCGCACAGCAACGGAAGTCTGGCAACCTCAGCAAGTCAGAGGCCGAACGGGTCGAGCGAAAAGCTGACAAGGTCATAGAGAAAGAGAAGAACAAGAAGAAGAAGAAGAAGAAGAAGAAGTAGGGAGTCAGCCAGTCGGTGGTGATCTGTGCGACGGGCTGCACGGCAGGCCACACTGTAACCATCACCACCCACTGGTCACAGCTGCACCAGCGGCGCACCCCTACACCCTGGAGACGCTTCGAATCCGCAGTGATCAGGCCGCTGGCAGTCAGGATCCTCGCCGAACGTATACCGATTCG
>Ga0126312_10000209_pt1 | contig 30779 bp, 32 predicted proteins | sample Plot104A_FD_92537 | JGI IMG/M metagenome (GOLD analysis project Ga0126312, IMG submission 92537) | Serpentine soil microbial communities from UC McLaughlin Reserve, CA, USA - Plot104A | ecosystem: Environmental > Terrestrial > Soil > Grasslands | place: USA: UC McLaughlin Reserve, Lake County... | reverse complement strand
GGTTCGAATCCTGGCGGGCGCGCTTCGGATGCTCGTGCGCCGCCCTCGGCTCGTCGCTCAGCGCGGCGTTACTGCGCGGGCGATTTCGCGAACAGCCGCGCCGCTCGCTCGCTCAGCGGATCGCGCCGCACGGGGTGCGCGAGGGCTAGTCGCCCGGCGGTACGTACCGGACCCGCTCCGCTTCGCGCAAGGCGTCCGTCGTTTCGTCGACGGTCAGGAGGACCGTCGTTTCGAACGAGCTAAGCGCACCGCCCCCACTAATGGCCAGCGCCACCGCGGCCATGGACACGTTGTCGGGGGCCTCCCACAGGTTGTAGCCGTCGTGTGTGCCGAAGGCGTACCAGAACCCGTGAAGCTTCCCCCCAACCGACTCGATGTACGACTGTGCGGCCTCTCGGCGGTCCTCTGGATTGCCGATCAGCCTCGCCCAAGTCTCCGGCGTGTAGCTGAACCTCGATAGATACAGCGGCATCGTCCTCCCCTTCGTTCCCAGACCCGTGCGAGTCGCCGTGAGGCGTCGAAGAATATGCGCAACAAGTGGGCAACGGACTCCACCGAGCCGAGACGCACTCGCGGAACGGAAGGTCCCAGGTTCGAATCCTGGCGGGCGCGCTTCGAGAAACTCCTGAATGCAGGGATTCTGTATCGCGGGGCGAGGCCGCCAGGGGCCGAGAAATCCGAGCCGACGCCTTGGCTGGGACTTTGTCAAGGACCCGTGTCAGCGGTGACCGTTCTGGTGGTCGTGACCGTCCTCGTCACGGTCCTTGGTCGTGCGGTCACCGTCCTCACTGTTCTCTCCCGCACGCCGGGCCCCTTGACGGTCCTCGTCCTCCTCACCACACGGCTCGGTGAGCTGACGGTCACCGTTCCCGTCATGCCCTTGGCCTCGTGGTCGCGTATCGGGCAGTACCAGGTGTAGCGGCCGGGAGGCAGATCAACCTTCATTTGCGTCGCGTCGCCCGGGCGGAGGTTGCGCGAGCGCAGCTCTCCGTGCGGAGTGTCGATCACGAGCGCGTGCGTGGTGGTCCCGTCATTGCGCGCAAACACTTCGATCACTCGCGCCGCTCGGATGCGAGGCCTTGCAGGCGCCAGGCGGTATTCGTCCTCGCGGACCCTCAGCGCCTCTTCCGCCGGCCCGGTGGCCTGGCGGGCCGCGGTGACGGTGACCCTTTCACCGGCCTCGTCTGTCGAGGCTATGAGTAGGGCCAAGCCCGCTCCCGCCAGGCAGCTGACCAATCCAACGAGCGCTACGCCGGCGCGCGACACGGGCGGTCAGCGAACGTCCTGATGCTCGCCCGGATCAGGCGAAGGCGTCATCACCCGACCCACTGCGACGGCGCTCTCCGAGTGAGCACCCGGCCGGCCTAGGCTCAGCCGCCCTTGAGATCGCGGATCCCGGGATCGCGCGGCTGGTAGGCCTGATCCTTGTCCAGGTCGTCCGCGTCTGGGCCCTCCTGCTCGGCGCGCTCGTCACCGGCCGTGCTTGCGTTCGAAGACTCGGCCTCCTCGCCAGCGCTTCCGGCCGCCCACTGACCCGGCTCCATACCGGTGTCGGCGAAGTTCGCTGTGCGACCGGCGGACGGCGGCGCGGGCGTGTCCTCGCCGGCTTCGCCCCGCGTCGCAGGCTGATCGTCGGGCCGTGCCGCCGGAGGGCTGGACTCGTGCTGCGCGGCGGGCTCATCGGTCCGGTCGGGAGCGGGTGGCTTCGGAACTTCCAGCCGGTTGTCGACTCGGCGAACCTCGGTCACCCGGGCCGCGCGCGCCTCGAGCTCGCTGATGAGCTCAGGGCTCCCAACTTCGCCGCCTAGGCTGACGACGCGGTCGGCGACGTTGACGTCGACTGTTCCCCGTTCGACATCAACGCCCCGGAAGATGGTCGACTCGACCTTGCGGGCGATAGCGGTGTCGTCGAGCGGCTTGTCTCGGGACGCGCTCCCCGGCTGTGCCTTCCTGCGGGAGGGCGCACGCTTGGGTTGCGCCTGCCCACGCCTGCGAGAGGCCGGGCGCTTGGGTCGTGCCTTCGCGCGTGTGCGGGACGGCGCGCGCTTGGACCGCGCCTGCGCGCGCTTGGGCTGCGCCTGCCGCCGCCTGGAGGTTGCCTGGGTTCGGGAGGAAGAGGACGATCGACGCGAGCCGTCAACGGAGTCGCCGCGCAGTCCGCCCAGCAGAGATCCGGCCAAGCGACCCGCCAGTCTCGCGGGAGCGAGCGACAGCCGTGCGGCGGATGAAATAGCGCTCGTGATCATCGGAGGGCTCCTTCCTCTCTCTGGTACGGATCCTTCGGCGGGTCCAGGACCGTTGCCCGACCCGGCTCGGAGCAAACGCGCGTTTCCGCGGCCGCCAGTCCCACGCCGCCCCGAACTACCCCGTCCTCTACGGAACCCGATGGTCCCAGGTTGGCGGCCGCGTTCTGGCCCTTTGCGCCAGCCCCACCTGTTACATCCCTTCGTCGTGGCGTGTCAAAGGCATGACTGGACGACACGCGACGGGATGTGACAGGAGGACCCAAACATGGCTACGAAGATCGCAGTCACGGGAGCGACCGGGCGGCTTGGGAGTCAGCTGGTCGACGTGCTCGAGGGGCAAGGCCACGAGGTCGTGCCGATCGCTCGCTCGAAGGGCGTGGACGTGATCACCGGGCAGGGCCTGGAGGACGCGCTTCAGGGCGCGAACGCCATCGTCGACCTGGCAACAGGTCCCTCGCCCGACGAGCAGGAGGCGACCGACTTCTTCACGACGTCGACGCGCAACCTCCAGGAGGCGGGCGTCCAGGCAGGGGTGAAGCGGATCGTGCTCGTGTCGATCATCGGTATCGACAAGTTCACGACGGGCTACAACGCCGCCAAGCTCGCCCAGGAGGAAGCAGCACTGGCGGGCCCGATCCCCACGCGCATCCTGCGCGCCGCGCAGTTCCACGAGTTCGTGGAGCAGCTGCTCGACTGGGGTCGGCAGGGCGATGTCGCGTACGTCGCCGCGATGAGGACGCAGGTGGTCGCCGCCCGCGCGGTCGCCGACACGCTGGCCGAGCTGGTCACGGACTCCGAGCCAACCGGGCCCACGCTCGAGGTCGCCGGTCCGCGCGCTGAGCGGCTGGTCGAGCTGGCCCGGCTGTTGGTAGCGCACCGCGGCGAGTCGCTGCAGGTCTCCGAGACGACCGAGTTCTTCCCAGAGGGCGAGGTCTACGACTCGGATGCGCCGCTGCCTGGCCCCGCCGCGAAGCTGGTCGGCCCGACGTACGAGGAGTGGCTGAAGGCGGTCTAGGCCGGGGAGAGGAATAGCCTCTCGCCATGAGCGACTCGACGGTGCTCGTGTCCGGCGGCACGGGTTCCTCGGTGGATGGTGCGTGGCGCAGCCTGCTGGAGCGGGGCCACCGCGTTCGCACCACGGTCCGCGATCTGGGTCGCGAGGCCGTGGTGCGCGAAGCCGTTTCCAGGACCGGCGTGGATGCCGGCGACCGGCTCGCGGTGCTCTCCGCCGACCTGACCTCCGACGACGGCTGGGCCGCGGCCGTCGCGGGCTGCAGGTACGTGCTGCACGTGGCCTCCCCGTTCCCGCCCGCTCAGCCGAAGGACCCGGATGAGCTGATCGTGCCGGCTCGCGACGGCGCGCTGCGCGTCCTCAGGGCCTCGCTCGACGCGGGCGTGGAGCGGGTGGTGATGACCTCGTCGGTCGCGGCGATTCGGGGAAGCCGGCAGTCGTCGGAGTCGGCCCCCTTCACCGAGGCCGACTGGACCGACGCCGACGACAGGGAGCGCACTCCTTACGTGCGCTCGAAGACGATCGCCGAGAAAGCGTCGTGGGAGCTCGTGCGCAAGGCCGGCGATGAGGATCGGCTTGCGGTGGTCAACCCCGGTGCGATCATCGGCCCGCGGCTGCCCGGGGCCGACTCCACCTCGCTCCAGGCGATCCAGCGGCTCCTGGACGGCATGCCCGCCATGCCGCGGCTCGGGTTCACCTTCGTGGACGTGCGCGACGTGGCCGACCTTCACCTTCGTGCGATGACCGACCCGGCGGGCGGCGGCGAGCGCTTCATCGCCGCCGACACGTTCCTGTGGACGGCCGACGTGGCCGCGGTCATCCGCGAGCGCCTCGGCGAGGCCGCCCCCAAGGTCCCGACGCGGGTCGCACCCAACCTGCTGGTGCGCGCCATGGCGCTCTTCGACGGCTCGGTCCGCCCGTACGTGAACGACCTCGGCAGGCGGCAGTGGATCTCGAGCGACAAGGCGCGCTAGACCCTGGGCTGGGCGCCGCGGCCGATCGAGGACTCGATCGAGGACGCCGCGCGCGCCCTGATGTGAGTCGGCCATAGGATCGCGCCATCAAGGCAGCGGTTATCTACGAGAACGGCCCGCCTGAGGTGCTGCGCTACGAGGACGTTCCCGATCCGGTGTGTCCGGACGGGTTAGCGGTGATCGACGTCGAGGCGATCAGCATCGAGGGCGGTGACCTGCTCGCCCGGGCAGGCACGCCGCCCGCCAAGACGCCGCACATCGTCGGCTACCTCGCGGCCGGGACCGTGAGCGAGGTGGGTGGGGGAGTCGAGGCGCCGGCCGTCGGCGACAAGGTGGTGGCGCTCGGCCAGGACGGCTCGCACGCCGCGCGGCGCGCCGTGCTGGCTGCGGTGACGTGGCCGATACCCGACGGCCTCGAGCCGGTCCAGGCGGCCTGCATCCCGGTTGCGTTCGGCACTGCGCAGGAGTGCCTGTTCACGGCCGCCAACCTGGCGGAGGGACAGACGGCCCTGATCCACGCCGGCGCGGGCGGCGTCGGGATGGCCGCGGTCCAGCTCGCGAAGCGGGCGGGCGCAACGGTTATCTCCACGGCCTCGAGCGACGACAAGCTCGAGAGGCTGAAGCCGCTCGGGCTGGATCACGGCGTCAACTACGCGACCGAGAGCTTCGTCGACCGCGTGAACGAGCTGACGGACGGCCGCGGCGCCGACGTGGTGGTCGACTCGGTCGGCGGGCAGAACCTGGTCGATAGCGTCGAGGCGCTCGCGTACCGGGGCACGCTCGTCAGCGTCGGCGTAGCCGGTCGCAGCGGGTCGGCGATCGAGGCCCAGTCCCTGTGGCAGAAGAACAACACGCTCCGCGGGGTCTACCTCGGCGGCGCGATGGTCGCCGAGCTCCCGCGGATCCACGCACTCATCGGCGACCTGATCGGGCGGGTGGCGAGCGGCGGCGACCTGCACGTCGAGATCGACCGCTCCTTCCCGCTAGCCGAAGCGGCGGCGGCGCACGAGTATCTCGAGGGGAGGAACGCGTTCGGGCGGGTCGTCATGACTCCCTAGGAGCGCTCTCACAACTGCCGCGCTCGCGCGTTCCAGGGTCATGCCAGGCTCCTGGCCCGCGGACATCAGCCACCGGCCGTTCGGACGCCCCTCGCGGCTACGGACTCGAGCAGGTCCGCATAGGCGGCGACGATCCGTTCGAGGGCGTGGGCCGCGACGGCCCTCCGAGCGTTCCGCCCGAGCCTGGCGCGCAGCGCGGGTTCGCGGGCCGCCAAGAGGATGGTCTCGGTGAGATGGGCAACGTCCCCGGTGCGGAACAGGAGACCGGTCTGCCCGTGCTCGACCACCTCCAGGGCCGCCGGGATGTCACTCGCGATCAGCGTTCGCGCGCACGCCTGGGTCTCGAGGTAGACAAGCGCCTGGGCTTCTCCGGCGGAGGGCATGACGACGATGTCGGCGGCATTGATGAATCGTGGGATGTCTGCGTGGTCGACCCATCCGGGGAACCGAAAGGCGCCAAGGATGTCCCGGTCTGCGCAGGCGGACTCGACGGCCGAGCGGCAGGGACCGTCGCCGACCACGATGAACACCAGGCGGTCGTCCTGACTCAAGGCGATCTGCGCTGCGTCAACCAGGTCCAGCGGCCGCTTCAGCGCCTTGAGGTTCGAGACGTGGGCTACCACGACGTCGCGCTCCGAAATCCCGAGCTCGTCCCGCAGCGTGCGCGCGTCCGGCAGCGGCCGGAAGCGGTCGAGGTCCACCGGGTTGGGAACGATCGCGACGTCCGGCACGCCGAGCTCCGCAAGCGTGCGCCGCATGTGGCGCGCCGAGGTCACCGCGATGTCCGCCTCGCCCAGGCGCTCGATCAGGCGAGCTGCGAGCTGCCGTGGATAGCTGCCGTTGAGGATCCCCATCGTCGTGGCGCCCTGGATCAGAAGGACGCTCGGGATCGAGTGGGCGCGGGCGAGCGGCGCGACGTGTGGGCCGAATGACTCCCTCCCGATCAGGATGACATCTGGTCGCTCCAGCTCGACAGAGCGGGTTACGTGCCGCTCGATCGACCGCCGCTCCCGCCGCCGGTACTCCTCGGACGGAGGCGTATCGGGTGAGACGTCGAGGTAGGGGACAACGAACCGGTTGAGCTCGATGCCGCCATTGCGCTCGGCGAAGAGATCACCTGAGCGCAAGTCCACCTCGGTGATCGGCGCTACCGCCCTGATCCGGTGGCCCATCGTCGCCAGCCCGGGAAGCACCTGGGCGGCCACCATCGCGCTCCCGCCCTCATGCGGCGGCAGCGTGCCGACGTACAGCAGGTCCAGTCCCCGGGCGCCCGCGCCGGTCATATGGCGCGCGCGGCCAGAAGCGCGCCAGGCACTGCGACGGGTGTCGCGGAGAGTGCGCCATGACCAAGGCCCACCTCCGCGAGCAGGGAGCGCTCGTGGTTGGTCTCGGCGAGAACGCGCAACGAGTCGCTGAGGCGGGCCGGGGACGTGGCCCGGAGCGACGCTCCAAGCTCGTGGAAGGCGTCGAACAGCTGCCGCGGCGCGAGCGCAAGCCGGCGCCGGATATCGCGAGACGAATCCACTGCCTCAGGGCTTGCCGCCAGCTCGCGCAGGAACTCCGAGTCGTTCGCCGACGGGCCAGGCTTGGCCACGTCGCGAGTCTCGCGCGCGAAGACCCCATGGCTTATCGCGATCCGAGCGACCGGCGCCAATGCGTGGGAGCTGCGTCGCAGCTGCCCGGCTCGCCAGGTCAGCCCGCGAACGTCGTCGCGTTGCACGCAGCGCGCGCCTAGCAGGTAGTAGGTGCCGAAGACGTATTCGACCGTGTACTCAGGGCGATGCTCTCCAACGGTCCGGCCGCGCACGCACATGGTGAGCCAGCCGAGTGGTCCCAGCGTGGAGTAGAAGTCGACCTCCGGGGCGAGCGTATCCCGGAGCTGCAGCTCCCGAAAACACTCGCGCCGGAACATCTTTACGCCCGCAATCGTCCCCATCAGCGGGTCGCGGAGGGCGCCGACCGCGATGCCCACCTCCGGCGCCATGGCCCGCCGCAGGATCTCGATGCATTCCGCGTCCAGGACCATGTCGGCGTCGAGCTGCACGAAGAACGGGGTCGAGACGCGCGCGACGCCGTCGTTGAAGGCCCGGTGGAAGGGTGTCACCCCCTCGACCACGGCCAACTCGGCGAGCGGCAGCGCCTGGGCTTGGAGGGACGCCAGGGCGCGGCTGGTGGTGCGCTCGCCAAGCGTCAGGGCGACTGCGCCGACGTCGCTCATGAGCTCGAGCGCGGACGCACGGCCTGCGGTGATACCACACGAGGGCCGCAGGGCGTTCGCCGGCCGTTTTGCCCGCCGCAGCGGTTTCCCGTTCGCGGTGGCGGGGGAGCACGGCGCTCCGCGGCTCATTGCCTTCGATAGAACTGGGGCATGGCGATCAGCCGGGCCGTCCCGAACATCAAGTCGGACCGACCCGCCGCGACGCGCGATTTCTTCCTGGACCTCGGCTTCCAGGTGGTGATGGACCTGGGCTGGGTCGTGACCCTGGCGTCCCCGACCAACTCTTCGGCGCAGGTGACCATCATCGGCAACGACGACATGGCAGCGCCCGGCATCTCGGTAGAGGTTGCGGATGTCGATGCCGTCCACGCCTCGGTCGTGGAGCGGGGCTTCGAGATCGCCTACCCGCTGCGCGATGAAGATTGGGGAGTCCGGCGCTTTATGCTTCGCGAGCCGAGCGGCACGATCGTCAACGTCGTGTCCCACCGTTCGAGCTGAGCGCCCCGTCCATCGGGCGCTACCGCCGCCGGGCGCGCCTCGGGAGTGATCGGGTCGCCACCTGCTCCCAAGGCGAAGGCCCAAGAGCGGAACGCACCGCGAAGACGGTTTGGTTTCAGGCCTGATCGAGAAGGGGAGACGGCGGGGGCACGCGCAGGCGGCGATTCCATGGAACGAGGCGACGTACCCGAGGATCTGCTGGCAGGTCTCGAGCCACACGAGCGCGAGGACAGGCGCCGGCTTCTGAGCTGGTTGATCGAGCGCGGGGTCGGCGTAGACGAGGTGCGAGAAGCCGTCAGCCGGGAGCGCTTGCCGCTGCTTCCAACCGAGCTCGTGCTCCGGCGGGGGTGCCGTTACTCGCGTGACGAAGCGCTGCAGCGCTCCGGGCTCGATCGGGATTTCGTCACCCGTGTCTGGCGTGTGGCCGGGATCCCGATCCCCGACGGCGATCAGCCTATTCTCGATGACGAGGATTTGGAGGCGATCGAGATGGCCAAGCAGGTCCTGGACGCCGGTCTCTCCAGGGACGCGTATATCGACATCAGCCGAGTGGTCGGTCGGACCTCGGCGCCGACCGCGGAGGCCCTGGTGGAGGTCTCAACCAAACACTTCCTCGAGCCTGCTGAGAGCGAGGCGGAGTTCGCGATGCGCTTGGAGGAGGTCGCGGAACGGCTGACGCCGATGCTGCCGATGTTGTTGGCGTTTCCCGTCCGAATGCACCTCCGCGACGCCGTTCGCCACCAGGCGCTCGAGCGCGGGGAGTATGGCGCGGGCTCTCTCGCGGGCGCGCGCCGCATGGCGGTCGCCTTCGCAGACCTGGTCGGTTTCACAGCCGTTAGCGAGCAAGTCCCGCTGGCGGAAGCGGGCGCCGTCGCGGCGCGTCTCGAGGAGCTCGCCTCAGCGGCAGCGGCGCCTCCCGTCCGATTGGTGAAGCTGATCGGAGATGCAGCGATGCTCGTAAGCGACGAGACGATGCCGCTTGTCGAGGCGCTCTTTCGCCTGCGGGAGGCGGCGCAGGCCGCGGATGGGCTCCCCGAGGTCCGGATTGGGGTAGCCGCGGGCGACGTTGCACCCCAAGCGGGCGACGTCTACGGACCGGCGGTGAACCTTGCAAGTCGCCTCGCCGCCTGGGGGACCCCGGCAGCATCTTGGCGGCGCCCGAACTCGCCGCTGAGCTGTCGACTCGGGTCAAGACCCGCCAACACGGACCGCGCGAAATAAAGGGAGTCGGCGACGTCCGCCCCCTCGAGCTGATGGGCTTGCACTCCAAATAGGCGAGAGCTCCGGGCTCGCGGCGAGGGCCTCGCGGCATTGGCCTCGCGAGCAGCTTGCCTGGCCCCAACGGAGCCACTTCCGCAGCCGAGCATCCGGGACTCTCCGCTATTTGGGGCAGTGCCGGACGCTCCGCGATCTCGCGCGCAGGGTGATCCGGTGTGACCAGATGCGATCCTCCCTTACTCCCGAGGGCAAGGAGGTGTCGCGCAATGCCGGATACTCAGAAGGGGAACGAGCAAGGCGCCTTGGTCGGTGTGATCTCGGCGACCGGCGCGATCCTGGTCGTGGGCCTCGGCCTGGTGTTCGTCTTCGTGCTTTCGGTGGTCTCGCTCGGGACGGTTCCCGACACCCAGAAGTCCACCGTGATCACCGCGGCATTCACCGTTATCGGCACGGTCGTGGGGACCTATTTCGGCGTCCGGGCCGGCTCCGCCGGCAAGGAACGGGTGGAGGCGGCCCGTGACCTCGAAGCGATGAAGGTGCAGGAGCTCGCCGCCCAGGTCGACGCGCCGGCGGCGCAGGAGGCGATGGACCGGGCGACCAAGCGGGTCGTCGCCGAGCGCTCCGCCTCCCTGCCCGACCTCCCGACGCTCTAGCCGGGCGTGGGCACAGAGGAGGCGGCGGAGCTTCTCGAGCGTCACAAGCCCCTGCTGCGGTACGACTCGCAGGGCTCCTTCTACGCCGATTCGGCGCGCGGCATGCCCGAGAGGGCGGCGAACATGCTGCGGCGGGCGGACGGCAGCGCGATCGCCACCGCGGCCCCGGGCGGGTTGACGCTCGACTTCCTCGGTGCGCGGCGCTACGGCGACGGCTCGAGGGTTGGCCGCGACGACTACCTCGACGCGGCGGGGCGCGACTACGTGCTTCAGGCGCGCGAGATCCACGCCAACTCGGCCTACGCGGACCGTACCTACGGCCACTTGGCACTCGACAAGGCGGGCCGCCGCTGGCTCCAGTACTGGTTCTTCTACTACTACAACGACAAGGCATTCCTCGGCTTCGGACTTCACGAGGGCGACTGGGAGATGGTGCAGATCCGGCTCGGGACAGGCGGGGCGCCCGAGGCCATGACCTTCGCCCAACACGAGCACGGCGAACGTTGCTCCTGGCAGCAGGTTGAGCGGCGCGGCAATCGACCGGTGGTGTACGTCGCGCGCGGGTCCCAGGCCTCCTATCCGCGCTCGGGCAGGCACAGGGCCCCGATCGTGCCCGACCACGCCGACGGCCGGGGCGCCGAGGTCTCGCCCGAGCTCGAGACGCTCGACGGGCGGCGCCTTCGCTGGGTCGGCTGGCCCGGCCGCTGGGGCTCGACTCGGGCGCGCAATGTCGCGGAGAGCTCGAGCCCGCGCGGGCCGCGCCAGCACGGTCAGTGGGAGCGTCCGCAGGAGTTCCACGAGGACGCGGTCGAGAAGCTCGGTCTCCGCGGCATGGTCCAGGGCCAGCCCGAGCTGCGCGTGGCCCCGGCGCCGCGCATCTCGGCGGAGCGCGTCGGCGACCGGGCGATCGTCCGCTACGCCCTCCCGCGGCCCCGTCGCGGCGAGTCGCTCCCGGTCCAGATCGTCGTCAGCGTCGACTCCCCCGACGACGACCTGCCGCCGGCGAGCTACTCGTTCCCGGTCGAGGAAGCCCGGGGCACGATCGAGCACCCCCTGAAGCTCGAGGACCGCCGCTACGTCGTGCGGGCCAGCGGGTTCACACGCGAGGCGGTCGGTAGCGATACGGTCGAGGTGCCGCTGCGGCGGCGGCGAACGCGCCGGCGCTGAGCCACAGCCGGCGCCCATCGCTTCCCACTGTCAGAAGGAGGAGAGATGACCTTCACCCTCAACCTCGCTCTGGTCTCGGAGGTCAACGGCCATGACCCGTCGGACCTGGCCAGGGTCGCTGCAGCGCTTCAGCGCCAGGCGACGCGCGACTTCGCACCGATCTGGCATCAGGAGGGCGTTACGGTCGACGCTTTCCCGCGGCTCGAGGACGTGCCGGTGGGCTACTGGCCCCTGATCGTCGTCCCCGACGTGCAGGACGCCGCCGGCGTGCACCTCGACAAGGACGGCCAGCCGTACGCCCTGATCGAGATGTCCGACAGTTGGTCGCTCACGGCGAGTCACGAGATGCTCGAGATGCTCGCCGACCCATGGGGCAACCGCCTCGTTCCCGGGCGCGCGATCAAGCCGGACCAGGGGCGGGTGGAGTACCTCGTCGAGGTCTGCGACCCCTCGGAGGCCGCGGACTTCGGCTACACCGTCAACGACATCCTGGTCTCGGACTTCTACACCCCACGCTTCTTTGATCCGGAGGGCAACCCGGCGACGCGGTACAGCTTCACCGGTGCGATCACCAAGCCGCGCACGATCCTGCGCGGCGGCTACATCTCCTGGCACGATCCGGTCTCCGACCACTGGTGGCAACAGACATGGTTCGGGCAGCGGAAGCAGTACCGTGACCTCGGCGTGTTCGAGGGGCAAGCAGCAAGCGTCCGGGCCTGGATCGACTCGCAGACCGATCATCCCGGCATCGACCGCGGCCTGAAGAAGAGCGACAAAACGCTCAAGGCCGCCGTGAAGGTCGGCAAGGAGACGGAGAAGTCAGCCAGCCAGAAGGCCGGCGCCTGGCGAAAGCAGATCGAGGAGACGATCTCGGGCTGATGCCTGAAGAGGACAAGAGCAAGAGCCGAGCGGAGGAGCTGCGCGAGGAGATCGCCGCGGTCCTTCGCGGGGAGGGGCCGCCGCCGCGGTCCCCGCGCGACTTCGTAGAGCGCGAGATGCGCGAGGACACCCGCGGCGAAGAGGGCGAGGACGAGCAGGAAGAATCGCCGCCATAGCCCTGGGAACCGCGGGCCGTCGGGGCGGACCTGCTCCCCGGCCGCGCCTACGTTGCCCGTAGGTGATCGTTCGCAAATGCCTGCAGCGCCGCCTCCGGCGTCTCCGCCGTGTCACGGTGGAAGCGAGCGGCGACGGTGCGCGCCAGGTCTTCAACGGCCCGGCGGAGCAGGGCCGCTCGCAGGCGCAGGTGCTCGGGCTGGTTCTCCGCGGACCCGCGCTCGACGAGCTCGAGCAGGTAGGGGGCCGACGCGGCGAGTGAGAAGCGGGCGTCTTGCTCGGCGAAGTAATAGGAGATCGGGAAGCTGACGAGGTCGCGCTCGACCGCGATCAGGCGCGAGGTGAGCTCGGCGAAGATGCTCTCGAGCGTCTCGTGCCGCAAGCGTGCGAACGACGTGCCCCCGGAGTTCTCAGCGTCGCGAAGCAACGTGATCTCGTACGCCAGCGACCTTCGCCGCGACAGGACGGGATAGATGAGCAGCAGCCACGAGATGCTGGCGCTCAGGAGGCCGAAGCCCAACAGGCCCTCGAGCGGGACCAGCAGGCGCAGTCCGGCGGCAGCCGGCGTGACGTCCCCGACACCGAGCGTCGTGAGCGTTTCGAGCGAGACATGGACCGACTCGACGAAATTCCCGCTCGCCGCTGTGCCCTGGGCGAAGCTGAAGCTGTCCGGCAGATGCGGCCAATAGATCAGCGCCCAGCCGACGACCAGCAGCGCGGCCCAGGTGGCGATCACCGCCATGAGCGCTAGCGGCCCCGCCAAGGGGAACAGCCGGGAGCCCGGCCCCGGCAGCCGGAAGAGCCACCACACCGAGCGCGAGATCAGGCGCGCGAACGTGCCGCGTCCCTCGGGATGGAAGAGCGCGTCGAAGACGTCGCGGGCCGCGAGGCCGATCATCAGCACCCCGGCCGCCGTCGAGAGGACCGTCTCGGTCTCTGACACAGCGGTATTCGTAGCCGAGCCCGCGCCCCGCGGGCTCCCGGGGTTCCCTTAGGGCTGTGGTTGAGTTGGAGCGTCCGAAGTGGACGTGTCGGGCTCCTGCGCCGGCGGCAGGGCGCTGTCCGAGTCGGAGTCCACGGCGATCACGTCGTCCAGGGCCTCGAGAACGTCGTGCTCGATCTCCTCGAGGCCTTCGTGGATCTCGGCGCCGCTCAGGCCCGCTACAGAGGCCTCGAGATCCCCAATCCTCTGATGCGCCGACTCGAGCGCCTCCTGCACCTCGGGCGTGACCTCGCTCACCGAGGCGACGATCTGGTAGGCGAAGGCATAGGTCTGGCAGTTGACGCAGCGGTAGTTGGCCGCCACCGCGGCGTTGATCGGCGTGATCTCGTCGGACCGACCCACGATCAGCACCACTTGGAAGGCAGTCGCACCGGTGACGCAGTTCCGGCATGACGCGTAGGCGTGCGCTTCGTTGGCGTGGCGGACGGGGTCGCCTCCGTCGACGGTTACGAACGAGGGCTTGAAGTCCCACTTCGTCGTGCCGTCCTGCGTGTTGACAGCCATGGCCCGGTTGTCGCCGGGCTGAGCGGGCGGCGGGGGCTCGAACGGGAAGGGCCAGGCCGACGGCGGCTCCGCACTCGGTCCGGGCAGGCCGCCGATTGGGTCGGGAGCCGGGTGAACCGCGGGGGGCGCGGCGCTCTGCGGGCCGTCATCGAGCCCCTGGACCGAGCCGATGCCGCGCTCGGCGCTTCCCGACAGGGGGCGCGCCAAGTGTGGACGCACGGGCCGGCGGGTCCCCTTCGTTGTCGTCCGGGGCCGAACCAGGGCGCGGCGCCGCAAGAGGACGCGCCGGAGCTGCAAAGCCTCCGCCCGCCTACTGACCGGTATCGCCTGCGGCGACGCGTCGCCGGGCGGCGGTCGCAGGACGGTCGGAAGCGGGCCGCGCTCGCCGGATGAGATGGGCTTGTAGTTCTCGCCCGGCCACCAGGCCCAGGCGACCAGGCCGGCCACGACCGCCGCCCCCAGCAGAGACAGCGCGCGGAGGCGAGGCCGCCCGGCGGTCCGGCGCCAGATGGAGACCCCGGCGCGGCGAGCCAGACGCCAGAGCAGGCAGACGACGCTTAGGACCGGGATGGCGACCAGTGCCGTCGAGACGGCCGAGACGATCGCAGCGACCCGGTCGCCGCCCTCCCAGGTGTTCGCCGCCTCGCCCCAGTGCTGGACCATGCTGTCCCAGCCGGTGCCGGCGATGCGCGGGAGGGTCAACACCATGAGCGCGAGCACCCCGAGAAGGATGGGGACGGTGGTGAGGACCCACAGGGTCACGACGGCCCTCGCCCAGGGCCGCAGCGCCTGATGTTGGGGGCCGGTCCATCGCTTGGGCAGGAGACCCAGGAGAGTCGGCTTGATGTGCGCGAACAGATCGGGGACGCCGATCAGGTCGGCGACGATGTGGTAGCCGTCAGCCCGTATGAAGGGCGTCAGCTGCTTGGCCATCTGGACGAGCTGCACAGCGATGACGAGCAACAGCGCGTCGGCGCGCGTGGCGAGCCACAGTCCCGCCGACAGGACGGAGAAGATCGCCGTGAAGTACAGGCCTCCGAGGTCCACCCGCAGCCGTCCGCGGCGGCTGAGCCGATAGGCGTCGCTCACCTCGGTGTAGAACGCCGGCCAGATCAGGTACAGCCCGCCGCCCATCACGCCGGGGCGGGCGCCCCCGTAGCGGCACGCGGCGGCGTGGCCTATCTCGTGGAAGGCCGCCGACAGGACGACCAAGGCCCAGATCGCAAGGATCATCCCCGGCTCGTAGAGCGCCTGGTGCAGCGCCGACGACAGGCCCTTGTCGGCGATGAGCCAGACGGCGATCGCGGCGAACGCCGTCAGCAGCGCGGTCGTCACGGGCGGCCGGAACATCCACACGAACGGCCGCGTGAGCAAACGGGTGAGCTCCGGCTTGGTGATCACGAAGCGCGGCCGCAGCACCAGCAGCGGGTTGGCCTTTGCCAGTTCGCGCTCCGGCTCGCCCGGGGTATTCACCAAGCCCAGCGGCACGAGCTTGCGCTCGATCAGGTAGCGGACGTCGTCCGCGGTGGCGAGCTTGCCGGCCCGGGCGCTGAGCTTCTCTGCCAACTGTTCGTGCGTGCGCTGCCCGTCCATGGCATCGAGCAGCGCATAGAGCAGCGGGGTGAGCTTGACCGTCTGGCCGTCGCTCCGCCGGACGAGCCTCGGCGTCTCCTTGTATCCGGAGTTCGCCAGCCTGCCGAGCAGCTGCACCCCGTCGGCAACAGCCGGCAGGCCCGCGAGTGTCGCGGACGCGCTCATCTGACCTGGCCCTTCGGGACCGCGTTACTGCGTGATGTCGGCCTGCTGGTCCGCCGTCGCGGACGCGGTCACGTCGTCCAGGTCCTGATTGATGATCGCGTCCTGATTGGCGATAGCGGTCGAGCTCGAGTCGATCGTGCCGATGTTCGCGGAGACCGCCGCGTCGATAGGCACCGCGGCGTTGGCATTCGCCGCCACCGCGCCGGCGGTGGGAGCCGCCACGTCGGCATCCAGATTGACGTTCACATCGACGTTCAGCAGGGGACCGCTCAGCAGATCCGACTCGCTCGTCGGGGTATCGACGGCCTGGGTGCTCGGGGCGTCCGCGAGTCCGCCCGTCGCGCCGCCGTCGGTGGCGGCGGGCGTCTCCTGGACGCCGGCGCCCGAGTCGAGCGCGTCAGCCGTGGTGCCGGCGCCCGGGTCGAGCGCGCCGGTCGCGGAGCCGCCGTCAATGACGTCGTTGCTCTGGTCGATGGCGGCATCCTGCGGGGCCGTTGCTTCAGCCGTACCGGAGATGTGCTGGTTGATCATCGTGCCCTGATCTGCGAGGGCGCCCGAATCCGAGCCGATCGAGAGCACGTTGGCCGAAGCCGCGGCGTCCACCGGGGCGGCGACGTTCGCGTTCGCTGCGACCGCGAGGTCGATCGGGGCGGCAAGGTCGATGGCCAAGTCGAGGTTGACGAGCAAGTCGAGAATCGACAGCACCTCCTTGTTCGGAAGCAGCTGTCCCCCCTCGAGCTCCAGCTCCTCCCTCGAAAGGCGGGGGCTCAGGTCAGACACCGGGAATCCTTTCCGTCGTAAGAATTGTCAGAGGGGGACTACCCGCGCGAGTACGGACGAAAACGCCGCGGGACGCCGCCGGACGGCGACCGCTGTGGTACGGATACCACCCGTTCGGGGTACACCGCGGAGTGAGCCGATCAACTCCGTTCCGCCCTGCCCGCGATTTCATCCCTCGCCGTCTGCCGGGGCGACCTCGAAGCTGAACATCATCCCGCTCTCGTGGTGCTCGGCGATGTGGCAGTGCGCCATCCAGCGCCCCACGTTGGTCACGTCGAGCAGGATGTCGACGGTCTCACCGGCGCGCACGAGCACCGTGTCCTTCCAGACGAGGTTGGGCTCGGCGACCCCGTCGCGCGACAGGATGACGAAGCGTCCCGCGCCGTGGACGTGGAACGGGTGATGCATCGGGTGATCGCCTGCGATCTCGTTCAGCAGCCGGATCTTCACCCGGTCGCCGACCCGGAACAGCCAGTCGATCGCGGCGTTCTCGTCGCCGGTCTGGCGGTCGATCAGCTTCCAGCGCATGTTGGCCGGGGTCGTCAAACGATTGACATCGACCATGTCGTCCTCCCACTCGATGCCGTCGGCCGTCCCGTGCGCGTGGTCGTGGCCGTCCGCGGCGTGGTCGTCCTCACCGGCGCCATGGCCGTGACCGCCGGCCTCCGCCGACACCTGCGCCGGCAGAAGCTTCATGCCGCACTTCGGGCAATGACCAGGCTCCTCGCTGACCACCTCCGAGTGCATCGGACACGCGTAGGTCGTCGCCGTCGGTAGCAGCTTCATCCCGCACTTCGGACAGCTACCGGGCTCTTCGCTGACGACCTCCGGGTGCATCGGGCACGAGTAGACGACGGGACCCTCTGGAGCCTCGATGTCCATCTCGGCGATGAAGGCCAGCGTCTTGGCGGGCTCGGCCTCCAGATAACTGTCGAGCCGCTCGCGCTCTGCGGCAAGATCCGCGTTGACGCGCAGCTCGTGGAACTGCTCGGCCGCCTCGGACGGCGCGCCATCCTCGACCACTTCTATCGCTGCCAGCGGGTACGTCTTCTCGGGGGTGCGGTGCTCCAGCACCAAGCTTCCCGCTTGCTCGAAGAGGACATCGATGACGACTCGCTCGGAGGGGGCGATGATCGCCTCCTCGATCAGCCAATCCTGCTCCACGTGGCCGCTGTCCCCGCCCACCAGCTTCATGCGGGCGCCGGGCAGCGCCACCTTGAACACGCGCGTGTTCGCCGTGTTCGTCAGGTAGAGGCGGACGACCTCCCCATGCCGCGCCTCCAGCGAGAGGTCGATTTCGCCGTTCACAAGCAGCACGTTGCCGAAGCGGCCCATCGCCGCGTACGTCGTCTCGATGCGGCCAAAGGGGGCGATCTTGCCGTCCTCCAGCAGGATGTCGTCGAGCGTCAGGGGCCGCTCGCGATCGACGGGCGGCCAGTAGTCGGCGACTGCTGGCTCGACGAGGATGTTCCCGTAGAGACCCATCTCCTGGCCGTAGTCCTCGCGGATGTGCGGGTGGTACCAGTAGACGCCGGGGTCGGGCACCTCGATCCGGGCCGTGTATCTGCCGCCCACGGGGATCGCCGCCTGCGTCTCGTGGGTTCCGTCGTAGCGGTTCTCCAGCCGCAGGCCGTGCCAGTGCACGGTCGCCTCCATATCGCCCTCGTTGACTATGTCGATGTCCGCCTGCGCCCCCTCCCGCAGCTTCAGCACGGGCCCGGGGATCGAGCCGTTGTAGGCGAGCATCCGGACGTCGCTATCGCCGATCCGCTTGACCACCGGCGCGATGCGAAGCTCGAAGCGGTCGCCGTCCGACAGCTCGACCCGCTCCGGCTCCTGCGCCTCGGGGAGCCCCTCGGTAGCGGTTGGGAAATGGTCTTGCTCGGCGCTCATGGTGCTCTCCTCTGCTCCGGTCCCGTCAGGCATGTGCTCGGCGTCCTCGCCTACAAACCCGATCACCGCCGCGCGTCTCGGAAGAGAGGCTCCCAGGCTCGGATCCAGGCGGCCACGCTACGACGCCCGGCGCATGCGGCAAGCCGCTCTCGGGTAAAGACGCCGCCATGAGGAGGCGGTGGACGATCGGCCCGCTCACCCGAGGGCGGCGCGGCTGCGCAGCCCTCGCGGCAGTCCTTGCCCTCGCCGCCGTCGTCGGCGCCGCGCCGGCGCTCGCGGCGGACTGCCTGACGGCCACGCCGCCGTCGCCGAGCGCGCCGGCTCACGCACTGCGCTTCGGCATCACACCTCAGGCGGCGGGCACCTCCGGTCCGGCACAGGGCGAGGTGGCGCCCGAGAACGAGTCGAAGGCGATCAAGGCGCTCCACCGGCTCGAGCCGAAAAGGCGTCAGCTCGTCCTGCGGCCCAACCGCCTGTTCTGGTCCGACGGAGAGGCCGGCATCCACCGCTTCGCGGAGCGCATCCGGACCTACGCCGCCCAGGGCTTCCAAAGCGAGGTCCAGGTCCGCTACCACCCGCCGGACGGCGAGGAGGGCGGCATGACCTGGGAGGACTTCGTGCGCGCCGCCGTGGACGAGCTCGCCACCCTTCGCGACGCGAGTAGCCGCCCGTCGGTGGTGGCGATGTCGATCACCAACGAGGCGAATTTTCCGCTCTCGCCCAACACGTCCGACGGCGCCTTCCCCGGCGTGCTCGACGCCCTGGTCGGCGGCATCGTCGCTGCGCGTGACGAGGCCGATACGGTCGGGCGCCCAGATCTGGCGCTCGGTTTCACGGTCATGTGGCGCTGGAACCCGGACAGCGATGAGCAGTTCTGGGAGGACCTCGGCGAGCGGGCAACCGCGGGCTTCCGCGGCGCCCTCGACTACGTCGGTCTGCAGGCATACCCGGGCCTCGTGTGGCCGCCGGCGCCGATCCCCGGCCGGAGCGCGGGCGACGAGATCGCGGAGGCACTGACACTGGAGCGCGACTGCTACATGCCCAAGGCCGGGCTCGCCCGCGCGGTCGCCCTCTGGATCACCGAGAACGGCTATGCGACCAACCTCGGCCGGAGGGAGTCGCAGCAGGTGGCCGACCTTGGCTCGACCGTCGACGCGGTCCACCGCCTGTCGGGCACGCTCGGGGTGACCGACTACCGTTATTTCAACCTCCGCGACAACGACTCCGACGGGGCGGACCTCTTCGACGCGGTCGGGCTTCTGCGCGACGACTACAGCGAGAAGCCCGCGTTCGCCTCCTACCGCTCGCTCATTCGCGGCTACGGGGAGCCGACGCCGTGACGCCACGGCGGGGCAAGCGCGAGCGCCGGGCGGGACTGCGACCTCGGCCTGGGAGACTTGATTCACTTCACGACGGGATGTGCATGGGAGGCGTTTCCCGGGTGCGATCGCGCTTCAGCGTCGCGGTTTGTGCCGTCGTGCTGGCGTTCATCTTCACGGCGGCCGCAGGCGTCGGCGCCGCGAGCGCCGCCACGGCTAACTTCAGCGCGCACGGCAGCGTGGAGCAGGTCTACGTAACCGGCGCGAGTCCTGGCGAGGAGCTGACGCTCGTCAACAGCGGCGGCTCGACGGTGGCCACGCAGCAGGTCAACTCCCTCGGCGGCCTTCTCTTCCGGAACGTCACGCCCGGAAGCGGCTACCGCGTACGCGACGCGAACGGTGCGGAATCGGACCCCCTAACGGTGCTCACGACCCAATCGGCTCCGCCGAGCACCGACGTCTACAACCAGACGATCGCCGCCGACGGCTACCAGTACCTCACGACCCGCGACGGCATCAAGCTCTCGATCTACGTACACCCGCCGAAGGACGTGGCGAAGGCACTACCCGGGGTTGAGCCGCCGACGGTTCCCTCCGGGCCTACCCCGACCCTGATCGAGTACTCGGGCTACGGCTACGCCAACCCGGCGGGTCCCGAGAACGGGATCGCCGCGCTCGCCAACCTGATGGGCTTCACGGTGGTCGACGTCAACATGCGCGGCACCGGCTGCTCCGGCGGCGCCTTCGACTTCTTCGAGCCGCTTCAGAACCTGGACGGCTACGACGTGATCGAGACCATCTCGCGGCAGCCGTGGGTCCTCAACAGCAAGGTCGGGATGATGGGTATCTCATACGGCGGGATCAGCCAGATGTTCACCGCCCAGACGCGGCCGCCGAGCCTGGCCGCGATCGCGCCGTTCTCGGTGATCGACCAGACGGCGACGACCCTGTATCCCGGCGGCATTCTCAATACGGGCTTCGCGGTCCCGTGGGCCCAGGAGCGGCAGCAGGAGGCCGAAGCGGCGCCCGACGGCGGCCAGGCTTGGGCCACCGAGCAGATCCAGGACGGCGATACGACCTGCAAGGACAACCAGGTTCTCCACCCCGAGGCGGCGGACCTGATGGCCAAGATCCGCGCCAACGACCACTACGTTCCAGAGGTCGCGGACCCGCTGTCGCCGGTCACCTTCGTCAACAAGATCAACGTGCCGACGTTCATGGCCTGCCAGTGGACCGACGAGCAGACCGGCGGCCACTGCCCGACCCTGGCAGAGAACTTCAGCGGCACGAACCGAAAGTGGTTCACGTTCACCAATGGCACCCACGTCGACTCGCTTGACCCGCCGACCTACAACCGATGGTGCGACTTCCTCTCGCTCTATGTCGCCAAGGAGGCACCGGCGCAGCACTGCGCCGCGAACCACGCCGCCGCACCGCTCATCTACCAGGAGGCGATGGGCATTCCGGGCGTGACCATGCCGCCCGACCCGATCCAGGCGCAGCCGACCTACCAGGGGGCGTTAGAGGCGTTCGAGCAGCTGCCTTCGATCCGCATCCTCTTCGACAGCGGCGCCGGCGGGAAGCAGCCGGGCGAGCCGCAGCCGGGCTTCGAGCAATCGTGGTCGAGCTTCCCGATTCCGGGCACGGCCGCCCGAGCCTGGTATCTCGCGGGCGACGGGACGCTGATCGACGCGCCGCCCGGCAATCCGAAGCCCGACTCGTTCACCTGGGACGCCGATATCCGCCCGCTTACCGACTTCCACGGCGACACCGCGGCCGGCCCCGGCGGCCTGTGGACGGCGACCCCTCAATACGACTGGAGGCAGAATCCGCCAGGAAGCGCCGTCTCCTACCTGACGCGCCCGCTGAGCAGCAACACCACGGTGATTGGCGCCGGCAGGGTGGACGCGTGGATCCGCTCGTCCGCTCCGAACGTCGATCTACAGGCGACAGTCACCGAGGTCAGGCCCGACGGCAAGGAGACTTATGTGCAGAGTGGCTGGCTGCGCGGCAATGAGCGGAAGCTCGACGCTCAGAAGAGCACACTGCTCGAGCCGGTCCTGAGCCTGCGGGCATCCGACGTATCGCCGCTGCCGTCCGACCAGTACGTCCCGGTTACCATCCCGCTCTACTACGAGGGACACGCCTACCGCGCCGGCTCGCGAATCCGGGTCACGATCTCGGCGCCGAACGGCGACCAACCGATCTGGTCGTTCAGCGAGACGGAACCGAGCGGCACCGCGACCGTCGACGTCGCTCACACCAAGGACATGCCGTCGAGGCTACTGCTGCCGGTGGTGCCGGGCGTGAGCGTTCCGACCGGGCTGCCGCCGTGCCCGGGCCTTCGCGGTGAGCCGTGCCGCGACTACCAGCCGTTCGTGAACGGAACGACTGCTCGCTAGCGAGTCGAGCCCGGCCCCGGACCGGCGAGACCGGTGCGGAGGATCCTGCCCAGGTCGCCCTCGAGCGGATCGCCGTGCCCGGGCAGCGCCCTGCGGAGCGGCAGCTCGGACAGCTTGCGCAGGGATTCGCGGGCGAGCTCGGTGTCCAGGTTCCAGTAGTCGTCCGGGATGTGCGGGTCGGTGTCGCGCCCCCACTCGTCGATCGAGTAGAAGACGTCGGTCGTGAGCGCGGTTCCGTCGGCCTCGCGGAATAGCGCGAACTGGCCTGGCGCGTGGCCGGGCAGGTGGACCACGCGGAAGCCGGCGATCTCGTCCCCTTCCTGCAGCGTGTCGGCAACCTTGATCGGCCCACCGTCCCAGAAGCGGGGGTGGAGGATCTCGCGGTGCAGGAAGCGCAGCGGCTGCGGCACCCTCGCGAGGTCCCGGCCCCAATAGCGGAAGCCCCCGCTGCCGGTCGCGTCCTCGACCTCGTCGGGGTGACAGAGCACTGGCGTGTCGAGGAACGGCGCAGTGCCGCGGTGATCGGTGTGGCCGTGCCCGAGCACGACGCAGCGCAGCGGCGCCAGCCGCGTGACGGCATCGCGCACGTCATCGAGCATCATGCGACCGCCGGCGTCGAACTGGACGACTCGGTCACCCTCCTCGATGAAGTAGACGTTGCAGCGGCCGGGGTTCCCCTGGACGCGCCAGACCCCTTGCGCCACCTGCGCGAGCGGCAGCGCGCCGCGCATGACGAGTGGGCGGAGGAGCCCGCTCACATCCGGTCCTCGCGGCGCATCGCCAGCCGAGTATGAACGCTCCTGCGCCGCCGACGGCGCTCAGTCGCCGCCGGGCCGCGTGCTCGTCGTGAAGGCTCGGCCGGTCGAGCTTGCCTGGACGCGTCGGACCAGCCACGGCGCGACGACGCGCACCGCGGCCGCCAGCGCATAGGGGCGCGGCACATAGCGCTCGGCGCGCCGGCCCAGGCCGACGTCGATGATCGCCTCGGCGGCGGTGTCGGCGTCCGAGACCATCCAGCTCGTGAGGCGCTTGCCGCGCAGCTCCTCGGCCGGGAACCCCTCGGTCACGATGAACCCGGGCAACACGAGCCCGACGTGCACGCCGTGTGGCCTCTCCTCCAGGTAGAGCGCGTCCGTCCAGCCGGCTAGTGCGAACTTGCTCGCCGAGTAGGCGCCGGCGCCGGCGCGGCCGACGCGTGCCGCCGTGCTCGCGACGTTGACGATCGCGCTCGGCGACGACGCCCTGAGGGTCGGCAACAGCGCATCGCTGAGGCGGACGACGGAGTCGAAGTTGACGTCCATCGTGCGGCGCACGTTCTCGTAGCCGCCGTCGGCGAAGGTCGCGCGCCAGGAGCTGCCGGCGTTGTTGACGAGCAGATCGAGTCGGTCATGGTGGTCGCTCAGATGGGCAGCGACCCGGCCGGGCGCGTCGGCGTCGGTGAGGTCCGCCGCGACGTACGTGGTCCGAACGGCGAGCGAGGCGGCGAGCTCGCGCAGGCGCTCCTCGCGTCGTGCTACCAGGACGAGCTCTGCTCCCGGCTCTCGGGCCAGGCGCCGGGCCGTAGCCGCGCCTATCCCGCTCGACGCGCCGGTGACGATCGCGACCAGGCTCATGCGGTCGCGACGGGGTGCGATCGGGGTGCCCCGATGTCGCGGGCCCGTCTTCGAGGCCTCATCGCGTGCTCGGGTCGACGCGCAACCGCGGCATCTCGCAACGCGGGTCGTCGCACACCGCCGGGCGGCCGGACGGACCGCGGTGGAAGTGGACGTCGGCGTCGAGCCGCGGTTCGCGTGCGAGCGTGGAAATGATGGCGCGGAGCTTCCTCGCCATGCCTGCCTCCTTATTGGTTAGGGGTGGAGCCTTGCGATGCGACAGCCTGCCCGGGCCGCACCGTCTTCCACATTAGCTAGGCCGAATAACGTCCCGGGTTACACGGCCTGCCCGTCAAGGGCGCTCGAGCCATCGCGTCTGATAGACGAAAGGCGATGGCGAAGACTCCGAAGCTGCTCGCCCTCGGGTCCTGGTCGCCCGAGCAGGTCGAGGTGCACTGGCGCGAGGAGCCCTACGAGCCGCCCGACGACGTCGAGCGACTCGCCGACGAGGCCGTCCAGCGGCTGCGGGACCGGGGCTCGCCCTCGCACGACGGGCTGTCGGGCAGGCTTGCCGGCTACCATTCCTCCGCCGACCGGCTGTCGCTCGAGCTGCAGCCCTCGCGCTGGGCGCTCCGGCTGGTCCACGGCGATGCCGCCCACAGCCTCACCGCCCAATGCGTCGTTCGCTCTCGGGACGGACGCTGGCTGGCCGGCCGCCGGGCGGCCTGGCTGTCGACCTGGCCGAAGCGCTGGGCGCTCGGGGCGGGCGGCGCGGTGGACGTCTGGGAGAGCCCGGCCGAGACCCTGGTGCGGGAGCTCCAGGAGGAATGGCAGCTCTCGCCGCAGCGGATGAGCATCGAGGCCCTGGTCGCCCTGCCGAGCGGCATGGCGATGCTCGTCGGCGTCGCGACGGTCGCGGACGACGCCGCGCCCGTACCGGACGACGAGCACGACGAGTGGGCCTGGTGGCCGGCGGACGTGAACGGCTGGCCCGAGGACGCGGACCCGCAGGTCGTCGTGATGGGCAAGCTGCTCTCGGCGTGACGACTCGGCAGAGCCCGCGCGGCGGACATGAGCGCGATTACCTCCGGCGGCGGGCCCGCGACAGCAGAGTCCGTGGTGCGAGCATGAGGTCCTTGACGAAGCGGTGGGGCGTCTCCTCGAAACCCCTTCGCGCGTAGAAGGCGTGAGCCTCCTCGCGTTCGCTGCCGGAGGCAACCTCGACCCGATCGCAGCCAAGCTCGCTCGCCTCGGTTTCCACCGCCTCGAGCAGCGAGCTGCCCACCCCTCGCCCTTGCGCTCCCGGCGCCACCATCAGTGAGGTGAGCTTGCAAAGGGGTCGGTCGCGCTCCAGCAGGCGCACGATCGCGATCGCGGCGAAGCCCACGATCGTGCCGCCGTCCTCCGCCACGAAGACCCTTGATCCGGGATCCGCGAGGAGGCGCTCCAGGCGGCCTTCGACCTGGCGTTCGTCGCTGGGATAGCCCAGCTCCTCGAGGAGTGGGCAGAGCCGCGGCGCGTGCGACGTCGATGCGGCCTGGACCTTCAGCCCGCGCCGACCACGCCCACAGGACACGACACGCCGGTGCCGCCCAGTCCGCAGTAGCCGCCCGGCACCTTGGCGAGGTACTGCTGGTGATAGTCCTCGGCGTAATAGAACTCAGGCGCCTCGACGACCTCGGTCGTGATGTCGCCGTACCCGGCGTCGCTCAGCTTCACCTGGTAGGCATCGCGGGAGGCCAGGGCCGTGTCGCGCTGGGCCTCGGAGAACGTGTAGATGCCCGACCGGTACTGGGTGCCTACGTCGTTGCCCTGGCGCATGCCCTGCGTCGGATCGTGACCCTCCCAGAACGTCCTGAGCAGCTCGTCGTAGGAGATCTCCGCCGGCCGGAAGACCACCAGGACCACCTCGTTGTGGCCGGTCTTGGCGGAGCAGACCTCCTCGTAGGTGGGGTTGGGCGTATAGCCGCCCGCGTAGCCGACGGCGGTGGTGTGGATCCCCTTGGGAAGCGTCCAGAAACCCTTCTCCGCGCCCCAGAAGCAGCCCATCCCGAAGACGGCTCGCTCCGTGTCGTCGGGAAACGGCGGCTCGAGCGGCGTGCCGAGCACGAAGTGGCGCTCCGGGACGGCCATCTTCCGGTCGCGTCCGGGCAGCGCCTCCTCTGCCGTCGGGAGCTTCGTCTTGTTGCCGAGCAGATATTCGAGCACGGCTTCAAGTCTACGCGGCGAAGAGCGTCAGATCGGGCTCTCGCTCGCCATGCAGGACCGCCAGATCGACCTCCGCGCAGTGGATGTGCCGCGACTCTGCGAGGCGCCTCGCCTGCGGCTTGATCACCTGAGCGGCCAGAATCCCGCGGCAGCCGCCGAAGCCGGGCGTCTCGCGGATCCGCTCGAGGTAGCGGCAGAGCTGCTCGACCGCCTCGAGCGTGGCGACCCGCTTGATCTCGACGGCGACGTAGGCCTCCTCGCCGTCCAGGCACATCAGGTCGACCGGGCCGATGTCGGTGGGGAACTCCCGCTTGACGAGGCGCAGCCCCTCGCCGCAGCGCTCCGGGGTCTCCGCCAGCAGCTCCTGCAGCTCGGCCTCGGCGCCCTCCTTCTCCAGCGCCGCCGCCTCGCCCATGTCGTGCTCCACGTCGCTCAGCACCTCGACGATCCGGATGTCGAGCCGGTCCTCGGACGCGCCGGCGCGCCGGCGCACGACCATTCGACCCGGCTCTTCCTCGATCACCGTCGGCGGGGTCATCCAATTCTGCGGCTTGTACGAACCAGTGTCTGCATGCACGAGCACCGACCCGTCCGACTTGATCATCAGCAGCCGCAGCGCCTCCGGAAGCAGGGCGGCGAGCCGGCCGGTGTAGCGGACCTCGCAGCGGGCGACGATCAGGCGCACGGCGGCCACGCTAGCTTCGGGCGCGGATGTAGGGTGGCCGAGTGACCGTGTCCTGGCCCGACACCGTCGACGAGATCCTCGGCGGCGACATCCGCGAACAAGAGCTGCTCGCGCTGGGCGATGGCTGGGCTACAAGAAGGCGCGGCGCGAGGGCGCCGTCCCCGCCTAGCGCCGGCGCCGCCGGCGGACGAGCAGACCGCCGCCGAGCCCGAGCGCTGCCAACCCCGCCGCGATCAGCGTCGGCCGGCCGCGCAGCCGCCTGAATTCGCTCTCCACTTCCGGCCACAGGGTCTCCTCGACCAGGTCGCCCGCGGCCTCGGGCGTGGACACGAGCTCGCTCACCGGGATCGGCTCGGCGAAGGCCACCTGGACCCGCTTGGGCTTGGCGATCGGCCCGATGAACAGGTTCTCCGTCCCCGTGATAGCCGCCGGAATCAGCGGAGCACCCGCCTCGAGCGCGAGCCGGCCGGCCCCGCGCTTGGGGTCGCCGAGCTGGTCGCGGTCGCGGATCCGCGTTCCCTCGGGGAACAGCGCCAGCAGACCGCCCTGACGCAGGATCTCGCGGGCCGTGTAGAGCGCGTCCTTGTCGGACTGGCCGCGCCGCACGGGGAACGCGCCCAGCCGGAGGAGCAGCCTCGCGCGCCGGCCCTCGAAGAGCTCGGTCTTGCCCATGAAGCGAAGGTGCCGTCCGGGAATCGCGATGCCGAGGAAGAACGAGTCCCAGAAGCTCTTGTGATTGGGCGCCACGATCGCCGCCCCCTCGTTCGGCACGTGCTCGGCGCCTGACACGTGCATGCGGAAGTAGACGCGAAAGAGTGGCTTGAGAACACCCTTCACCAAGGCGTAGAGAGGCCTGGAGACGCCCCTCTCGCGCGCGAGGCGCTGCGCCTCCTCGTTGGTCATGGGCGAACCGTAGCCCGGTTTCCGGATCCCCCGGCACGGGTACGTCGGGGCGGAACCCGGAGAAGGAGATGGGCTAGATGAGCATCCTGGACAAGATCACCGGCCGGGCCAAGAAGGCCGCAGGCGACGTCGCCGGCGACGGCAGCCTTCGCCGTGAGGGCCGTCAGGAGGAGCGCAAGGGCGAGGCCAAGGACGAGCTCAACCGCGCGCAGGACAACGTCGAGGACAAGGCGGCCGAGGTCGCCCAGCGCGAGCGCCAGACGTGACATTCCTCCGGGGGCGGGGCGCAGGTGAGCGCCCGCCCTCGGAGTAACTTAGTCGTGGGGTAGAGGCCGATGCCCGACGACGAACCCCGCAGAGAGGAGGCGGCGCGCGAGCCACCGAAGGTGGTGGTGCCGCGCTGGATACAGCTCGTCTCGCTCCCGCTGCTGCTGCTTCTGGTCTGGGCGGCGGCACGCGCGGCCGGGCCGGTCCTCCTGCTCTTCATCGTCGCGGCGGTCATCGCACTGGTCCTCAACCCGCTGGTGCACCGGATCGAGCACTACCTCCCACGGGGGGTGTCGATCGCCCTCGTCTACCTCGGTCTCGTGGCGGCGCTCGCGGCCGGCGGCTTCCTGCTCGCCGACCCCGTCAACAACCAGATCACCAACTTCCGGGAGAACGTCCCGGATTACGTCGACAGCGCGAACAACAGCCTCGACGACTTCCAGGGCTGGCTCGACCGCAAGGGGATCGACCTTCAGGTCGAGTCAGGTGGCCAGAGCGCGCTCGACCAGCTCGAGAAGGACGTGCTGGCGCGGTCCGGCGACATCGTGAGCTTCACCGGCGACCTCGTGAAGACCGTCGTGACCGGGCTGCTCGCGTTCGTGCTCGTGATCGTGATCTCGATCTACATGCTCGTATACGGCCACCGGATAGGCGACGGCGTCAGGAGGGTCATGCCGCCGGGGGACGGCACCCCGGAGGACGACTATCCGACTCGCGTCGAGCGCGCAGTCGCGGGTTACATCCGAGGCCAGTTCCTGTTCTCGCTGATCATGGGCGCGAGCGCCGCGCTGGTCCTCTGGATACTCGGCGTGCTCGGCGTCTTCGACGCCGGCAAGAGCTACGCGATCTTCTTCGGCGTCTTCTACGGGCTGATGGAGCTGGTCCCGTTCATCGGGCCGATCCTCGGCGCGACGCCGGCCGTGCTCGTCGCGCTGTTCGAGGATCCGCTCTCCGCGGTCTGGCTGGTAATCGCGTTCGTCGCCCTCCAGCAGCTGGAGGGGCACGTGGTGGCGCCCAACGTCTTCGGCCGCGCCCTGCGGATCAACCCCCTGATCGTGATCTTCGCCCTGCTCTTCGGGGGCGAGCTCTACGGGATCATCGGCGCGCTCGTATCGCTGCCGGTCGCCGCGATGGTGCGCGAGACGTTCATGTACCTGCGCGAGCACCTGCGGCTCGAGCCCTGGCCCGCCACGTTGGGCTTCCCGGCCGGACTGCTCGAGTCCGAGCCCGCGCCGCTACAGCTTGATGATGGCGATGACCGCAGCCGCGAGGCAGAAGATGACGATGAGGATCTGCATCCAGATCCAGAAGCGCGGGAGCTGCACCGCCGTTGATTTTGCCGGAGGAGCGCAGCCGGGGCGCTGGCCCGGCAGAGCTTCCTATTCGATGATCGCCTGGCGGAGAGCGATCGCCACCGCGTGGACCCGGGTGTCGGCCTCCAGCTTCATGATCGCCCGCTTGGTGTCCGACTTGACCGTCTCGGCGCTCAGCCCGATGCGCCTGGCCACCTCCTCCGTGTGGTAGCCCTCGGCAAGCAGCTGGAGGATCTCTCGTTCGCGCTCCGACAGCGGCGCATCGGCGGCGCCCTGGGTCATAAGCAGCGTCGGCGACAGCGACGGATCGACGAACGCCTTCCCTTGCTGGACCGTTCGGATGGCGCGGAGGAGGTCCTCGGGAGGCGACCCCTTCATCACGTAGCCGCGAGCGCCGGCCGCTATCGCATCCGAGAGGAGGCGCTTGTCTCCGTACGCGGAGAAGACGACGGTCTGCACGCTGGGCGCCTCGTCCTGGATCCGCTTGACGGTCGAGATGCCGTCGATCCCCGGAAGGCGGACGTCCATGACCACCACCTCGGGCTTGAGGCGCTTGACCGCGGCCAACGCCTCCTCCCCGTTCTCCACCGTTCCCATCAGCTCGAGATCGGGGGAGGCCCCGAAGAGGAGTGCGAGTCCCTGACGAACAGTCGGGTGGTCGTCGACCGCCAGACACCGAACTGGTCTGGTCATCCAATATTCACCCTAACCAGCCAAAGGCTTGAAAGCCAGTCTTTTTGGGCCATCGGGATATGCTCCGGCCCTCAATTGCCGCCAAAGAGGAGGGCCTTTGTTCGGCTCGATAGTCGTAGGCACCGATGGCTCCGACACCGCCAGGGAGGCGGTCCGCCAGGCCAGCGAGCTCGCGCAGCGCGTGGCGGCCAAGGTCCACCTGGTCAGCGCCTACGAGCCCGTCTCGGAGGGTCGCCTGAGGGACGAGCGCCAGCAGGTCCCGGAGGACATGCACTGGACGGTGAATCCTCGTGAGGAGGTCGCCTCCGTCCTCGAGCGCGCCGGACAGGAGATCGCGCAGCGCGGCATCGATGTCGAGACCCACGCCCGCGAGGGAGACCCCGCGGACGCCATCCTCGACGTCGCCGAGGAGCAGCAGGCCGGCCTCATCGTCGTGGGCAACAAGGGCATGACCGGCGCAAAGCGCTTCCTGCTCGGCAGCGTGCCGAACAAGGTCTCCCATCATGCGCCGTGCAGTGTGATGATTATCAGGACGACCTAGGCGTTAGGCATTAGGGCCGTTCCCTACCGCCTACCGCCTACTGCCTCAGCGAAGCGCTGCCGCGGCGTCGATGAGGCCATAGCCGTACCGCTCATCGAAACCGACCGGGCCCACATCTCGCGCTGTGCGCTCTATGTGCAGCTGGATCGCGCGCGGGCTCGGGTGGCGGCCCAGGCGCCTGGTGGCGATGATCAGCGCCGCCAGGCCGGACACGTGCGGGGCCGACATCGACGTGCCCTCGTAGCCGCCCGGCATGCTGAAGCGGCGGAGGCTCGAGGTGAAGGTCTGCTGGTAGATGTCGCGGCCGCGTCCGCGCGAGCACTGGTTGAGGTCCCACTCGTTGTCGTCGTTGGGCGCGTTCGCGCCGCCGCCCGGCGCGGCCACGTCCACGTCGGTGCCGGCGTTCGAGTAGTCGGCCTCGCAGCCCGAGTCGGTGGTGCCCGCAACGGCGATCGTGCTGGAGGAGCGCGCCGGGTAGGCCACGACGCCCTCCGCCTGGTTTCCGGCCGCGGCCACCACCGTGACGCGGCGGCGTCGGGCGTAGCGCAGCGCCCGAACGACGTCCGGGATCTGCGACGCGCGCACGGAGGAGTCGAACTCGAGGCTCAGGTTGATCACGTCCGCGTGATGGCGCGCGGCCCAGCGGATGGCCCGGGAGATCGCGATCGTGTCGCCGGCACCCTCGGAGTCGAGAACACGTACGGGCATGATCTTGGCCCGGTACGCGATGCCGGCCCCAGCCTTCCTGTTGTTCGTCGTCTCCCCGATCGTGCCGGCCACGTGGGTGCCGTGACCGTTGAGGTCGAACGGGTAACGGTCCT
>Ga0126312_10000208_pt1 | contig 30794 bp, 37 predicted proteins | sample Plot104A_FD_92537 | JGI IMG/M metagenome (GOLD analysis project Ga0126312, IMG submission 92537) | Serpentine soil microbial communities from UC McLaughlin Reserve, CA, USA - Plot104A | ecosystem: Environmental > Terrestrial > Soil > Grasslands | place: USA: UC McLaughlin Reserve, Lake County... | reverse complement strand
GAGCTGGAGCGGATCGCCGCCCTGTACCTGCCGGCCCTCTACGGCGCGGCAACTCTCCCCCGGGAGGAGTCGCTCGCAGCGCTTGAGCGACTTGAGGACGCGCTGAGGACTGTCTTTGCAGGGATTCGCGGCGCCGAGGGTGCAATCAGCGGGGAGGTGAGCTAGATGGCAACCGGAATCCGCAAGCTGCACTCGAAGGGCTGCGCCGCCCGCGACGGCGGACGCTGCCGGTGTCACGCGGGCCACGAGGCGTCCGTGTTCTCGAAGCGCGACGGAAAGAAGATCCGAAAGACGTTCTCGCGCGAGGCCGAGGCGCGCTCCTGGCGCTCAGACGCCCTCTCTGCGCTCGACAAGGGAGTGCTCCGAGCGCCGAAGCGCACCACCATCCGGCAAGCGTGGGATTCGTGGTACAAGGGCGCCAAGGCGGGAACCATCCGTAACCGCTCCGGCGACCCCTTCAAACCGTCCGCCCTGCGCGCATACAAGGGGGCGATGCGGCGGGAGGTCTTGCCGGAGTTCGGCGCCATTCGTCTGAGCGAGTTGCGCCGCTCCGATCTCCAAGGGTTCGCAAACGACCTACACGCTCGAGGACTTAGCCCGTCAGCGGTACAGGTCACGCTGCTCCCGATCCGCGCCATCGTTCGCCGCGCCCTCAGCCTCGATGAGCTGGCCGTGGACCCCTGCGCTGGTCTCCACCTGCCAGCCGTCCGCGGGCGTCGGGAACGCTACGCCTCGCCCGATGAGGCCGAGCGGCTAATCGCGGCCATCCCCGAGCGGGACCGAGCGTCCTGGGCGACGGCTATGTACGGCGGGCTACGGCTCGGGGAGCTGCGGGCGCTCCGGGTCCAAGACCTAGGCCTCGCTTCCGGCGTAATCCATGTCGAGCGCGGGTGGGACCCGGCCGAGGGGCCGATCGCTCTCAAGTCACGGGCCGGACGGCGGAAGGTCCCGATCGCCGCCATCCTCCGCGACTACCTGACGGAGCATCTGGCTCGCACCCGGGGGCCAGGGGGCCGACCTGATCCTCGGCAACGAGCCGGATAAACCGCTCACGCCGAACATGCTCCAGCGGAGGGCCGACCGAGCGTGGGAGGCGGCGGGTCTAAACAGGATCACCCCGCACGAGTGCCGCCATACTTTCGCCTCCCTCATGATCGCCGCCGGCGTCAACGCGAAGGCCCTACAGACGTTCATGGGCCACGCCTCGATCACGGTCACCCTGGACCGCTATGGGCATCTAATGCCGGGCTCCGAGGATGAGGCTGCGAGCCTCCTGGATGGCTACCTCGACGCCCAGCGGGAGCGGGCTGAGGAGCGCGCGAGGGCCGCAGTAGTCGCGTAGCCGCTTTGCATGGAAAAGCGGCACTTCCTGTAGATCTGCGGGGGGCGTGCCGATACTGACGGCAGCGGCCCGCACGATGGCGACTTCGGCTACTACCCCAGCGAAAAGAGGGGAGAGAAATCTTCCTGGCGCGTTCCTCATCGCCGTAGCGGTCGCCATCTGGGGGAGCGCGCTCTACCTTGCGTTGATCATCGTTGGTTTCGGGACCTGTGATGCTGAGGATGGGCTGCCTGAGCCGGGATCGCCTCAAGACTCTTGGTGTCACGGTCCGGCAGAGCACATCCTGCTGTGGCCGTCGCTGCTCGCATTAGTTGGCGCGATCGTTCTCATCATCAGGTGGATGACCCACCGGGCCCACCTGAGGGTGGCGGTCCCAGCCATGCTCGCCATTCCGGCGATCCAGATCCTGGCGTTCCTCGCCTTTGGCGCCCCGTCGGACACGGCTACTCCTTAGGACGAGAAGCGGCTATCGCCGGTTCGCCATTTCGTTCGCCAGTCGTTCGCCAGTTAGACCGGAAACAACCGGGCTTAACCGGCCCCATTCGTGCCTGACGGGCCTAGCTAGGCACGCATTCGCGAATGTGGATCATCGTCTTCACGACGGTCTACATCCTCTAAAAACGGCTTGGTCAAGCGGTGCCTGGACGGCGGATTGGCGAACGGGGACAACGGAGTTCCGGGACTGCTCCGAGATCTCCGTCACGGCCAAGCCGATGCACCCGGCCACTAGGACGCTGGGCTGGAAGTCACAACCGCCGCTCCAGGTCGCGAGCTTTGAATGCTGACGACGTCTGGACTATTCCCGCAGCCCGGCGGCTTCGAGGGCCGCGGATCGCTCGGAAAAGACGCGCCGCCGTTTGACCTTCGCGGCGTCGAACCAGTAAACCGCGAAGACCGGCATCACCACCTCAAGGCCGGTTTCCGGATCACGGCCGCGCAGCCGCTCGAAGGCGACCAAGGCATATCTGGTTTCTCCAATGACCTCATCGAGCGTGACGTCGTGGAACGCCCACACCGAACGGAGCATGTGAATCCATTCATCGATCCCGGCAGTCCCTCGGTAGACCCCTCGCATGCCCCGAAACGCCCGGAGGGTCTCCCATTCGACGTCGTCGGTGACCATTCGCTTGACCTGCGGCAGCTCTCCGCGATTGAGCGCGTCGTAGCCGTGACGAATCGTCTTCACCTTGCTCATCAGACGCGAGTGTCCTCCCACGGGCAGACGGATCTTCGGCGAGCCCCCGCCCCACGACCCGCTTCCACGGCCCGGCTCGCCATCTCGGTCCCGTAGCCCCTTCCCAGGTCCCGGGCAGAAGGGCCAAGGTGACCTCAACCGTTGGCCGACCGCAGAGCTCGATGCGTCGCAGTCCGCCACACGGATCCCAGGGGCTACCGGTGCTCTGGAACCACTCCCGCAGCCCGGCGGCTTCGAGGGCGGTCCTCGCCGGATCCAGGTAGGCCGCCTCCCCGCCGCAACCTCCGATGGCCACGGCGAGGCGGCGATTTCAGCTAGCGCGGCACTAGGTGAAGCAGCCCTCGATAGAGCCACCATGGACCCGGGAGAACTCACTCAGGACCGCTCCCACTGGGACGCCGCGCTCCGCGGCCTCCTCGAAGGCCGAAAGCAGTTCCTGGGCTCGGCCTCCGGGTATACCGGCGAAGCTCGAGTTGACAAGTGCCTGGCAGCTGGCCTGCGGACTTGCGGCCGATGCCGCACCACTCAATCCGAACACCAGCGCCAACATCGCGAGGACAGCAAGCAATGACCGCTTCATGGCGATCCTCCCCTCCGTGGGATTGGGTGTACCGACCCTACGCCCAACCACGCGTGGCGTCAAGCGCGCCGGGACGGACCCGGGCGCGACCTACTCCAACAGCCCGGCCTGAGCTGCCTACTCGGCGGGCTCGAAGCCGTGCTCGGCCTCACCCGGGACGCGAGGATGACCCCGCGGATACGTAGGACCCCCGAGTCTCATCGGGGCCAAGCGTGAGCGGCTCCGGGGTTTCCGGGGGAGGGATAACCGTGCATGCACGGCATCCCCGCGACCGTTTCGGGGTCGACCCCGGCCAACGATCCCGGCCGGCGAGAGTAAGGAATGAGGCGAACGCCTAGCCCGGGCCGATGGCCGGAGTCCCGGTTTCTTCAACGGGATGAGGCCGCCCACGTGGACGGCCCCATTCGGGACGTATCCCTAGATACGTACCAACCGCCTGCCCGCTCGGGTGAGGGGAAACCCCTCTACTCCCGCAGCCCGGCGGCTTCGAGGGCTTCAGCTCTAGTGGAGTAGTCACGCATCGTGACGGCGAGGCCGTCACGCATTTCAAAAAGCGTCGCGAATGTCTGATCCAGCTCGATCCCGCTGTTCTCGCCCCGGCCCGCGTAGCGGACCATCACCAAGACGTAGTCGCTGCTGAGATCTTCGACGGAGAGCGGCTCCGCGCGAAAGCGGTCAAACCCCTCGAACAGATCGCGCGTGAGGAATCGCTTGACGGTTTCTCTGCCACGCAGCGTCTCCACACCCATAATCGGAGCGATGGCGGGGTGCCAGTCCACCTCTTGGTCCAAGAACTCAAGCACGGCATCCACGTCACCGCGGGCGAACGCCGCATAGGCACGGCGTATGTTCTCCACGTTCTCCTGCGACATCACCTACTCCTCGAGCCCGGCGGCTGCGAGGGCCTCACTTTCCTGGTGGAGGAGGAAGGACTCGATCCGCGTTGCTCGGCCCTCGTCATCCAGCGTCCAGACCGCCAAGATGTCCATCTCCAACTCGATCCCGCTCCCGGCTCCCCGGGCCCGGGCATATTGGCGGATCAGCGCCTTCTTGCCCTGGACGCGGATCTCGCGTGCCTCGATCACTTGCTCCTCGAAGGCATCGGGCTCCATCCATGCCCGCACCGCGTCCGCGCCTCTGAGCGACGATTGACCCCCCGGGGGCACGAACTCGATCTCGGGATGCGCGATCTCCATCGCGGTGTCGAAGTCGCCGCGATTGAACGCGTCATATGTGCGGCGCAGGCTGTCGGTGATTTCCTGCTCTCGATCGGACATCGCCCATGCAGTATCCGCTCGCTAACCTCCTGAGGCAGTCTCGGCGCGGCGGATTGGTGCAGGCTGGCTGCTCAGGCCGTGAAGAACGAGCCGTCGCAGAGGCTCTGGTCGAGATTGCGATCCATCGCAACGTTCGTCCATTGCGTCGCATCCGCCCTCGTTTGGAAGCCGAAGCCACACGGTGGACTAAGAAGCACGCATCCGCGAAACCTGGGTCCTCGCGGCCTACTGCCGTTCGAACGCCCCGATGTCGGCCACGTCGCGCTCGAATCCGCGCTGGTCGGTGTCCGGGCCGTCGCCGGCCGCGTCGATCGCCGGGCTGCCCTGCTTCAGCTTGATCGTCTTCGTGGGGCCGCCGTTATCGTCGAGCCCCCCGATCAGCGGTTCGTCGTCGACGATGTCCTCGGCGTGGTCGAAGAACGGGCAGTCCTGCTCCGTGGTGACGAGGTTGTCGCCGAAGCTGACGATGCCGACGGGGGCCGGCGCGTCGCAGTCCTCGAACGCCCCGGCGGTGGCCCGGTTGCGAGCCAGCAGGGTGCCCAGCGCGACCACCACGTCATCTCCGCCGTCGGCGAAGATCCCGCCCCCTCCGTCGGGTCCCGTGTCGTCGGCATCGGCACGGTTGCGGGTGATCGTGGCGAACTGGAACGCTGCGCCCGAGTCGGGAGCGGCGTATAGCCCCCCGCCGGAGCCGTCCGCGGTGTTGTCCGCGATCGTGGAGTTGACGACCCGGAGTGCTGGCCCGCTGTTCCAGATCCCGCCGCCCTCCTCCAACACCGTGTTACCGGAGATCGTTGATGCCTCAAGCGTGCTCGGGGAGTCGGTGGATTCGATGAACATCCCGCCGCCCTCGTCGGCCTCGTTGCCCGCCAGGCTGCTCTTCGTCACCTCGAACGTGGCCGAGTCGTTCACGAAGATCCCGCCGCCCTCGCCACTCGAGGCGTTGCCGCGGATCGCCGACCGTCGCATGGTGAGCCGGCCGTCCGTGATGAAGATCCCGCCACCGACGTCCGCCGCGTGGCTTCCCACGAGGCGCGAACGGACGATCGTGACGTTGCCGTCGACTGACAGGGCGCCGCCGGCCTCGCCCGTCGAGCTGGCCTCACCGTTCTGAAGCTTGAGCTTCTTCAGGGTGGCCGCTCCGACGAGCTCGATCACCCGGTCCTCGGCGACCGTTGCGTCGATCGTGGCCAGGCCGTTGCCGGGATGAGCGAGCGTGATCAGGTTGCCGAGCCCGGAGTCGATGTCGAGGTCCCCCTCTTCGGGCTCGCCGGGCCCGGCACTGATTTCGCGGGTGAGCTTGTACGGCTTCTTGCTAGGGAGCTCAACGCGGTCATCGCCCGCCTGGGCGTCCGCCGCGATGACCGCCTCCCGGAGGGTGCAATCGCCGTTCGTACAGGCGCCCGGGGCGTGGTCGCCTCGCTCCGTGACCTCGAACACCTCGGCGCCGGCGAGTGCCGGGAAGGCGAGCGCCAGCGCAGCGGCGAGCATTGGGAATACGACTGTCGGACGCGTTTGCATACATGCGACCGTACTCGCCAGAACCCCTGGTGTCATCCCACCAAGGGGTGAACCAGTAGACACCTCGCCGGCGCGGGCCGTGCGCGCATCCGTGCACCCCGCCTCACCCCGAGGAGTAAGTTCCGAAGTGCGCGAGACGGGTAAGGAGGCGCCATGCACAACCCCCTTCGGTCAGAGGCCGAGATGTTCCGGTTGGTGGTGGTCATCGGCGCGTGCGCCGCGATCGTGATTGCCTTGGCGCTTGCGATCGACCCGCTGGCCGGAGCGATCGCGCTCGCCGCCGAGCTCGTCGTCGGCGCATGGCTCGTGTGGCGCGGCTCGAGGGGCACGCTGCCGCGGACGGCCGACGTCGCCCACACCGAGGACGGGGTCCACAGGATCGTCGTCGTGGCGAACGAGACGGTCGGCGGGCTCGCGCTCCTCGAGGGAATCAAGGGGCGAGCGGGGGAGGGGTCGGAGATCCTCGTGGTCGTGCCCGCGCTCACCGGCTCGGCGCTCGAGCACTGGTCCTCGGATGTCGACGCCGCGCTGGACGACGCTCGCTCGCGGCTCGACGACTCGCTGCGCGCGATGCGCGCGGCCGGGCTCAACGCCTCAGGACACGTGGGCGACCATCACGAGCCCAGCTCGGCCTTGGAGGACGCGCTGCGCGAGTTCCCGGCCGACGAGGTGATCATCTCCACCCACCCGCCGGACCGCTCCCGCTGGCTCGAGGGCGGCGTCGTGGAGCGCGCGAAGCGCGAGGTACCGCTCCCCGTCACGCACGTGGTCGTCGACCTGGAGGCCGAGCGCGCCGAGGTTCAGGCCTAGGCGCCGCGACTACCGGCGACCGCCACGGCGCTTGCTGGCGAGTTTGTCCAGAGGGGTCGGACAAACTCGCCACAAACGTGTGGCTACTGGCAGGCCTTGTTCTGGGGGTCGCCCGCGCAGGTCATCAGGAACTCGATCAGGTCCTGAAGGCCCTCGGGTGCGATCTGGCTGCCGTAGACCTGGGGCATGACGTCGGGCTGGAAGCCTGAAACGACGTCCGCGTTCGGGTCGACGATCGATTCCTCGATCTCCTTCGCGCTTTGACCCGGGAGGTTCTGGTCGAGGTCCGGGCCAACGGTCCCCGTGGTGCCAGCGGCCTCCAGCGTGTGGCACGAGCCGCAGCCGTTCTGAGCGAAGACCTGCCCGCCCGGGCCACCGGGGGCCGTCGGCGGCTTGATGCCGGGGATGCCGGCGACGCTCGCGACGTAGGCGGCCACGTTCTCGGCGTCCTGGCCGGTCACGAGCTCGGCCGGCATGTAGGTGTTGGTGTCGTCGGGCTCGGCCGGCCGGGGGTTCTCGATCTGGCTTTGCACCACGCCCTCGATCGTGTCGGCGTCGTTGCCCTCGGCGCGGGCCGCCGCGAAGGCGGCGTCGAGGTTCGGCCCGATTTCGGCAGTGGACCCCGCCTCGGCCAGCGTGTGACAGGTACCGCACTTCGCCAGGAACAGGTTGCGCCCGCGCTCTAGGTCGGCGTCCTCGTTGAGGTCGCACCCGCCGAACACGACGGCGGCCACGAGGGCGAGCCCCGCGGCCGCTCGAGAGGTCTTGCGCCAACGAGGGCTCCGCACGCGCGGAATCCTATCTTCCGCCGCACCCCTTCTGACGCGCCCACGCCGTCGGGTTGGATAGGGTTGAGCCGATCTGCACTAGCTGCCCTGGCCAGGTTTCGGGACAGCCGACCCCCAAGGGGGAACAGAGGCGAATGGAAGTCCGCGACGGCATGTCGAGCTTGATCCTCACGGTGGGGACCGGCCACACGCTGCGCGAGGCCGCGCGCCAGATGACCGAAAAGGGCGTCGGGGCGGCCGTCGTGCTCGACGAGGCCTCGCCCGCCCCTGGGATCGTCTCCGAGCGCGACATCCTCAACTCGCTCGGCCGGGGAGAGGACCCAGACACCGAGACCGTCGGCGATCACATGAGCGACAGCGTGATCGCCGCGGCGCCCGACTGGAGCCTCGAGCGCGCCGCGATGGAGATGGCGCGCCGGCACATCCGCCACCTCGTCGTGGTCGAGGGCGGGGAGCTCGCAGGCGTGCTCTCGATGCGCGACATCGTGCGCTGCTGGACCTCCGAGGGCGCGACCTCCGGCATGGAGCCTCCGGAAACGGAAGCGAACGCGGCTTAGGGCCCCGAGGCTGCGATTCCCGTCGCTGGGCGACGGAGATGTCAGCTTCGCTGCCGCAGCAGGCTCAGCCGCCCGGCTTCTAGTCCTTGGGCGCGTAGCGGTGGTGGATCGCCAGGGCGTTGCCGTCCGGGTCCGCGAAGAAGGCCTGGTAGCAGACGCCTGAGTCGATCACGTCGCCGCGGAACTCGACGCCGCGGGATTCCAGCTCGGCTTTCGCGCCGTCGAAGTCGTCCACGTGCAGCTCGACCGGGTGGGTGTTGACGCCCGCCTCGAGCCCGAACGCGTCGGACTGCATGACGGCGATCGTGAGATTTCCGGTCTCGAACTCGTAGGCGGGCATGCTTCCCCATTGCTTTCCCTTCTCGAGCCCGAGGGTCTCGCTGTAGAACTCGACTGCCTTGTCGATGTCCTTCGTCGAGATCGTGATGAAGTCGGTACCGCTTATGAGGTTGTCGGCCACGGTATGTGTTCCTCCTAGGAGCGCGCCCGGCGCATCGGGGTTGCGGGGAGCGCCGCGGTGGTCATCTTCTGACGGCGGGGCAGCCGCCTCACATCGTGGCCGACGTGGCGGATCCAGACGATGAGCGCGAGCAGCGCGAGCGCGCCGCCGGCGACCGCCCACACCCACCCGGCGAAGATGCCCACCAGGAGGCCGGTGATTCCCCATGCGACGAACACGGGCATCCACGACGAGTCCGGGACGTACACGAGCTCGGTGGGGTCGGGTGCGCGGCCGTTCTCTGCCATCAGATGTAGAGGATCGCGAAGAAGAGCGCCAGGGCGAGGATGCCGAGCCCGACCCCCGCGATGGCGAGGCCGCTGAGGATGTTGCGCTGCGCGAGGCGGCGGTCCATTCGCGCGACTTCTATCAGAGGGCTCTATCCAAGGCCATCGCCGTGAAGAGCAGCGCGAGATAGGCGAGGGAGGCGAGGTGCAGGCGCAGCGCGGCCTTCCGGGTCGGGCTCGCGAGCAGCGCTGCGGCCAAGGCGGTGAAGGCGCCGCCCAGAATCAGTGCGGCCGCGAGGTAGGCGGCACCGAACAGTCCCGTCGCAACCGGAAGGCAGGTGAACGCGACGAGGATCACCGTATAGGCGAGGATCTGGCGGCACGTGGCGGCGTCGCCCTTGACCACGGGCATCATGGGCACGCCGATCCGCTGATAGTCGTCCTTGATGAGCAGGGCGAGCGCCCAGAAGTGGGGTGGCGTCCACAGGAAGACGATCCCGAAGGGGATAAGCGCCTCGAGGCTCAGTCCCCCCGTGGCGGCGGCCCAGCCGACGAGCGGCGGCATCGCGCCCGCGGCGCCGCCGATGACGATGTTCTGCGGCGTGAGCGGCTTCAGCCACACCGTGTAGAGGAACACGTAGCCCAAGAGGCCGGCGAGCGAGAGCACGGCGGCCAGAATGTTCACGGTGAGCGCGAGCTGTGCAAAGGCCAGCGCCCCAAGCGTGATGCCGAAGACGAGGCCGTGAACGGGCTCGATCCGCCCGGCGACGAGCGGACGGCCGCGAGTGCGGGTCATGCACGCGTCGCGCTCGCGGTCCACGTAGTGGTTGATCGCTCCGGCACCACCCGCGGCGAGGTAGCCGCCCAGCATCGTCCAGAGGATCACCGAGAGCCCAGGCCCCGAGGGGTCGGCGACGAACATCGTCGTCACCGTCGTAACGAGCAGCAGGCCGATGATCCTGGGCTTCGTGAGCGAGATGTAGTCGCGCGCGTGGGCGAGGAGGGCGCGGAGCCGAGCCGATGCGCTCGAGGGCGCCGGCGTGCGCAGGGGGTGGGGGGCGGGCAGCGTGGTCGCCGGGGTCCCGTCGACGGGGTGGGTTGTCGTGGTCGCGCTTTCCATCATCGCCTCATGCGGCCGCCGGGCTCGCGTGCGGCCCGGGCGCCTCCGCGGTAGCGGGCGCGGATGCGGGCAGGAGCGAGCTGGCGGCTGTGATCACGGTGGCCCATAGAAGTGTGCCAAGCGTCAGGTGTGCGGCGATCAGCCCGGCGTGCTTGCCGAGCCAGACGTTCAACGCGCCCAGCAGGATCTGGCCGACGAGGAGGAGCGATGCCACCCAGAAGGCGCGCTCCCGCACGCGCTGCCGGAGGGCCATGGCCGTCATCGCAACCACCGCGATCGCCGCCAGGTACATGAAGAGCCGATGGGTCAGCTGGATGTCGACGAGGCGACCGTATTCGAAGGGCATGAACCTGTCCAGGCAGGTCGGAAACTGCTCGCCGCAGGCCGTATGCGCTCCGAGCACCGGCTCGGAGGCGGTCCCCTCACCCTCGGTCCCCGCGACCAGCCCGCCGGCGACGATGGTGGCGAGGACCAACGCGCTCGCCACCACGGTGATGGTACGAAGCCCGCGTGACGCCTGGACCGGCGGAGCCGCGGGCCGCGCCGCGCGCCGGAGGACGATGAGCAGGCCCAGCAGCAGCATCGCGAGCCCCAGGTGCGCGGCCACCAGATACTCGTGGAGGCCCTCCTCGACGGTCAGCCCTCCGAGCACCGCCTGCCCCAGCACGAGCACGCCGGCCGCGATCGACCCGCGCACGAGCCAGGTGTGAGCCCGAAGTGAGCGCCAGGCGAGGATGACGAGCGCGAGGATCAGCACGGCGACCACGGTCGCCGCCACGCGGTGGCTGAACTCGATCACCGACTCCGAGGTGCCCGAAGGGACGACGCCGCCCTCGCACAAAGGCCAGCCGTGGGTCCCGCTGCCCGCGGCGCCGCACCCGAGCCCGGAGTCGCTCACGCGGACGATGCCACCGATCAGGATCAGGACGAAGGTCGCGACGATCGTCGCGACGAGGAGGCGGCGAAAGCGGGCGAGCGCACGCTCATCCGCATCGCCACGAGTGGCGACCTCGGACATCGGCGTCAGGATACGCGGGCGGTGGCGCCGTCGGTAGAGCGGCGAACGGAGGCTCGGATGTCGAGCAACGGCTCGGCGCTTCGGACGTCGGGGACCGCATCGAAGTTGTGCGGTGGGGGCGGTGAGAGCGCGAACCATTCGAGGGTGGTGCCACCCCACGGATCGTGGCCGACGAGCCGCCCGTGCCGGTATCCGTGAGCGATGTTGCCCAGCTCGACGAAGGCGGAAACCACGAATACGAACGCCCCGATCGAGGCGATGAGGTTGAGCGTCGAGAGCCCCGTGTCCGCGGGGTATTTAAAGATGTCCACTGGCTGCCCCTCGAGGCCCGCGAACGCCATGCAGAGCACGTGGATGTGGAGGCCCACGAGCATGCCGAGCAGGGCGAAGTTGGCGACCCCCTCGCCAAGCGCTCGTCCCGTCATCTTCGGGAGCCAGTAGTGGAGGGCGCCGAAACCGCCGATCACAGCCCCGCCGATCAGGACGTAGAGCGTGTCGCCCTGCGACATGGTCGTGTTCGCCAGCTGCCAGCCAACGGGGATCACCGAGTAGGCGAGCTCGCCGGTGAGGCCGAAGACGATCGTCGAGAAGGCGGCTGCCGCGTAGAAGAGCGGGGTGCGCGTCCGGATTGCGCCGCCCCATAGCGTCGCGATCCAAACGTAGACGAGGATTCCGATCGGCACGACCAACGCGAGCGCGACGAACATGGTCCCGATGGTGAAGCCGAGATCGATCGGCGCCGAGTACATGTTCTGCATCCATGCGAGCGGCACGAGCGCCCCGATTGCGACCAGCGAGCCGGCGACGGCTCGATGGCTGAAGATCGGCTTGCGCGCCATCGTCGGCAGGATCTCGGATACGACGCCGGCGGCGAACAGCACCACCACCGCGTAGACGCCACTCATGAAGAAGTAGACGAGGTGCTCGTAGAGCAGGGGCGCTCCGCCCTCGGCGGCGTCGAAGAAGACACCGTCGAAGTGACGATCGATCGTCAGCATCGCGAGCGCGGCGATCAGCGCGGGGCCCACCACGAGGATCACCCATCCGATCACGGCGGCGGCCCAGCTGAAGAGCGGCATCCGCCGCCATGCGAGGCCCGGGGCGCGCATGTTGCGCATGGTCACGATCAGGTTGATCGCGAAACACACGAAGCCGGCGGTCGTGAGCAGGACGCCGATGATCCAGTTGTCCATCCCCTTGTCGGGGTTGAAGGCGGTCTCGGAGAGCGGCGGCAGGCCGAGGATGCCGCCCTGGCCGGGCGTGTAGACGAAGCTCACATAGAGCACCACGGCCCCGGCGATGTAGAGCCAGGCGGATAGCTGGTTGAGGCGTGGCAGGGCGACGCCGCGGGCTCCGATCTGGAGGGGGACGATGTAACCGATCACCCCGAGCGCGAGGGGCACCGCGAACAGCACCGCGAACGTCACGCCGGAGGCGGAGAGGATCCGAGCGAAGATCTCAGGCTCGATGATCGTCGAGTCGGGGACGATCAGCTGCACGCGCATGAGCGTGAACTGCACCAGCGCCATGACCAGGAGGGAGAGGGATGCGGCGATGTAGATCAGCGCCACGGTCTTGTGATCGGCGCTGCGCACCCGGGTGACCCACTCAGGGCCGCGCGGGGCCTGCGCGTCGCGCGTTACGAGCTCGGGGCGTGCTTCCGTGGCGGTGGTGGGCGGGGTCACGGCGCGCCCTCCTCACCGCTGCCGCCGGACTGCGCGGTGGCGCTCTCCTCCTTCACGGTCTCCTGGGCCTCGCGGAGGTCGTCGCCGAGGGTCTCGACGTGGTCCTGATAGGTCGCGGAGTCGACGACTTCGACCTGGATCGTCATCGCGGGGAACGAGGTGCCGTTGAAGACCGTGCCCTGGCCCGTGTAGGTGCCCTCCTCGTCGGCCTTGAACCAGGTGCGGGCGACGGTGCCCGGGACCGCCTGAACCTGGCCCGTCAAGGCCGGTACCCACCAGCTGTGGATCACGTCCGTGGAGGTGATGTTGACGACGACGGCGGTGTCGACGGGGACGACGAGCCTGCCGTAGCTGAACGTCCGCTGACCGGGGACGCCGCCGGGATACTCGAAGCGCCACACCCACTGCTGCGCAATCGCCGAGATCTGTAGGGGGTCACCCTCCTCCGGGATGACCACGGCGCTTCCACCCGCGGGCTCCTGGCTGAGCGCCTCCTGCTCGGCCGCCACCTCGTCGAGGCTGGGGACGCCCTTAACGCCCACCTGAGCCGTTCGCGACGCCTCGGCGGTGAGGCCATTCGGGCCGCTGTCGGCGACCGTGCGCGCGCTGTCGGTCTGGATGACGCCGAACACGAAGATTGCCGCCGCGACGACGCCGAGGACCACTCCGATCCGCCCGATGGCGCCGCGGCCCGCGGTGTACCGGGCCGGGGCGCGGCCCCGACGCTCCCGGAAACGCAGCAGGGCCGCGATGAGGCCGAGATTGATCACCACGACCAGTACGACCGCGATGATGATCATCACCCAGTAGGCCGTCTCCATGTCGGAGGTGTTCGGCGAGTGCGGCGACTCGGGGCTCACCCGAAGCGCGCTCGCGGGTGCCGTGAGCGCGACGAACGCGACCAGTGCCGGCGCGAGAGCGCGACGCGCGATCCGGCGGAGCGGGAGCCTCTCCTTCGAGCTGGGGGCGACCAAGGCCGGGGCATTCTATGCGTGCGGAGGGGTGTCGCGTTCCTATACTCGCCGCCCCTTGCGCCGGGCATTTCGAACACGACGCCGCCGACGTGCGGCCAGCCCGGGGCTCCGGCTGGCGGTTCGGGCCGGCGCGGCCGCGGCGCTGGCGGCGGCGGCCGCCGTACCGCTCGTCCGCAGGCGCTTCCGGATCCCGGCCCCCGTCACCACGGCGGCCGTCGCGGCGGGGCCGCTGGCGCTGGCCGTGTTGCGACCGCGCACGTCGTCCCGCGACGTGGCCCTCTTCACCCTTCAGATGTGGGCGTTCACGGTCGCCCACGAGCTCCCCTACGACAAACCGGAAGCGCTGCAGCGCCGGCTCCGGGTCCGGTATCCGATTCACGCCGACCGGGTGCTCGGCGGCGGCGAGCTGCCGACGACCCGGCTCCAGCGCTCGCTGGCCCAGCCGAGCGATCCGACGGTGCTCGACCGCGCGCTGAGCGTCGCCCATTGGGCGTGGTTCTTCCAGCCGCACCTCTCGCTCCTCTATGTGCTCGCGCGCGACCCCGATCGGTTCCCCCGCGCGGCTCGCCAGCTCGCCGCGACGTACGACCTCGGATGCGTCATCTACTTCCTCGTGCCGACCGCGCCACCCTGGTGGGCGGCGGAGGAGGGGCACGTGGACGAGGTGCTTGGGCGGCCGGAGGGCTCCGAGCCCCCGCTGCGGCGGATCATGGTCGACGTGGGCAAGCGGTTCTGGGGACGCGCCTGGCCGCGCCTCTACGACTCGCTGGGCGGGAACCCGTGGGCGGCCATGCCCTCGCTGCATTTCGCGACCTCCCTCATGTCGGCGTTGCTCCTCGCCGAGACGGGCCCGGGCGCCGGTGTGGCGGGCTGGGCTTACGCCGGGGCGCTCGGGTTCGCGCTCGTATATCTGGGCGAGCACTACGTCACCGACCTGATCGCGGGAACGGCGCTCGTGGTCGCCGTGCGAAGTGGTGAGCCGGTGGCGGAGCCCGTCGTCGAGCGCGTCAACCAGGTGCTGCGGCGCCTGGAGCGGATCGCGAACAGCTAGCCCCAATCCCCGAACGTCCCGGAATGGGCGCTATAGCGACCACCGCGGGACGTTCGGCGCGCTAAAGGACGGGTTCCGGGCTGGGTACGCTCTGCTGCCAGTGGCCCGTCCCGCAGAACCGGATACAGGGGGTCAGGTCGCGGAGGGACTGACCGATGGGTCCGCCGCAGCCGACGAGGAGAACGGCGATGAGGAGGAGCCGTCGTTCTTCGCCGACCCGAAGCGCCTGATCCAAACAGGCCTCATCGTCATCCTGCTCGTCGCGGGGATCTATCTGCTGCTGCCCAGCATCGTCGGGATCGACGACGCGATCGAGAAGGTCAGCAAGGCCGACTGGCTGTGGATCGCGATTGCGTTGGCCTTCAACCTGCTGGCCTTCGGCTCGTACGTTGCCCTGTTCCGCGGCGTGGTGGGGGAGAGCACGGTGCAGCTTCGCTGGAGCGACTCCTACCAGATCACCATGGCGGGTCTGGCGGCCACCCGGCTCTTCTCGGCGGGCGGGGCGGGCGGCATCGTCTTGACCTACTGGGCGCTTCGCAAGGCGGGGATGCCGCGGCGCCAGACCGCGTGCCGGATGGTCGCCTTCCTGGTGCTGCTCTACGCCGTCTACATGCTCACCGTGGTGATCGACGGCATCCTGCTGCGCACCGGGGTCGTCAACGGCAACAACCCGCCGGGCCTCACGATCGTCCCCGCTGTCATCGCCGGAGTGGTGGTCGTCATATTGCTCGCGATCGCCTTCCTTCCGGAGGACTTCGAGCGCCGCATGCACTCGTTCAGCCGGGGCCGCCGCTTCGGCGCGCTCATCCGGCGGCTCTCCACGGCGCCGGCCACCCTGGCGAGCGGCACCCGGACGGCGATTGCATTCATTCGCGAGCCCTCGCGCGGCGGGCTCGCGATCGCCGGAGCGATCGGGTTCTGGGCGGCGAACATCGGGATTCTGTGGGCGGCGTTCCACGCCTTCGACGTGCACGTTCCGCTGGGCGTCGTCATCCAGGGGTTCTTCGTCGGGATGGTGGCGAACCTCATCCCCTTCGTGCCCGGCGGCGTCGGCGCCGTGGATGCGGGATTGATCGGCACGTTCGTCCTCTTCGACCTGCCGGGGAGCGAAGTCTTCGCCGCCGTGCTCGTCTACCGCTTGATCGCGTTCTGGCTGCCGATCCCGCCCGGTATCGTCGCCTTCTTCCAGCTCCGGCGCACGGTCGCCCGCTGGGAGGACGAGCGGGGGACGTCCGCGGTGGGCAGCGATACCGCCGAGTCGCTGTCCGGACCCGTGCCCTCACCGGCCGCGGAGGGTGGCGAGTCGGCCGGAAGCCCGATCCAATACTTCAGAAAGTGAAGTAACATGTGTAGCGTCCGTTCCGGATGATGGACTGACAATTGAGGACCCAATGAGCGAGCAGCGAATCGAGAACGTGATCATTCTCGGCGGCGGCCCCGCCGGCTATACGGCCGCGCTCTACACGGCGCGCGCGAACCTCGAGCCGCTCGTGATCGAGGGCTTTCAGTGGGGCGGCCAGCTCCAGAACACCACCGACGTCGAGAACTACCCGGGCTACCCCGAGGGCATCATGGGGCCCGAGATGATGAACGAGTTCCGGGCCCAGGCCGAGCGGTTCGGCACGCGGTTCGTCACCGACGACGCCACAAGCATCGAGCTCACCGACGGCGGGCTCCAGCGAGTTCTGGTCGGCGACGAGGAGCACCTCGCCAAGACGGTGATCCTCTCCATGGGCGCCGAGCCGCGGCGCCTCGGCATCCCCGGCGAGCAGGAGCTCGCCGGCCGCGGGGTTTCGACCTGCGGCGTCTGTGACGGGGCCTTCTTCAAGGGCGAGAAGGTCGTTGTCATCGGCGGCGGCGACTCCGCGATGGAGGACTCGATCTTCGTCTCGAAGTTCGCCTCCGAGCTCACGATCGTCCATCGCCGCGACGAGTTCCGCGCCTCCAAGATCATGCTCCAGCGCGCCGGCGAGCGCGAGAACATCTCGTTCAAAACCCCGTACGTCCCGGTCGAGTTCGTGGCCGGGGATGGCGGGAAGATCGCGAGCGTCCGCCTGCGCCACGCGGAGACGGGCGAGGAGGAGGATCTCGAGGTCGGCGGCGCCTTCGTCGCGATCGGCCACGTGCCGCGCTCTGAGCTCGTCACCGGCGTCGTCGATACGGACGATTCCGGATACGTCGTCACCCAGCCCGGCTCCACGAAGACCAACCTCGGCGGCGTGTTCGCCGTCGGCGACCTCGTCGACCACACCTATCGCCAGGCGGTCACGGCAGCGGGCACGGGGTGCATGGGGGCCCTCGACGCCGAGTGGTACCTGCGCGACACGCCACCCTCGCCGCAGGCGCACTGGCAGCGGGGCGGCGAGCCGGTCGAGGTCGCCCCGATTCCCGAGAAGGTCGTCAGCTCCTAGCTCTTCGGAGCTGAGACGCAGCCTCCCGCGACCTCCTTCACCCTCTTCTTTTCCAGGTTGATCTTGATCGGGGTCCGCCGGGCATTGTTCTGGTCGGTCGCCTCGAGCAGTTGCGACGGATCGCTCTCCGGGGGCTCGTGCGCCGGGTTCGCCGTCGAGACGAGGCAGTAGCGCCCCGTCGAGACGGCGGTCACGTCGAGTCGCTGGCCCGGGAGGGCCATCGTGTAGGTGTCGGCGTAGCCGACGGAGAGGCCCATCCTCCCGGGGCCGTCCTCGGAGTTGCCGAACCCGCATCTGCCGTCGCCGGTGATGGGATAGACGCCGTTTTGGGGGGCGCCCGCCAGGTCGGGGAAGGCCGCGGGGGAGTTGTCGATGATGCAGAAGCCGATCTTCTTGGACGGGCCGGCGACCGGCTCGCCCGTGTCGGCGTCGATCAGCTTGTACTGCGAGAAGTCCTGGAAGTGCCAGTGGAGGTGGCTCGGGTCCGGATGGAACTCGAAACAGCCGACCTTCTGGACCGTGGACTCCCCGTCCGTGCCCCGCTCGAAGGTGCCGTTGCCGTTGGTGTCCTCGAAGACGCGCTGGTCGGCCTCGCGATCCACGCCGTCGTATTGCCCCTCGGAGGTGCACGCGGCGTCCTCCGGCCCCGCGAACAGCTCCAGCGGCCCGGCGCCGTGGTTGCCGATGCGGTTGGACAGTCGCAGTGCCGCGACCTTCTGCCCACCCTTCTTGTGCACGTTGAGATCGAGCCACGGCGAGTCGAGCGGCCGCATTGTCACGAGGTCGGGCAGCAGCTGAGCCGGCCCGGCCTCCACCGAGCTCGCAACGACGACCGAGCCCGCACCGGCAATCGCAATCGCCGCGGCAAGAGTGATCCTGATTCGGCAGCCAAGCTCCATGATCCAGTCCCGCGCGAATGAGCGTACCAGCGGCCCCGACGCATGAAAGGGGCGATCGTTCGCCGGTGATGGCGGGAAACCTCGACATGTCTGTAATAACCCGCCAGCGGGCGGGGTGGAGGGCCGTGAGTCGGATCTCACGGCGGCGTGGGCTCGGTACGTACCCTGGATAGATGGATCGGCGGTCCTGGCTCATGCTGCTCGTGCTTGCCGCGATCTGGGGTGCGAGCTACCTGTTCATCAAGATCGGCGTGCGCGACTTCTCGCCGGCGATGGTCGCGTGGGTGCGCGTGGCGCTCGCGGCCGGCGTGCTTGGCGGGCTGGCGATAGCGCGCGGCGTTCTGCGTGGCTACGGCGAGCGCTGGAAGGTGCTCGCGCTCGTGGGCCTGGTCCAGGTTGCGGGCCCATTCATCCTGATCGCCGCCGGCGAGGAGGAGATCTCCTCGTCGCTGGCGGGCATCCTGGTGACCTCCGCGCCGCTCTTCACCGCCCTGCTCGCCATCTGGGTCGACCACGAGGAGCGATCGCAGGGCCTGCGGCTCGTCGGCGTGCTGCTCGGGTTCGTGGGCGTGATGGTCCTTCTGGGCGTGGATCTCGGCGACTCGGGCGACGAGCTGATCGGTGGGCTCGCCGTCGTCCTCGCCGGGCTCGGCTACGCGGTCGGCGGCTTTCTCGTCAAGCACCGGCTGGCCGACGCGCCGCCGGTTGGCGTTGCCACCTGGGTGATGGTGGCGAGCACCGTTCTGCTCGCGCCCGCCGCGCTCCTCTCACTCCCGGAGTCGGCGCCCGGAGCCGGGCCCATCGCCTCGATCGTCGCGCTCGGCGTTCTCGGCACCGGGATCGCCTTCGCGATCTTCTACGAGTTGATTGCCACCGTGGGCCCGGCCCGCTCGTTCATCGTCACCTACCTCGCTCCCGGGTTCGCGGTCGTCTACGGGGCGACGCTGCTCGACGAGACGATCACGATCTCGACGATCGCCGGCCTCGCGCTCATCCTGGCGGGCTCGTGGCTAGCGGCCGAGGGGCGCCTCCGCGGGATCGGCCGTTCAGAGCCGGCCTCCGAGCGGCGCGGGGAGCCCGAGCCCCTACCCGCTCGCCCGAAGTAGCGGCGCGACGTCGTAGCGCTCGCCGCCGTGGGCGGCGGCCAGGCCGTCGAGCCTCGCGGCCAGTGTCGCGGCGCCGATGCGGTCCACCCACTCGAACGGGCCGCGCGGGTGGTTCAGCCCGAGCCGCATCGCCCCATCGATCTCCTCGGGCCCGGCGACCCCCTCGCCCGCCGCGAACGCGGCCTCGTTGGCGAGCTGGGCGACGACGCGCTCCAGGATGTCCCGCCGCGTCCCCTCGTCCGGGGGGTCGACCTCCGGCCGTGCGCCGGGCGCCCCCTCGCCGTACTCGTAGAACCCCCGCCCCGACTTGCGGCCCAGCCGGCCGTCGGCCACCAGCCGCTCCTGGATCGGGTGCGGCTCCCAGCGCTCGATGGGACGCTGGTCGTGGAAGGAGCGCGCCACCGCGAGGTTCACGTCCACCCCGATGAGGTCCATCAGCTCGAACGGGCCCATTCGGTAGCCGCCCTCCTCTCGCATCACGAGGTCGATCTGCGTGTGGGAGGCCGCTCCCTCGTCGAGGACGCGAAGCGGCTCGAGTGTGTAGGGGCGGTTGCAGCGGTTGACGATGAAGCCGGGGGAGTCGGTGCAGCGAACCGGCTCGCGTCCCATCGCGCGGGCCACTTCGGTCGCCGTCGCCAGCGCCTCTGCCGAGGTTTGCTCCGCGGCCACGACCTCGACCAGCCGCATGAGCGCGGGCGGGTTGAAGAAGTGCATGCCGCACAGCCGCTCCGGCGCCTCCAGGCCCTCCGCGATCGCGCTCACCGAGAGCGACGACGTATTCGTCGCCAGGATCGCGTCACCGCCGCAAATCGCTCGCAGTCGGCCGAAGAGCTGTCGCTTGAGCTCAAGGTCCTCGGGGGCGGCCTCGATCACCAGCCCGCACCCGGCCAGCTGCTCGAGCGAGGAGGCGGACGTGACCCGCGCTCGCGCGGAGTCCGCGTCGGCCGCGCTCCATCGCTCGCGCTCAGCGCCCTTTGCGAGCGACTCGCCCAAGCGCTCAGTGCCCGCCTCAAGCGCAGCCGGGTCGGGATCGTGAAGTCGCGTCTCGAAGCCGCCGAGCGCCGCAACCTGGGCGATGCCGGCGCCCATTGTCCCGGCCCCGACGACGCCGATGCGCTCGACCTTCACTCCCCTTCGCCCGGCTCTGACGCCGGCGGCATCGGCTCGCCGTCCCAGAACTCGGACTTGTCCCTGCGGAAGAAGACTTCATTCAGACCGCTCGCGTCAGAGCCCGGGGGACGGCCGAAGGCGTTGAGCTTCCCCGACTCCGGTCGCAGAACGATGTCGGGCGCGTTCATCTCGCTGATGATCAGCATGCGGGCCGGCTCGGAGCCACGGTTGACGACCTGGTGGGCGCCGCGCTCGCCCACCGGGAAGGCGACGACCTCGCCGGGCTCAAGAGTGCGCTCGCCGTCGAGCGTGCGGAGAGCCGGCTTGCCCTCGACGATGATCAGCAGCTCCTCGTTCCCGAGGTGGTAGTGCAGTGGGAAGGCCGCGCAGCCGGGCGCGAGCTCGTACAGGCTGGCTCCCAGGTGCTCCGCCCCTGCGGCCTTGCCGAGCTTCGCGCGGCGCCCCGCGAACCCCTCACGCTCGAACTCGGTCTCGAACTCGGGGTCGAAGAGGTTGGGATCCGGGATCAGCCCTCGCCCTCCCAGTAGTCGACGGCGTCGGACGCGCGCCAGTTCATCCTCAGGCCGTCGGTCACCTCCCAGTCGCGGGCCCCGACCTTGTCGGAGTCGGGGTAGACGATCACCTCCGGTGAGCGGACCTCGCTCACCATCAGAAAGCGGATTGGCTTCGAGGTGTCATTGCGCATCTGGTGCGCTCCCCGCTCGCCACGCGGGAACGAAACCACCGCCCCCTCGGGGAGCTCGCGCCAGCCCTCGCGGGTGCGCAACGACACGACACCGCGAAGCGTGATCAGCATCTCTTCGTTCGCCGTGTGCCAGTGATACGGGGCGCTGCACTGCCCGGGCGGCACCTCGTACAGGCTCATTCCGAGGCGCTCCGACCCGACCCTCGGGCCAAAGGTGATGCCGCGCGAGCGGAAGCCCTCGCGGTCCGACCCACGCTCGGCCGAATCGTCGAGGCCCGCGAAGGCGTTCGGGCCGGCGGTCATCGACCGTGGAACTCGGGCTTTCGCTTCTCGAGGAAGGCGTTCATGCCCTCCACCCGGTCCTCAGTCGCCATCGCCAGCTCGTAGAGGCGGCGCTCCTGCTCGAGGCCGGCCGCGAGCCCCGTCTCCTGGGCGGTCAGCACCGCCTGCTTCGCAAGCCGCACCGCGAGCGGGGGCCGCGAGGCGATGCGGCGGGCGAGCTCCAGGGCGGCATCGAGCCACTCCTTGGGGCCGGTCAGCTCGTTCACGACGCCCATCGCGTGCGCCTCGGCGGCGTCGAAGCGCCGGCCGGTGAGCACAAGGTCCATCGCGCGGTGCTTGCCGACCGCCCGCGCCAACCGCTGGGTGCCGCCCCCGCCCGGGATGATCCCAAGGGTGATCTCCGGCTGGCCGAACTGGGCGGTCTCGGAGGCGACGATCAGATCGCAGGCGAGCGCCAGCTCGCAGCCGCCGCCGAGGGCCCAGCCCGAGACGGCGGCGACCAGCGGGGTGCGGCATTCGCCGAGCCGCTTCCAGAACGCCGCCGCGGGATGGAAGAGGGCCTCGTGGAACTCGCGCTCGGCGAGGGCGCCGATGTCCGCACCGGCCGCGAACGCCTCATCGGAGCCGCAGATCACGATGCAGCGGACGTCCGGGTCGGGGTCGAGGCGATCGAGCTCGGCAGCCAGGCGCTCCATCACCTCCGGGGAGAGCGCGTTGCGGGCCTCCGGCCGGTTGATCCGAACGAGCGCCACCCGCCCGTCGATCGCCGTCTCGACGGGGTCGGGCACCCTACGCGGGGCTGACGGGGGTCATCGCGTTCACGCCGGTCGCGTCGCGGGCGATGATCAGCTTCTGGATCTGGGAGGTTCCCTCATACAGCGTCGTCACGCGGGCGTCGCGCAGGTAGCGCTCGACGGGGTAGTCGTCGACGTAGCCGGAGCCGCCGTGAACCTGGATCGCGAGGTTTGCGCACTCCACCGCTGACTCGCTCGCGTACAGCTTGGCCACCGAGGTCTCGACGGTGCTGGGCTTGCCCGCGTCCTTCAGCTCGCCGGCGCGGCGGACCAGGAGGCGGGCCGCGTCGCGGCGCACGATCATGTCGGCGATCATCTCCTGGACGAGCTGGAAGCTGGCGATCGGCACGTCGAACTGCTTGCGCTCCGTCGAGTAGGTGACCGACGCGTCAACGCATCCCTGGCAGATGCCCACGCAGCCGGCGGCGACGGAGTAGCGGCCCGAGTCGAGAGCTGACATCGCAATCTTGAAGCCGTCGCCGACCTCGCCCATAAGTGCGTCGTCGGGAACCTCGACCCCGTCGAGGGCGAGCGAGGCGGTGTCGGAGGAACGCAGGCCGAGCTTGCCGTGGATCTCCTGGGAGGAGAAGCCGGGGCTGTCGGTCGGGACGAGGAAGCAGGCCATCCCGCGGTGAGCCTGCTCCGGGTCCGTCTGGGTGAAGACGAGCGCGACCTCGGCCTGGTTGCCTAGAGAGATCCACATCTTCTGGCCGGCTATCCGCCACCCGCCGTCGATCTTCTCGGCGCGGGTGCGGACGGACGCGGCATCGGACCCCGTGTCGGGCTCGGTGAGCCCGAAGCAGCCGAACGCCTCGCCCGAGCACAGCCGGGGAAGCCATCGCTGCTTCTGCTCCTCCGTTCCCCAGCGCTCGATCGATCCGCACACCAGGGAGGTCTGGACCGAGACGACCGTGCGCATCGCCGAGTCGCCCCTACCGACCTCCTCGACGATCACGCCGTAGGTCACGTAGTCCAGGCCGCGGCCGCCGTATTCCTCGGCAACCGGAGCGCCGAGATATCCCATGTCACCGAGCCGCTCCGCGAGCTCGCGGTCGAATCGCTCCGCGCGATCGGACTCGCGGACGCGGGGGACGACCTCGTTGTCCACGAAGTCTCGCGCCGTCTCTTGGATCAGCGCCTGCTCGTCGGTGAGGGTGACGGTCACTCGGCGCAGACTAGCTACGCCGGGCTCTTCGACAGCGCCTGCTCGATCACCCGGTCGAAGGCCTCGCGAGCTTCGGTGGTCCGTGGGCCTGGGGCGGCGGCGAGCTCGTGTCCATCGATCGCGGTGACGGGCTGTACCTCGCGGACGGTCGAGGCGAGGAATGCCTCGTGCGCCGCGAGCGCATCCTCGAGAGCGAACTCACCCTCCTCGACGTGGAGCTCGCGAACGATCTGGCGGCGTGTGATCGAGTCGAGGATCCCCGAGGCGAGCGACGGGGTGCGCAGGCCACCCTCGGGGGACACCCAGAAGATCGTGGAGGTGGGGGCCTCGAGCACGATGCCGTCGGGCCGTACGAGCAGCGCCTCGTCCGCGGAGCGCCCCTCGGCGATCCGGGTCGCCTGCATGTTCGCGCCGTAGGAGAGCGATTTGACTCCGGTGAGGATGATCGTCGGCGAATAGGCGACCGTGGCCAGGCGGACGCTGTCGCCCTTGTCGGGCAGCGGCTCGGTCGCGGCGATCCGCCGTCCGCCGCGGGTCATAACCAGGCGGAGCTGCGCGTCCCCGTCGCCGAATTGCTCAAGTAACGCGTCGATTTCCCGCTCGAGCGGGTCGCGCTCGACCGGGAGCTCGATGGCCGCCGCGGATCGCTCGAGTCGGTCGAGGTGCTCGGGCAGCGCGAACGGGCGGCCGCCGTAGAGGCGGATGACCTCGAACACGCCGTCGCCGCGATACAGCCCGTCGTCGGCCATCGGGATCATCGCCTCCGCGGTGGGGGTGATGGCGCCGTCGACGCTCGCGAGCTCGGGGATGCTCATCACCCGCGAGCGTACCCCAGGCGCAGGCCTCGGGTTGTCTGGCGGCCGGTCCCGCCTGGGCGAAAAATTGCACGCGCTACCCCCGTTGCGGTAGCGGCGCATTGGGCGCTCATCTGTGCCATGCTCGTCCCACGGATTGGGGACTGACATCCCCGATTCGAGGTATGGGCCCGACACAGGTGTCTGGTCGCCCAGCCAGGACTGGTTCCGGGGGAACGGGACAGAAATAGCCCAAGGACGGGGCACTCGATAGGGCCGACGGCCCGAGATGGAGGTACCGAGTGTCTGGACGCAAGAATCTCGCGATCGCTGCGAGTGTCGCGGCGTTGATCGTCGCATTTGCGGTGGCGCCATCGAGCGCATCCGCGAACGTCGTTGACGATCTGTTCAACGGCGTAAACAACACGCTCGACAATGTGCGCAACACCGTCGGCGGCAGTGCGGGCGGGGGGAGTGGTGCACCCGCACCGGCTCCCGCACCTGCGCCGGCGCCCGCGCCGGCAGCGGTTCCGCTGAGCGGTGGCGACCCACCCGAGCTCGACCCGACCACGCCGCACGGCAGCGGTGAGGACGTGTCGGTCGATCTGCTCGGCTTGGGCGACACCACGGTTGGTGGCACGAGCGGGGAGCAGGACGAGGACGGCAACTATCACGGCAAGGTCACTGTTCTCGCGCTGCTCGGCAACGACGTGATCACGACGGAGACGGATGAGGGCGAGTCGGTCGATGGACCGCTTCAGCCGATCAACGATCTCCTCGATCAGATCTGTTCGGCGACCCAGAACGCGGTCTGCCTGAACGTTCTCGACTACCACTCCGATACCACCAACAAGGGGTCGCGGAACAGCTTCAGCGTGCTGAACGCCGGGCTGCTCGACAACACGATCACAGCCGGTGTCCTTGAGTCGAACGGGAACATCGAAGAGGGCGGCGGCTGTCAGACGGCCCATGGCGACGCAAACGTGGCCGACGCCAACATCGGCGACGAGGCCACCGGCCTGAACGTCGACGCGCTCCAGTCCACATCGGATTCGCAGGCGTGTAACGACGGGTCGGAGGACGTGGACGCCACGTCGACCGTCACGAATGTGGCGGGCGTCGGTCTGCTGTCGGCGCTGGATGCGTGCGACGAGGACGAGGTCAACGCCGAGCTCGACCTGCTGACGCTGGTCACAGGTACCTGCAACGCGGATGCGACCGGCCACTCGCCGTTCAACGTCCGCGAGGCGCTGGAGGCGAACGTCCTGCCGCAGCTCGCCACGGCACTCGGCGTGGATATCGCCGGGATTACCGCCGGCGCGTCGCAGTCGGCGGCCGAGGCTCCGAAGGGCCCGGGCGGCGAGTGCCCCGACCCGAGCAACGCGGATTGCCCGCAGCCTCCGGAGGAGTGCCCGGATCCGTCCGATCCGAGCTGCCCGACGGGTCCTGGCGGCCCCGGTGGCCCCGGTGACGGTGGCCCCGGTGGTCCCGCGGGTCCTGGTGATCCCACCGGTGAGGCGGACGGCAACCTGCCGTTCACCGGCGCGGACATGACGTGGCTCGCGCTGATCGGCGGCGCCGTGATGGCGCTGGGCCTCGGCGCGATGGCGCTAGCCGACAGGCGGCGTCGTTCGACCGACCCGGCCGCGCTCGTCGCGCTCGGGAAGTACGGCCGTAGCTAGGTAGGAGCTGCCTGGTGGCGTGGGGAGCGGGCTTCGGCCCGCTCCCTCGTCGCCTGCCCGGCGCCCGCCTCGGCCGCCTCTACGCTCATGGGAGTGACGAACAGCATCTGGACGCGGCGGGTCATCCTCATGGCGATCGTCGGCCTGGCGGTCGCGATCCCGGCGACGATCATCCTGCGCGACGGCGATGACGAGCCCGCCGCTGAACCCGGCATCGAGGAGCAGCTCCCGCTGAACCCGGCCGTCAAGAACGACCGGCTCAAGGCCTCCTACCAGATCCCGAAGGGCTGGAAGGCGCAGAAGAAGAACGGGGTGCTCACGCTTCGCAGCGACGATCGCTCGGTGCGCATCGGCCTCGCCGCTCCCGCGCCCGCGGACGAGGCAGGCCAGCTTCTCGACGCCACCCTCGCCAGCCTCAAGGGCAGCTACGAGTCCGTCGAGGTGAACCCCGGATCCGGCAAGAAGGTCGGCGGTCTGCGCGCCGAGGGCGCGGTGGTGCACGCCGAGGGGGACAAGATCAACCTCAACATCCTCGTCAGCGTGATGGCCGGTAGGAAGCGCGCCTATCTGCTCGAGGTTTTCACGCCCGCGGGCGCGCCCGGGACGGCGGTCGCGCAGGCTCAGCAGTTCCTCAACTCGCTGAAGCTCAAGGGCTGAGCGCCTCCGGCCTCTGCGTGCCACGGGCCATGGGTCTAAGGTGGGCGCGGGATGGACTTCATGCTCGTCTCGCTCGGCATGATCGCGCTGATCGTGCTGCTCCTGGTGCTCCTGGGCAACGCGTACCCGGGTAGCGGGGCCGATCTCGTTGACTGGAGGCCGACCCGCTCCCACGAGGAGGAGGCGAAGCTCGAGATGGAGGACGTCCAGCAGATGATGGACGCGCAGAACGAGATGCGCCGCCGGCGCGGGGCCGAGGACCTCACGGATCAGGACCTCCAGCGGATGGTCGAAGAGGACGAGGCCGTGCGCTCCCGCTCGCGTCCGGCCAGCGATGGGATGGACGAGGCGCTCGAGGACGAGCTCGGCGCCTAGGAACGGCCCGGCCTAGCGATGGCGCGGGCGCTGATCATCGGGTGCGGGTGCCGCGGGCGTGCGCTGGGCGAGGCGCTGCTGGGTGCCGGATGGCACGTGCGGGGGACCACCCGGTCCGAGGCCGGGATCGAGGCGATCGAGGAAGCAGGGATCGAGGCCGCCATCGCCGACCCGGATGCGCCCGGCACGATCCTCCACCACCTCGACGGCGTGGCGCTCATCTGCTGGCTCATGGGAGCCGCCGAAGGTGATGCCGGCACGGTCGCCGCGCTCCACGGCTCACGACTGAAGAGCCTCATGGCCAGGCTCGTCGACACACCCGTTCGGGGCTTCGTCTACGAGGGCGCCGGGGGCGCCGGGCCTCGGGCGCTGCGGGAGGGGGCTCGCGTCGTCAGCGACGCGCACGAGCGCTGGAGGATCCCCGTGGAGATCACGCGGACGGATCCCGCCGAGCACGGCCCCTGGCTGGAGGAGATGGTCGCGGCGGCGCAGCGGATGCTTCAGTGACCGAGGTCGATCTTCGCCGGGTTGGTCGGGCGGTTGTCCGCGGCCGACGGCCCGGTGGCCCACGGAGCCTCGTCCGGGAACTCGTCGGGCGACCTGTCGAGCTGATTGACGAGGAGAATGAAGCCGATCACGAGGATCGCCAGGATCGCGAGGGCGCCGCCGTATAGGGCCGCCTGCCTTCGGGTGCTGACCCCGTACTGCCCGCCGACGACCGGGCGTCGCTTGTCGAGGCCCATGGCGTCGACGCGGGAGGCCTCGGGGGACACCTCGTGCTCGTGATGGGTGACCTTGCTGTGGGGGCCTATCGAGGGCGCGACGGTGTCGCTGATGTCCTCGACCCAGTCCCCGTCCTCGGGGGGCCGCTCGTCCTCGTCGCGCGGGCGCGCGCCTTCGTCACCCATCAGCCAAAAGCCTACGCCCACCCGGGGTGGGTCCGCAACCTGGAACCGGGCGCGTGGCTATGCGGGAAGGCGGCTCAGGAACTCGCCAAGGATGCGTGCCGTCGCACCCCAGATGAGGTGCTCGTCCATCCGGTAGGTGGGGCTACGGACGGGAATCCCCATGCGGATCAGCCGGCGCATCGCGAACGATCCGCGGAGGTCGGCGGCGTCGAAGCGCAGGACCTGCTCGACCTCCGTGGGGCTCGGGTTCAGCGGGGCCTCGGCGGGAATCGTGCCGACGAAGGGATGGACCTTGTAGTTGGTGACGAAGGTTCCGATCGGCGGGAGTGCTCCGAGCAGGTCGACTCGCTCGGCTGGAAGGCCGATCTCCTCCTCGGCCTCTCGAAGGGCGGTGGTCAAGAGCTCCTCGTCGGGGCCCTCGCGCCGGCCGCCGGGGAACGAGATCTCGCCCGCGTGGCGTCGCAGGTCAGCGCGGCGCTCGGTGAAGACGATGGTGGGGTTCGCGGGATCCCCGTAGAGGGGGACGAGCACGGCTGCCTCGGTGCGGCCGTGGGCGTCCATCGCCGCCGCCTCCGCGGGATCTAGGAGCGCCGTCCGCAGATGCTCGAGCCCGTCGCTCAGATAATCACCTGAACCGTGCCGCCGTCCACCGACCACGCCGCGCCCGAAACGTAGGAGGCGTGCTGGGAGCAGAGGAAGACGATCGCCGCTGTGATCTCCTCGACCTCGGCGAGCCGGCCAATGGGGCGCTTCGCCCCGCTCGCCTCGAGGGCGGCCTCGCGTGTGGGATGACCGCCGGCTTTCTGCGATTGGTCGAGCAGCCCGCCCTCGGCCATCCACATCTCGGACTTCGTGGGCCCGGGGCAGATCGCGTTGATCATCACGCCGTCCTTGGCGTAGAGGTCCGCAAAGAGGCGGGAGAGCGAGAGCTCCGCCGCCTTGGCCACCGAGTACTCGGGCATCATCGCCGAGGGGCGCTTGCCGGCGGTGGAGGCGACATTCACAATCCGCCCCCATCCGCGCTCCCGCATGCCGGGGATGACGGCGCGCATCGCCCGCATCGGTGCCATGACGTTGATGTCCCAGGCCGCCTGCCAGTCGGCCTCGGGCACGTCCTCGAGGGCGCGCCATTTCGATGTGCCCGCATTGTTCACGAGGATGTCGATCTGGCCGAGTTGCTCGCCGGCCGCGGCCACCATCCGCTCGCCGGCGTCGCGCTCGGTTACGTCGAGAGCCAGGATGGCGGTGCGGCCGCCGCCCGCCGCAGCTTCGGCGGATGACTCCTCCAGGGCGTCGGCGCGGCGCGCGACCAGCAGGACGGATGCTCCCTCGGCGCACAGCCGCCGGGCCGCGTCGCGGCCGATGCCGCGGCTCGCCCCGGTGACCACGCAGACCTTGCCCTCGAGGCCCAGGTCCACCTTCAGGAGACCCTCTCGATGCGATCCTCGATCGCGAGCTCGGTTTCGCTCGCGAGGGCGCGATGTACCGGGCACTTCCCGGCGATCACGCGCAGCCGCTCGAGCTGCTCTTCGTCGAGGTCGCACTCGACCTTGAGCGTCAGGGTGAAGACGGCGGGCACGGGCCCGTCGTAGTCGATGTCGACGTCCACCTCGACGGCTCCCAGCTCCCACTCCTTGCGCTTGGCATACATCTCCACGGTGATGGCGGTGCATGCAGCCAGGGCGGCGCCGACCAGGCGGGTGGGACGAGGGCCGAGCCCGGCGCCACCCGTCTCCTGCGGTTCGTCGACCACGATCGTGTGGCCGTCCACCTCGACGTCGTGGGTGAACCCCTCGCGCCGGCGGGCGCTCACCATGGCGCTCACGAGTACACCTGGATCGCACTTCGCCTCACGCAACCCCTCCTTATCTGTGGCTCCGTGCTCAAGAGGCCTCCCGGCCCGCGAAGAGCTCCGGCTCGGGATCGTCGGCGAAGCGGGCCATCGCGTAGGCGGCGTCGGAGGCCCGGTTCAGGTAGCGCAGCACCTCGCTGCCGCCGAGGTCCTCCGCCTCGCTGAGCGCAACTGCACGGCGCTCGGCGCGACGGATCGTGGCCCGGGCCAGATCCAGGGCGGCGGAGAGCCGGCTGCCGCCGGGGATCACGAACTTGGGGGGAAGTTCGACGCGATCCATGTAGCGGTCGATCACCGCGTCGAGGTCGTCGACCATTTTGGCCGTGACCCGGCTGATGCCGTCCTCGAGGCGCTCCCTCGCCTCCGGGGCCGTCGCGAGCTCCGCGCCGGCGACGAACAGCTCGTTCTGTATGCGCAGGATGTCGGCGGCGATCTCCTCGTCGCCGGGCTCGCAGAGCGAGCGGGCGACGCCGAGCGCGGAGCAGGCCTCGTCGATGGTTCCGTAGCACTCGGTCCGAACGTTGGTCTTCGGGACGCGGCCGCCGTACCAAAGCGAGGTGGTCCCGTCGTCCCCCTTCTTGGTGTAGATCTTCACCACGCGGCTGACCCTAGCGCGACACCGTTCTCGCCTCAGCTGAGGGGGTTGAAGGCGATGCCCGTGAGGACCTTGGGGAAGAAGAAGGTGGACTTGGGCGGCATGGTCTCGCCCTCCGCGGCCACCGCCCGGACCTGCTCGACCGGGGTGGGACGCAGGAGGAAGGCGGCCTGGTAGGGCCCGTCGCCGGCGATGGCGCCGAGAGCCTCGGCCGCGCTCTTTGCGTATCCGATCCCGCGCTTGGCCTCCACGTCCTCGGCGCTCATCCCCAGGCCACCCTTCAGCACCAGCTCCTCGAGGATCGCGGTGTCGAGGCTGCGGTAAGCGGCGGAGCGGTCAGGCATCACGCTCTCGAGCACGCCGGGGTCGCGCAGTCGTAGCCGGTAGCCGCGCTGGAAGTGCGAGTCGATGTAGCCGAAGACGCCGATTCCGTCGACGCCGGCGGGATCGAGCTCGTTCTCGCCGATCTCCTCGGGCTCGAAGTGCTCGCGGATCGCGCCAGCGAGCGCTTCCTGTTTCGCGGAGTCGCCGGCGAGCCCGCCGATGAGGCGGTGGTAGCCGAAGACCTCGAGGCCGGGGTCGTCGAGCGAGACGAGGCACATCAGCGTGTAGCGGTGGGCGCCCTCGCCGCCGACCTCGTCGGCGTAGACGCGGGCGGTCTCGTAGCGGTGGTGGCCGTCCGCGATCAGCAGCTCGGCCGGGGCGAGCGCCGCCCGGGAGGCTGCGATGGCTGCGGGATCGGTCACGCGCCACAGGCGGTGCGTGGTGCCGTCCTCGTCGGTGACGCTGTCGAGCGGGTCGGCCTCCAGGTGCG
>Ga0126312_10000207_pt1 | contig 30799 bp, 38 predicted proteins | sample Plot104A_FD_92537 | JGI IMG/M metagenome (GOLD analysis project Ga0126312, IMG submission 92537) | Serpentine soil microbial communities from UC McLaughlin Reserve, CA, USA - Plot104A | ecosystem: Environmental > Terrestrial > Soil > Grasslands | place: USA: UC McLaughlin Reserve, Lake County... | reverse complement strand
GGCGGAGTAGCTGAACGCTGGCTTCTGAAACTTCCTGCTAACCGCCTATTCTCATATTCTCGGGGTGCGCCCCCGCCGCGCGCCCCTACTTCTTAATCCGCTCGTCCCACGAGGCGCTGCGCTAGGGGCAAGCTGTACAAGAGCTGTGACGCTGTCGACTGCGGGTGCGGCCCTGCCTCAGAATGAGTCGCCGCTACCGTCGCTCCGGATCCGTGCTCGAGAGCGGGTCGCGCTCCACGCTGACCCGACCATCCTCACCACGCTGTTCTGCCCGCTGACCAGAGAGCGTGCGATTCATTCGGCGGCGTAGGTCGCGCATCCGGGCGATTTCCGTCTTTGACCGCTCGCGCGACTCCCGCGAGCGGTCAGGTAGCCAATCATGCTCCATGGGGTTCCCTCGATCGGGGACGCGGAGCAAGAGGGGCGTTGCACGGCCAAGAACGGCTGTGCCTCAGCGACCGAGCGGCGTCAGAATCACTCCACCGGTATATGGAGACTAACGCTCGGCGTGAGACTTAACACCACTCCCTCCGGGGGCTTAACACCACTCCCTCCGGGGGCGACCAGCTCAATCCCCCAGGACCGGCCGAAGTCCTCGTCCAGCACCTCGAGCATTGTGGCGGTGCCAATCCCGCGTCTTCGAACCCGGCCGGGCCGCCGACACGGGAGCGCATAGCCCCGTGCAGGCCGGCCAACGCAGTGGCGCGCCCCAGCCGAGCACCGCTGGCCGCCCGGCTAGCCGCGCGGCGTTGGCAGCCACCCATCCGCATGTCTTAGGGAGAACCATCGTGACCGCCCGTGACCGGGATCTCAGACTGGTCGTGGCACCGAGTCTCGCCGGGACCCATGGCATACTTCTGGGTGGCTTCGGCACGGACGGAGTCGCTGCAGCTCGGATAGGCACTTGGTGCAAGCATCGAGGGCCGCGCGGGGTCTAGCCCGCGAAACCGCGCATGTGGGTGGAGTTCGTCCGTGCCCGCCGAACCTGGCGGGCTTTTTCATGCCCGGAACCGCGCCTTGGTGGCCTACATCGAGGCACTAGCGAAAGGACAGGCATGTCCACCACCACCAAGCACCCGGAGCTCGAGCAGATCCCGCTCCTCGGCTCGAGCGCCATGCAATTCGACAAGCCGAACCTGCCTAACGCAGCGATCCTGATGAGTTCGCTACGGCACCTCGGCTACAGCAACCACGCAGCCGTCGCGGATCTGATCGACAACTCGCTCGACGCGGACGCTCAGAACGTAGCCGTGGAGGTCACGCGGGAGCAGGGGGACTTCGTGATCTCTGTGATGGACGACGGCATCGCGATGGACGACCCCACGCTGGACGAGGCTGCGAAGCTCGGCTCTGACACGGTTCGGAACGTGGCGTCCGACCTCGGGCTCTACGGCATGGGGCTCGTCACGGCCTCGATCTCGATCGGACGACGGCTCCAGGTGATAACTCGCCCGGCCGACGGGGTGGCGCACGTGGCCATCTCCGACCTGGACGAGGTCGTGGCGAAGAACGAGTTCGTCAAGTACCAGGGGCTGGCCAAGCCCGACGAGATCGAGGTGTTCCAGGCGGCCTATCAGCGCAACGGGTTCGAGGCGCCGAGCACCGGAACCATCGTCACCATCTCGAAGTCGGACGGTATGCAGTACTCGACGACTGGCCACTTCGTGAACTCGCTGAAGAAGCACCTCGCGCAAACCTTCCGCTACTACCTCGCGGCGGGGAAGCGGATCAGGGTGAACGGCGAGGACTTGCAGCCCATCGATCCGCTCCATCTGGACCTCGCCGGGGTCAAAGTGTTCAGCGACGAGGACTACGACTTCACCTTCAAGGACGCGGGCGGCGAGGAGATCACCGAGAAGGTCCGGGTGAAACTTGTGACGCTCCCGGACTTCGGTACCGACGGCAACCTCGAGCGGGGGTTCACTCTGAGGAACCAGGGTTTCTACGTCCTGAGGAACAGCCGTGAGATCGCGGAGGCTCAGACGCTGGGCCTGTTCAACCGCCACAGCGAGTTCAACCTGTTCCGCGCCGAGGTGCTGGTGCCCGCAACCATGGACGACATCCTCGGGGTGAACTTCACGAAGCGCGAGGTGCGTCCCAAGCAGGCGTTCACGGACAAGCTCCGCCAGGTGGTCGGCGGCCAGCTGAAGACGATCCGCGCGCAGCGGTGGAAGAAGCGCGTCAAGGACGACCGCACCGATCAGCACGCGGAGGCGGCCCGGCTCATCACCGCCAAACAGCACCTGCTGGTTAAGCCAAAGGCCGAGATCGAGAAGCGGGGACCGCGTAGGGCGCCCGGAGCCGTCGACGAGCGGCGGGACGGCGAGGAGACACGACGCGAGCGGAGCAATCTCCGCAAGACTCAGCTCACGCCGGGCGACCTCCGCTGTCGCTTCGAGCAGGTGTCCCTCGGCGAGGGCGGCCAGATCTTCGAGGCTTACCAGGAGGGGCGCACGATCATCGTCCAGTGGAACGTCGACCATCCCTTCTACCAGCGGTTCGTCAGGTCGAGCGCGGCCGATGAGGGCCTGGTCACGGCCGTCGATTTCTTTATTTGGGCGTGGGCGAGCGCCGAGCTGATGGTCTATGAGGACGGCAAGACTGCCGAGATGCTGGATCAGATGAAGACCCTCATCTCGATGAACACCCGGACGCTCCTGAAGTAAGCCATAAACCGACGCTCGCAACTGAAGGGTCCGCTACGGCGGACCTTTCGGTGTTGCTCGGTCTCGTCGACCGTGGAAGGAAAGCACGGCCCGACGGCGGTCGGGCGGGCGTCGCGAGCGGGCGAGCCGGACCGCGACGATTAGCACAGCGTGAGCGCCGCCCGCAGGGGGGCTTGTCTCGTGCAGACCTGTAGTTGCAGGCGCGAATCCCAGCGGCACCCCGGCCCCCTCAGACCTCCTGCAGCCGCGCCGGCGCCTCGGCGGCCGTCAGGAACGCGTCGACCCTCGCCACGGCCCGCTCGCGGGCGTCGGGAAGCAGATGCGCGTAACGGTTCGCCGTGATCACGATCGAGCCGTGGCCCATGTACTCGGACACCTGCTTGAGGTCCACGCCGGCGGCGATCAGCAGGCTCGCGAACGTGTGCCTGCCCTCGTGGAGGGTGATCCGCTCGAGCTTCGCCTGCTCCCACGCCTCGTCGGCGCGTCGGCGGACGGTGGAGGGCTCGAACGGCTCGAGGGCGGTGTTGCCGAACACGAGGTCGGTGCCCCGCCTGCCGGTGCGCATCAGATGGCGCTGTAGCTCGCCGCGGAGCGCGCCGACGATCGGCACGTCCCGCGCGGCGTAGTCGGTCTTGCCGTCCTGCTCGCCCTCGACGTCATCCCAGCCGCGCCGGACGCGGATCACCCCGGCCTTCAGATCAGCGTCGAGGACACGGAGCGCCCGCAGCTCGCCGCGGCGCAGGCCAGCGTAGAACGCAGTCGCCCACAGCGCCCGGTCGTCGCCGGGCACGGCATTGAGCAGCGCTGCCGCCTCGGCCGGCTCCGCGATCCGCTCGCGCTTCCCCTCGGGATCCGGCAGCTCAAGGTCCTCGAGCGGGTCGATCGCCACCTCGTCACGCTTGCGCGCGCGGCGGTAGATGACGCGCAAGGGGTCGAGCAGATTATGGACCGTGCTCGGGTCCCACCCGGCGGACAGCTGCCGCTCGACGTACTCCTGCACCACGTGCCGGTCGAGTTCGCTGAGCGGCACGTCGCCGAGCGCGGCGAGCAGCCGCTGGGGGGCCTTCTCACGCTGCTCAGGCAGTAGCCCGAGCGCCCGCTCGTACGAGCGGATCGTGGCCGGCTTGTACGGCCGCTTGCGCTTGCTGCGGATGCTGCCGTCGCGCATCCCGGCGAGCAGCTCCTCGGCGCTCTGACGAACTGTCTTCCGCGTCGACCGCCGCAGCTTGCCCTTCCGGACGGCGGGGGCGGCGTCCTCCCGCCACCCCTTCGCGGCGGCGTAGGTTGGGAACGTCTTGCTGAGCTTCCCTCCTTTCCCGTCGGGGCCGGCCCGCTTCGACCAGACCCACGCCTCGAAGGAGGGCTCGCAGTTGCAGGCGCCGCCGTCGCGCGAGCGACAGCCGCGGGAGTGCCTCTTCCTGATCCCCGTCGCCATCTAGCTCACCTCCTCCCCGCCCTGGTCGGCGAAGCTGTCCATGTATTTCGGGAGCTCGCCGCGGTCGTACGCGTCCAGCGCGAGATGCCCGTCCAACACCTCGCGGGAGGTCGGTATCCGGGAGGTCGGTATCCGCGAGCTAGCGCCACCGCCGGCGTGGCGGCCTGGACTGCCTCGCGGTGATCATCGGGATTAATCACCGCCTCGTCGCGGAGCGCGCTGGTGAACGCCTCGAGCAAGCGAAGCGCCCCGTCGCGGAGTCCGTCGTCGTACGAGAGGTCGCCCTTGCGGCATCGCAGACAGGCCGGGTTACCGTGATCGTTCCACGCCACGACGTTCGGCGAGCCGCAGCCGTAGCAAACGGAGTCGTTGCCGCTGGCGTGGCCCTTACGCTGGTCTTGCATCAGGACATACCTCCTGCTGCCGTGGGCGGGCCGTCCTCATCGGCGCCGCCCATTTGTCTGTGTAAACTGGAGTTTACATCGATGGAGCAGCCTATGACAACCGCCGTTGACACTCCACCCGTGGGAGGTCCGCACCGGGCTGCGGCGAACTACGCACCGATGCTCCCGGCCGCGGACCGCCACAAGCTCGAACGCGCGGCCGAGCGGCGCCGGCGCGCCGAGACCGAGCTGCGCGACCTGGTCCGAGCGCTGCGCGAGAAGGGCGCCTCGGCTATCGAGCTCGCCGAGGTGCTGGGCGTCACCCGCCAGGCGATCTACAAGATGCTCAAGTAGCCGGGGCGCGACTGGGGCGGGGCCCAGCGTGTGGGCTGGTGGCCGGGGTGCGCATCCCCGTGTCATCCGCCGAGCACGCCCTCACCGTTCTCGTCGAGCCACTTCTGAAGCACGGCGACAGCGACCAGCTTCCGGCGGCCACGGCGTACGACCTGCACCTCGGGGGCGACGTGCTCGCGCCAGAAATCCCACGAGCAGCCGAGCGACGCGCAAGCCTCCTCGATCGACAGCGCCAACCTGGGCACGGGTGAGCGCGCCTTGGTGCTCACGTCTCGAACTCCCCGTAGCAGCGCTCGCAGCGGCCGTCCGGTACCGGCAGGGCACGCTCGCAAGTGCAGCGCCGCCAGCGGCGGTCGGCGCGGATCCGGGCCGCGGCGGCCTCCGCTTGGCGCTTGAACTCGGCAGCTGCCTGCTCACTCCACACTCGCCGGCGGCCCGGGGTAAGCCCGCCCGTCAGCTTCGCCTGCTCCTGACGCTTGCGGAGGTACTGGCTCAACTGGCGCGACCGCTCGCTCACGCCGTCCCCCCGAGTCGGCGGCGGCTCTGGCCCTCTAGGTGGAACGACTGGCAGTAGGACGCGAGCCGATCGACGATCGCGTCGCCGAACGGCTCCGGCCATCTGGCCGCGAGTTGGCTCAGGCGAAGGTTCGTGGTGACCAATAGCGCCCCGCCCGCAGTGACTCTCTGGTCGACCGCGGTGAAGATCTGCTGCGCTCCGTACTCAGACGCCTTGGCCTTGTCGAGGTCATCGAGCACCAGCGCGCCGGTGCCTGCCAGGGCCTCCACGGCGGCCTCGTGGATGCGGTTATCGAAGCTGAGCGCGAGATGGGCGAAGAGCACGGGCACTGAGAGCCACTTAAGCCGCTCGCGATGCATCCGCTGCCAGGCCGCGGCGGCCGCCATATGCGTCTTCCCAACGCCTACATCTCCGCCCAACACGAGCCCGGAGGACCCGCCGATCGCCCAGACCTTCGCAGCCTTGAGTACGTGCGCGCGTGCCGGGTCCGGATCGGTCAGTTCAAGGCCCCGAAGGAGCTCAGGGACTCCCGAGGCCACGCGCCGGGCTTCGAGTCGCCTGGCATGGCCGTACGCATCCTCCTCGGCTCGCTCGGTTTCATGCTCGCGCCAGGCGAGGTCGGCGCAGTCGTCGCACAGCAGCGGCGCCCGATCCACGGCGGCCCGTAGCCAGCGCGGAGTGCCTTCCGGCCGACCGGCGACCGGGTCGCCGCAGGTCTCGCAGCGCCTCGGCTCACTCATCTGGTCGCCTCGTCGTAGTCACGACGGGCACCGCGGGGGGAGCGAAGCATCGTCACCTTGCTCGGTCGAGGGGGTGGTTGTCCTTCTTCCCCTTCTTGACCTCCTTCTTCGGTAGTGGGTGCGCCTAGCTTCGCCACCCCAGGCGACGCTCGTTCGCCACCGTGGCGAGGCTCCTTCGCGGGTAGCGAAGGGGCTTCGCTACCCGTCTGCTCGATGAGCGTCCATAGGTTCGGAAGGTGCATCCCGCCGTCGCGCTCGCGCTGGCGCTCGACCTCGAGCAGTCCAAGTTCCTCGAAGATCGCGACGTAGCGATCGAGCGTGCGATCTGACGTGCCAGCCAGTTCCGCGATCCTCTTCCGGCTTGCACGGAACCCGTCGCGGCGGCGCTGCTCGTTCGCCTCGAACGTGAGCGCCAAGTAGATCGCTTGGGCGACGGTGCGCTCCCGATTCGTGGGGTGCTCCCTCGAGATCGGGAACCGCGCGCGGATCGCGTTCACCGCAGCGAGGGTCTGGTAGCAGAACGGGGCGCGGCGGGCGTCCTTCACCGCACGCTCCTTCCACGCGGATCGCCAAGCTGCGTCGACTGCGCTCCAGACGCGGCAGCGCGTGCGGCTCGCGTCGGGCTTCTCCTCCGACTACGCTCCGAGGCCATGGCCGCCGCCGCATCCGGCGGTCTGCGCACGGCGGGCCCTGGTCGGCCCGTCGTCCTCGTGGTGGTCGCTGGTCGCCATCGGCGGCGAACATCGCATCGTCAGCTCGGGCCGAGAAGGGGTTGTGACCAGGCAGAGGGGGTTACAACCAGGACCGGCTAGCGGCCCAGCACCTTCCGCACGTCGTGGCGTGAGCAGCCAACGCGCTCCGCGATATCGCGCTCCGGGCGACGGATGCTCGCGAGCCAGCGGATCTGCTTCTCCTGCTCCAGGGACGGCGGTCGGTAGTGCGGAGACGCGGCGCGGCCCACCGGACCGGCGGCGAGCTCCGTCGAGAGCTTCCCCGCGACCGCAGTGCTGCCGGTGAGGTCCCGCCACCACTCGGCGAACTTGCGCGGGTCGGCAAGGTAGACGTAGCGTCGCTCGCTGACGCGGACCTCCTCGGCGGGTGCTTCCAACTTCTTGATCCAGTAGGTGACCACCGCGCTTGCCGAGGTGTCGAGCACCGCCCCCATCCGCCCGGTGTCGATCGCGCCGCCGCGCTCCGCCTTCCGCGCCTCGACCCGCGCCGGGAACTCCTCGAGCTGCCACCGGATCAGCCGCTGCTTCCCGAGCTCGTGGTAACGCTTGGCGGCATCGGTGGCGTGGTACACCGCCCGCGCCTCACGGTCGCAGTCGGGACAGAACCGCTGATTGGGGCGCGATGGGAAGCGGTAGAAGCTGATCCCGCAGTTGGCGCAGTCGGTGTAGGAGCCACCCTTCGGCGGCCGGCCGAACGCCTCGGGCCCGCCGCGCCACCGATAGATCGCCTCGTGGCTATCGCAACAGCAAGGCTCGGCCTGGCGGTCGCGCTGCGCGTAGCAGCCGAGCAGATCGAACTCCTCGCCACAGACAGGGCAGATGCGCTTCCCCACCGGATACTTCCGCCGGCTGCATCCCTGATCGGCCCACTTGCTTGCGTTGGTCACCGACCGCCCACAGCCGCATTGGCAGCGGAGCGCGGCGATGTCTTCGTCGAACTCATCGAGCCACACGAGGCGCTTCGCGCGGCCGCGGGTCGCGGGGTGGGTATGGATCGCGCCTTCTCGACGGCGGTCGTCGACGTTCTGCGGGCGCAGGTCCCGCCGCTTCGCGGCGGCATTGAGCGGCAGCTCGATGTGCTCGCTCTCGGACATTCGCGGGACCGATGCTATGGCGCATCTCGGACGGCTGGACGACCTGCGGCCCCGCCTTGCTGCGGGGGCGCTGCCCAGTGCGAATGCCCTCTCCATGCCCAGGGGCACGGTCATCGTTGCAGCCGGAGCGGCGGCAGCGGCACCGATGCCACGGCGGCGCCACCGCCGCCCAAGCCCGCTGGTCCAGGGGGGATCGCGGGCGAGTGGCGGTTGCGGCAACCTGAGTTCGGAGCCTATTCGCTCCTCCGAGACCGACGCGCGCCAAAAACCTGGCCGCTGAGGCCGGTTCGCTGGCGGTTCGCTTATAGTTCCCTTAACGTTGGACGATATGAAGAGGCGTGAGATGGAAGGGACGACGGAGGTATATCCATCGACGCCGCTTCGGTTTGTGGCGTTCGAGCTGAAGTTCCGGCCGACGGCGACGGCGCAGTCGGCCGCACTGCGTGAGTGGGTGTACGAGCGAGTGCGGGAGAGCTTCCCAATCTCCGAGCCCGCACCGACTGCGGGCGCCGAGGTGGTCTTCGGCCCGCAGGGGCCGGAGATGACCCAGCACTCCATGGGGCTGAGGGCGATCGACCGCGCGCGCACACGCGGCCTCGCCGTAACGTCGCAGGCGTTCGCCGTGGAGACATCGGCCTACTCCCACTTCGCCGAGCTCCGCGGCTGGATCGAGCAGGGGCTGCGGGCGCTTGAGTCGCTCGACCACGTCGCAGCAGTGGAGCGAGCCGGGCTGAGATACATCGACGAAATCCGGATCGAAGGAGTGGAGACTCCGGATCAATTCGCCCCATATGTCAACCCGGGGTTCCACGGGCCGCTCGATCTTCTCTCCGACGCGCGGGCGACGACGACCCAGGGGCAGACTGAGTTCGAGCTCGGAGATCGGCGCCGACTTATGGTGCGGTGCGGCGCGATGTCCGGCTGGGCGGTCGACCCCCGCGGACCGTTGCAACTGCGGGGAGGAGCCATCGAGGGTCCATTCTTTCTGATCGACCTCGACAGCTACTGGACGCGGCCCGAGGGGGAGTACCCGGAGTTCAGCGTCGGCCGGGTTCTGGAGCTTGTCGACGCGCTGCACCAGCCGGTGAGGGAGGCGTTCGAGTCGGCCATCACGGACCGACTCCGGGACGACCTGTTAAGAAAGGAGACGGTATGAGCACTACAGGAGCGGGGGGAACCGGCACGGCAGTGGCCGGGCAGGTCCGCCCGCAGGAGGCGGCGAAACCGACGGTCGGCGAGGTACTCAACGACTGCTCCGCCCTCCGGGACGAGACCAGCCAACTTGCAGGAGTGGTCGATGGTCTGCACCACCGTGCCCGACAGCAACGGCTCGATGAGCTAACCGCAACCTTCGCGCTGCGCGAGCCGTTGGACCTGCTGGAGGAGCTCTCCGAGCGGCGAGGGCTGTCGTGGTCGCTGATCGCAAAGATGATCCGAGTGACGCCCACTGCGGTGCGCAAGTGGCGACGCGGCGCGGCCATCAACCCCGAAAACCGCCGGTCGCTTGCCCGGCTGGTGGCCTTCCTCGAGCTGGCGAGAGAGGCGATGAGCCCGGTCACCGACCCCGCTGCCTGGCTCGAAGTGCGAATCTCGGACGAGGCGACCCTGAAGCCGGCGGACCTCTACGCAAGCGGCGTCGTTGAACCGCTGCTGGACTACGGCTCGGAAAGGCTGCGTCCACAAGAGCTCCTCGACGAATTCGACCCCGCATGGCGACAGCGTTACCAGCCGGATGAGCGGTTCATGGTGGTCAAGGCCGAGGACGGTGTGCCGGCGATCCTCGAAAGAGGCTGAACGCCGGCGGGGTTGAGTGCCGGATCTCGCGCTCGACAGACCCGCCACCGAAGACGACCTCTACCTCGACCGAGGCCAACCCGTCGAGCCGTGGCGACCGATCCTCCAGGGGGATGTCTTCGAAGGTGTGCGGCTGCCGGGCGTCGACGACCATACGCACCTGATCGTCTCAACGCACGCATGCACGATGCGCGGACGAGGTGGGGCACTCAAACCAAAGTTGAAAGCCATCCCGGTCGTTGCCAGTAGCCAGAGCATCGATCTCGAGGACTGGGTGTCAGGTCACTTCCGGAGGTTTCCGCTGCACCGTCTAAGCGAGGCCGAACCTGATCGCCTGTACGTCGCCCGCCTCGACGAGGTGGGGATGGTTGTGACGGAGGAGCTTGACTTGGACCGACGGATCGCCTGCCTGTCCGAACAGGGCCTGTTTCTATTCCAGCAGCGGCTGGTGTTCTGCGATACACGGACGCACGTAAAGCTGGACACGCTTGCGGCGGCCTCCAGCGGCGTGCTCGAAGAGGCCGAGTTGCTCGAGCGCTGGAACGAGAGCTTGGCGCAGCCTCGGGTCGCGGCAGGAGAGGGACGCGCCGCGGCGCTGCGTGCCGAGGCCGAAGCGTTCGATGCGTTCCTGGGGCCGCCGAGTGGGAACACGCTCCGCGCAAGGCTGAATGACCCCGTCACGCGCCCCGCCGCGCGCAGGGAGGTTTTCGGCGAGATCGCCAGGAGGCGAGACGAGCTGATCGCCTAAGTTGCCCGGCGACAGGCGCGCCACGCTGACACCACCCGCCCGTGCCGTCCGTCTTGGCTGCGAGCTGCCCGCCGATGCTCGGTGTCGGAGACCGTCAGTCACCGATCTACCAGCCGGATAGTCGGCCACCATGGCCCGCCCGAGCCTCACCCGCAGCTTCCCCCATGGCGCCGCGCTGTCCCCGGCGCGGCCTGCTCGGGCGGGCGGTCTGAGTGCGTCGGCGGCTGCATCCTTCGCCAACCAGACGGAGAGGCTCTAGATGCCGCCTCTGGCGACCACCCGCACTATGAGATCGACCGTGCCGTCGAGCGCGGCTACATCTCCCCCGACCCGGCGGTGGTCGGCGGCTGGGCGACCTTGCACGGGTTGCGGCCCGAGGAGGTCCGCGCTGCGTTCCGGGAGGGCCGCGGCCCGATGGTCGGCATGATGCCGCACAACGCCACCGGCCTAACGGGATCACCGGCACCTGGATTGGCCTCCAAGGGATCGCGTCGCTGTGCAACGCCTCCTCCGGCTCCTTCCGGTTCCAGAGCTTCCCCAACGCCTGAACGCAAGCCATGACCAAGGACAAATTCACCCAGCAGCTCGCCGACCTCACCGGCCTGGAGGTAGGATCGGACGACCTCAGACTCGCCCACCAGAAGCTTGCCGCGAGACTCGGTGCCGAGCTCTACTCCGACGAGATCCTGGAGGCGGCACGAGCGCTCGCCGCCCAGCGGATCCACATGCAGCGGTTCGACAGAGCGTTCAATGCCGCGGTCGTCGAGGGGCGGGCCCTGCCGAGCCAGCGACCGCTGCTCCGCCGCTTCGCCGCCCTAGATGTCGAAGGGGCGCTCAGCCTGGTCGCGGCGCTTAAGCCGGTCTCCTTACCCGCACCCGGCGTGACCGCCCGTCGCGCTCCGGAAGGAGTGGACGTTCGCCGCTTCGACCTCGACCAGCGCACCCGCGCCTACGCGCTCGAGCACGGCGTGGACTATGCCGTTGCGCTGGACCGGGTGCGGGGGGCCGCATGAGGCGCTCCGAGTGGGCCGAGCAGGTCGAGTGGGAGCGATCCATGGACCGGCTGATCGCTGCGGTTCAGCGAGCGAACGCCATAAGGGGCGGTGCCGGAGAGCGCGACAGCACTGACCCGGAGCGCGCCGCGCTCGACGACCGAGTCCAGGCGTTCATGGCCGATACCGGCGAGGCGGACTACGCCGCCGCGCTCGCCATGGTTCTCGACCAGAGCGAGCAGCCGCGAGAGGCGCCCGACGGTGTTGACCGCCGACGCTTCGATCTCCACCAGCGCGTCCTCGATCACTCGATCGAACACGAGGTCGACTACCACACCGCGCTCGACCGCGTGCTAGACGAAACCTGAGAACCGAGGTCTTCGCCTGCGATGGGCAAACGCACCGTCAGGCCCCGCGAGCTGCGCCGACTTGAGGATGCCATCGCCGCCGAGCGCCGACAGCGGCACGCGCTCGGGCGCCAGCTAGACGAGCTGCGCACCGTCGTGTCCGAACTCCGTGCGATTGTCGAGGGCACCGCACCGCTGCAGAAGTCGTGCCGCCGGAGGCTACATGTTATGGAGGGCGCCAACCTCGGCGTCACGCCGGACGGAGGGCGGTACTGCCGGGCCTGTAAGCGTGAGCGAGATCGCGAGAACCGGCGTCGATATCGGGCCCGGCAGCGGACGGCATAGCCGTCCTACCTCATACCGGGGGCCGTGGGGTGCGCCCCAGCCGCGCCCCAGTCACCCCCTGAGTTCGCCGGATTCAACCGGACCCGGCCGCGACGGTCGACCACCCGGGATCCCGCTCCTAGAGCGGGATTGCCGACTGTAGAGCGGTAGACGGGGTAGAGTGGGCGCCCATGGGGCGCAGGGTTCTCTCCCCCGGGGCGGCGCCATCCGCTCCGTGGCGGTCACGGCAGGCAGGCGAAGGCTATGGCGGGGGCGCCGAGCCTGACTGGCGCACGGTGGACTGGGCCGCTCACCTCGACCGGATCGAGATCGACGGGACTCCCGTCAACTACGCGGACCTGGGGTCCGGGGAGCGCGAGCCTGTGGTCTTCGTGCACGGGCTCGGCGGGCAGTGGCAGAACTGGCTCGAGAACCTGCCTCGGGCGGCGCAGGAGCGACGAGTTCTCGCGCTCGACCTGCCCGGCTTCGGCCGCACGCCGGAACCGCACGACCCCATCACGATCCCGGGCTACGGTCGCTTTGTCGACTCCTTCTGCGACGCGCTCGGGCTCGGCGATGTGGCGATGGTCGGCAACTCGATGGGCGGGTTCGTCGCGGCCGAGGTGGCGATCCAGGTCCCGCAGCGGGTCTCGCGGCTCGTGCTCGTGTCGGCAGCCGGAATCTCGAGCGCGCAGACCCTGCGGGCTCCGATCCTCACCATCGGCCGGGTGGCCACCGCGCTCGTCACCAACACCGCGGCTCGCCACCGCAGCTTCGCGTCGCGCCCGCTCAGCCGGCACCTGACGCTCGCGCTCGTGGCCCGCTACCCGCGGCTGCTCAAACCGGACCTCGCCTACGAGGGCTTCTACAAGGGCGCCGGCAAGCCCGGGTTCGACGACGCCCTGCGCGCCAGCCTCGAGTACGACTTCCGCGACCGCCTGCCCGACGTTCGCTGCCCCACCATGATCGTCTGGGGCGAGAAGGACGCGATCATCCCCGTCCGGGACGCGAACGAGTTCGAGCGCTTGATCCCGGATAGCCGAAAGCTCGTCATGCGAGACACCGGCCACATCCCGATGGCCGAGCGCCCGGCGGCCTTCAACGACGCGCTGCTCGAGTTCCTCGCGGAGGTCGGGCCGGCGGAGGAGAACGAGCCGGTCGAAGGCGAGTCCGCCGCGGCCTGAGCCGGCGGCAAACCGTCGGATGCCCGTGTCCTCCCGGCGCGGCGTGCCCCGCAGGCCTTCACTCCTGCGTCCGTGGCCGCCTCGGTTGCGCCGGCTCAGGTAGTGATAGCGCCCTGGGCGGCCGATCCCACGTGCTTCGCATACTTGCCGAGCACGCCGCCGTCGTACTTCGGGGCGGGCGCCTCGTAGGCGGCGAGGCGCTCCTGGATCTCTCTCTCCGAGAGCTCAACGTTCAGCTCCCGGCCTTGCACGTCGAACACGACGGTGTCGCCGTCGCGGACGGCCGCGATCGGCCCGCCGCGAGGCGCCTCCGGCGCCACGTGGCCGGCCATGAAGCCGTGGGTGGCGCCTGAGAAGCGACCGTCGGTGAGCAGGGCCACGGAGTCGCCGAGGCCCTCGCCCACCAGCGCTGCGGTCACGTGGAGCATCTCGCGCATGCCCGGCCCCCCGGCCGGGCCCTCGTTGCGAATCACGACCACCTCGCCGGGCTGGATCGACTTGGCCATCACCGCGGCGAAGGCGTCCTCCTCCGACTCGAACACCCGCGCCGGGCCGCGGTGCTCGGTGCGATCGTGCCCGGCCAGCTTGACCACGCAACCGCCCGGGGCCAGCGTCCCGCGCAGGATCGCGAAGCCGCCGTTCGGCTTGATCGGATCGGACACCGGGCGCACCACGTCCTGGCCCTCGGCCTCCTCGGCGGCGTCGGCGACCTCGCCGATGGTCTGGCCGGTGACGGTCATCTCCCCCGCCTCCAGCAGCCCCGCCTCCTTCAGCCGCCTGATCACCAGCGGCACGCCCCCCGCCCTGTAGAGGTCGGTGGCCACGTAGCGGCCGCCGGGCTTCAGGTCGCAGAGGAGCGGGGTGCCCCACGCGATCCGGTCGAAGTCCTCGAGCGTCAGCGGCACGCCCGCCTCATGCGCGACTGCCAGCAGGTGGAGCACGAGATTGGTGGAGCCGCCGGACATGGCGCCGGCCGCGATCGCGTTCTCGAGCGACTGCTTGGTGATCACCTCGCTGGGGCGCAATCCGCGCTGGAGGACATCGAGCACGAGTCGGCCGCAGTCCTCCGCCACCTGCCCCTTCCGGCCGTCCTCGGCGGGCACCATCGAGCTGCCCATAGGCGAGATGCCGAGCACCTCGAATGCCATCGCCATCGTGTTGGCGGTGAACTGACCGCCGCAGGCGCCGGCCCCCGGCGAGGCGTGCGCCTCCAGGTCGGCGAGCTCCTCGTCGGAGAGGTCCCCCGAGGCGTGCTCGCCGATCCCCTCGAACACGTCCTGGATCGTCACGTCCTTCCCGCGCCAGCGGCCCGGGGCGATCGAGCCGCCGTAGAGCATCAGGCTGGGCGCGTCCAGGCGGGCGAGCGCCATGACGCAGCCGGGGATCGTCTTGTCGCAGCCGGAGAGCGCGATCACCGCGTCGAACATGTGGCCGCGCGCGACCAGCTCGATCGAGTCCGCGATCACCTCGCGGCTGACCAGAGAGGTCTTCATGCCCTCGGTTCCCATCGTGATCCCGTCGGAGATCGCGACCGTGTTGAACTCCATCGGTGTGCCGCCGGCCGCGCGCACGCCGTCCTTGACGCGCTTGGCGAGCCGGCGCAGGTGGAAGTTGCAGGGCATCGTCTCGGTCCAGGTGTTGGCTACGCCGACGATCGGACGCTGGAGCGCCTCGTCGTCGAAGCCGATGCCCTTCAGGTAGGCGCGCGCCTGGGCGCGATCCGGGCCATCGAGGATGACCCGGCTGCGACTCCGCAGGTCGCCGTTCACCGCCTGCTCGACGGGACCTCGCGGCGCGGTCCCCGGCGCCGCTCCCACTCGGCCAAGCGCCATAGATCGCGCCGCACCCGGGCGGGGTCGAGCTGGCGGCCGACCAGGTGCATGTTGGCCCGCCGGATGACCCGGTCCTCGTCGGAGGTCAGCGCCATCCACTTGGCGAGCACGTCGTCGGACGCCGGGAGGCGGTGCCGTCCGCCGCCGCCCGTGAGATCTGGGAACTCGACGCAGTACTCGCTCAGGAGCTTGCCGCTCATCGGCACGTACGCGACGACCGGCTTGTGCGGGTAGATCAGGTAGGCGTAGACCGGGCCTCCGCCGGCGCCACGATCCGCCTCCCGCCGGGCGTGCTTCCCGGCGACCCGGATGAAGCCGAGGTCGCGATACATCCCCCACTCCTCCTCGTTGACGCAGGAGCGGAGGAGCTCGCGCGCACGCTGCTCGGCACGGCGCTCGCGGCCGGGGTCGTACAGCGCGAGATCGAGTGGTCCGTCGCCCTTGGGCCGGGTCGCTCGGCGCTTGCGCCACCGAACGACGGCTCGCATGGCCAGGGGGGTCGCGAGGACGATTGCGATGAGCGCGAGTGCGAGCAGCGCCAGCAGCATCGGGGAGCGGTCAGCCTCCCGATGCGCGCGGAAAGAAGATCACTCGCTCCGCGTCCTGCGGAATCTCCGCGTAGTCCTTGACCATCTGCGCCTCGCGGCGTCCGCTCCCCGGGCGGGTCGTCGGCACGGCCGCCCACATCCCCTCGTCGAGCTGGCGGCGAAACTCCTCCACGAGACGCTCCTCGTCCTCGCGCAGCCGCGGATCGCCCTCGGTGAGAAGCACCTCGCCATGACCGGGTCTCATCCGCAGGAACTTGATCTCGATCCTCCTTAGAGCGTGTCTCGACGGCCGCCTCGCGACGCCCCCGCCGATTATGCCATGCACCCCGTCGGCTTCCGTAGCCCAGGCGCGCTTCCCCGGCCCGCGCCTACCGCCCGACCTGGGAGCGGTTCCCCCCGCCGCGGGCGTTTCCCCCGTCTCTGGCCGGGTAGCCCTCACTTCATGCGCAAGGCTGAAGCTCATCCGGATACCCCCACGCTCGCTCAGGTGGTTCACCGAGCGGTGGAGGTCTGCGACCCGATCGGCAACGACGAGTCGCTCGCCGCGCTCCTCGCCCGCTTCGAGGACCGTGACACGCCCGTCACCGCGGCTGGCGACATCGCGGACGAGCTGGCCCAGGCGAAGGGCGCGATCGATCCGCAGGAAGAGGAGCCCTCCGTCGTGATGGCGGCGGCCGTTGCTACCTACCTCGCCTACCGGCGCGACGAGCTCGGCGCCGAGCGGGACGAGCTGCTGCTGCTGGCGGCGCGGGCCGAGTTCGACGGGCGTCCACCGGAGCGCGTGGCCGACTGGCTGGCGCAGCAGGGGATCACGCTGTAGCGGGTCGGGCCTGCCGCGCGAGGCCGACCCTCGCCGCGCCCCGCTCCAGAGCATCACCACCGTGCGTCTTGCGCCTGCCGCGCGAGCCCGAACACGTCCACCGGCCCGGCGCCGGCGCCGAGGTCGCGGAGCCCGTCGCTGACGGCTTCCGAGGCGATCTCCTTCGCGCAGCGGGCGGCCTCGAGCGGCTCCAGGCCCAGCGCGAGGTGCGCCGCGAGCGCCGACGAGTGCGTGCAGCCCGAGCCGTGCGAAGCGCCGTCCGGGTGCCGCTCGCCTGGAATCGGCACGAGGCGCCGTCCGTCGAAGAAGACATCCGTGGCATCGCGCCGGTGCCCGCCGGTGACGACTACGGAGTCGGGGCCCAGGGCGTGGACCGCGCGGACAAGGCGTTCGGGGTCGGGCGTGGCGCCTCCGTCCGCCCGTGCCGGCCCGCCGACTTCGTCGACATGAGCGAGCACCGCAGCCTCCGCAACGTTCGGGGTCACGACCGTGACGCGCGGGAGCAGTTGCGTGCGGAGCGCCTCCTGGGCGTCGTCATCCAGAAGGCGGGCCCCGCTCTCGGCGACCATCACCGGATCGAGCACCACCGGCGCGTCAGGGACCAACTCGAGGGCCCGGCCCACCGTCTCGATCGTCTCGGCGTTGCCGAGCATGCCGATCTTGACCGCGTCGACGCCGATGTCCTCGGCCACGGCCCGCACCTGATCGAGGATCGCCTCCGGTGGGAGTGGATACACGGCCGTCACCCCCACCGTGTTCTGCGCCGTGATCGCGGTGATAGCGGTCATCCCGTGGACACCGCAGCGGGCGAACGCCTTCAGGTCCGCCTGGATGCCGGCGCCGCCGCCAGAGTCTGAGCCGGCGATCGAGAGGGCGCGCCTGGGGGTGGAACCGGAAGGGGCCACTGGCCGGAGGATATGCGGGAGGGATGGGACCTCGGCGTTCGCGCTAGGCGTCCGTCTCGACGAGAGCCCTCCAGGCCTCCGCGCCTCGGTTCGCGAGCTCCTCGTCCTCGGGATTCGGCTTGTACCACTCCGTGCTCGGCGAATCCGGGAGCTCGCCTCGTAGGAACCGGCCCAGGTACATGAGCGGCACTTCCCAGCCGGCCCCGACGCCGGGGATCACGTCGACCATCTCCCCTTCCCATTCGACGCGTCGGCTCACCGTCGCGTGCTCGAGCTCGAGGAGGGTCTCACCGTTCGGGTCGGAGGACAGGCGCAGCTCGACCTCGTCGACCGGTCTATCTCCAAACGCCCACGTGACCGCCAGCAGGCGAGGCGGCTCACAGCGCAGGATCTCGCCACTCGCGTTGCCTTCGAGGCTGAAGCTCCCTCCGACATGCAGATCACCGGTGACCGCGAGAAACCAGCGGTTCAGCCGCTCTGGGTTGGTGCAGGCATCCCACACGTCCTCGATCGGCGCGTCGTAGCGCCGTCGGATCAGGGCGGTGCGAGCTTCGCCGGCGGGGATGTGTCGCCGCCCGACCTCGCGGTGGGTCACGTCTCGCGCGGGGGCGTTATCGGTCATCTGCCTCCTCCCTGCTTCTTGTCCGGGGCGGTATCCAAGCGTCGGTGACGTCCTGCCGCTCGGCGCGCTCGCCTTCCCCGGACGAGCTCGGTGCCGAGCGCGTCCAATCGCTGGCTCCAGAAGCGCCGTACCCCCTGGATCCAGAGGTCGACCTCCTCCAACGGCGCGGGGTCGACCGAGTAGAGCCGACGCGTTCCCTCGGCTCGAACCGTCGCGAATCCGCTGTCACGGAGCACGCGCAGGTGTTGCGAGACGCCGGGCTGGGAGATTCCGAACTCCTTCTGGACGATCGCGCCGACCTGCCCGGCCGCCCGCTCGCCGTCCGCGAGCAGCTCAAGGATCCGTCGCCGGACCGGATCGCCGAGGACATCGAAGGCGTGCATCTGGGGGCTACCTTAGCATTGACTTATATAAGTTCCTGATTGTAGTTGGTCCGAGCCGCCGCGGAGAAGGCGCGACTGACATTCGGCGTTCAACTCGCCGCCCGCTCCCACCCGTCGAGGTCGCGCCGGATCAGGAAGCCCTCCGACTCGAGACGGCCGAGGGCCGCGCGCGCTTCGCCAGCTCCGAGCCCGGTCGCCCGGACGATCTCGTCTACCGAGCTCGACGATTCCGCCGCGTCCAGGACTCTGCGTAGCGGCTCGTCGGGTTCGCGCCGAGCTGTGGGCACATCCGGCACGCGACGCATTCCCACCCCGAAGAGCTCGTCGAGCACATCCTCCGTGCCGGTCACTGGGACGGCGCCGTCCTTCAGGAGTCCGTTCGTGCCCCGTGACACGCCGGAGGTCACGCGACCTGGGACGGCGGCCACGGCGCGGCCCAAGTCACGGGCGAAGTCCGCCGTGATCAGGCTGCCACTCGGCTCGGCCGCCTCGACGACGACGGTCAGGCCCGCCAATCCGGCCATGATCCGGTTGCGGGCCGGGAAGCTCCAGCGAAAGGGGTTGCTTCCGGGCGGGAGCTCCGACAACACGATCCCGGCCTCGCGGACACGCTGGTGCAGACGGCGATGGCGGCGCGGGTAGGCAACATCGGGCCCACAGGCCAGCACGGCGACCGGAAGCCCGCCCCCTTCGAGACAACCGCGGTGGGCCGTGCCGTCGATCCCGAGCGCGAGGCCACTCACCACCGGGACGCCGGCGGCACCGAGCCCTCGCCCCAGCGCGTAGGCGACCTCGGTGCCGTAAGGGCTCGCTTGGCGCGTGCCGACGACCGCTACGACCGGCTCGTCCCGTAACGCATCGAGCGCCTCGTTCCGGCCCATGGTGAACAGGACCGCCGGCTGGTCAGCGAGGTCGTGCAACCGCTGCGGATACGCCGCCGAATGTCGGCAGACGGCGCCGCAGCCGGCGCGCTCGACATTCTCGGACGCAGACTCGGCGTCGAACGTCTCGAGGAATTGGAAGGCCCCCTCAAGCCGCCGGCCCGCCGCGGCGGCGATCAACTCCGGCTCGGGCAGCCCAAGCAGCCCGCCGACCCTGGGAGCCGGCCGGTCGAGCAGCCCGGCGATCCGAGGCGCCAAATGCGCGACTAGAAACGCGCGGCGGAGACAGCTGCCGCATGCGTCGTCCCGACCGTTCACGCCGCCATCCGTTCCCAGCCGTCACGCAGAACGTTCACGCCGCCATCCGTTCCCAGCCGTCGAGGCGGTATGAGAGGGCCTCGTCCAGGTCGCTGGCCTCCACGCGCGCCCGGCCGGCGAGGTCCGCGATCGTGCGCGCCACACGGAGGACGCGGTCGTGTCCTCGACCGCTCAGGTTCACGCGATCACGCACCGCCAGCAGCCGCGCGCCGAGAGCGGCGTCCAAGGGGACCTTGCGTCTGGTCAGGCGGCCGTCCATGTCGCCGTTGCAGAGGGCGCTCGTGCCGTCGAGCCTGTCCCGCTGGCGCTCCCGAGCGGCGATCACTCGGCCCCGCACCTCCGTGGAGCTCCGGCGGCGCGCGCCCTCCTCGGCGACCAGCTGGACCGCCGGCACGGCCTCGACCTGACAGACGAGGTCGATGCGATCGACGAGCGGCCCGCTCAGACGTCGCTGGTACCGGCCGAGCTCGATCATGGTGCAGGTGCAGCGGTCCACGCTCCGAGCGCAGGGACAGCGGTTGCAGGCCGCCACGATCATCGCGTTCGCCGGGAACTCCAGCGTGCGCTGACCGCGCATGATCTCGACCTGACCCTCCTCGAGAGGCTGACGGAGGGCGTCGACCGCGGCGCGTCCGAACTCGGGCAGCTCGTCCAAGAAGAGGACGCCCCGATGAGCGAGCGTGATCTCGCCGGGCATCGGCTTTGCTCCGCCGCCGACGAGACCCTGCGCCGAGATCGTGTGATGAGGGGCGCGAAAGGGTCGCTGCCTCGCGAGCCGGCCGCTCCCGATACCCGCTGCGCTGTGCATCTGGGTGATCTCGAGGGCCTCGTCGAAGCTCGGTGGCGGAAGGATCCCCGGCAGCCGCCGCGCGAGCATCGTCTTTCCAGCGCCCGGTGGGCCGATCATCAGCACGTTGTGGCCGCCGGCGGCGGCGATCTCGATCGCACGCTTGGCGTCCTCCTGACCGCGAACGTCGGCTAAGTCGAGATCACGGTGCGCAGGGTCGACGTCGGGGACCCCGGGGCGTGCGGGCTCAGGTTCCCAGCGGCCGTGCAGCAGGTCCGCGAGCCTGGTGAGAGTCGAGATGCCGCGCACCTCGATGCCAGCGACAAGAGCGGCCTCGGGCGCGTTCGCCACGGGTACGAGCAGCTGGCGGTACCCCGCCGAGCGGGCGCCCAGCCCGGCCCCGAGGGTGCCTCGCACCGGCCTCAGTTCGCCGCTCAGCGAAAGCTCACCCACAAGGGCGGAGTCCTCGAGCTTGTCGCGCGGCACCTGCCCGGTTGCGGCAAGCAGTCCCACCGCGATGGCGAGGTCGAAGCTCGGCCCAGCCTTCCGTACGTGCGCGGGAGCGAGGTTGACGGTGATTCGCATCTGAGGAAAGTCGAGGCCCGAGTTCAGGACTCCGGCGCGCACTCGTTCCCGCGACTCTCTGATCGCTCGATCCGGGAGTCCACCGAGAGTGAAGGTCGGCAGACCGCGCCGAACGTCGACCTCGACGGTCACCTCGTGGCTCCGGACCCCTTCGAGCGCGAATGTGGCGACTGCGGCCAGCACGGTGCGCCACGTTAGGCGCGCCCGCGTGACCGGTGGGCACACGACTGTGACAAGTCCGCGACAAGACGGCTGCCGGCAGGTGCCGGTCGAAAGGAGGTGCGTGTCCTCTGGAGCGGGTTGGGAAAGGGCGCGCGTCGGAGGGGAAGGCGGCGCCAAGCCCGGTCGGCAAGGCCGCGCGAAGCGCGGTCGGGAAGGCCGCACGCGGAGCCCGGTCGGGAAGGCCGCGCCAAGCCCGGTCGGGAAGGCGGCGCGAAGCCCGGTCGGGAAGGCGACACGCGAAGCCCGGTCGGGAAGGCGGCGCGGCGCCCGGTCGGGAAGGGGCGCGGCGCCCGGTCGCGGGATCGACGCTGAGTCGTCGCTGAGTTGTCACGCTCGTCGCACACGGGCGCGAATCCCCTGCCTACCGTCGCGTCTGATGGGCTCGGATCCGCGACGCAGGCTCGGTGCGCTCGGAGAGTGGTTCGCGAGACGCCATATGGAGGCGCGCGGGTTCGAGATCGTCGAGCGGAACTTCAGATCACGCTACGGCGAGCTCGATTTCGTCGCCCGCGACGAGCGGTTTCTCGTGTTCTGCGAGGTCAAGACCCGGGTTATGTCTCGTGACTCCGGGCAGCCGGGTCCATTCGCCGCCATCGGTGGACGCAAGCAGCGTCAGGTGCGGTCGATGGCCCGCGAGTGGCTCGGGCAGCGCGGGCTCGAAGGTCACCGTCCGCCGGAGCTGCGCTTCGATGCCATCGGCGTCAGCTTCGACCCGACGGGGCGGCTCGTGGCGATCGACCACCTGGAGGCCGCGTTCTGAGCGAGGCGGGCTCAGCCCTCGAGGAGCAGCTGCGTGTACGCGATCGACTGGAAGGAGAGCCGGTGGAGGGGGCAGATTCCGTTGGCCTCGATTGCCGCTCGGTGCTCCGGGGTCGAGTAGCCGACGTTTGTCTCGAAGTCCCAGCCCGGGTGGCGCTCCGCTGCCTTCCGCATGTAGCGGTCGCGGGTGACCTTGGCCAGGACCGACGCGGCCGCGATCGCCGCGCTTCGGCAGTCACCGTCGATGACCGCCCTCTGCTCGAATCCAAACTCGGGCACGTTGAAGCCGTCCACGAGGCAGATCCCGCCATCGCGGGCCGCTCCGAGCAGCGCGGCGCGGAGCGCGTCCAGGTTGGTGATGTGGAGGCCGCGGGCGTCGATTCCGCGCACGCAGCGGGACACGATCACCGAGCGCGCCGCTGCGCGCAGCACCAGCGGGTAGAGCTCCTCGCGGGCCTCCGCGGTGTGCTGCTTCGAGTCGTTCAGGCGGGTGAGGGCGCGGCGATCCGCGAGCGTCAGGCGGTCGAGGTCGAACAGCACGGCCGCGGCCACGAGCGGACCGGCCAGCGAGCCGCGGCCGGCCTCGTCTGCCCCTGCGACGTAGCGGTAGCCAAGCTTGCGATCAAAGGCGAACAGGCGCCGACCGCTGCCGGTTCGCTGCCGAGCCCGGCCGTTCTGGCGAGCCGCCCCCGCGGCGGAGTCCTGCGCCGGCTGCGACGGACTGCTGTCGACGGTCCCAGGCGTCCCCACGATCGGCGCCGATGATAGGTCGGACGACGGCGGAAGGCGAGGAGCGAGGCCGGCGACGGGTCGGCTATTCCCGCTATTTCGGCCAGGAGGCAACGCACTACGAGTGCGCACTAGCCCACTAATGCCACTTGCTTGGCGGGCGACCCGGGCGCGGGTCGCCCCAGGGCAGACTCGTGGGCTCTCGCAACGCGGGAGGCGTCAGGTCAAGTGTCCCGCTCCTGCTACGGCCTGGAGCAGATGCGCGCCGTCGCGGTCCGAGGCCACGGACTACGGGGCGCGGTCGACCAGATGGCAGAACGGGCCGGGCCCCTGTACCGACCCTGTCGTTGGTGCAACCCGTACGATCGCCGCAATGGAACAGGTGACTGGCATCGGCGGGTTTTTCTTCGGGGCGCGCGATCCCGATGCGCTCAACCGGTGGTATGCGGCGCATCTGGGCGTGGTGATGCCGTCAGGCAGCTACGAGGATCCTGGCTGGTTCCTCGACCGCGGCGAAACGGTTTTCTCGGCCTTCCCCGCCGACTCGGACGCGTTCGGCTCCCCGGACAAGACGTGGAAGACCAACTTCAGGGTCAGCGACCTGGACGGCATGGTCAAGCGGTTACGGGCCGAAGGGATCGAGGTGCGCCCGCACGACCGCGGGTACCCCAACGGACGCTTCGCTGAGCTCACCGACCCCGAAGGCAATCCGATTCAGCTCTGGGAGCCGAACGCCGCCTCGCTCGCTCGAGATCCGGGCTCAGCGGAGCGGTGAGAAGTCGCCAGCCGCCCAAGCCGGGGCGCGAAGCTCCCCCGCCGCCCAGCCCGCGGGCCTGCCCAGAGCGGCCGGCAACGGCCACGTCAACGGCCTCGACCACTGGGTCCTCATCAGCGGCTGGTCGGTGCTCGGCCGTCGCCGGTTGCCGCCTTCGCGAGCTGTTTGAGGAAGTGTCTCCAGCCGTCGGCGTGGCGGGTGGCCTCGGGCTCGGGCAGCCCGGTGTGGATGACCTCGACGCGCGTCCCGCCCCGGTCCGCGTGTAGGCGAACCTCGACGGTGCTGCTGCCGGGCGGGAGGCGGTCCGAGCCCGCGTGGCCCCACGCGATCACGATGCGGCCGGGAGGGTTCAACTCGAGATAGCTCCCGCGGACGGGTACACCTCGGATGTTCACGCTGAACTCGCCGCCTGGCGTGGGATCGAGCGCCGCCCACTCGCCCATCCAGCGCAACATTGCTTCGGGCCGCGTGAAGTACTCGAAGACGCGCTCGGGTGGTGCCTCGATGTGCATCTCGACGGAGATGGACTCAGCGGGCATCGTCCGCTTCGACGGCCGCCTTCAGGCGCCGGAGCCCGCTCGGCCACAAGTCGGCAAGGAAGGCCTCGAGCGATTCGAACCCTTCTGGACGCACCATGTAGAGCCGGCGCTGCCTTTCCGGGCGAACAGCCACAAGTCCGGCTTCTCTGAGCACCTTCAGGTGCTGCGAGACGGCCTGCTGGCTGATGTCGAAGTGCTCGGCGATCTCGTTGACCGGGCGCGATTGGTCGCGCACGAGCATGAGCATCTCCCGCCTGCGCGGCTCGGCCAGTGCGGCAAATGCTGCCTCTGCGCACACCAGGGCCAGGGTAGGACAGGCAGCGGGATAAATCAAGTCTTGACTTGTACAAGCTCGTCCTTGTATATGTGCTCCATGCACGAGAACCGCTACGAACAACGCCTTGCGATCGATGCGCCGCGGGAGTGCGCGTTCGACGAGATCGCCACCGTTCAGGGCGTCCGCCGCTGGTGGACACCGATCGTGACCGGGTCCGAGGCCGAGGTCCAAGTCGGCTTCGAGGGGCTCGACGAGCTGATCGTCCTGCGCCGGGAAGAATCGCATCGGCCTACCTCACTGCATTGGACGTGCCTCACGCACACCGGCGCCGAGGCTTGGAACGGGACGACCGTGACATTCGACCTGGCCGAGGACGGCAGCGACCGCTGTGAGCTGAGCCTCCGCCACGACGGCATCGCACCGGAGCTGGTGGCTGCGGGATGGCGCCGGTTCCTCCCAAGCTTGGCCGAGCTCCTCGAGACTGGTCAGGGCGCGCCGTACGGCCACGACGCCCTCGCCATGGCACGCCGGTACCACCGGGCGTGGACGAGCGGGGACTTCGAGGCCGCGGCGGACTGGCTCGGAGAGGACCTGGAGACTGACGTCCCGCTAAACACCTACACGACGAAGACGGAGTTCGTGGAGGCGCTGTCCGGTTTCGGGAGCATGGTCGACCGAGTCGAGCTGCTGTCCGAGCTCGAGGATGGTGACGAGGCACTGATGCTCTATGACATGGTCGGTGCCCCGTTCGGGACGATCCGGATCGCCGAGAACTTCGCCGTCCGCGACGGTCTGATCAGGTGGATCCGCCACGTGCACGACACCGTGGCGCTGCGGGCGGCCGGGTTCGGCTCTGACCCGGGCTAGGAACGCTCGTAGTCCCCTCCCACTCCCGGGATCTTGCGAACCCGTTTGGCTTCCCGTCCGACTGGCCGGTCGCGGCGCTCGAGCGGGCGTTCGAGGCCTCCCAGGCGTTACGGCGCGCCGCGTCTCAGGGACGGGGCTCGCCTTTGTCGGTTGATCTAGGGTCGGGCCTCGCCCATGACCGCGTACGACGCCAGCGAGTGGACGGAGTTCTTCGTGGCCGGCGCCGGCGCCTCCGCGGCGCTCGCCGGCCTCGTGTTCGTGGCCGTTTCGATCAACGTCGACCGCATCCTGGGTTTCCAGGGGCTGCCCGAGCGGGCCCTGGCGACGGTGATGCTGCTGCTCAGCGTGGTCCTCGTCTCGCTGATCGGGCTGATACCTGGACAGTCGCGGGCCGCGCTGGCGGGCGAGTTGCTGGGCGTCGGCGTGGTGTTCGCGATGGTGATCCTCGGACTTACGAGCCGGAGCATGGCCGGTCGCGACGGACGGCGGGGGCACACCTTCGGCCACTGGCTCCTGATCGGGCTCGGAACGGTCCCCGTCGTGCTGGGAGCGGTGAGCCTGCTCGCCGAGGCCGGCGGAGGGCTGTACTGGGTGGCGGCCGGGATCGTGCTGGCGACGAGCGGCGCGGTCGCCAACGCGTGGGTGCTGCTCGTGGAGATCCTGCGCTAGCGCGACTACCCTCCGTCGTTCTGGAGCTCGACCACGTACTGATCGCCGTGGCCGACTTGGCGACGGCCGCGCAGGAGGTCGAAGCCCGGTATGGCCTGGCTTCCGTCCAGGGCGGCCGTCACGCCGGCTGGGGCACGGTCAACAGGATCGTGCCGCTCGGGGAGACGTACCTCGAGCTGATCGCCGTAGCTGACGAGACCGAGGCCGCGCGAAGCTCTTTCGGTCGCTGGGTCGCCGGGGCGCGGTCCAGAGGCGGGCGTCCGCTCGGCTGGGCCGTCCGAACGCATGAGCTCGACGAGATCGCGAGGAGGTTGGGCCTGGAGGTGGGCGCCGGGTCACGACCAAGTCGAGACGGCCGGCTTCTGCGCTGGCGACTGGCCGGCATGGAGCAGGCCGCCGCCGAGCCGTCGCTGCCCTTCTTCATCGATTGGGCACCAGGGAGCACGTTTCCAGGCCGCATCCGGGTAGCCCATCGATCCAGTGACCTGAAAATCGCGGAGCTTCAGCTCCGCGGCGACGCCGATCGTCTAGCCGACTGGCTTGGCGCGCACCGTCTCCCCATCACGGTGCGTCCGGGCACGGCGGCAGTGGCCGGCATCACTCTCGCCGGAGCCGCGGGCGAGATCGTTCTCGACTCCGCTCGGCTCTAGACGCCACCAAGCCGATTGGCCGCGCTCATCGTCGTCGCGACGCACGGAGCGACCAAGTGCGGCCGGCTCGCGCCGACCTACAGGAAGCCGACCCTCCCGGGCGGCCAGTAGGTCATGAAGGCCTTTCCGATGATCCACTTCTTCGGCACCGGGCCCCACTCGCGGCTGTCGGCGCTCTCCCCGCGGTTGTCGCCCATCATGAAGTAGTGGTCCTTCGGGATCGTGATCTCTCGGGGGAGATTGCAGATCCCGCAGTTGGCGTCGAGCCGGGCGAATGGCTCCTTCTGGCGCCGCCCGTTGATGTAGGCCGCCCCGTCGATCACCTTCAACCGATCCCCCGGGAGGCCCACGACCCGCTTGATGAAGTTCGTGTCCGAGCGCTTGGCCGTGGGTCGGGCGCAGGCGGTCTGTGCTCGCTCCACGGGACAGAAGTTCGAGTCGGCCCCGGCCGGCGGCTTGAAGACGATGATGTCGCCGCGGTCGGGATCTCCGAACCGGTAGCTCACCCGGTCGACCAGCACCCGCTGGCCGATCGCGAGCGTGGGCACCATCGACTCACTCGGGATCCGGAACGGCTTCACCAGGAAAGCCTGGATTCCGAGCGCGAGCCCCAGCGCGACGGCGACGATGGTGACCAGTTCGATCAGCGAGCCGCGCGTGCTCTTCTGCCTGCTGCGAGCCACCCGTGCCGTAGAGCCCCGGTCTCCTAAGTGGACCGCTCGGTGGCGTCCTGGTCGGCGGCGGCGCCCCGGTCGTCGCCTTTGGACTCAGCTTCCTGAGGCGGCTCTGCTTCGGCGGCCGCCTCGTCGCCGGGGGTGTCCTCACCCGCGGATTCCTCGGCCGTCGCCGCCTCCTCCGCGAGCTCCTCCTCGCCGGGACGGGTGGCGTCGTCCGGTGGCATCGCCCCGGCCTCGACCTCCTCCTCCTCGGGCGGCAGCGCGGCGGCCTCGATCGCCTCCTCCACGGCGCCGGTCCAGCGCCGCTCGCGCACCCGAGCGCCGCGGCCCACCCGCTCGCGCAGGTAATACAGCTTCGCCCGGCGCACGGCGCCGCGAGCGGCTACCTCGATCCGCTCGATCTTCGGCGAATGGACCGGGAAGGTCCGCTCCACGCCGACCCCGAAGGACTGCTTGCGGACAGTGAACGTCTCGCGCACCCCAGTTCCCTGCCGCTTGATCACGATCCCCTCGAACACCTGCGTCCGCCGCCGCGTTCCCTCCACCACCTGGAAGTGCACGCGCACCCGATCGCCCGCCTGGAAGGCGGGCACGCGGCGCAGCTGAGCGCGCTCGAGGCTTTCGATGACGCCGGACATCGGTGGGGATCGTGGTCGGCGCTAGACCCCGAGGGAGGCACAAAAAGACGCGACCTCCCGAGAGCTGTCGCGCAGGGAGCCGAATGGTAGCGGAGGACCGGAGGCCCGCTCAGGAGCCGTCGCGCGCCGGCCTCGACGCCTCGCGAGCCCGCTGGCGGCTTCGCTCGAGCCGCCACTCCCGCACCCGCGCGTGGTCGCCCGACAGCAGGATCTCCGGCACTTCGTGCGCGCGCCAGTCGAACGGGCGGGTGTAGTGCGGGTACTCCGGAGCGCCCTCCAGGGCGTCGCTGAACGACTCCTCGATCGCGCTCTCCGCGTGTCCGAGCGCCCCGGGGAGCTTGCGGATCACGGCGTCGCACATCACCATCGCCGCGAGCTCGCCGCCCGAGAGCACGTAGGGCCCGATGGAGACGACGTCGCTCGCCAGATGCTCGTGTACCCGCTCGTCGAAGCCCTCGTAGCGGCCGCACAGCAGCGTCAGCTCGGGCTCGGCGGCGAGCTCCGTGACGAGCGCGTCGTCGAGCGGGCGACCACCGGCGGACAGGGCCACCACGCGCCGGCGAGCGGGCAATTCCACTGGATCGATTCCATAGCGCTCGCGCAGGGCCGCCTCGACGACGTCTACCCGAATCACCATCCCGGCGCCCCCGCCGTATGGGGTGTCGTCCACCTGGCCCGCCTTCAGCGGCGTGGTCGCGCGAAGGTCGACCAACGAGAGCTCGTGTCCGCGCTCCAGCGCATTGCGGACGTGCCGCTGGCCCAGGAACCAGCCGTACCAGTCCGGGAAGAGCGTGAGCACGTCGATCTTCACCCGAGGAACTCCCGGTCGACTTCGATCTCGCGCGCGGCCACGTCGACCGACACGATCGCGTCCGAGACGAACGGCACCAGCGAGCCGTCCTCCAACTCGAGCACGCTGCACGACGGCCCTTCGCGGACCCGCCCCACGCGACCGAGCCCGGGGACCGAGCACCCGACGAGGTCGGCCGCCAGCCACTCGTCCTCGCCGAGCTCCTGCTCCACGAGGAGCGGCTCTCCCCGCAGTGGACGCGGATCCTCCAGCCCCGAGAGGCGGACGAGAAGGCGGGAGTCGACTCCCGCGCGCCGCTCGATCGTGTAGTCGCGCGAGGCCAGTACTACCGTCGCGCCCTCCTCCAGCGTGTCCCCTTGCGCCGCCTCGACGTAGAAGCTGCCGTCCCGCCCGTGGGCCTTCCCCACGCGGCCGGCGGTCACGAGCGTCAATCGACCACGTCGACGAGCACGCGGTGGCCGTGGCGGACCGAAGCGGCCTTCATCACGGTGCGCAGGGCCGCGACAGTACGGCCGCCGCGCCCGATGACCTTTCCCGCGTCGTCCTCCGCCACGTGCACCTCGAGCACCACCGTGCCGTCGTCCTCCTCGAAGCCCTCGACCGACACCTCGTCCGGCTTGTCGACGAGCGAGCGGGCGAGGTATTCGAGCAGCTCCTCCACTACTCGGCCGGTGCAGAGGCGGTCGGCGCCCCGCCGGCGGCCGGCTCCCTACCCCCGAGCGCGCCCGTCTTCGCCCGCGCCTTCATTAGCTGCTTCACGGTCCCGCTCGGCTGGGCGCCGCGGGCGAGCCAATGCTGGAGCCGCTGCTCGTCGATCTGGATCGTCGAGGGCTCGGTCTGCGGGTTGTAGTGCCCGATCGTCTCGATGAAGCGACCGTCGCGCGGCGAGCGCTGGTCGGCCACGACCACGCGCCAGACCGGATCCTTCCTACCGCCCACTCGGGTGAGTCGCACTCGTACAGCCATGAGGACGGAAGAGGTTAGCGGGAAGCGGGCTCAGCGGCCGCCGGTCAGCCCCTGCAGCGACGGCATCTTGCCCTGCGCCAGCTGCTTCATCAGCTTCTTCATCTGCGCGAACTGCTTGACGAGCTGGGACACCGCCTGCACCGAGGTCCCGGAGCCGCGCGCGATCCGCCGCCTGCGCGAGCCGTCGATCAGCTGCGGGTTGGCCCGCTCCTCCGGGGTCATCGACAGGATGATCGCCTCGAGCCGGTCGAGCTCCTTCTCGTCTACGCTCAGCGATCCGAGCTGCTGGCCGACCCCCGGCATCATCCGCAGGAGCGACTGGAGCGGGCCCATCCTCCGTACCTGGTTCATCTGCTGGAGGAAGTCGTCGAGCGTGAACTGCTCCTTGCGGATCTTGCGCTCGAGCTCCTGGGCCTGGCGCTCGTCGACCTGGCGCTCGGCCCTCTCGACCAGGGTCATCACGTCGCCCATGCCGAGGATCCGCTGCGCCATGCGGTCGGGGTGGAAGCGCTCGAAGTCGCCGAGCTTCTCGCCCGTCGAGGCGTACAGGATCGGCTTCCCGGTGACCGCCTTCACGGACAGGGCGGCGCCGCCGCGGGAGTCGCCGTCGAGCTTGGTCAGCACCACCCCGTCGAAGTCCGCGGTCTCCGCAAACTGCTCCGCCACGTTGACGGCGTCCTGGCCTGTCATCGCGTCGACGACCAGCAGGACGTCGTGCGGCTTCGTCCGCTTCTTGACCTCGGCCAGCTCCTTCATCAGCTCCTCGTCGATGTGGAGCCGACCGCTCGTGTCGACGATCAGGGCGTCGCGGCGGTCACGCTTGGCCTGGTCGAGCGCCCACTCGGCGATGTCCACCGGGTCGCGGCCGGTGCCCTGCTCGTAGACGTGCGCCCCGGCTTGGGCGCCGACCTTTATCAGCTGGTCCACTGCCGCGGGGCGGTAGACGTCGCAGGCGGCGAGCGCGACGTCCATCCCCTGCTCCTCGTACAGGTGGCGGGCGAGCTTGGCGCAGGCCGTGGTCTTGCCCGAGCCCTGCAGGCCCGCCATCAGGACCACGGTAGGGCCCGGCCTCGCGACGGCCAGGTCCCGACCGGAGCCGCCCATCAGGGCAGTGAGCTCGTCGGAGACGATCTTCACCACCTGCTGGCCCGGGTTGAGCGACTCGAGCACGTCCTGTCCGAGCGCCCGCTCCTTCACGGCTGCCGTGAACTGCTTGACGACCCTGAAGTT
>Ga0126312_10000205_pt1 | contig 30831 bp, 29 predicted proteins | sample Plot104A_FD_92537 | JGI IMG/M metagenome (GOLD analysis project Ga0126312, IMG submission 92537) | Serpentine soil microbial communities from UC McLaughlin Reserve, CA, USA - Plot104A | ecosystem: Environmental > Terrestrial > Soil > Grasslands | place: USA: UC McLaughlin Reserve, Lake County... | reverse complement strand
GGTGCCGACCTGAGCGATATTCGTGGAGTCACCCCAGAGGAGTTAGAAGCCACTGCCGCGACACTTGTAGGAGCCAAGATGCCCGACGGCACGAGACACCCCTAAACAACCCAAATTCGTACCAAGTCGCTTCGCAGGCTTCTGTGCCGCGCTCTGTTACAAGAAGGCTGTAACTATCGTTCTGTTTCCGAGAATACTTCTTGTGAGACTGTCCGAAAAGTCTCGCACGCCCCTACAACGTAGCCTTACGGGACACCTAAATGGTACTTTTCGACCCGTTTTGGCGTTCGTATACCAGCCAAATCTACGGTCAAAGCGTTGCTCCTACCCCTTTTCGGACAGTCTCTGCGAGACTGTCTGAAAACCCTCCATAAGTACGAACTGAAGGGCTAAAGGCAAGAAGATAGCAAGTCGAACTCGCGGGAGAGAACCTGCCTTCGTATTTGTTCGGTTGCAGTAGCGCTAAAGCGCACTCCCTTCTTGTACATACTGCTGCTTAGCCATTTGCTCTTCGGTTCTCTGGAGGCACACGGGACGCAAGTCTGAGTCTATAAGGGATTCGCACAGCGCCTTGGCCTGCACATCTCTATCGTAGTGGAAAACAAGCTGCCTGGTCGCTGCAACGATACAGTAGAATAGAGCCTCATTGTCCTGCCCCTGCCTGCACAGCTCGCGGGTAAATGCGGCTTGAGCCCTGTCGGTAAGGTTAGCGACGCTCGCCTCCATGGCAGCTTGGTACCCCAAACCGGAGTAGCACGCCGGCCGGAAGCCATCCTCGATCGTCGCGCAGAGGTCAAAGACCTTGGCGAAGTTGTCCTGCACCGTCGTGTCGCGTTCGCTTGTCACCTTTAGGGCAAACTCGGTGTGTCTTGAATAGCACTGAGTTTTGTACTCAGTCTTCACTTCAGTGCAAGGGTAAAAGGGCTGATCGACTTTACTTTAATGTATTTAGAGGCGTGGCCCGGGTTGTTATAGGCATTTATGTTTTCCATAAGTACCCCGCCGAAACACTGATCCTTCTCCCACTCCTCCTTCAACGCATCACACGTTCGCAGCGCTTCGAACAGCTCGTTCTGCAGAATATACATAGAGCCGTGGCCGAGCCCGTGGACACAGTTGCGATGTTCGAAAATTTCGCCAGTTCGTAAGGTCTTCAGTTTGGGATATTGAGAGTTCTCAGACAGTCTCTCTCGGCAGCTCGGTGAATAGAGATGATCTCATTCGCGTTTCGCCTGCTGGTCTAAGCAGTCGCGTCCTACCTTGCCTGACTGCGGGTCTTCCACAACGAGGCGGCTATGGAGACCACCACGACCGTAGCGATGAACGGAAGGGAGACCCAGATCGGCACCTTCCCAAAGAGGTCGCTCCAGATGAACTTCGCCCCGACGAAGACGAGCACTACCGAGAGCCCGAGGCTCAGGTACACAAAGCGCTGCATCAAGCCGGCGAGCATGAAGTACAAGGCGCGCAGCCCGAGGATGGCGAAGGCGTTGGAGGTCTAAACCACGAAGGTGTTGGTCGTAATCGCGAAGATCGCCGGTATGGAGTCCACCGCAAAGACCATATCTGTAGTCTCCACCGCGATCAGGACTGCCAGAAGCGGCGTCGCCATGAGCTTGCCACGCTCCCGGACGAGGAGCTTCTGAGCACGGTAGCCGTCGGTCAAGGGCAGGATACACCGGAGCAGGCGCAGGACGGGATTTCGTTCGCGGCGGACTTCCCGCTTGCTGTGACGGGTCATGCGGATACCCTTGTAGATCAGGAACGCCCCGAAGAGGTAGGCCCCTTGCCACGTTGCAGAGTCGCTTCATAAGCCAGTTTAAGTGTCGAACGATCGATAAAGATCAGCACGTATTTTTGCACACTCGAAATCCGCTGCGCAAACTCAAGAAGTTCCTAGTCAAGGCAAGAGTAAACACAAGGGTAGGTCACCTTTAGAGCACACCTCACCGCATAAAAACTACTAGGCCGAAGATGACGGCAGAGGGCATAAGCAGGCAAATCACTACGATCAGCCTCACCCTAGATATGTCCGCATGCCCTGAGACCGCGCCTAACCCATACCCTACTCTTCTCTTTTCACCACTTCAATGGTGCACTTGGTTCCTCGTAACGCCGTGCCCTCCTTTGGAAGCCTCGCATAAGGAAGCCGAGCCATTTCTGACTACAGGGTCTTCAGCACCTTATGTGCCCCCTCCGGCTGGCCCTTTGGTTTCTCACCCTACGAGGTCCGCTAGAGCTTCCGGGCGAAGCAGAGGGCTGATACCCCGAAGGGTAGCTTAATACGTCCGATAAAGGGCCTTTCCAAAGAGAAAACCCAGGTTAACAACGCATTCAAGGGCCGGGGAACCTCGATAAAATCGGAGGCTGAGCCCTTCGGGCGAAGGTGCCAGAGCCATCTGAGAGCAAGGACGAGCGGGAACAGGAAAGTGTTGAAGTACGTAGCGGTGACAACTTCAAAACCCGCCTCTTCAATCAGATCACGCAATTCGTCTAATGTGTAACGCCGGTAGTGCCCGTTGGCCACGTCATGCGCACTCCAGAGCATCTGCAGCGCCGGCACTGTGACCAACAACGACCCTCCGGGGCGGAGTATACGGAAGAGTTCTTGAAGAGCTTGAAGATCGCCCGGTACATGTTCTATGACGTCCAGGGCGAGTGCTAAGTCGAAGCTATTGGCCGCAAACGGCATCTGCTCTATAGAGCCCAGGATGACCTCCCGGCCTCGCTTGCGATTGTAAGCTACTGCTTCTTCGGAGATCTCCATCCCTACCACGCTTCGGTAATGGCGTAAGCTTTCTATAGTGGCTCCGCCCCCGCATCCAGCGTCCAATACCTGAAGGGCTTCCTTTGGCTCAAGATTCCGCTCTAGCACACCCAGCAAGATCCGGCGCCGAGCAACGAACCACCAGTAGCGTCCTTCGAGTTCTAGGTGCTGACGTAGGAGCAGTGAACCCATGCTAGATAGTAGGCTAGCTAACAGTCTTCCGGCCGTAGCCTGATGCGGTCTTTTGCTCGCATCCGGAGGTAGAAGCAGATCATCTCCCGGATCGTACCGAATATAAGCTTCGGTTTTACGGTGGTAAGCCCCGCCTCCCTATAGTAGTGATTCACTCCTATCTCGGTCACGCTGTAGCCGAGCTGCTGTGCCTTTATCAGCAGTTCGGCGTCCACGAAGAACCTGGTCGACTCTATACTTATCCCGTCTATCAAGCTCTTTGGAACCAGCTTGAAGGCACAATCCACGTCCCGATACTGTAAGTAAAATAGTGTTTGAAGCACGAGATTGTAGGTAAAGGAGGTGATATTGCGGTAGAGCGTATAGCGCTTACGGGTGCGGAACCCTATGACCAAGTCGGAGAGGCCTATGAGGGCTATGAACTTCTTCAACTCCCGCATGTCGAATTGGTTGTCCCCGTCGGTATAGAAGATGTAATCATACTTAGCCTTCGTAAAGCCGGTTTTGAGAGCGGCCCCGTAGCCTTGGTTCTGCTCGTGGTGAATTACCCGCACCATAGGATAGTATAGGGATAGCTCTTCAGAGACCTCGCCCGTGCTGTCAGAACTACCGTCGTTGACGATTATAACCTCGTACTTGCAGCCTATCTCCTCCAAAACACTTACGGTTGTCTCGGTCACTTTGCCGATGCTGTCCTGCTCGTTGTACGCTGGGAAGAAAATTGAGAGGCTTGGCCGGCTCAACACAAATCCCCTCCCAGCATCCAGGAGAGCGCACTTCGGACGTCAATTCGTTTGATCATTCTTCTTCTCTAATAAGTTTGGTTTCTTCCAGCCCGGCAGCGTCTTAGCGCGCAGTTGCTCTCTGCAGAGCAAAACCACACCTATCACGGTTACGGAGCCGAGTAGAGCAAACTGAGCGGCGACCGAGATGGCCAGGGCCGTCTCCCGAGTGATGGCGAAGAAGCCTAAGGCCAGAACGAAGGCGTACTGGTAGGGCCCGATGTAGGCCGGACCAGAAGGCAGCGTGGTACCGAGTGCGGCCAGAGCGTAGACGAGCAAGTAGCCGCTTAGGGGTAACGTCACCCCAAATGAAGTCACTACGAGCGCAACGGCGCTAATCTCCAGTGCCCAGATGAGTAGCGTGCACGCGGCCGCTTCCAGGCACCCTCCGACCGTCGAGACGCCCCGGATGCCCTGTAGGAAGGATTTAAAGTGGCGGCTGGTGAAGCCTCCAAGCTTTTGAGGCAGTACTCCTAATACTTTGTCAACCGCCCGATGCGTCCCCTCCACTGCGTGACCGTAGAACACGATGCATGCTGCCAGAGCGAGAAATACCAGCCCGGTGGTCAAGGCCGCGTGGCCAAGAAAGTGCCACTCTGGGAAAAGGACGAAGAGAAGCAGTATCAAACTAACAAGCATCAGGCCATCGAAGGTTCGCTCGACCACTATGCTGCCTACGACACCACTCCGACTCATTCGCGTTCGTCGGCCAAGAAAGTGGGCTCGGTAGATCTCACCGGTCCGCGCTGGCAGAACATTGTTCGCCATGTGCCCGACCAAGACCGGTACCGCTACCTCCCTAAGCGAGAGCGCCATTTGGTCGCGGAGAATCTGGCGCCAGCGTAGGGCCCGAACCGGGAAGGCGGAGAGGTAAACCAACGTCGCCACCGAGAGCCACCCGAACTGTATAGTGCTCAGTATTCGTACTGATTCCGAGAAGTCCGTTTTACGCACCGCGAGGTAGACGAATAATGCGCTGACCAAAATCCCTGCCAGCTCGTACGCTCTAGACTTCACGGATGTTCGATGTCTAGCGTTAACTTCTTAAAGAACCCAACTTGCATAAGTATCAAACTCGCCTAACTAAACCTGCATGGCCTGCACCGCTTTCCTGATACCGTCTCAAGTCTAGAGTAGGAACTATCCCGCTGTCATGAGGGCAGGCCCCTATCCAGCCGGGAAATCGCCTCCCGCTTTATCTAGGTTCCTTCAACAATCCATCAAGCAGTTGGTTGTGAAGCCTCCCCCATCCCGCATCGGCCTTCTTCCACGAGAGCGCACTCCCGGTCTTTATCGCTTCGCGACGCGCCTGGAACACGATACGCTCCTCAAACGGACCTGGCATGGCTCAGGTCGGACCTGAGAAACCGTCTGATAGATAGTGGAGGGGATGAGACGCTGACCTACGCTCCGTCTCATGAAACGGAGCAAATACCCCCCCCGATCTGGCTGATATCGAATGGGCCAGCCTCAGGCCTTACCTCTCTGCTCCAAAGGAGTGTGTGCGAGGGCGTCCAAGTGTACATAGCCCTCGCGAGATCCTAAACGCCATCTTCTACTTGCTCAATAGCTGCCCCTGGCGACTTTTGCCTCGCGATTTCCCGCCGTGGAAGAGCGTCTACCATTGGTTCAGGAAGTGGCGCATCGACGGTACTTTCGAGGGGCTCAACGCGGCGCTGCGCGAACGTTTGCGGGCACGGCTAGGGAGAAACTCACAGCCCGGGGCGGGGATAATCGATTCTCAGTCGGCCAAGACAAGCGGGGTTAGTGACGAACACAGAGGATACGACGGCGGAAAGAGAAATCGGTGAAACAGTCAACTTCTGCCCTAGCTGCGGGGCGGCTCAAAGACCTGATCCGGAGGTGCCTACCAGGCTACCACCGCCCACGCCCGAGCCTGGGCGCATAGAAATGCCGAACGTGCCCGGCGTCCCTCCGTCTCCGGAGCAGGGAGGACGCAGCCGCACCGGTAAGGTTCTCGGCGGGTGCATCGTCATACTGCTCTTGCTCGTAGGGCTCGTGGCGTGCGCTGCCAGTGTCGGAGGGGAGAGGGGGTAGGCTCCACAACTAACTGCTTGATGGATTGTTGAAGGAACCTAGATAAAGCGGGAGGCGATTTCCCGGCTGGATAGGGGCCTGCCCTCATGACAGAGGGATAGTTCCTACTCTAGACTTGAGACGGTGTCAGGAAAGCGGTGCAGGCCATGCAGGTTTAGTTAGGCGAGCTAGACTCTAGCCAATGCCTTGGACTGGTTTACTCCGGCGTGCTGACGTTGCCGGCTCGTTCTTGATACTTACGCTCACGCTTGTCGGCACGGGGAGCTTTTTGCGCACCGAGAATGTCTTCGGGTGGGACGCCGTCGTGTTCTACTACCCTTGGTACTCCTTGCTTGGGGAAGGTTTGAGGAGCGGCGACATCCTGGGATGGAACCCGCACCAATTCTCGGGCACGCCCTTCGCAGCCGATATCCAATCCGGATGGGCCTACTTGCCGGCGATGTTGTTATTTACCCCTCTGCCCCCTGTCACCGCGGCCGAAGGCTTTGTGCTCTTGCATCTGCTGCTGGCCGGGTTTTCCACGTATGCGCTTGCGCGAGCACTGAAGATGGGAGTTCCTGGCGCCCTCCTAGCGGCAGTGGCCTATGAGTTCTGCGGCCTCCTGTACTTACAGACTGGGTGCTGCTTCTTATACGTCATGGTCATGGCCTGGCTCCCTCTGGCCTTCCTGGCCGTGGAAAAAGCGTTGCACAGTACCCGCTGGCTCGAACGCGCCTCATGGTGGGGGGTCTCGGGGCTCGCGTTGAGCCAGATAGCCGCCGCGTGGTTGGGGCAGGGATCGTACTATGCCATGTTGGCTTTGGGCGGGTACGTAGCCTACCGTACACTGCTCTCCCCGTCGAGCAGCATTTCGGGTATAAGAGGCCGGCTCATGTCATGCGTGCTGCATAGCGCAGGGGTTCTTGCATTCGGGTTTGGCCTAGCCGCCGCCGGGGTGCTCCCCAGGTTGGAGTATAACGCGCTCTCAAACCTGGCGGGTGGCTATCCCGGGGGCCAGGCGGAGGGCCTGTATGGGTGGGCCGTAAGGGATTGGGGTATGTTGCTGGAGGCCGGCTCCAGCTGGTACACGGGCGTGACCGTGCTAGCTTTTGCCGTGGTAGCCCCTCTCGTTGCCTGGAGGCACTTCGCAGTCCCCTACTTCGCCATCATCGCGCCCTGTGCCCTCGTTCTATCCGGCCAAGGACCCACGCCGCTACATTCGATACTCTACCAAGTGTTGCCGTACTTCGAGCGGCTACACCCGCACAGACCCGAGCGCGTGATGGTGGTCTTCTACCTGGCCGTAGCGCTTCTGGCCGGGGCCGCACTGACTGAGCTAGGGCGGCGAGCTACCAAAAAGGCCCAGCTGCTCGTCCCGCCTGCTGTGGTAGTAGCAGTAATCTCGCTGGCGGCTACGAGTATCCTGCTGCCTCCGATAGATGCGCCGCAGGGGACGGCCGAGGGGTGGCAAACAAATCTCTCCTTCTTGACGACGGAGAACGGATCGCCGGCCCTCGTCGGCCCGCTGCTAGCCCTGGCCTCGGTTACCACCACGCTCGTCCTGGGACTTGTCCCGGTCTCGACCCGTCTCGCGAACCAACGCGGGCTCGCACTCACGTCGGTAGCGCTCCTTGCATTCGTCGATCTGTTCGGAGCCGGCAGGGCCGCGATGGCTGAGCTGTCCGACTGGAAAGGATTGGGGACTAATGAGCTCGCCACGAACTACGATGCCACAGGGGCTGCGGAGTTTTTGCGATCGAGAGAAGGAGCGTTTCGCTACGCAAGCTACGCTGAGGACGAGTGGAGTCATAACTCGGCGATGATGGTAGGGCTTGAGCAAGTCCAGGGCTACAACCCTCTCCGCCTCGCCAGCTACGACGAGTACATGAATGCAATGAATGGCTTCGAGCAAAACTATCACTTCGCGAGCCCATATGAAGACGCCTTCAGCTCTCCACTGTTTGACCTCCTCAACGCTCGCTACGTCGTCATACCTACCGACACTGCGGCAGAGAACCAGGAGTGGCTGCAACGAGCACTAGACTCCCAGAAACCGCCCGTGTACGAGGACACCCGGCTGAAGGTGATCGAGAATCCGGAGGCGCTGCCGCGGGCCTGGATTGTCCACTCCACGCGACAGGTACGCTCGGGGCAAGAAGCCTTGGACCTTCTGAGCGCCGGGCAGGTGGACCCACGAGAGACCGCGCTCCTGGCAGAGGATCCCCCGGAGCAGATGTCCCAACCCGATGATCCCTCTGCAGAGTGGGCTTCCATAACGGAGCACAGCGCCGACAGCATACAGCTGCAAACCGTCACCGAAACGCCTGGTCTTCTTGTGCTTAGCGAGGTCTACTACCCGGCATGGAAGGCTTACGTCGATGGCCACCCCGTCCCAGTTTACCCAACCAATCAACTCCTGCGCTCGGTGCCGATACCAGCCGGCGATCACACGGTTGAGCTCAGGTACGAATCGTGGGCTATACGGGTAGGGCTAGCGATCTCGTTAGTCGCGTTCGCGGTGCTGGCCGTGCTGGTCACCTCCGCCGCCGCACACCGAAAGAGCGCGGGCGGCAAGGGGACCGCGCCAGTGCGAGGGGGCCTGAGGTAGACATCTGCACCGTCAACGGCTCAGGCATCCCCAAACCCCCAAGAGGGGTCTGGGGAAGGCGCGCAGCGGGGCGCTGCCTCGTAGGTGTGGCAGCGGTCTCGTCCTCCTACGATCCCTTGACCGTGGAGCATGCCACCTCGCGGGGAGTACTCGGCTCTCATGGTTCGCCACCGGGCCAAGCTCGTCGCCTTCGAGTGCCATAGGCGTGGGCAATTCTGCCAGTGACCGCTGTGGAGTCGGTGGGTTCCGGGGTACTCTCAGGCAACTCCTGCCCTTCGACAACTCGTTCGTCCCAAAGAACCACCCGCCAGACGAGGAGAGACGCAAACCATGAAGGCCTGGTTGTACAAGCATGCCGCAGTGTGCCTCATCGCGAGCAGAACACCGGCTCCATCGACCACAAGGTGGCGCTTTGAGCCCCGTTTGACGCGATCCGTCGGATTGGGCCCGGTCTTTTCGCCCCCTTCGGGGGCGAGCACACTCGCCGAGTCCAGAGCTGCCCGCTCCCATTCGATCCGGCCAGCTTCTCCCAAGCGGTCAAGCAGCGTCTGGTGGAGTCACTCCCGTATCGGGTATTTATCAGTATACGACTGATGTGTACTACTCGTGACGGAGGACACCTTTCCACGCCGCCGATAAGGGCCCATCTAGTCTTAACCGGAGTGTGGGTTACTGATGAAGAGCATGGCTGGAATGAGCTGCATACTGTATGGCCAGAATCGATCAACGGAGGGCCTGTTTATACGAGTGGGCCACAGTATGGGGGTACTTCTTCGCAAAGCAGCTGGGGATCCGCAGGTGCTAACTGTCGTACAGAGAGGGGGCGGTTTGTGCTGGGTACCCTGAGATTCCTGTAACAGGACTGAGGCAACCATAAGCCCGAGGAGGAGGAGGATGACCGTAACCGCGCTTTACAACCTTTGTACAGCCTTCTTAGTTTGCGCCGTATCCCAAGTCCTAAGTGGAGGGTGAAGTCCAGAAGGATTGGCAACGACTCTTCTACCCCGCCTAACCTAACGAGTTCCAAAAATACAAAGGCTTTTGTTTGGAGTGCTTTATAGGGTTGGGGTTGTATACTGCTCACTAATACTTATAGAGCTTGAAAAGAGTAACGCTTTTGAGACGAGCTATCGCGTATCTTGTGGCAGCAGCGCTTGTTGTGGCGGTTGTTGTGACGCCCTCCATAGTGCAGTTGGTGCTGCAAGGCACTGGTGCCCCTCCACTTGTAATAGAGAAGAACAAGGAGGGCAAGGGCAAGAAAGCCAAGGAAGTCACTACGGTGACGCCTACAGGCGAGGGACGTGTGCTCGCTGGTATTGACGTTACGCTCCTGGCTCTAAGTTCTGGCGCTCTGCTTATAGGCTGTGGAATACTGGTCCACAGGATTATTCGAACGGGAAGCTCTTAGAACATCGAGGTGCTAGAGGAGGCGGATACGGTCATGCCGCCTTTATACCTTTTTACTCTTTAGGTTTCCCAGAATTATATCGCTAGAGGCTATTATGGACTCAACTCGAGTACAGCGATCGCTCCTCGGACTACTGGTGTACAAAAGGTCGACATTCGCTTCGGGCCTACACTTACTCTCTACGTTTCGCCTGCCACCCTGAATTTTTTAGAAGTGGAGCCGAGGGGATTCGAACCCCTGACCTCCGCCGTGCAAAGGCGGCACTCTCCGAGGGAACCGCGTTGGTGTAGTAATTGGTGTAGTAAGGCCGGGAGAAGTCCCGGCTCTTCTCGTTGCCGCCGCGTTTTTACTGCAAAACGACGCTTTTGAAGCGGAGGAGGAGGGATTCGAACCCTCGATACCCCGTTCAGAGGTATAACACCTTAGCAGGGTGCCGCCTTCAACCGCTCGGCCACTCCTCCGGACGATGGGAGTATACCAGAGAGCGCAGGTTAGACACAGCGTCTTAGCGCTAGCCCTGAACGTTCTTCTGTTGGTCGTCCGCGAGGATGTCGGGTTTCTCGTTCGCGGGCTCGGCGTCGAGGACCTGCTTGCCGGAGATCTCCTCCTTCATGCGTACCAGCGTGGCGTTGAGCTCGGCGCCGAAGAGGATAGTAACAGAGGAGATGTAGAGGTAGAGGAGCAGGACGATGACGGCGCCGATGGAGCCGTAGGTCACGTCGTAGGATCCGAAGTTCGAGACGTAGAACCGGAAGCCCAGGCTGGCCAGGACCCAGAGGAGCACCCCGACTAAGCCGCCCGGCGTAATCCAACGGAAAGGCTGTCCGGCGTCGGGAGAGATATAGTAGGTGAGCGCGAACGTGAACACCATGAAGAAGAGCGCTACGGGCCAGCGCGCTATGTTCCACACCAACTCAAAGACGCCTCCGAGCCCGAAAAAGTCCGCGATCGCCGAGCCTATACCGGGCCCGAAGATGAGGAGCAGGACGCCTACCAGGATCATCGCGCTGAGGCCGAGCGTCATGAGGAGGGCGAGCCCGCGCACCTTCCAAATAGGACGGGTCTCCTCGACGTCGTAGACCTTGTTGAGGGCGTTTATCAAGGCGGCGAAGGCCCCGGAGGCCGACCAGAGGGCTATGACGAGGCCGATCGAGAACAGCCCCGGTGCCCGGTTGTTCCCGGAGATGGTGTCGCTAAGGTAGGTCTCGATGAGCACGTAAGCCTGCTCCGGCGTCACCTGCTGGAAGTATTCGAGGATCTCCGCGGCGAGCCTCTCGTTGAAGAATGTCCCCATGAGCGAGACCAGGACCAGAATGAACGGGAAGAGCGCCAGTACCCAGTAAAACGCGAGCTGCGCCGCGAGCCCCAAGGCGTCGTCCCGCTGAAACCCCTGGACGGTCGCCTTAAGCGCCTGGATGTTCAGGAGACTCTTCAGGTCCCGGAAGAAGTTCTTCGGTGAGCCTCCTATAGGACGTCGTGCCACCCCCCGGAGCTCCGCCTGGTTCAGGTTCAACTGCTCGCCATTGTCTCCGAAGTCGTCCATAAGCAACCTACACTAATTATAATGCTAACTCTATAACGCTAACTCGGATGGGCAAGATCTATACGGCTTCTCAAGCCCTCCGCCGGATCTGGGTGCTCTTGAGCAGCTTCTTCAGCCGCGGCCAGTGATCCGCTGCTTAGCAGCGTTTTTAGAAGGAAGCGCTTGTTTAGAACTGGAGCATCCGCGCAGGATATTTGGGACGTATAAAAGAGTATGATGATCACGAGTTTGCAGAACGTTTGGCGAAACGAGGCCGGGACGGGTATCCTTGTTCGTGGTAGGCGGGAGGCCGGGGCATCCGGTTTCCGGAGTGGCCTGGGAAGGTTCTGGTTGAAAGGCGCTACGGACGAAGTTTTGATCGCGCGGGTGGCTCGCGGCGAGGAGCGTGCCGTTTCCGAGCTGTACGACCGCTATGGTGGGATCGTTTACGGTGCGGGGATGCGCTACCTTGGGGACCGCACGCTCGCCGAGGATCTGGTGCAGGATGTGTTCGTCTCAGTATGGCGTAATGCGAAGAGCTTCGATCCTTCGAGGGCTTCCTTCGCCACCTGGGTCTACCACATGACCCGCAACCGGGTCACGGACCTGGCGCGCCGCCGGAGTACGCGGATACGGGTCGTGGCGCCGAGTATCGACGAGGAAGCGTTCCCCGAGCCCGGGGAGGGTGATGACACCGAGGAGGTCTTGAGGGCCTTCGAAGTGGTCGGGGCGCTCTCGGAGCTCTCGCCCACACACCGCGAGGTCCTGGTGCTCGCCTACTTCGGGGGGCTCTCGCAACGTGAGATCTCGGAGCGCACGGGCGTGCCTTTGGGCACGGTCAAGAGCCGTACCACCGCGGCTTTGCGCGCCGCACGAGCGAGAATGCTCGCCCAGAAGATGGCGGATGATGACCGCGAGAAAAAGCCTAAGGATCGGCGGTCCATAGATGGGTGAACGCCGGAACTCCAACGGGAGCTCGTACGGGGAGCACGTGTGGGCGCAGGAGCTGCTCGGGCCGTACGTGCTCGGGGCACTCGACGCGGAAGAAGAGAAGGCAGTGAAGCGGCACCTCGACGGGTGTACCGCCTGCCAGGACGAAGAGCGTAAGCTGCGCAGGGTCCACGAGCGGTTCGCCGGAGCCTCCATCGCGGCTTCCTCCGCACCCCCGTATCTCAAGGCGCGCGTCCTCGCCGGACTGCCACGCCGCGGCAGGGAGAGCTGGGCTGCGCGTGGCATCTTTCGAATGGCGGCCGCGGTGGTGGTCCTTCTCCTCGCGTTGGCGGCGGTGGCATACTCGGCGGGCTTCTTAGATCGAACGGCCCAGACGGCCACCCTCGCGCCGACGGAGCTGGCGCCTGAGGCGGGCGGGGATCTTAAGATGCGCGATTCCGGGCAGGAATATGAGGCAAGCCTGGATGTCTGGGGCCTGCCCCAGACCGGGCCCAACGAGTACTACGAGTTGTGGTTCGGCATGGAGGAGGGGCGCGTCAGCGTCGGTACCTTCACGGTGGACGACAGGGGCCGGGGCAGGCTCTCGACGATTTGTCCGGACGTGGCCGGGGACTACCAACGCGCCGGCATCACCCTGGAGAGGTTCCCCGAGGAGCCGAGCATGGAAGACGCCAGGGTGGTGCTCAGGGGCGACCTGCAAGAATCTTAGAGACGGTTATCTCGCGGAGCGCTACCGGTCGAGAGGACGCGGGGATGGAGTCCGAACCTCCGTCCCGTATACTCGTGACGTGCAGCTAATCGTCGCAGAGAAGCCGTCGGTCGGACGGGACATGGCGAAAGCCCTGGGCAGGCACCGGCGGGAAGAAGGTGCTCTCGTCGGGAGCGGGTGGACCGTCACCTGGGCCATAGGGCACCTCGCCGAGCTCGCACCGCCCGATGCCTACGGCGAGGATTACAAAAGGTGGCGCCTGGAAAGCCTGCCGATCCTGCCGGAGAAGTTCAAGGTAAAAGTCAACCCGAAGACCCGCGGGCAGTTCGCGGTCGTCAAGGAGTTCATGCGAGACGCCTCCGTAACGGGGATCGTCAACGCCTGCGACGCCGGGCGGGAGGGGGAGCTCATCTTCGCCTACCTCTACGAGCTTGCGGGTTGCAAAAAGCCGGTTTGGCGGCTCTGGATCTCCTCCCTCACCCCCGAGGCTATCCGCGAAGGATTCGCCTCTTTGCGCGAGGGGGCCGGCATGAAACCCCTAGAAGACGCCGCCCGCAGCCGCGGCGAAGCCGATTGGATCGTAGGCATGAACGCAACCCGCGCCTACTCCACAAAGTTCGGCCGCCCCGGCAACGTCCTCTCTGTCGGCCGCGTCCAGACCCCGACTCTCAAGCTCCTAGTAGATCGCGAAAGGGAGATAGAGGACTTCAAACCCGAGAAGTTCTGGACCGTCTACGCCCGCTTCGCCCGCGAGGGCGCCAGCTACGACGGCGTCTGGTTTAAGAACAAGCAGAACCGCCTCAAAGAGAAAGAGGTCGCCCAAGAGATCGCGGAGAAGGTGCGCGGCGGCGCGGGCGTCGTGCAAAGGGCCGAGAAAAAGACCGCGACCGAAAAGCCACCGCTCCTCTACGACCTCACCGAGCTGCAGCGCAACGCCAACGCGAAGTTCGGCTTCACCGCGGAGAGGACGCTGCGAGCGGCCCAGGCTCTCTACGAAGACAAGAAGCTCATAACCTATCCTCGCACCTCGAGCCGCTACCTCTCCAAGGATATGGTCGGCACGCTGAAGAAGCGGGTCGAAGCCGCGGGTGCGCTACCGGACCTCGCGCTGTTCGCCGCGGAGCTCCTCGACCTCCCGAAGCTGCCGATCGGTAAACGCATCGTGGACGACGCGAAGGTCACGGACCACCACGCCATCGTCCCGACGACCAAGAAGCCCTCCGCAGACCTTCCGTCAGACGAGGCAAAGGTGCACGACCTCGTCGCGAGGCGTTTCCTAGCAGTCTTCTTCCCGGCGGCCGGCTTCGAGAACACGACCGTCATCACGGCGGTGCGGTACGAGACGTTCCTCTCACGCGGGCGGGTCGTGCTGGAGGCTGGATGGCGAAGGCTCTACCCAGATGGGGTTGGCGGGAAAAAGGAGAAGGAGCCGCCCGTCCTGCCGCCCGTTTCGGTCGGTCAGGAGTGGGCGGTCGCGAAGGTTGCGGTCAAGGAGGGGGAGACCAAGCCGCCGCCGCGCTACTCGGAGTCGGCCCTTCTGGGGGCGATGGAGACGGCCGGAAAGTTCGTCGAGGACGAGGAGCTCAGACAAGCCATGAAGGACTCGGGGCTCGGGACGCCGGCCACGAGGGCCGCGACCATCGAGCGGCTGTTGAAGGTTGGGTACCTAGTCCGCGAGAAGAAGGCGCTCGTTCCCACCGAGAAAGGCAGGGCCCTGATCGGACTTCTCGGAGAGAGCTCCCTAGCCTCTCCCGAGCTGACCGCCCGGTGGGAGGAACGGCTCGCCCGCATGGAGAAGGGCGCCGAGGACCGTGCCCGCTTCATGGACGACATAAGCAGCTTCACGACCGCCCTCGTCGAGGAGGTGCGCTCTAAGGAGGGTGAGAAGGTCGCCGCTCCCGTAAAGTCCGGCGGCAACGATGATAACGGCACGCCTCTCGGGTCTTGCCCGAAGTGCGGCTCCCCGGTCGTGGAAACGAAGAAGTCCTACGGCTGCTCCGCCTGGAAGGGCGGGTGCAAGTTCGCCATCTGGAAGACTGTCTCTGGCAAGCGGGTAAGCGAGTCCCAGGCTCGTCAGCTTCTGATCAAGGGCCGCACGGGTCGGCTCAAGGGCTTCAAGAGCAAGGCCGGCAACCCCTACTCCGCTACGCTCGTCCTGGATGCAGAGCATAGGGTGCGGTTGGAGTTCAGGGAACGGGATTAGTATCGGGTGTGATCCACCCGATAGTAATTCTCCTCAAGACGGTTAAACTCTGCTGACGTATGAAGGTTATCGTTGTCGGGGCCGGGCTCGCCGGGCTCACCTGTGCAAAAGTGTTAGCCGAGCGTGGCACCGAGGTCGTCGTCTTCGAGGCGTCGGACGGGGTCGGCGGGAGGGTACGGACGGACGAGAAGGACGGCTTCCTCCTGGACCGAGGCTTCCAGGTGTACTTCACGGCCTACCCGATCGCGGGGCGGCACCTGGACCACGCGACGCTAAACCTCAAGCCTTTCGATCTCGGCGCCATTGTCCAACGGGGGCACCAAGAGAGCGATCTTTCGGACCCTTTGCGCGACTCGGAGGCATTTCTGCCGTCCCTACTCTTGAACGCAGCGGCTTTTTCGGACAAGCTGCTCACCCTGAAACTGGCGGCGCGAAGCATCCCGGAGAGGATGCAGTCGGCCGGTGAGCTGGACAGCGCGGACTCTTCGAGCCTGGAGTACTTGCGGGGGAAGGGGTTCTCGGAGAGGATCATAGGCAACTTCTACCGGCTTTTTTTCGGCGGGATCTTTTTGGACCGTTCCCTCTCGACCTCGGCGCGCGTCCTACGCTTCACCTTCAAGATGCTCGCGACGGGCAAGACGGCGGTGCCCGCCCGTGGTATCGGCGAGATCCCCAAACAGCTCGCCGCCCGGCCGCCGGCGAGCGCCGTGCGCGCGAAAAGCCCGGTCCGTTCGCTCCTGCGGGAAGGGAGCCGGGTCGTGGGCGTCGATGCCGACGGGGAGGAGCACGAGGCGGACGCCGTGGTTATGGGGACGGACGCGCCGACGGCGGCTCGGCTCGCGGGTGCGCCGGTGCCCGAAGGCTCGGTTGGACGGGTTTGCGTTTACTACGCCACTGACGGGCTCGATGCTGGGAAGAAGATTGTGTTGAACGCCGAAGATGGGGGGTTCGTGAATAATGCCGTACAGATCAGCGCTGTGGCCCCATCCTACGCCCCGCGGGGACGGCACCTCTTGAGCGTCGTGGCTTTGGGGAGCTTCGATCTCCCGGATGATGAGATCTACCGCCGCGGCATCGAGGACGTGAGCCGGTGGTATCCGCAAGCCAACTTCGACCCGCTCGCGGTCTACCGCGTTCCCTACGCCCAGTTCGCCCAACCGCCAGGCGTCCACGAGAAACTGCCGGAGAACAGCACCGGCATCCCGGGGCTCGTGCTCGCCGGGGAATACACCGAGGACTCGTCCATAAACGGCTCGATGCTCTCTGGGGAGACGGCCGCCGGGGAGGTGCTTCGCGGGTGAACGCGGTCCCGGCGCTGAAGGTCGAGAAGCTGAAGAAGACGTACTCGAACGGGCTCTTGGCGTTGGACGGCGTCTCGCTGGATGTGGAGGCGGGGCGTTTCTTCGGGCTCTTGGGGCCGAACGGGGCGGGGAAGACGACGCTCATCAACAGCGTCGTGAGCTTGGCCCGACCGGACTCGGGAAGGGTGGAGGTGTTCGGACGGGATGCGTTCGAGGAGTTTCGGGAGGCGCGGCGCATGATCGGGGTCTCGCCGCAGGAGATCAACCTCGACAAATTCCTCACCGTCGAGGAGACGCTGCTCTACCACGCCGGCTACTACGGCGTCGAGAGGAACAAGGCCGAGGAGAGGGCCTCGGAGATGCTGGAGCGGTTCGAGCTTACGGGGAGGCGCGAGCAGAGGGTCAACACGCTCTCGGGCGGGATGAAGCGGCGGGTCCTCTTCGCCCGGGCGCTCATGCACGACCCCAAGATATTGTTCCTCGACGAGCCCACGGCGGGGGTAGATATCGAGCTCAGGTATAAGCTGTGGGAATATATCCGAGAGCTGAACCGCGGAGGGCTTACTATTCTTCTTACGACGCACTACCTCGAGGAGGCGGAGGAGTTGTGTGAGGAGATCGCGCTCATCAACGATGGTAGGATCGCCGCCCAGGGCACGAGCGCGGAGCTCAAGAAGGAGTACGGAGTCTCGAACATCGAAGGGGTTTATCTCAAGGTGGTGGGTCATGATACTGACCGATAGGCCGTTTAGGACGCTTCTGGCGCGGGAGATCTTGCGCTTCACGAGGGTCTGGATGCAGACCCTCGTGCCGCCGCTTCTGATCTCGCTTCTTTACCTGGTGGTCTTCGGGGTGGCTCTGGGCACGCGTATCCAGGAGGTGGACGGGGCACCCTACCTCGAGTACATCCTGCCGGGGATAGCTTTGATGAGTTTGATCACGGGCTCCCACATGAACTCTGCGTGGTCGGTCTTCGATGCCAAGCGCGAGCGTTACATAGACGAGGTCCTCATCAGCCCGATGAGCGACCTGCAGATTACGCTGGCTTACTCTTTGGGCGGGACCTTGAGGGGCCTGGTGATGGGGATCGGGGTCTTTGCCGTGGGAGCACCGTTCGTAGGCCTAAGCGTAGAGCATCCGGGCCTCTTGTTCGTGATCGGGGCGCTCTCCTCCTTCAGCTTCGCCTCCTTGGGGACGATGGTCGGGGCTCTCGCGAGTAGGATAGACCACATCTCCTTCCTTACGAACGTGGTCATCCAGCCTTTGGCTTTCCTGGGTGGCGTGTTCTACTCGGTCGAGATGTTGCCGGGTGCCTTACGGGTGGCGACGCTCTTCGACCCGATCTTCCATATGGTCGACGCTGCTCGCTACGCAACGCTCGAAACGTCCGATCTGAACCCCTATCCCACTCTAGGGGTGGTCTTCGCCCTGGCGGCGCTTGCCTTCACCAGCGCCTGGTGGGCGATAAGCAGGGGACCGAATCTCCGCTACTAAAACAGCCGGCGTCAACTCCGCCTGGCCGTTCGTACTAACGGTCTTCGGCCTCTCGCGGCTGTTTTTCCTCGGGGTGGGTGCGGTCGCGGCGACGTACCTGCCGTGGGCGGAGACGACCACAGTACCCCAGGAGACGCCCGGTTTCCTGAGCTATTGGGCGCACTGGGACGGGGCGTGGTACGCGGAGATCGCGACCGAGGGCTACGAGGCGCGCGCCCCGGTGAGCTACGCGTTCTTCCCCGTCTTCCCGATGATCGTGCGTGTTGGGGCGGCTCTTGGTGGCGGACCAGCCTTCTGGGGCGTCCTCGTCTCCCTCGTCGCCACCGCCTTCGCGCTGTACTTCTTATACGGGATCGCCGAGAAGCTCCGAGATGAGGGGACCGCGAGGGTCGCGACCCTCGTCTTCGCCTTCTTCCCAACGGCCTTTTTCTTCAACGCCCCTTACACAGAGGCGCTGTTCCTCGCGTTCGCTGTCGGGTCGCTATGGGCGACGTACGTTCGACGGGACCTGTTGCTCGCGGGCATCTTGGGGGCTCTGGCCGCCGCGACTCGCAACCTCGGGGTGCTCTTGCTCGTCCCACTCCTCTACGAGTGGCTGAGGAGCAGGCGAGAGTTCGGGTGGCAAGGTTTGTTAGAGACGGCCCTCGTGCCGGTGGGCTTCCTCGGGTACGTAGCCTTTCTGTGGTCCCGGTTTGGGGACCCCCTGTTCTTCGCCCGCCAGCAAAGTCAGTACTGGGGACGCGATCTCACTAACCCGTTAGAGACGCTCCAGAATGCCTGGATCGACGCCGGAGAGGGCCTGCGGTACGTACTAGACCCCGCGACCCTCTTCCTCGACCCGGCGTCCGGCTCGGCGCTCGAAGCCTCCGGCGTCGTGAACATCGCCTTTCTCTTCCTTTTCCTCGTCCTAATGGTGATCGGCTTCTTCGTCTTGCCGCCGGAGCTCTCGCTGTATTCCTTCATCGTCGTGTTGCTGCACATCCTCACGCCCAGCACCCTGATCCCGCTCCTAGGCTTACCTCGCTTCGTGCTCGAAGCGTTCCCGCTCTTCTTGGTCTTGGGCTCCTTGCTCTCGCGCAACAGGCCCGCCCTCGTGCTGTGGCTCTTCGTCAGCGGTGGCTTGGGAATGGCACTCACGGCCCTGTTCGTCACCTGGCGGTGGGTGGCTTAGAGAACTTTCAGCCATCAGCTATCAGCTCTTTGGTTTCTGTTGACCATTGATCGCCGAAAGCCGAGCGCTGCTTACGGCGAGAAGAAGAAGGCGAGCGCGGCGATCACGTAGACGCCGCAGAGCATGGCGCCTTCGAGCCAGTTCGACCTGCCGTCGAGGGCGATGAAGCCTGTCAGGATGACCGCCGCGCCCAAAGCGCCGAGCTCTAGAGGGGTGAAGACGAGGTCCAAAGGGTGACCCAGGAGTGGGCCGAGGAAGACCAGAATCGGCGTGACCAGCAGCGCGACCTGAATCGAGGAGCCCAAAGAGATCGCCATCGAGAAGTCTATATCGTTCTTGTAGGCGATCTGGACGCCCACGATATGCTCGGCGATGTTGCCGACTACGGGAACCAGGATCACGCCGACGAAAAGCTCGGAGATCCCGATCTCCTCGACCAGCGGCTCTATGGCCCCCACAAACGCCTCTGAGACGTAGGCTACCGCTGCCGTCGACCCGAGCAGTAGCACGAAGGAGGCCACCCTGCCGAACGGCGCGTGTCCCTCTCCGGTCGCGATGCTCCCCTCCGGGCTCCGGAAGTAGTAGAGGACGTAGAGGACGAACATCACGACCGCTACCTCGATGCTCAGGGTGGTGGGGGGGGCGCCGCCGTTCTCGGTCTCGGTGGTGGCGAAGATCGTCGGCAGGGCGAGCGCCGCCACGACGATGGCGAGCATCGAGGCGTTTATCCCGGCGATGGTCGCCGAGAAGCTCTGGGTCCCGTTCTTGAGGCCGCCGAGGAGGAGGCTCGCCCCGAGCACGAGGAGAACGTTGCCGATGATCGAACCGATGATCGAGGCCTTCACCACTGTCGTGAGCCCGGCAGAGAGGGCGAAGATGGTGATAATGAGCTCGGCGGCGTTGCCGAAGGTGGCGTTGAGGATACCCCCGATTCGGGGACCCGCGTGGTGGCCTAGAGACTCGGTGGCCTGCCCGAGGACCCAGGCTAGGCCCACGAGGGCCAAAGACGTAAGGGCGAAGATAACGAGTACCGGAGCGCCGAGGAGCTCAATGACGACTACGGCCACCGTGAGCGCGGCCGTGAGCCCGTATGCCATCTTGCGCATCTCTAGCTCCGCTAATCGAATCTGCAGGACGGACTGCATATGCTCGCATAAACCCAGCGTGTAATCTTATAGAATCGTCGCGAGAGTAAAAAGCTAGGAGAATGCTTTGATCGACTACCACCTGCACGTCATAGCCCACGGCGATAGGCCCATGACGGTCGAGAACATCCTAAAATACTGCGAAGTCGCCAAAGCCCGGGGCCTCAAGCAGATGGGCATCACCGAGCACGATCGCTACCTCGACGAGATAGACCTCGCTGCTTTCCAGGAAGCCCGCGAGAAATCACAAGACGTGGAGCTGCGCCTGGGGATAGAGATAGACTTCGTCCCCGGGGCTGAGGAGCGCATGGAGCGCGATTCTACCGCTCTCCCCTACGACTACGTCATCGGGAGCGTCCACCGGGTCCAGGGCGAGGAGGTGGACCACCCAGATCACCGCGAGATCTACGAGAAGCTCGACGCTTACGAACTCTACGAGAGGTACTACGTGAACGTGCGAGAGGCCGCGCTTTCGGGGCGCTTCGAGATCCTGGGCCACCCGGACCTCATCAAGATCTTCCGCCATTTCCCCGAACGCGACATCACCCCAATGCTCGAAGAGACCGCCGACGCCGTCGCCAAGGCCGGCGTTGTCGTGGACGTGAACGCGGCGGGTTTGCGCAAGCCCGTTGGCGAGGTCTACCCCTCCCGCCAACTCCTCGAGATGTTCTATCGCCGGGGCGTCCCGATAATCCTCTCCTCCGATGCTCACGCCCCGGATCAGGTCGCGATGGGCTACGACGAGAGCCTCAAGCTTGTCAACGACGTTGGCTACCGGGAGGTCGTCACGTTCAAGGACCGCGAGCGCGGCACCCTCCCGCTCTGATGGCCGAGGAACTCTTCCTCAAGGACGCCTACCTCAAAGAGTTCGAGGCCCAGGTGATCGAGATGGCTGGGCGTGAGGTCTCCCTCGATCGTACCGCCTTCTACCCCGGTGGCGGAGGCCAGCCTGCGGACAAGGGAACCTTGGGTGTCGGCCCGATTCGCGCTAACGTGGTCGACTTGCGGCGGGAGGGAGGCGAGGTGATACACGTCCTCGACAACGCCATTCCCGATACCGTCCGAGAGCTGGGCGGGGAGCTCGACTGGGAACGGCGCTACGCTCACATGCGCCACCACACCGCTTTGCACGTGCTCTCCGGCGTGATCTTTCGTAACTTCGGCGCCAGAGTGACTGGCGGCCAGATGCGCGCCGACCGGGCCCGGATGGATTTCTCTTTTCCGGGGGAGTGGACGGTGGAGGTCGTCGGCGAGATAGAGCGCCTGACCAACGAGGCTCTCGCCGAGAACCGGCCTGTAAAGGTCTACGAACTTCCCCGCGAAGAGGCGCTGAAGAACCCGAACCTCATCCGCACGCAGGTAAACCTGGTGCCGGAGCACGTCGAGACGGTGCGTATCGTGGAGATAGAGGACATAGACACCCAGGCCGACGGCGGCACCCACGTCGCGAATACCGAAGAGGTCGGGGAGCTCCGGATAACGGGCCACAAGAGCAAGGGCCGGCAGAACAAGCGGGTGGAGTTCGCGCTGCGATGAGGGGTTTATCGGTCGTCCTCGCTGCGCTCTTCTGTGGCCTCGTTCTGGTGGGCTGCTCGGGGGAGGAGACCTCCTCGGAAGCCGAGACCTCCAGCCCCGACGAAAGCGCCACCGTCGCGATAGACGCCTCCGGCGGCCAAAGGGTGGAGGTGGAGGTCGAGATCGCCGACGACTACGCCGAGCGTCAGCGAGGCCTCATGGAACGTACCGAGCTCGCCGAGAACGCCGGCATGCTCTTCGTCTTCGACAGGGAACAACAGCTCTCGTTCTGGATGAGGAATACTCTCATCCCGCTCTCCATCGCCTACATCGACGCCGAAGAACGGATAATAGATATCCAGGACATGCAGCCCCTCGACGAGACCGGCCACCCCTCCGCCGAGCCCGCCATGTACGCCCTCGAAGTTAACCAGGGCTTCTTCGACGAGCGCGGCGTCGGGGTGGGGGACGAGGTGGAGCTGCCCGATCTTTAAACCATTCTTCTCCACCTTCCCCCCTTCGACTAAGGCCGAACACCATAGGCTTCTACGTGGACCGCCGGCTCATAAGACCAGGACCGACGGCCTCCCCAAAACTCCATGAGGCTCTACGTGAACGCCTGGTTCCCGAGCTGGTTCGAGGGCAAGATGCCACGCACGGACAGGTTCTTGTACGTTGACTCGATCCGCTACTCTCAGCGGTAGGTGCGCCTTCAGAAGCGGGGTTTAGACCATTCGCTCCCACCAGAGCTCCTTGCGCAGCGAACTAAAAGGCGCACCTACTCGCGCTGCTCGTCCTCGCAGAGGGCCATAACAGCTCCGAGACGGCCTCTCGATGCTCGTCGTACATGGGGCGACCATCGTCCGCTCGCCTTGCTCGGTTAGCTCGATGACCGTGGCTCGTCGGTCGAGAGAACCGCCGCCGAACCAAGCCTTCCTGGGTCGTCGGCGTCTACGTGCTCACGACGCTGGCCCGCGAGAGGTAGGTGCGTTTCGTGGACCCGATCACGGGCCGCGGGCTCTTCGGGAACGATACTGGACCCGTGGCGGTATAGACTCGGGGACAGGTCTCGGGTTTCGTCGGGAACGAGCGGGCAAAAGGAGAAGCGTGGAGAACACGAACGCTAGCATGAACGGTAAGGTGGTCCTGATCACGGGGGGCACCTCTGGTATCGGCAGGGCGACGGCGACGGCTCTAGCCGGTATGGGTGCCGAGGTCGTCATAACCGGCCGCAACCGGGAGAGAGGCGAGGGAGCGGTCGAGAAGATCCGACGCGAGTCCGGCAGCGATAAGGTCTCTCTCTTGCTCGCCGACCTCGCCGTGCAGGCCGAGGTCCGCAAGCTCGCGGAGGAGTTCAAAGAGCGCCACGACCGGCTAGACGTGCTGATCAACAACGCCGGGTTAGTACAGTCAAAGCGCACCGAGACGGCGGATGGTATCGAGCTGACGCTGGCCGTCAACCACCTGGCTCCGTTCCTCCTGACGAACCTCCTCCTGGATCTGCTCAAGAGGAGTGCCCCGAGTCGCGTCATCACCGTCTCTTCGGGGGCCGAGCGCATGGGGAAGATAAACTTCGACGACTTGCAGAGCAAAAGGCGTTACAGCGGCTTCCCGGTCTACGGGATGACCAAGCTCGCCAACATCGTGTTTACCTTCGAGCTCGCCGAGCGTCTGAAAGGCACTGGAGTGACGGCCAACTGCATGCACCCCGGCGGGGTCAACACCAACTTCGGTACGAACAATCGGGGCTTCTCGATCCTGCTCTTCCGGGGGTTCAAGCCGTTCATGCGGAGCCCGAAGCAGGGAGCGGACACGCTCGTCTACCTCGCTGCTTCGCCGGAGGTGGAAGGGATGACCGGCGAGTACCTCGCCGACCGCAAGGCGCAGACCGCCTCCCCGGCGGCCTACGACGAATCCGGGCGCAAGAACCTGTGGGAGGTCAGCGAGGAGCTCACCGGCCTCGAGGACTCGGTTTAAGGATGGTGTATGAGAGAGGAGAAGGTTTGACGCGCCGCCGGGAAGGGATCGAGGTTGTGAACCTCGTCCGGGAGTTCAAGAAGGGCCCGAGGGCAGTGGACGGCATAGACTTGAAGGTCGAACCCGGTGAGATCTACGGCTTCTTGGGGCCGAACGGTGCCGGCAAGTCGACGACGGTCCTCATGCTCACGACGCTCCTGCCGCCCACCGCGGGTACCGCACGGGTAGCCGGCTACGACATCGTCAAGCAGGGTCCGCAGGTGCGCGCCTCCATCGGGGCAGCGCTGCAGGAGGCGGCGCTCGACCAGTTCCTCACGGGACGCGACCACATGAGGCTTCAGGCCGCGCTCCACGGCCTATCGCGAGTGGAGCGGAAAAAGAGGGGAGACGAACTCCTCGAGCGCGTTGGGCTTTCCGAGGCTGCCGACCGGAGGGTGCGTGGCTACTCCGGCGGGATGAAGCGAAGGCTCGACCTCGCGCTCGCGCTCGTGCACCGGCCCCGGATCCTCTTCCTGGACGAGCCAACCACCGGCCTCGATCCCCAGAGCCGCTCGGCGCTCTGGTCGGAGGTCAGCCGCCTCTCGCGCGAAGAGGGCGTGACGGTCTTCCTCACGACGCAGTACCTCGAAGAGGCGGATGTACTCGCGGACCGGGTCGGGATCATAGGCGACGGCAGGATAGTCGCCGAAGGAACGCCGGAGAACTTGAAGGCCGAGATCGGGCGCCCTAGCGTCGAGGCGACGCCGGTGAAAGAGGGGCAGCGCGACGCGGTAGCGAAGGTCCTCCACCGCTTCGGCGAGGAGATCTCTGCCCAGCCCGGCGCGGTGGCCGTGCGCCTCGACCAGGGGGAAGGCGATCTCGCCGACGTGGTGCGCGCGCTCGACTCGGAAGGTCTTAAGGTCTCCAACCTGGGGCTCGACGAGCCGACTCTAGACGACGTCTTCCTGGAGAAGACAGGGCGTTCCCTGGAGGGCGCCGGGGACGAAGAGGCTGAGGAGGCGCAGACCTGATGAGCTCCTCGCTCCTCACCCAAATCTCCGCTATCGCACTGCGCTCGATCTTGCGAACCGCACGACAGCCAGCGGTGCTCGTCTCGGCGCTCCTCTTCCCGATGATGTTCTTCTCTATCAACGCCTACGGCCTCGACGCCGCCGCGCGCATACCCGGCTTCCCGGCAGACTCTTACCTGGACTTCGCCTTCGCCTTTCCGCTCGTACAGGCGGCGCTCTTCGGCTCAATCACAGCAGGTGCCGACCTTGCCCGCGACATCGAGAGCGGCTTCTTCGAACGCCTCTCGCTCACCCCGATGCGCCCGGTGGCCCTGTTAGTCGGGATGCTTGCCGGGGTGGTGGCTTTGGGGCTTCTGCAGGGGATAGTCTTCCTCGCGATCGGGCTCCTCATGGGGGTGGAGGTGAGCAGTGGCTTTCCCGGGATGGTCGTGCTCGTGTTGCTCACCGTGCTGGTGGCGCTTGGGTTCGGGGGGATTGGGGCGATACTGGCTTTGAGGACCGGATCGGCGGAGGCGGTCGAGAGCGCGTTTCCGCTGTTTTTCGTGGCAATCTTCATGTCGAGCATCAATTTGCCGCGCGACCTGATCGAGGCCGACTGGTTCCGTTTTATAGCGACGATCAACCCAATCTCCTATCTGGTCGAGGGGCTACGGAGCCTGGTCATCACCGGCTGGGACCCGCAGGCGTTACTCCTCGGCTTCGGGTGTGCGGCGGGGATTATCGTGCTTTCTTTGGCAGGGGCCGGGGCCTCTTTGCGGACGAGGGTGGCCCGCGGATGAGGGGCAGAGTCGGCAGCTTCTTCGCGGTCGCGGGGGCGGTGGCGTGGCGCCAGATCTACAAGTACTTCACCAACCCCGCCTTCCTGGCGCCAGCGTTCTTCCCCATCTTCTTTTTCGTTGCCTTCGCCGGGGGGCTAACCCGGGTGGGAGACGTGCCCGGCTTCGACTACTCGGGGGGCTACATAGCCTTTCAGTACGTCTGGGCGCTCCTGCAGGCGGTTGCGATGGGCGGGGCCTTCACCGGCTTCTCGATCGCCGGAGACTTCGAGAACGGCTTCGCCAGGAGGCTCTTGCTCGCCGCCTCGCACCGCTCCGGGATAGTCCTGGGCTACACGGTAGCGTCGCTCGTGCGTGTCACTGTTACCGGGGTACTCGTCACCGTCCTGGCGCTCCTCGTAGGCATGCCCATCAGCGGAGGCTTCGACTTCTTTGGCCTGGTCGGGCTAGCCGTCCTCGTGAACGTCGCTGCCACGCTCTTCGGGGCGGGAGTAGCGATGCTGATGCGCACCCAGCAGGCCGGGCCGGTCATACGAACCCCCATCTTCCTGGTCCTCTTCCTCGCCCCGGTCTTCGTGCCGCTGGACCTCTTGACCGGCTGGCTCGAGACCATCGCCCGCTACAACCCATTTACCACCATCCTCGACGCTGCCCGCGGCTACCTGGCCGGCGAACCCACCGATGTTGGCTTGGCCTTTGCCACCGGCGCTGCACTCGTCGCCGTCTTCCTCGTCTGGGCGGTCTTCGGCCTACGTCGCGCCGAGAAAGCGGGATAGGGGAAGGAGGACAGGGTGTCGGCGGGACCAAAAGAGACCACCACCGGGCGCAACTTCTCCGGACCAGCAAAGTGGGCGTTCAAGCTGCTCGCTGGGGCGCATAAGAGCGTGTATCGCCTCACGGGCGGCAAGGTGATGGGGCGCCTAGGCCGTAGCCCCGTGCTCCTCCTCACCACCACCGGGCGCAAGACCGGCAAGCAACGCACGAGCCCGCTCCTGTACCTCGCCGACAACGAGAACTTGGTCGTCGTGGCCTCCAAAGGCGGAGCCCTGACGCATCCGGTCTGGTGGTTGAACCTGCAGGCCAACCCCGAGGCGACGGTCGAGATCGGTCGCCGCAAGGTACGCGTCAGAGCGGAAGAGGCCAGAGGCGAGGAGAAGCCCCGGCTCTGGGCGCGTCTCGTCGAGATGTACTCCCCTTACGAGGACTATCAGGGACGCACGGCCCGTGAGATCCCGGTCGTCGTCCTGCGTCCTCTGAACGAGAGACGTGACCCGGAGTAGAGGAAGGAGCATCATGCCCATTATGACCCGAATGGTCTCGTTTCGTTCCGGCGACGAAAACCTCGGGGCTTACCTCGCCCGACCCGAGGGCGAGGGACCTCTCCCTGGCGTCGTGCTCATCCACGAGGCCTTCGGCCTGAACGACGACATGAAAAGGATCGCCGAACGCTTCGCCGGCGAGGGCTACGTGGCGTTCGCGGTTGACCTCTTCGCCGGGCGCAACCGCGCCGTGTGCATGGCCCGCTTCGTGGGCGGCATGCTCAACAGACCCTTCGACAACGGCGGAATCCGGGGTCTCAAATGTTCCCTTAGCGTCCTCGCCGAGCAGCCCTACGTGGACGGCGAGCGGCTCGGCGCAATCGGGTTCTGCCTGGGCGGCGGATTCGCCATAGCCTGGGCCTGTACCGACGACCGCCTGAAGGTCATCGCTCCCTATTACGGCATGAACCCGCGTCCGCTCTCCGCCGTCTCGCGGGCGTGCCCCGTCGTCGGCTCCTACCCCGAAAACGACTTCACTGCCAGGGCCGGGCGCAAGCTGGACGCGGAGCTCGAACGCTACGGCATTCCGCACGACGTCAAGATCTATCCTGGTGCCAGACACGCGTTCTTCAACGCCGAGTCCAGAAATTATAACCCGGCCTCCTCGGAGGATTCGTGGCGCCGGACGCTCGAGTTCTTCGGTGAGCACATAGGGTAGAAGAACCGTCCGACGGAGAAACTTGGCGGACTCGCATTCCGTATGCCATAGTAACGTTATACAGCGTACGTCATAAATATTGACCCTATCGCAGGAGGCAAGCATAGCAGTCCAGGTAGCTATAGGGGTACACCGCAGCAGAATCTGTATGAGAAGACCATTTATGCCTGCTACTATCTACCGGGTCAACAATTGTGAATGCTGCTGTAGGTAACTTCGGACGCGGAAGCGACGCCGGAGTGCCAGAGGAGAACGTTACCGTGAACAGCATAGTAACGGGCGGACAGAGCGACCCGGACTCCCTCACCGTCTGCGACCAGCGTCCCGACGGCACGACCGTCACGCAGCCGTTGACGCTGGACGTCGCAGAGAACTGCTCGGATGCGGCGGCAGAGGAAGAGGAGGACGACGAAGATAGGAAGCGCAAGAGAAGCTCCGGGGGGAGGCGCAGGTAGTTAGGATGTTAAAGTTGTTCCTGCCCATTAAGCCGATGAGGTAGCGTATGGAAGCCGCGGCGGACCACCAGAAGAGCCACCACTGGCGCAACACCCACGTGTTGCCGGGGATGACGGAGGAGCAGGCCAGGAAGGCGCGCCTGCTCGACGCGCCGACCGTCGTCGTGGTGCTGCTCGTTATCCCGGCGCTCATCCTCGGCTTCTCGGAGATGGGTGGCCTGCTCGGGACCGTAAGTACCATCCTCAACTGGTTCATCTACGGCTGGTTCGTCTTCGAGTTCCTCTGCATGCTCTACCTCGCCCCGAGCGACCGCGAGTACTTCAAGCATAACAAGCTTGACCTCTTCGTGCTGCTGACGACCGTCCCGATCCTACCCGGCGTATTTCAGGCCTTGTGGGTCTTGCGGCTCCTGCGGCTCATCGACGTGCTGCCGGTGATCCTGGGCCGCTTCAGGTCTATCACGTTGCTCCCCTACGCTATCGTCCTTGCGTTCATCGGGGTCTTCGGCGGGGGCGTCGCGTTCGCCCGCTTCGAGGGTATTAGCCTCTTCGACGGGGTCTACTGGGCCAACACCACCATCAACACGGTAGGCTACGGGGATGTCTCAGCCCAAACCGACGGTGGCAAGCTGCTCAGCATGGTCCTGCAGTGGACGGGGAACGTGATCCTGGCCCTCCTCATCGGCGGTGTCGCCGCAGCAGCCCAACGCGTGCTGCTGGGTACCGCCTCCGCTGAGGTCAGAAAGGACCTGGAAGAGATCGAAGAAGATGTCGAGGAGGTCGCCGAGGACGTCGAAGATATCGAAGAAGAGGTCGATAATCTCCTCAAGAACGCCCGGAACCTCTCGGGGACCGATCGGGTCATCTTGAGAGAACTGCAGAGCATCAAGCGGCGCCTCGACGAGGTGAGCCCGGGGAGTTGATCCGAGGATGTAGTTGAGCAGGAGTCGCGCGAGGGGAACTGCGGCGAAGGTCTTTCTGGCCGTGATCGCAGCGCTCCTCGCCGCCATCCTCATCGCGGGCGGGATCGCTGAGGCACAGAGGGGCGGCGGTGGGCGAGGCGGCGGGGGAGGAGGCAAGCCCTCCGGGGCGAGCAAGTCTTCTCCCGGGAGCAAGAGCTCCTCCGCGGAGAAGGCCGGCGACAAGGGTCTCCCGTCTGGCGTGGCAAACTCCAACAGCAGATACTACAACAGCCCCAACTATGGCATCCGGCACGGCGCCCTCTCGAACTTTTTCCTCTGGGCCTGGCTCTTCCACGATTTCGACGACGACGAGTACGAAGAAGAGTACATACAGTCCAACTACGATTTCGAGGGGTGGACGATCTTGGGCGTCGTGGCGGTCGGGGCGTGGTTCCTGATCCGAAACCTTCGAAAACGCTCCAAAGTTTAGCGCCCGGCCGGGCATGACCCGGTCTGCGGTCCATTTGGTAAACTCTCCGGGCACGGAGAGGTGTCCGAGTTGGCCGAAGGAGCGCGACTGGAAATCGCGTAGGCGGTGTTGAACCGTCTCGTGGGTTCGAATCCCACCCTCTCCGCTTTTTCTTTGCCTTTGCAGGTAGAATATGGTCATTTTAGAGAATGAGCAGTGATGCCTTGGGTAATCCTAGGACCACCTTTACTGCAACCGAGTCAGAATGGACCCGAACGCAACAGAAAAACGAGTGCACCCCGAACACAGCCTGAACTGGATCACCAGGCAGAGTAGGACCAGAACTTGCGTCCAGCAACCGTGTGAACAGAGAAGGTCGCAGGTTCGAGTCTGGTTCCGCCACTTTCCAGTTTTCCTGCTAGGCCGTTAATACAAAACTTCTCGCACGCTACTTTTGACCACTACTTCGGTCTTTGCCGATCCTTTTTGGGTAGCGGTGCGGCCAGGGTGGCCATCCCATGGGACCTCCGCCGTGCAAAGGCGGAGGTCAGGGGTTCGAATCCCCTCGGCTCCACTTTTGGAATACGCTGACTTGCAGGTAAAACAGCAGACAAGTAACGAGCGCCTGGATTACTAGCTGCGCCCCTATGCACCAACGGTGCAGCAACGCGGAGGGGAGCCTGCGAAGGTGCCTATGAACAACTGTTGCACTTTCTGGTCAAGCGGCACTGTATAGATACGTTTCGCCCTTAGAGGAAGCACACTCAGTATCCACCGCTAGACTTAACTGACTTTTGATCAGTTTTAGCGACGGCTCTGCCTTCGGGCCTCGTCGTACGGTCAGTCGGTGGCCAGGTGGATGAAGTTGCCTACAACGCTTTATGCGTGGAGGAGCAGCTCGGCCCTGGACCCGCGAAGGAGGGCGCTTGGGCCGTCGCGAGGAGGGCAAGGCGCGGAGGGTGGACCGCCGACATGTATAGCCAGCCGCTCCTGCGACTAGCCATTACTGCAACCTATAAACTGGGGCATATAAAAGTGCAGAGCAACGCAGGGAAGGTAGAGGCGTGATGGACAACAAGGCACGGCGTCCTGACTCTGGCGGCCGTTCCACGGCGTTTGGCGCAAAGGGTGCCGTCGCTTGCGAGCACCCGCAGGCGGCACTCGCCGGCATTCGAGTCCTAGACGAGGGGGGAAACGCCGCTGACGCTTGCGTAGCGATGGCCGCTTCTATGGCCGTCCTCGCACCGATGTCGACTGGGATGGGTGGCGATGCGTTCCTGCTCTTCTACGACGCCGGGACGAGACAGGTGTTAGGAGCCAACGGCTCCGGCCGCGCTCCCAGAGGCATGACGACCGAGAAGCTTCGCCAGCGGGGGATGAAGACAATGCCAGAGCGCAGCGGGGTTACCGTTACCGTGCCTGGGGCTGTCCGGCTATGGGAGGACGGCGCGAAGCGCCTC
>Ga0126312_10000204_pt1 | contig 30883 bp, 29 predicted proteins | sample Plot104A_FD_92537 | JGI IMG/M metagenome (GOLD analysis project Ga0126312, IMG submission 92537) | Serpentine soil microbial communities from UC McLaughlin Reserve, CA, USA - Plot104A | ecosystem: Environmental > Terrestrial > Soil > Grasslands | place: USA: UC McLaughlin Reserve, Lake County... | reverse complement strand
CTTCGGCGGCGGGACCAGCAGCTGGACGATCGCGTTGATGGTCGCCGTCGGGATCCGCGCCTGCGTGAGCATGAAGGCGAAACGGCGTCCCGACCTCGAGTGGATCCTGCTCTGGTAGACGAGCATCAACCGCTCGCGCCACGACAGCAACGCCGTCTTCACCGCCTTCACGGTGTGGCGGCTCACGGTCAGCGGCTTCGGATACGTCAGCACCGTGCCGTCGGAGCCCACAAGCGTGAGGTCGTCCGAGAGAAAAGACCACTCGTCGTTGGCGGCGAGCGTCCTGAGGATCGTCGTCGTCTTCCCGGTATCCGTTCTCGCCGTGATCATGTACGCATCGCCGTTCATCGCGATGCAGGCGCCGTGGACGAGCGCGTAGCCCTTCTTCACGACTGTCCACCGCAGGACCGGCTCCACGACGTTCGTGTACAGGACGTGCGGCGACCAGCGCAGCAACGGCGAGGCGAGGATTTCGATCGACCGGCCGATCCCGATCTCGATGCCGAAGCCGAAGCGGCCTAGGCCCTCGTCGTAGCGCGTGTGACGGGCGAGGAAGGCGAGCGACGTCACTAGGTCGCTCTGCTTCGCGCTCAGCTTCCCGATCCGCACGCGGATCGTCGGATTTCGGATCTCGCGCTCGACAGCAAACGGCTCGAGCTCGGGAAGCCGGACGTCAGAAACAACCGTCACGATCCCGTGGACGTCATAGGACCGCAGCGCGCTCGCGGCCTCCGCTCGGGCTCGCCAGATCCAGCCGTCGGAGACGACGAAGCGCAGCACCGTGAGGACGATCAGCGTGAGCAGGTTCGAGACGAGGTAGTGCATGCCGAGCATCGATGTGAGCACGAAAAGCATCGGCACCCGCAGTCCGAGGGCGGCGTTGTTGACGATCAGGAACTGCCCGAGGCGCAACGGCCGGCCGCGACCGGCGCCGCCGCGGTCCTTGAACACGTACCGCTCGGTCAGCGCGAAGTTCCACAGCGTCGAGCCCTGGGTCGCGAGGATCGCCGAAGCGATGTAATAGACGCCGGCGACGTCCGTCAGCAGGTAGAGCAGGAGCATGTTCACCGGGATTCCGGAAAGGCCGACGAGGGCGAATCGCGAAAGGCGCGCAACCGATCCGAGCCGGAGATCCGCAAGCTGCCCGAGGTACGAGAGGGCCTGCCGCATCGACGCCTTGCTCTCGCCCGCGTACCTCTTGTCGAAGTAGAACGGAACCTCAGCGACCCGAAGATCCGGCGTCCTCGCGACGATCTCGAGCAAGATCTTGAACCCGCGCGGCCGAAGTCGGTCGAGATCGACCGCTTCTCGCCGCACGAGGAAGAAGCCGCTCATCGGATCCGTGACGTTGCGGAGACGCTTCGGGAACAACAGACGGGCCGACAGCGCGGAGCCCTGTGAGAGGAACGAGCGGATCGCCGTGAACCCGCCCGTCGATACGCCTCCGCCTTCGCGGCGGCGGCTTCCGAGCACGAGATCCACGTCGCCTTCGGCGGCCCGTGCGACCAGGCGCTCGACCACCTCGGGCGGATGCTGCAGATCGGCGTCCATCACGCAAATCCACGTGCCGCGCGCCGCGCGCATACCTTCGGTCACCGCACCCGCGAGACCGTCGGCGCGATCTTCTTCGCCGCGGTGGATGATTCGGATCGGCCTGTGGCTGTGTGAACGGACCTCTTCTAGGCGCTCTTCCGTTCCGTCATCGCTGTCGTCGACGAAGATGTATTCGACCGTGGCGTCGGCGAGTGCCCGATCCAGTCGAGCGACCAACTCGCCGACGTTGTCCGCTTCATTCCGTGTCGGAATGACGAGCGAAAGCTTCTGATGCGTCGCACGGCGGCGCGATCGCCGACGTCCGTTGTGCTCCCCGGGCTTCCATGGCGGCAGCTCACCGCCGCGACCGTCGTCGACCGCAGGTGGGTCCGGAATCAGTTGTTCGGGCACAGTTCCCCCGTTCTAGGGGCTGTGCCGGCGAAGGATCCTCGGGGATCCTCCGCCCGCACAACACCCTGCCGCAGTTTTCCGCAGATCCACAACCGTTACGTGCTGGTTGCAGAAGGCAAAAGTGTAGAGATGTGGATAAGGCTGTGGAATACGGTGTTGACAGTATTCTGAGCGCACAAAGCCGCTGTACTGCGTTTTCGGTACGCGTCGAAACGGGCGGCAACAACGGCAACGGCGCGGCGGTGTCACATCTCGAGTGGCCGCATGCGAAACGCGGCGGAACGGAGCCGCTAGAGAAGGGGCGGCGCTTCGGCCGGGCGGCCGCTACGAGCCGTTGCTCGGAACTTCTTCAGGACTTCTTCGCTTCGTTCCAGTCGTCGCCGACGCCGACGTCCACGCCGAGCGGGGGGTCGAGCGGGTACGCGCCGCACATCTCCGCTCGAACGAGCTCGCGGACAGCCGATACCTCGGTCTCCGGCACCTCGAGCAGTAGCTCGTCATGGATCTGCAGCACCAGCCGCGCGGAACGCCCCTCGTCGCGCAGGCGGCGGTGGATGCGGATCATCGCCACCTTGATGATGTCGGCGTTCGACCCCTGCATCACGAAGTTCACCGCGAGCCGCTCGCCGAGCGAGCGCGTCTGCCGGTTCGAGGCGCGGATCTCGGGGACGGGGCGGCGGCGGCCGAGCAGGCTCGTCACGTAGCCGTCGCGTCGCGCGCTCTCGATCGTGCGCTGAATGAAGTCCTGGACGTACGGGAACCGTGCGAGATATGCGTCGATGTATTCCTGTGCTTCCTCGCGCGGAATCTCCAAATTTTCCGACAGTCCGAAGGCCGAAATCCCGTAGATGATTCCGAAGTTGATCATCTTCGCCACCGACCGCTCGCCCGGGGTGAGCGTCGCGGGGTCCTTGCCGAGTACCTCCGCAGCGGTGGCCGTGTGGATGTCGTCGCCGCGCGCGAACGCCTCGCGGAGCTTCGGCTCGCCGGAGACGTGCGCGAGGATCCGTAGCTCGATCTGCGAGTAGTCGGCCGAGAGCAGCCGGCGCCCGCTCTCGGCGACGAACGCGGAACGGATCTCTCGGCCGAGCTCGGTCCGGATCGGAATCGCCTGTAGGTTCGGGTTCGACGTCGAGAGGCGGCCCGTCGCCGCCACCGTCTGGTTGAAGGTCGTGTGGAGGCGCCCGTCGTCGGGCGAGATCAGAGCGGGCAGCGGCCCGAGGTACGTGTTCAGCAGCTTCGAGTACTCGCGCCACTCCTCGATCACGGACACGATCTCGTGCTCGCTCCGGATCGTGCGGAGAACGCGCGTGTCCGTCGAGTAGCCGGTCTTTCCTTTACGGCCCGGCGTCAGCTGGAGCTTCTCGAACAGGATCCGTGCGACCTGCGGCGTCGACCCGATCATGAACTCCTCGCCCGCCAGCTCGTAGGCGCGCGCCTCGAGCTCCTCGACCCGGTCGGCAAGACGCGCCGTGATCTCGCCCATCCGGTACGTCTCGATCTTGACGCCGGCGTCCTCCATCGCCGCGAGCACCGCGGACAGCGGCAGCTCGACTTCGCGGTAGAGGTGCTCCGCGCCCCGCTCGCGTAGCCGCTCGATCAGGGGGCCCGCGAGGCGAAGCGCGCCTGCTGCACGCCACACGAGCGCCTCGGTCTCCTCCTCCGCCGGCGGCTCCGGCTTCAGCTCGAATCCATACTCGGCCGTCAGCTCGTCGAGCTCATACGAGGCGCGGCTCGGATCGATCAGGTACGCCGCGAGCAGCGTGTCCTCGGTCGCATCGACGTGGAGGGACTTGGCGTCGTGGACGGCGAGATGCGCGTCGCGCAGCTGACTCGCTTGCCGGTCCGCCACGACGACCTCGTCCGGCGTCGCGATCGCGATGCGGTCGCCGTCGGCGGCGTAGCCGACGAGGCCGCGGAGCAGCGGGAGCTCGCCTTCGCGCCACGGGACCTCGACACCTCCCAGGACCCGAGCGGCGGCGGGCACGGCTACGTCCAGCTCGTCCACCCGCTGCAGCAGGTTGCGGAACTCGAAGCGTCTGAACATCTCCTTGAGCGCCGAGCGGTCGGGCGGGTCGAGCACGAGCTCCGCGGGATCGCATGGAACGTCCAGGTCGCGGCGCATCGTCGCCAGCAGCTTCGACTGCCGCGCCTGGTCCGCGTGCAGCCGCAGCGTCTCCTTGCGCTTCGTGCCCGAGACGTCGTCGATCCGCTCGAGCAGCTCCTCGAGTGACCCGAACTGCGCGATCAGCTGCCCCGCCGTCTTGTCGCCGATCCCGGGCACGCCCTCGATCTGGTCGGACGGATCGCCCTTGAGGCCGATGAAGTCCGGGACGCGCTCGGGCGGGATCCCGTATCTCGCCTCGACGCGGTCGGGCGTGTAGACGTGGACGTCGGAGACGCCGCGCGGCGTCATCATCAGGCAGACGTTGTCCGAGCAGAGTTGGAACGCGTCGCGATCGGTCGAGACGACGCAGGTCTTGATGCCCTCTGCGTCGGCGCGCGTCGCCAGCGTCGCGATCACGTCGTCGGCTTCCCAGCCCTCGAACTCGAGGTTGCGGTAGCCGAACGCTTCGACGATCGGCCGGAAGTACGGGAACTGCTCGCGCAGGAGGTCGGGCATGGGGCGCCGGTCGGCCTTGTACGTCTCGGCGATCTCCATCCGGTGGACCGGGCGCGAGTCCCAGGCCACGGCCACGCCCTTCGGCCGGTAGTCCGTCAGCAGCTTGAACAGCATGTTCGTGAACCCGAGGAGGGCGTTGGTCGAGAAGCCGTCCGTCGTCGCGAGCTCTTCGGGCAGTGCGAAGAAGGCGCGGTAGGCGAGGTTGTTGCCGTCGACGAGGAACAGGTCCGACTCGCGCGCGGGGGCGTCGTCGAGCTGGAGCTCGACCCCCGTTAGGGTCTTCGGCATCACCTCCGAGCGTACCGCGTCCCCCTCCCGCACCCACGCTCCGCCCGGGTACCGCTGCCCTTTCTGCAACGAGATCGCCGCGCCGGCTCTTGCGGCCGTGTACGAGTCGGCGCAGCGGCTGGCCCGAGCGCTGAAGTCCGAGTACGGCTGCGACGGCACGTCGACCCGACAGCACAACGAGCCCGGAGGCGGCCAGGACGTCTGGCACTTTCACGTGCACGTGTTCCCGCGGTACGCCGGCGACCGGCTCTACGCGAACCACGAGCAGACGCGCTGGACGACGGCGGAGGAGCGCGCGCCGTACGCGCGCCGGCTTCGCGAGCGGCTCCGACCGGCTGACTAGGATCGACCGCTGTGGACATCACGGCTTTTCGGGAGGAGCACCTCGACGCAGCTGCCGAGCTGCTCGCCGAGCGGCACGCCGCGCACCGTGCAGCAGAACCGCTGCTGACGTCCGAGCCGGACTTTCGGGCGGAGCTCGAGGCGCTGTGGGCGAAGGACGGCGCCTCCGGCGCGTTCTGTTCCGACGGCTACATCCTGGGAACGCGGCTCGACCAATTATGGGGCCCGAACGCGTGGGTCGAGCTCGCGGGCCACGGGGTGAGGCGGCCCGAGCTCGTGCGCGACCTCTACGCTGCGGCCGCCGAGCGCTGGGTCGCGGAGGAACGGACGAGGCACTACGCCTACGTGCCGAATGATCCGGAGCTCGTCGACGCGTGGTTCCGCGTGGGCTTCGGCGCGCAGCACGCGTTCGGGATCCGCAGCCTCGACGAGGAGGATCCGCCGGCTCCGGACGTCGTGATCGCGCGGCCGGCCGAGGAGCGCGATCTGGAGGCGATGGTCGAGGTCGGCCCGGAGCTCGGCCGTCACCAGTCGCTGTCGCCCGTGTTCGCCGACTTCCGCCCGGACGACGAGGACGAGCTGCGCGAGGAGATTCGCTCCGACCTGCAGAACCCGGAGATCGGGAACCTCGTCGCCGAGGTCGGTGGCCGCGTCGTCGGCAATTTCGTCGTCGTTCCGATCGAGCTGTCGGGAGCGCACGTCGGGCTGGCGCGCCCGCCCGGGTTCGCACACCTCGGGTACGCAGCGGTGCTGCCGCAGGCGCGCGGTTCAGGCGCCGGCATCGCGCTGACCGCTGCCAGCTTCCGTTGGGCGCGCGAGCGTGGGTACGACGCGATGGTGACGGACTGGCGGGTGACGAACCTGCTCTCGTCGCGCTTCTGGCCGAAGCGCGGCTTTCGCACGACGTTCTTGCGCCTCTATCGCTCGATCCCGTGAAGATTCCCGTCGCGCTCGGGTCGCGCGTTGCCACCGTAACCGTCCCCGAGGGCTCACTCGTGCTGCGGCCGCCGGAGCCGCCCGACGCTCTGGCGGATGTCGGCGCCGCGGTCCGCGACGCCGTGCGGTTTCCCCTCGGCGGCGAGCCGCTCGAGGCGCTCGTGAATCCGCGGGGGCGGGCGACGATCGTCGTCGAGCATCCGTCGCTGCCGATCCCGAGCGCAGTCCACGATCCACGTCAGGAAGCCCTCGCGGCGACAGCGGACGAGCTCGCTCGGCTCGGCGTCCGTTCCGAACGGCAGACGCTCGTCGTTGCGGGTGGGCTAGAGCGTCGTGCCGGGCGGCGGGAGCTCGAGCGACTGGTGTCGCCGGAGTTCGCGCGACACTTTCGCGGTCGCGTCGTCGTACACGACGTCGAGGATCCGGAGCTGGTGGAGGTCGGCGGCGCCAACGGGACGCCGCTGCGGGTGAACCGGGCACTGGTCGAGGCGGACGTCGTGGTGTCGCTGACGGCGGCGGAGACGGTGCGCCACGGCGGCCCCGCGTCCCTGCTGGCGGCCGGCGGGCCGGACGCCTTGCGGGCTGCCGGAGGTGCATCGCTGCTCGAAGCGGCGGGCTCGCAGACATGGGAGCTCGCGCTCGCGGTCGAGCGCGCCCTGGCGGCTCGCGTGCCCGTGCTCGGGGTCTCGCTCGTGCTCGACCATCCCCGGCTCGGCGGCGCGCTGCGAGGCTATCCGCATCAGCACGGGCCGGTGACGCGGGTGGCGCGGTCGCCGTTGGGGCTCGCGTTCCGCGCGCTGCCCGACGTGGCGCGGCGGCGGGTGCTGCACTCGCTGCCGCTCGAGCTGCGCAGCACCGCTGCATATGCCGGGCCACCGTCGGTCGCGCACGCGGACGCCCTGCTGCGCGCCATCGAAGCGCGGTCGACGACGCTCGAAGAGCCGCTGGATGCGATCTGCATCGGCATCGCGGCCACGACGCCGCATCTCCCGCGGGAGACGCCGAATCCCCTCCTGGTCGCGCACCACGGGCTCGCGCTCGCGCTGAGCTTGTGGCGGAACCGCTTCCCGGTCGCCGACGGCGGGACGGCGATCCTCGCGCACCACTTCCATCGCGGCTTCACGCACGGGCAGCAGCCGTACCGGACGTTCTTCCGCGCGTTCCGTGATCGCGCGGAGGCCGCGGGTCTGATCGCTGCCGAGGCTGAGGCGGCGATCGACGAGCGCGCGCTGGCGGCGTACCGTGCGGGCCGCAGCTGCCATCCGCGGCTGCCGTTCGCCGACTGGGAGGCCTGCACGCCAGCGCTCGAGCGGCTGGGGGCGGTGGTGATCGCCGGCTGCCGCGACGCCACGGCTGCGCGGCGGCTCGGGTTTGTTCCGACCCACGGGATCGGCGCAGCGCTCGAGATGGCGCAGGGGCGCGCGGGGCGTGCGCCGCGCATCGGCTTCGTCATCGCGCCGCCGTACTTCCCGCTGCAGGTCGGCGCCTAACGCCTGCGTGCCTAAAGTCGCACCGGCAGGCGAGAGCCGGCGCTACTCCTCGCCGAGGTAGGTCTTCCGGACCTGCTCGTTGTCGCGGAGCGCCTTCGCCTCGTCGGCCAGCGCAATCGTCCCCGTCTCGAGCACGTAGCCGCGCTTGGCGACATCGAGCGCCATGAGCGCGTTCTGCTCGACGAGGAGGATCGGCGTACCCTGCTTGTTGACCTCGACGATCGTCTCGAAGATGCGCTCGACGAAGATCGGCGCGAGGCCCATCGACGGCTCGTCGAGCATCAGCAGCTTCGGGCGAGCCATCAGCGCGCGCCCGATCGCGCACATCTGCTGCTCGCCGCCGGAGAGGGTCCCAGCGTTCTGGTTGCGCCGCTCCTGGAGCCGCGGGAACAGCTCGAAGACGCGATCCATGTCGTCGCGGATCCCGCGCCGGTCGCTGCGCTGGAACGCTCCCATCTCGAGGTTCTCGTAGACGCTCATCCGCGGGAACAGCCGCCGGCCCTCCGGCGACTGCGCGACGCCCATCTTCACGATCTCGTGCGGGCTCGAGTTCGTGATGTCCTTGCCCTGGAACCGGATGGCGCCGCGCCGCGGATGGTTCAGCCCGTTGATCGACCGAAGCGTCGTCGACTTGCCGGCGCCGTTCGAGCCGATCAGCGTCACGATCTCGCCCTCGCGGACGTCCAGCGAGATCCCCTTCAGTGCCTGGATCGCGCCGTAGTACGTGTGAACGTCCTGCAGCTCGAGGATGACACCGTTGCCCTGCGTCATCCGGCCGCCCCCCCGGTGGCCGCGCCGCTGCCGAGGTAGGCCTCGATCACGCGCTCGTTCTGCTGGATCTCGACAGGCGTTCCCTCGGCGATCTTCTCGCCGTAGTCGAAGACGGTGACACGGTCGGAGATCCCCATCACGACCCGCATATCGTGCTCGATCATGAGCACCGCGAGTCCTTGGTCGCTGCGCAGCTTCGCGACGAAGTCGGTGAACTCGAGCGTCTCTTGCGGATTCATCCCAGCCGTCGGCTCGTCGAGTAGCAGCAGCTTCGGCTCGATCGCGAGCGCCCGCGCCACCTCGAGCCGCCGCTGGTCGCCGTAGGAGAGGTTGCGCGCATACTCGTCGTGGACCCCGCTCAGCCCCGAGAAGACGAGGAGCTCGCGTGCCCGGTCGCGCGCAGCGGCCTCCTCGCGCTTGATCCGCGGCGTGCGCAGGATGCTGGGCAGGATCCCGCCCTTCAGCTGGGTGTGCATCCCGACGAGCACGTTCTCGAGCGCGGTCATCGTCTGGAAGAGGCGGATGTTCTGGAATGTGCGCCCGACGCCGCGCTCGGTGATCGCGTGTGGCGGCTTCCCCGTGACGTCGATCGCGCGGAGGAGGATCCGTCCCGCCGTCGGCTTGTAGACGCCAGTGAGCATGTTGAAGAAGGTCGTCTTGCCCGCACCGTTCGGGCCGATCAGGCTCACGATCGAGTTCTCCGGAATCGTGAAGTCGACGTCGTCGACCGCGACCAGGCCGCCGAACTCCTTGCGCAGCTCCCTTGCCTCCATGATCACGTTGGCCATCAGTGCGACACGTCGTAGAGGGGCTGGTCGTGTACGCCTTCCTCGAACTCGGCTTTCCGCCGAGCGCTCGGTATCAGGCCCTCGGGTCTGAACAGCATCACCACCAGCAAGATGACGCCGAAGATCCCGAACTCGTACTTCGGCACCTCGATGTTGAGCCCGAGGTTCTCGTTCAACCAGGCGCCGATGTTGGCGAGCCCCTCGCGGTCGAGGTAGGTCAGGAACAACGCGCCGACGATGACGCCCCAGATGTTCCCCATGCCCCCGAGGACCACCATGCAGAGGATCATCACGGAGATGTTGAAGAAGAAGTCACCCGGGAACGTGGACCCCTTGAAGCTGGCGTAGTAGGCCCCGGCGATCCCGCCGAAGAACGCGCCCCCCGCATAGGCCCACGTCTTCGTCCGCATCAGCGGGACGCCCATGGCCGCCGCGGCGGTCTCGTCTTCGCGGATCGCGATCCACGCGCGGCCGAGCCGCGAGTCGCGCAGGCGCAGGCTGCAGAAGATCGTGAACAGCACGAGGCCGACGGCCGTCCAGAAAAACACGTTGTCCGAGTTCAGCGCGGTCTGGTAGTTGTCGGGAAGGACCCCGCCGGTCACGCGGTGCAAGGTCGCGCCGAAGCCGGGCGAGTCGACGGGCGTGATGCCGTTCGGGCCGTTCGTCAGGTTGAATCCGGTCCCGAAAAAGTTGTCTCCGTTCCGCGCGATCTGGGGCATGATCTCGCCGAAGCCGAGGGTCACGATCGCGAGGTAGTCGCCGCGCAGGCGCAGCGTCGGCAGGCCGATGATCACCCCCACGAGCGCCGACAGGAACGCCGCGAGCGCGAGCAGCAACCAGATCGAAATGTGGAAGCCAGGGACGGTGGGTCCGATCCCGACCGAGCCGAAGTGAACGGTTCGGTTCGCGAACTGCACGGAGGCGAACCACGCCGCCGTGTACGAGCCGATCGCGTAGAAGGCGACGTAGCCGAGGTCGAGGAGCCCCGCGTAGCCGACCACGATGTTCAGGCCGATCGCCATCATCGCGAAGACGAGCATTACGACACCCGTTGCGATGTCCGGAAACGGCCCGAAGATCGGGATCGTGAACATGCTGTCGAAGTAGAACGGGTAGGCGATCACGAGCACGAGCGTCGCGACCGGCCGGACGAAGCGCCCTACGCGCGGAATCGACTCCCACGGCGGCACGTAGAGCGCGGCGGACACCAGCCAGGCGAGGAGCGCGGCGGGATCGAAGCCGTACAGCGGCGCGAAGATCAGCGCGCCGAGCACGAGGATGACGAGCGCCGTCAGCGCGCGGTTGAACGTCGCGCGCTTCACGGGCGTCGCGTCGGGTCCGAGGACGCGCCTCTCGAGCACGTCGACTCGCTCTCGCACCGGATCTAGGAACCCGCGTGGCCTGCGCCTCGCCATCAAGCCCCCTCCGGCGTCCGCTCCCCGAGTAAGCCTTCCGGTCTGAAGACGAGAATCAGGATCAGGATCGTGAAGACGATCGATTGCGTCCAGGCGCCGCCGGGCGGCGCGGGAACCGTGATCCCGAATACCTCAGACTTCGAGAGTCCCTCGTTGTATGCCTGGATCAGCCCGATCAGAAGCGCGCCGAGGACGGCGCCGGGGAGGTTGCCGATCCCGCCGAGCACGGCGGCCGTGAAGGCGATCAGCCCGAGCTGGAAACCCTGGTCGTAGCGGATGTTCGTCACGTACAGGGCGTAGAGGAGGCCGGCCGCGCCGGCGAGCGCGCCGGCGATCAGGAACGTGAACGAGATCGTTCGATTGACGTTGATCCCCATCATCGCCGAGGCATCCATGTCCTGCGCGGTCGCGCGCATCGCCTTCCCCTGGCGCGACTGCTCGACCAGCCAGAGCAGGAGGATGAGCACCGGAACCGTGATCAGCACGACGATCAGCTTGTTCCAGGCATACGAGACGCCAGCGATGTCGAACACGTTGGAGTGGGGGAGGACGTCGACGACCTCGATGAAGTTCGGGCCCTTCCATGCGAGAGCGACGTTCTGGAGGATGAAGGACATACCGATGGCCGTGATCAGCGGCGCCAGCCGCGGCGCGCCGCGCAGCGGGCGGTATGCGACGCGTTCGATGGATGCGTTGAGGACGCCGCAGAACGCCATCGAGATCAGCAGCGTGCCGATGATGGAGAACCAGACGACGGTCCCCGTCTGCCCGCTCTCGAGCCCGAACCAGCTCGCCGCGACGGTCGCCGAGAGCATCCCGCCGAGCATGAACACGTCGCCGTGCGCGAAGTTGATCAGCTCGAGGATGCCGTAGACGAGCGTGTAGCCGAGGGCGACGAGTGCGTAGATCGCGCCGGTCGTGACGCCGATCAGGGAGATCTCGACGAAGTCCGCCGGCTCGGCGAGCAGCTGCAGCACCAGCCAGACGAGGACGATGCCGACGAGCGCGAGCCCGAAGATCGCGGTGAGGCTGGGGCGATAGGCGAGGAGCGGAACCGGCGGGCGTCGTGCTTCCGTGACCATCGGCTGGGGGGAGACGATAACCGGGGGAGGGAAGCCCCTCCCCCGGTTGCTCGTTTCTGCCTCGACCGCTACCCGGCCTTCACGAGGTCTGCCGACGGGGTGATCGTCTTGTACGTCTTCCCAGTCCCGCTCTTCCCCGATCCGGTCTGCAGGTACACAGTCACCGGGTTCGACGTCGTGTCGCCGTTCTCGTTGATCGAGTACGACCCGAGGATGCCGTTCTTGACGTTCGTGTTCAACAGCTCCTTGGCGACGGACGCGCGCGTGCCGTCGGAGCGGGAGATCGAGTCGAGCATGACCTGTGCCGTCTCTGCCGCATACGTGGAGTACGGGTTCACCTGTACGCCGACCTGCTGACCGAACTTCGTGACGAAGTCCTTGCCCTTGCCCTTCAGCTTCTCGGGCGGGATGCCGGCGACGCTGACGTACATGCCTTCCGCAGCCGGGCCGTTAGCGGTGAAGTCGCTGAACCCGTCCGGCGCGATCAGCGGGTACTTCTTGCCGAGCACGCTCCGAAGGTCCTTGATCAGCTTGGCCCCGTTCTCGCAGATCAGGCCGCCGAGGAAGATCGTCTCGGCACCGGTCTGCTTGATCCGGGTCGCAAGCGCCTCGTAGCTCGACGCCTTCGGATCCCACGCATCGAAGCCGCTCACCGTCAGGCCGAGCTGCTTCGCCGAGTTCTGGTAATCACGGGCAACGCCGAGGCCGTAGGCCTCCTTGTCGTTGAGGATGAACACCTTCTTGAACCCGAGTTGCTGCGTGAGCAGTGCGTCGGCCGCGCCCTGGAAGTCGTCTGCCGCGACCAGCCGAATGTAGTTCCGCGTTCCACTCGGGTAGTACTTCTCGGGCTCACCCGCGGCGATCGCCGGGCCTTTGTGCGTGAGGCCGACGTACGTGTTCGCCGGGCTCACCATGCCCACCGGCCCGTTCGGTGCCGTGTTCAGCTTCGGGATGATGATCTCGGCGCACCCAGAGTTGAACGTGCCGATCACGCCGATCACGCCTTGATTCCTCGCGTAGGCGTTCGCGTTCGTCGAGCACTTCCCGGAGTCCCACTTGCCGGCCTGCGCAGTTGAGTCGTCACACGACTGGTAGCCGACCGTGTACTTCCCGGCCTTGAAATTGTTCTGCTTGAACTGGAACTTGATCGCGTCGGTCATCTGGATCGTCTGCGTCCGTCCCGAGCCCTGCAGCGGGAGATCCGACGCCACGATGAACTGCGGCTCCCCTTCACCTTCGTAGTAGACGCCGCCCGGGCACGACGACGTCGGCAGCGCGCTGGCGCCGCCTTCGGTCGTGCTCCCTTCGGTCGTCCCCTTGCTCTCGTTGTCTCCGCCTCCGCCGCAGCCTGCAGCCACAAGCGCGAGGGCGCCTATGAAACTGGCGAGTGCGACGATCGAGAGTCTTTTCCTCACTGCCCCTCCTCTGTGCTCGTTGGCCTGAAGGACCACCAGCGTGGAGACGCGTTCACGCTGAGAGCGGAAGTATCCGTGCTGGCGCGCCGAGTTTCAAATAAGAGCGGTCGCGGCGGCTTTTCATGTGTGGATGCCGGAGGTGGGACTCGAACCCACACGGGGATTAACCCCACGAGATTTTGAGTCTCGCGTGCCTACCAATTACACCACTCCGGCGCTGCAGGCCATGATAGGCGGCGTGGCCAGCCGCATCGGCATCCTCACCGGCGGCGGCGACTGCCCTGGACTGAACGCCGTCATCCGCGCGGTCGGACGCCGCTCGATGGTGCGCGGCTACGACGTCGTCGGCGTCCGCGAGGGCTGGCGCGGGCTTGTGGAAGGGCTGTTCGAGCCGCTCGGACCGCGCGAGATCTCCGGGATCCTGCCGCGCGGCGGGACGATCATCGGCACCTCGCGGACGAACCCGTACAAGCTCGACGGAGGCGTCGAGCGCGTGCTCGAAACGTTCGGTAGTCAAGGCCTCGACGCACTCGTCGCGATCGGCGGCGAGGACACGCTCGGCGTCGCGGCGCGCCTTCACGAGGAGCACGAGTTCTCCGTGGTCGGCGTGCCGAAGACGATCGACAACGACCTCTCAGCGACCGACTACACCTTCGGTTTCGACACAGCCGTCTTCATCGCGACGGAGGCGATCGACCGGCTGCACACGACGGCCGAGTCGCACAACCGCGTGATGGTGGTCGAGGTGATGGGGCGCCACACCGGCTGGATCGCGGTGATGAGCGGGATCGCCGGCGGCGCGGACATGATCCTCATACCGGAGCAGCCAGTGACCGTGGAGGATGCCTGCGAGGAGCTCCGCCACCGGCACGGCCGGGGCAAGGACTTCTCGATCGTCGTCGTCAGCGAGGGCTACGAGCTGACGTTCGCCTCCGGCGAGCGCCGCGCCGTTGCCCAGGAGGGCACGGACCAGTTCGGGCACGTCCGGCTCGGGGGCGTCGGCGAGGAGCTCGCGCGCGAGATCGAGCAGCGGACGGGCTACGAGACGCGCGTGACCGTGCTCGGGCACGTCCAACGCGGCGGCAGCCCGACGCCACGCGACCGCGTGCTCGCGACGAGGTTCGGCCTCCACGCTGCCGATCTCGTCCACGAGCGGCGGTTCGGCCGGATGGCCGCGCTCCACGGAGACGACATCGTCGACGTGGCGCTGAAGGATGCGACGGCGGAGCTGAAGACGGTGCCGGAGCACTGGTACCGCGTCGCAAGCGCCTTCTTCGGCTAGCGCGGAATGAAACGCGTTGCCGTTCTCGGGTCCAGCGGCGCCGGAAAGACGGTCTTCACCCGCGAGCTGGGCGCAATTACCGGCCTGCCGGTGTTCTACCTCGACCCGCTCGTGTGGAAGCCGGGATGGGAGCTCGCGCCGGCGGACGAGATCCACGATGTCATCCACGCAGCTGCGAGCGGCGATGAGTGGATCATCGACGGCGACTTCCTCGGCTGCGAGCCGACCGGCCGATTCGAGCGGGTCGACACGGTCGTCTTCCTCGACCTCCCACGGCGCACGTGCCTGCGGCGCATCGTCTGGCGCAGGGTGCGTGATGCTCGCCGCTCACGCGTCGACCTGCCTGCAGGTTGCAAGGAGGGCATCGACCGGGAACTCGTTCGCTGGGTCTGGCGGTTTCCGCGCGACTCCCGGCCACGCATCCTCGAGCTGCTCCGCCGCCTGCCGCCGCGCGTCGCCGTCCATCAGCTCCGGTCGGCGCGCGATGTGCGTGCATTCCTGAGCAAGTACGGGTGAGCGAGCTCATGCAGATCGGCGGGGCAGTGCTCGTTCTCGCGGCGTTCGCGCTCGTCCAGCTCCGCCGCCTGCATCCGAGGTCGCGGATCTACCTGGTTTTGAACGTTGTCGGCGCAGGCGCCCTTGCGATTGCCGCAGCGACCGAGGAGCAGTGGGGATTTCTCCTGCTCGAGAGCGTCTGGGCGGCAGTCGCGGGTTGCGCGCTCCTGCGTCGCGCCTAAGCGTCGCGTGTCATCACGACGAACGGGCGCCCGTCGACGGCGAGCGAGTCCGTGCGTTCGAACCCGAGCGCGGAGGCGACCATCTGCGCGCGCCGGTTGAACTCGGCGATCACGACGCGGAACCGCTGCGGCTCGTGCAGCCGACCGCCGAACGAGCACACCTCGCGCAGGAACGGCCCGCCCAGGCCGATCCCGGTCAGGTCGGGGTGGAGGCCGCCGCCCACGTCGAGCACCCCCGGCTCCTCCTCGAGCCCGGCAACACGCGCGTCCGCGCCGAAGCAGCAGAACCCGACGAGCTCGCCCTCTTCGGCGGTGGCCGCGTAGTACTCGTAGTCGGCCCGCAGGAGCTCTTCGGGGTCGGCGCCGTCGTACAGCGAGTACGGCTCGTCGTAGCGCCAGCCGGCGATCGTCTCCGCGTCGCGCCGCGTCAGCTCGCGGAAGGCGAAGCCGCTCACGTAATGAGGTCGACCAGCGGAAACGATCGGTGGCGACGCGGCGGGACGAGGAAGTTCTGGCGGTGCGTCGTCTCCAGCACGGAGTTGAGGCCCTGGCCGCGCGCGCCGCGCTGGAACGGCAGCCTCGTGCCGTCCGGCAGGACGCCGTCCATCGCGAGGCGGTTGCGGCGGAAGTCGTCGCTCGTCGGGTTGAAGACGACGAAGTGGACGCCCGCTGAGGGCTCGGGCGTCAGCTTGTCGATGTCCGGCCGAGCGCTCCATGCGAACGGGTTGTCGAGCGTGTTGAAGTCCGCGCGGTGCGGGATCGCCGTGCCCTTGCGGTAGAGGACGCCGTCGGTGCCCCGGACATCCTCGAGCAGCCGTGACGTCGTCTGGATCGACGCGCTGTGCCCGATCGTCCCGCTGCGCTCGAAGTCGTGCCTCACCTCTGCGAGCGACGCGACCTGCTTCGCGCCCTGACGAACAGTCTGCGCGCCCCGCCGCGCCTTCATTCCCGGCTTGAACGTCGTGTCGACGCGCTCGCGGAAGTCGAACGTCAGGTACCAGCCCTCGAGGTCCTCGAAGATGTGCGAGAGCGCCATGTGCGTCCCGCCGTCGAAGTAGCCGTGGCGCGCGTTCGTATAACCGAGCGTTTCGAGGTTGGCAATCCGCGTCGGCCCCAGGCCGGCCTTCTGTGTCGACGTGAAACCGAGGAAGAGCTCTGACGTGGGCGGGACGAGATCGGCGCCGGGGATCTTCGCCGCCAGCGCCATCTTCTTCGGCAGGCTCATCCCGCCGTCGAAGCCGCCGCCGGCGAAGCCGGCGCGCACGCTCGTCGGCTCGAGCACGTCGAGCGCGAGCAGCGCCTGCGTCGCGTCTTCGACGGTGTTGCGGTCGTCACTTCGCAGCAGGAACGCGACGTCGTTGCCCTCCAGCAGCACCGAATCGGGATCGCTCGGGAACCGCATCGAGTGCAGGAGCGCCTTGACGCGCTTTCCCCGCTCGCGCGACGCGCGCATGTCGTCCGGGATGTGCTCGTCCGCGAGCTGCGGGACGTAGCGCTCGAAGTACGGCAGGCCCCACGCCACTGTTAACCCGAGACCCGCCGGCGTCGGGTCGCGTCCGGCCTCGAGCTGCGCGAGGACATCGGCGAGCTGGTCGCGGGCGGCGACGAGCGACTGGCGGTCGTCGTTCACGCGAAGCTCCGCGGTCACGATGCGGTGATGCAGCGGCGGGACGATCACCTCGACGCCGTCGTCGCGGACGACTCGCAGCCCGTCCAGCACGTGCTGCTCCTGCGGGAACCGGCTTGCGGCGCTGCGCGCGGGCGCGCTTCCCAGCCGATCGACGAGCTCGTAGATCGAGGTGCCGGCGACGGCGGTCGCGGCAGCGCCCGCCAGCAGCTCGCGCCGTGTCAGACGCACGTCAGCCCTTCGGCGAGACCAGGACGAGGTTCCGCATCATCCGGTCGAGGTTCTGCAGCACGCGCGTGTGGCTGAACGGCGGTGCGACGTGCTCGCTCACGGTGTAGAGCGAGCCTCGGCGTCGCCACGCATACAGGAGGTGCCACTGGTCGGCGTCGCGGTTGACCGTGTAGAGCGTGACCTTGTACGGGCCGATCTGCTTCGCCCGCTGCGGGTCCGAGAAGCAGGGGATGGTCTTGCGGATCCGCTTGCCGCCCGCCTGCTCGTCTTCGCGGCACCCGGGGATCGCGCTGTGGCCGGGATAGCCGCGCAAGTTGATGTGCACCTCGCCGCTGCCGCGCTCGAACCAGATGAAGCCGGCGAGGTAGCTGCGGTCTTTGCTCGCCGAAGCGCCCGTGCTCCAGCGGCCGCCGATCTTCGCGTCGAGCGGGCTCGGCACCCAGGCGGGGCAGTAGACGGGGGCGTCGATCCGGTTCGCAAGCCGCTGCCAGCCGGCCCGCCAGGAGGCTGGACACGAAGGCTTCGCCGCCGCCGCGTCGGCGCGCTTCGCCGCGTCGACACCCGAGCAGCCGGCGGCGATCGCGACGACGGCGGCGAGCGCGGCAAACGGGGCCAACCGCTTCACGCGAAGAGGGTAGCGCTACCCTCGCGCGGATGGAAGCGACTGCGGGCGCCGCGTTGGGTTGCCGCGACATGGTCGGCACGCTGCGACGCGTGCTCGTGCGCCGGCCCCGATCAGAGGTCGATTCGTGGGAGCTCTGCGGCTGGCGCGCGGCGCCCGATCCACGGGCGCTTGCGACCGAGCACGAGGCGCTGTGCGCACTGCTCGAGGACGCCGGGGCGGAGGTCGTCTTCGCGGAAGCCTCGAGCGACGGGAACCTCGATGAGATCTACGCGTTCGACGCTGTGCTCGTCGTCGACGACGCCGTCATCCTGCTGCAACCGAGCAAACATGTCCGCCACGGCGAGCCCGGCTCGCTCGCGACAGCGCTCGAGCGCCTCCGTGCGCCGGTGCGTGGCAGGCTGGAGCAACCCGCCGCAGCCGAGGGAGGCGACCTCATCCGCCTCGATGCGGACACGCTCCTGGTCGGCTTTGGCTACCGCACGAACGAGGGCGGTGTCGACGCGCTCTCGGAGCTCCTGCCCGGCGTCGAGCTCGTTCCGTTCGACCTGCCGCACCACCAGGGCGCGGGGGAGGTGCTGCATCTGCTCTCGCTGCTGAGTCCGGTCGACCGCGACCTCGTCGTCGCGTTCCCGCCGCTGCTGCCGGTGCGGCTGATGCAGCTGCTGGAGGCGCGCGGGATCGAGATCGTCGCAGTGCCGGAGGAGGAGCTCGACACGATGGGGCCGAACGTGCTCGCCCTCGGCCCGCGCCGTGCGCTCGTCGTCGAAGGCAATCCGGTCACGCGGCGCCGGCTGGAAGCGGCGGGCGTCGACGTCGTTGCCTATCGAGGCAAAGAGCTGTCGAAGGGCGACGGCGGGCCGACGTGCCTCACGCTCCCGCTCGCGCGCGACTAGTAAGAGGCTGACCCGACGACGAGCGGGTTCCGCCAATCCCTCCTAGAGCCGGTAAACAGCCACCCAAGGGCCGGACAAGCCATGGCCCGACCGGACGTAGTAGGCGCGGTGTGTCTCCGCAGCGAGGTCGTCGTAGAACCGCGCCTCGCGCGGGTACTGTTCGCGTGCCGCGAGCACGCGGTCGGCGACGACACCGGTCACGAGGACGTAGCGGACGCCGTCGCTGCGCAGCCGCCGGACGTTTCTCAGCGGGTCGAACCCGAACCCAGGGCCGGGGACGTGGAGCGGCACGACATGGAACCCGTCGAGCGACGGCGTCGACGACTCAGCGGCCACCTCGGTGCCCGGCGCGACGTGGCGCTCGATCCATGCGCGGGCGACGACGCGCGTGTCGGTCCGCGTCCAGCGCACGTCCTTCTGGATCGACCAGACGAGCGGAAACACGAGCAGCGCTCCGGCGACGGGGGCGAGTAGACGCGAGCGTCCGGCGAGAACGCTTAGTGGCGGGACGAGCGGCAGCACGAACCGGTCGAAGTGCGACTCCAGCGTCAGCAGGTTCAGGAAGTAGACGAGCACGAACGACGCGAGGATCAGGTCGGTGCGCCGGCGCGCGATCAGAGCCGCGACCAGGCCGGCTCCTGCGAGGACGAGCGCAGGCCCCATTCCGCTCCAGAGCCGGTGCAGGAAGCCGACGAGCGAGCTGCCGTCGTGCTCGAAGCCGAGCCAGCCGGTGTGGTGGATGCTCTGCGTGCTCCACGCGTCCGATGCAGCCTTGCCGGCGTCGAGGAGCACGAACGGGCTCGTCACGAGAAAGGTTGCGACCCCGAGGGCGAAGGCGATGCCGAGCCGCCGCCACTGTTCCCAGCCGGCGACGATGAGCGGTACGGCGAGCAAGACCGCGGGCCACTTCGCGCTCAGCGCGAGCCCGGCGGCTGCGCCCGCGAGCTCGAGTCGGCCGGAGACCATCAGCGCGAGCGCGACGGCGACGCCGAGCGTCATCGGCACGTCCGTCACGGCCATGTGCGAGTAGGCGACGTGCGTCGTCTCGACGGCGACTGCGGCAGCGCCGACGACTGCGGCGAGCATCCCGTAGGCGCGTAACCCGAGCCACCAGGTCGCTGCGACGGCAGCAGTACCGAGGACGGCGATCACGATCCGCGCGTCCAGATACGTCGGAACCGCGTGCCACGCCTCGAACGGCGCCAGCAGGTACAGGACGAGCGAGGGGTAGTTGAACCAATGGGGGTTCGGCCCACCGCCGTGGGTCATGTGCCACGCCCGCGGAACGATCACCTGCTCGTCCGGGTTCAGCAGCGGGAACGGAAGCCCGTACTCGATCCCGACGAAGCGCAGCGCCGCGGCGAGGCCGAGGATCGCGACCAGCGCGGCGAGGCCCCAGCGCTGCCGGAGGTCAGACCTCGGGAGTCGGTCCACCGACGAGCGCGGCGATGTCGCCCGAAGTGACGATCACGGCATCGACGCCGGCGCGTTCGAGCGCGACCACATGCTCACGCGTCCGCACGGCGACCTCCGCGATCGCGAGCTTGCCCGCCGGAACGTCGGGGAGGAGGTCGAGCACGCTCTCGAGCAGGTCCTCGTCAAGGTCGGGCGGGGGCGGCGCGAGCAGCACGATCTCGGGATCCACGTGCTCCAGCGCGAGCTCGAGCTCGTCGTCGTCCTTGACGCCGATCACGGGCTCGACGCCAAGCGACTCTGCCTCCCGCTGGAGGTCGCGCAGTCGCTCCCAGTCGCCCGAGAGGTCGTCGACTCGGAGGACACAGGCGTCGGCGTCCGTGGGAACGCGAACGGAGCGGTCGTCGCTGCGCACGAGCACGGGCAGTCCGATCGCAGTGCGGAGGCCGGCGACCGCGTCCCGGACGACGACGCCCTCGGCGCCGTCGGCTTCGGCCGATTGCGCAGCCCCGATGTCGCGGACCGGGACCAGGAGCGAGATCCCATCACCCTCGGAGATCGCCTGGCTGAGGCGCCGGTTCGAGCTCATCGTGCGCGGGCCGCGAGTGGAGCGGACGGTGCCATCGGCGCGGCTGATCGTAGCCGGGATCGCGGAGAACTCGGCCCGAAGACGGCACAGACGTGTCGCATTTTCAGCGGTATGCTCGCCTCGGGTGGCGGGTGGACAGCTCCCCACCCGGGTGGGGAGCTACGGGTCCACACCCCGCTGACGGACGCCCGCCACAGCGTCCCGTCACAGGCCGAGGCGCTCGAGCATCCGCTCGTCGCGGCGCCAACGCTCCTTCACCTTCACCCGCAGCTCGAGGAAGATCCGGCGGCCCAGCAGAAGCTCGAGCTCGGGTCGCGCGCGCACCCCGACCTCCTTGACGATCCGGCCGCCCTTGCCGACGACGATCTGCTTCTGCGACCGGGTCTCGACGTAGACCACCGCGCGTACGACCTTGTCGCCGAGCTCCTCGACCTCGACCGTCACGGCGTGCGGAACTTCCTCTCGCGTCAGCTCGAGCACCTTCTCCCGCACGATCTCCTCGACCTGCGCCTCGAGCGGCAGGTCGCTGCGCTGGTCGGGCGGGAAGTACGCGGGTCCCTCCGGCAGCAGGTCGACGAGCTCCTCGAGCAGCGCGCCGAGGCCCTCGCCGGTACGCGCGCTGATCGGATGGAGGGCGCCGAAATCGCCGAGCTGCGCCGCGACGGCGATCTGCGCCGCGATCTCCGCGGGCGTCATCCGGTCGACCTTGTTCAGCGCGATGACCACGGGAACGCCGAGGCCGAACACGCGCTCGGCGACGAACCGGTCGCCCGGTCCAACTCGCTCGCGCCCGTCGAGGACGAGCAGGACGGCATCGACGTCCTCGAGCGACTCGTCGACGGTCCGCTGCATGTGCGCCGTGAGCCCGTCGCGCGGCCGCTGGAATCCGGGCAGATCGACGAGGACGAGCTGGTAGTCGTCGCCGTTGACGACCCCACGGATGCGGCGGCGTGTCGTCTGAGGCTTGTCCGACACGATCGCGACCTTCCCGCCGCACAGCGCGTTCACGAGCGTGGACTTGCCGACGTTCGGGCGGCCGGCGGCAGCAACGAACCCGCTCCTCACGGAGCGATCTGAAACAGCACCAGGGTTACGAGCGAGCCGACCAGCGCGCCGTACGTGACCTCGAGCGTCGAGTGGACGCCCGACTCGACGCGCGTCTGCGCCACGAGCAGCGCCATGATCAGCGTGAGCGACGAAACGAGGAACTGGTGGCCCGAATCGTGGAGCACGAGCGTCGTCGCCATCCACCCCGCGAACGCGAGTGCCGCATGGCCGGAGGGAAGCCCACCGCGCAATGGCGTTCCACGGCCCGTGAACGCCTTGGTGGCGATCACCGCGATGACCGTGACGGCGAGCGCCACGACGGTCAGCTGCGCCGGCGCGTCCGTGATCCGGTTCAGGAGCCGTGAGCTGTGGTCGGCGATTGCGCTCGAGAAGACGAGGTAGCCGACGACCAGCGCGTTGACAGCCGCGATCAGGACCGCGCCCGCGGCGATGTCCTTCGCCAGCTTCGCCATCGGGTCGAACTGCGTCGTCGCGACGTCGATTGCACCCTCGATCGCGCTGTTGATCATCTCCGCGATCAGCACGAACGTGATCGAGAGCAGCAGCATCATCAGCTCGAGCCGCGAGACGCCGATCGCGATCGCCGCGACGAGCACGGCCACGGCCGCGAGCATGTGCACGCGCATGTTCCGGTGCGTACGCAACACGTGGATCACGCCTTGGAAGGCGTAGTTGAACGTCTCGAGGATCGAGGGTGTCGGCCGGCGGAGCGGCGGGCGCCGCGGCTCGCGGGCCGGCGTAGGTCGTTCCTCCTGCGCCTGTGGCCGCTGTGTGCTCGGCGCGCTCACGGCACCGCCACGGCATGGGCCCGCTCGCGCTCCTCCATCTCCGGTCCGTGGTCGTGGCCGAGCAGGTGCAGAAGAGCGTGGACGAGCGGCTCGCGCCATGCGTTGCCGATGACTTGCGGACAGAGGACGACGTCGCCGAGTTGCCGCGGCACCCCCTCGGGCAGCTCGTCGCGCCCGTCGAGCGGGAAGGCAAGGACGTCGGTCGGCTCGTCGCTGCCGAGGTGACGGCGCTTCAGCGCGCGTATCTCCTCCGGCTCGACGAACATCAGTCCCAGCTCGCCGTCGTTGATTCCTTCGGCTTGCAGGACGGCGCGCGTGAGGTCGACCGCAGCGTCGCCCGCGACCTCGACGCCGCTCCGGTTCGCGAGCTCGACGGTCACCATGGCTAGCGGCGGCGCTGCGTGCCGGTCTCTTCCGCGTGCCGCTTGTACGCCTCGACGATCCGCTGGACGAGCTTGTGCCGCACAACGTCTTCGTGCGTGAAGCGGATGAACGCGATCCCGTCGACGGAGCCGAGGATGTCCTGGACCTGGATTAGCCCCGACGCCTGCTCGCGCGGGAGGTCGATCTGAGTCACGTCACCGGTTACGACGACCTTCGAGCCGAAGCCGAGCCGCGTCAGGAACATCTGCATCTGCTCGGGGCTCGTGTTCTGCGCCTCGTCGAGGATGATGAACGAGTCGTTCAGCGTCCGGCCGCGCATGAACGCGAGCGGTGCGACCTCGACGGTGCCGTTCTCCATGTACGTCGCGAGCCGGTCTGCGTCCAGCATGTCGTAGAGCGCGTCGAACAACGGCCGCAGGTACGGATCGACCTTCGCGAGCATGTCTCCGGGGAGGAACCCGAGCCGCTCGCCGGCCTCGACTGCTGGACGCGTCAGGATGATCCGACCGACCTGGCGATCGGCGAGGGCGGCGACCGCGAGTGCCATCGCGAGGTACGTCTTCCCCGTGCCCGCGGGGCCGATCGCGAACGTAACGGTGTGGCTGCGGATCGCGTCGACGTACTGCTTCTGCGTCAGCGTCTTCGGCGCGATCTTCTTGCCGCGGTGCCGCCAGACGACGTCCTCGAACACTTCGCGGATGTCCTCCGCCTGATCGATCGCACGGACGACCGCACCAACGGTGTCCGGGCCAATGTCATGTCCGCCCTCGACGAGCTCGACGAGCTCGTCGACGACCGCGCGTGCCTCCGTGACGTGCTGCTCGTCGCCCTCGATCGTGAGCACGTTGCCCCGCAGCCGGATCGTGCATTGGAGCCGCTCGCGGAGCGCGTCCAGGACGCCGTCCCCGACGCCGGCAAGCTCGACCGCGACGTCGTTGGAGACCGGAAGAGTCTCTTGCACCGATTCCAGTCTAGGCGGTCCGGCAGACCGCTAAACGAGCCGCTCGAGCCACGGATGGCCCGGGTGGACGAGCTCGAGCGCCTCGCGCAGCCAGGCCCGCTGCTTCCCCAGCAGGCGACGCGCGACGAGCTGAAAGTCGTGCTCGTTCTTCGCCTCCTCGTGGCGGGCTTTGTAGAGCAGCTGGATCTCAGGAGCGACGATCGGCACGCCGCGCTCCGAGCGTAGGGCTACCTCCCGGACGTGGCGCCTCACGCGCGGATCGCGACGGCTGACCCAGATACTCCCCTCGACCTCGTTCAGGAAGAACTGGAGCTCGTCGGCCGCAGGCGTCCAAGGATTCGGCGGCGGTCCCTCCGACGGCCGCACGAGCACCTGGTGGACCGGGAGCTCGAGGAACTCGTCCTCGGGCCACGAATCCCATTGTCCCCCTCTGTCGACCTTGTACAGCCCGCGACCCCGAAAATGTGCCTGTAGCGCGTGCTGGTGATGCCGAAACACCGAGATCTCGACGTCTTCGTGCTCGCGCGTCACCTCGCCGACGAATAGGTCGATTGCCCAGCCACCCGAGACGAACCACGGGTGGCGGTATCCCTCCAGCTCCTGCGCGGCCCAGTCGATGACGCCGAAGTCGGTCAGGCGAGCTTCTCGCGCACGAGCTGGCTCACCGCCGAACCGTCCGCCCTTCCGGCGATTTGCGGCATCACGTCGGCCATCACGCGGCCAATGTCGCGCATGCTCGTGGCGCCGACCTCGGCGATCGCGTCGTCCACGATCTCCTCGAGCTCGGCGTCGGACAACGGCTCGGGCATGAATTCCTGGAGGACGCGGAGCTCGTACTCTTCCTCGGCGGTCTGCTCGTCGCGGCCGGCCGCCCGGAACGCATCGGCCGACTCGAGGTGCTTCTTGCGCTCTCGCTGGAGCACTTGCAGCTCCTCGTCGTCGTGGAGCGGGCGCCCGAGCTCCTTCTCGGCCGCGCGCAGCTCAGCCAGGATCAGGCGCAGCGCGTCGCGGCGCGGACCATCGCGCGCCTGCATCGCCGACGTCAGCTCGCCCTCGATCCGGCCGATGAGGCTCATTGCGGCATTCCCCGTACACGCCCGCCGAGGACGTGCCAGTGGAGGTGGAAGATCGTCTGCCCGCCGCCCGGGCCGACGTTGACGACCACGCGGTAGTCCTCGAGCCCGACGTGACGCGCTGTGTCGGCCACGAACTCGAGCATCCGGCTCGCCTCGTCCGGCGGGAACTCGCGCACGTCGCGGAACGTCTCGGCGTGGCGCTCGGGGATCACCAGCAGGTGCGTTTCGGCCTGCGGGTTGATGTCGCGGATCGCGACGAAGCCCTCCGCCCGGTGAACGTGGTCACCATCGCGGAAGAGCGTGCAGAAGAGGCAGTCGTCAGGCAGCGAGAATCCCCTCCTCCGTCACCGCCGCGCCGCGCACGCCGACGAGCTCGCCGACGGGGGCGTCGACCAGCCACGGCGAGTAGTCGTCGCCGTACCCGCGGCCCGGCCGGTCCACGAGGACGACGTCCGCGCGGCCGACCTTGCCACGCCAGTGCTCGACGCACGCACGGTGCGACGCCGCGCGCAGGCGCGCCGACCGCTCCTTCTTCACCGGCGGCGGCACCGGATCGTCCGCCGCGGTGGTCGTCCCCGGACGCGGCGAGTACGGGAACACGTGGCACTTCGTGATCCCGGCCTCGGCGACGACGGACAGTGTGCGTCGGAAGGCGCGGTCGTCCTCGCACGGGAACCCGACGATCACGTCCGTCGTGAGCTGAAACCCCGCCGCCGGCGCGAGCCGGCGCAGGAACGTGCGCGCATCGTAGCGCCGTCTCATCGCGGCGAGGACGCGGTCGTCGCCGGACTGCAGCGGCACGTGCAGGTGCGGCGACACGGTCGGTGTCTCGCGCATCGCTGCGAGCAGGTCGTTGGTCAGATGGTTGACCTCGATCGACGAGAGCCGCAGGCGCGCGAGCCCCGCGATCGAGCCGGCTTCGCGGAGGAGGCGGGCGAGCGTGTAGCCGTGCTGCCTGTCGCGGTAGCAGCCGAGGTTGATCCCGGTGAGCACGATCTCGCGGTGTCCCTGCTCGACGCGCCGGCGGATCTCAGCGACCACTGCGGCTGCGCTCCGACTGCGCGATCCGCCCCGGACCAGCGGAACGACACAAAATGCGCACGAGAAGCTGCAGCCGTCCTGGATCTTCACGAACGCGCGGACGCGGTCGACGCGGTTCTCGTGCCGCGCGCACGCGAGCGCGCCGACGTCGCCGGCGACGAATGCAGGCGTCTCCTCGCTGCGGCGGTTGACGACGACGACGTCCCCGGCGACCCCGTTGAACGCGTCGCCGGTCAGGTTCGCTCCACAGCCGGTGACGTAGACGCGATCGTGCGAGCGCGCAGCGCGGGCGACGACCTGGCGCGACTTCCGCACCGCCTCGTGCGTTACGCAGCAGGTGTTGACGACTGCGACTTCTGCGTCCGCGGACCGTTCGCGATGGCCATCGGCGAGCAGGCGGTCACGGATCTCGTGGGCGTCGGTGTACGAGACCTTGCAGCCGAGAAAGCGGACGGAAAAGCTCGCCATCGGAGTGCGCGAACTCTACTGAGGGTCGCGCAGGCCTTCTGGCTGCCACACGTCGGCAGCCCAGCCGTCGTGCCTTCGGCGTTCCATGTGCCGGTACCCCTCGAGCGTCAGCGTCTGCGTCTCGAGGTAGCCGGACGTCACGAGCCGCGTCGTCGCGAGCCTCGGCGCGGCTGCTTCCACGATGCTCGCCGAGATGTTCGCGACGACGAGGTCGGCTACCGGCAGTGGGTCGTCGAGTGCCTCGGCCAGCCGCACGTCAACCGCGACGCCGTTCGCACGCGCGTTCTCCCTCGTCGCTTCGAGGGTGACCTCGTCGTGATCGACGGCGGTGACCGGCGTGTAGCCGAGCTTCGCGGCTGCGATCGCGAGCACACCCGAACCGCAGCCGAGGTCGAGCAGCGACCCGCCGCCGGCGAGCTCGACGAGGAGGCCGAGGCAGAGCTGCGTCGTCGGGTGCGCTCCGGTGCCGAACGCGCGTCCGGGATCGATGACGACCGCGACGGCGTCGTCCGAATGATCGAGCCACGGCGGCCCAACCCAGAGCGGCCCAACCTCGACGGCGCGGTGGAACTCGCGCCAGCGGTGCTGCCAGTCCTCGGGCACCTCCGACCAGGAGTACTCGCCGAACGCGCGCCACAGCCGTGTCGCGCCCGCGGCGTCCGTGTACGCGGCCACCTCGACGACCCCCGGCCGCTCCACCTCCTCGAATCCCTGCGGGAAGAGGTCGAGCATCGCGGCGCGGGCCTCCTCCGCGCGGTCCGCCGGGACGGTTACCGAGACGCGCCGGAGCGGCGTCAGCGGAGCGCGCTCTTCAGCTTGTCGAAGAAGGTCTCTCCCTGGTAGGCGGCGTCGGTCGTGCTGCGCTCGAACTCGCGCAGCAGCCGCCGCTGCTCGTCGTTCAGCCGCCGCGGGACGAGCACGTTCACGAGCACGCGGTGGTCGCCGCGGCCGAAGCCCTGCAGGACGGGCATGCCGCGGCCGCGCAGCACGCGCAGCTCGCCCGGCTGTGTCCCCGCGGCGAACTCGAGCTCGACGTCCCCCTCGAGCGTCGGCACGGCGACCGTCGCGCCGAGGGCGGCCTCCGTCATCGTCAGGTCGATCGTCGAGAACAGGTCGTTGCCTTCGCGGGCAAACCGCGGGTCAAATTTCACCCGGACCAGGACGTAGATGTCGCCGGCCGCTCCACCGACGTTGCCCGCGTGGCCTTCGCCCGAGATCCTGATGCGCTGGCCGTCGTGAATCCCGGCCGGAATCTCGACTTCGAGCGACCGCGTCTCGCTCTGCTGGCCACTCCCGTCGCAGGTGGGGCAGGGGTGCTCGATCAGCCGGCCCGTGCCGTTGCAGCGGGCGCACGTCTGTGCCCGAACGAGCTCGCCGAATACCGTGCGCGTGACGTGCTCGAGCCGCCCGGCGCCGCCGCAGGTCGGGCACGTAACAGGATTCGTGCCGGGCTCGACGCCGGATCCGGCGCAGGCCGAACAGGCCGTGGCAACCTCGAACGAGATCTCCTTCTCCGTCCCTTGGGCGGCCTCGACGAGCTCGATCTCGACCTCCGCCGCCAGGTCGGCGCCCCGCCTGCGGCGCCTGCGCCCGCCGACGATGCCGCCGAAGAGATCGTCGCCGAAGAACGCCGAGAACAGGCTGGACAGGTCGCCGAGGTCGAAGTGCGTCGGCTGGTAGCCACCACGCTTGAGGCCTGCGCGGCCGAACCGGTCGTACAGCTGGCGCGTCTCCTGCTTCGACAGCACCTCGTAGGCCTCGACGACCTCCTTGAAGCGTTGCTCGGCGTCGGGGTCGTCGGAGACGTCGGGGTGGAGCTCGCGGGCGAGGCGCCTGAAAGCCTGCTTGATCTCGCGCTCGTCGGCGGCGCGCGAGACTCCGAGGATCTCGTAGTAATCGCGCTCGGTCGTCGCCATCTGCTCGAAGCGTAGCGCCGGCCGAAGAGGGCTCTCGCGGCCGGGCCCGCGTGGTCAGTTTGTCTCGTACAGCTCCTCGACGAACCGCGACAGCGCCGACGCAGCGCTCCGGACCGACGTGATCGCGAGGTCGTAGTCCATGCGCAGGGGACCGAGCAAGGTGACCGCGCCGAGGCTGCGGGTCGTTATCCCGTAGGCGGCGCCGACGAGCGCCACGTTGCGCAGGCCCTGAGCCTCGAGCTCGACCCCGACACGGACGAACGGCCGGTTGGGCAGCTGCGCTTGCCGCAGTAGCTCACCGAACCGCGCTCGCTGCTCGAGCAGCTCGAGGACGCGGCGGTACGCGCCGAGCTCCTCGGCGCGGACGTCGTCGAGCAGTCCCGCCGCGCCGCCGACGAACAGCCGTTCGGCTTCGTCCAGCACCTCCGTGAATGCCGGCCGGATCGCGTCCATGAAGGCGCGCTCTCGCGGCGAAAAGCTCGGGTCCTCGAGCCGGTTCCGCAGCATGTGTGTGCCGAGCTGGACGCCTGCCACGCGCTCGTTCAGGTACTCGCCAGCCCAGGCCGCGATCCCGGCGTCGATCGGGTCCTCGAACGTGGAGATCCGCTTGGTGACGGCGCCGGTGGAGGTGATCACGACCACCATCACGACGTCCGCCTGCAGGAGCAGCACCTCGACATGCCGGACGGTGGTCGTCTCGAGCGGTGGCGCCGACACGAGCGCGAGCAGGCGCGTGGCGCGCGACAGCTTCTCCGTCGTCTCCTGGAGCGCGACGTCGACCTCGGCCTCGTTCGGCGCGAGCCCGAGTTCGAACGCGCGTGGTCGCGGCTCAAGCCGCTCCAGCAGATCGGCTGCGAAGAAGCGGTAGCCGCGCTCTGTCGGGACGCGTCCTGCCGACGTGTGCGGGTGCGTCAACAGCCCCTTCGCCTCCAGCTCCGCGAGCTCGTTGCGCACCGTCGAGGGCGACCCGTTGACGCCACAACGTTCGACCAGCGTCTTCGAGCCGACCGGCTGACCGGTCGTGACATGCTCCTGCACGAGGCGGCGCAGGATCTCCTGCTGGCGCGGCGTCAGCTCGGCCTTGAGCGGCGACATTTGCAGGAATTTTAGTGCGCGCCCAGGAGGTGCCCCCGCGGGCGGCTTACCGCAGCAGCTCCGTCGTCACGGCGTCGCCGAGGAACCGGCCGCGATCGGTCAGACGCAGCTTTTCGGCGCCGCGTCGTCCGGAGCGGCGGACCAGCCCGAGCCGTTCGAGCTTCTCAGCTGACTGCGGCTCGACCGACGCGGCCACGGTTTCCAGCATGAGGGGTTCGTCCAGGCGCAACCCGAGCATCAGCTGCTCGCGCTCGCGAACGCCCGCGTCGAGCACCTCGAGGTCGCGAGGTGGAGGCTCGCCTGCCTCGAGCGACGTGAGATACGTACGGAGCTTCGGCGTGTTCCGCCGGCGCACGTCGCCGAGCGTAGAGACGGCCCCGATCCCGATCCCGAGGTAGTCACTGCCGCGCCAGTAGGCGAGGTTGTGCCGCGCCCGCAGGTCACGGCCGCCGGCGCGGGCACGCTCGAGGCAGAAGTTCGCGGTTTCGTACCAGCGGTAGCCGGCGTCCGTCAGCACCTCGACCACCCGCTCGAAGTACGTCTCCATCGCCTCCGCCTGGCGAGCGAGCGCCGCCCCGTGCCCGTGCGTGAAGCGCGTCCCAGCCTTCGCCTCCAGCTCGTACCACGACAGGTGCTCCGGTGCGAGCGCGAGCGCTTCGGTCAGGTCGCGGTCGAGGTCGGCGGGGCTCTGGCCGGGGATCCCGTAGAGCAGGTCGAGCGAGATGTTGTCAAAATTAGCACCACGCAAAGCGTAGAATGCGCGCCGGACGACATCGGGGGCAGCGCGGCGCTCCAACACCTCGAGCAGGTGGGGCCGGAACGTCTGCGCACCGAGCGAGACGCGGTTGACGCCGTGCGACCGCAGCAGGCGCGCGAGCGCGGGGGTGATGGTCTCGGGATTCGCCTCCACCGTCACCTCGTCCGCCGCCGGCAACTCGTCGAGCAAGCGCGCGAGCTGCGTGCCGCTGGTCAACGTCGGCGTGCCCCCGCCGAGAAACACGCTGTCGAGCCGCTCCGCGAGCGCCGGCCGCTCGAGCCGCAGCTCCGTGAGGAGCGCGTCGACGTAGTGGCGGTGGTCGCCGTTCCTCCCGTTCAGGACGGTGACGAAGTCGCAGTATCCACAGCGGTGAGCGCAGAACGGCAGGTGCACGTACAGATGCCGAGCCCGATCCTTCACCGTTTGCTCCCGTCTAGGTTCAGCACGGCGAGAAAGGCTTCCTGCGGCACCTCGACCGCCCCGACCTGCTTCATCCGGCGCTTGCCCGCCTTCTGGCGCTCGAGCAGCTTCCGCTTGCGCGTGATGTCGCCGCCGTAGCACTTCGAGAGCACGTCCTTCCGCTTCGCCTTGATCGTCTCGCGCGCGATCACGCGCGATCCGATCGCAGCCTGCACGGGGACGTCGAACATCTGCCTCGGAATCTCGTCTTTCAACCGCTCGACGAGCAGCTTTCCCCGCGGATACGCAGAGTCGCGGTGCGAGATGATCGAGAGCGCGTCGACCGGCTCACCCGCGATCAGAACGTCGACGCGCACGAGCTGCCCCTCCCGAAAACCGACGACGTCGTAGTCGAAGCTCGCATACCCACGGGTGCGGG
>Ga0126312_10000202_pt1 | contig 30925 bp, 24 predicted proteins | sample Plot104A_FD_92537 | JGI IMG/M metagenome (GOLD analysis project Ga0126312, IMG submission 92537) | Serpentine soil microbial communities from UC McLaughlin Reserve, CA, USA - Plot104A | ecosystem: Environmental > Terrestrial > Soil > Grasslands | place: USA: UC McLaughlin Reserve, Lake County... | reverse complement strand
TCCGGGGCGCATCCACCACTGCATGCGCCTGATCGGGGTCGCCGAGCGGGCCATCGAGCTGATGCGCGAGCGGGTCAAGAGCCGCGAGGCGTTCGGCAAACCACTCGCCGAGCAGGGCGTAATCATGGAGTGGATCGCCGACTCGCGAATCGAGATAGAGCAGGCGCGCCTCCTTACCCTCAAGGCGGCGCACATGATGGACACGGTGGGCAACAAGGAGGCCCGCGCGGAGATCGCCATGATCAAGGTCGTCGCCCCGAACGTGGCCTTGAACGTACTTGACAGGGCCATACAGGCCCATGGCGGCGCCGGGGTCTCGGACGACTTCCCGCTCGCCTACCTCTGGGCGAGCGCCAGGACTCTGCGCCTGGCCGACGGCCCCGACGAGGTTCACCGCGCCGCGGTGGCCAGGCTCGAACTCAAGAAACGGCGTCGGACAGAATGATAACTAGTGGAGGAGAATATCGTGAGCAATAACTCCGTGCTCCTCGGTATCAAATACGAGGCTGCGAGAATAAGCGAGGTGGATGACGAGGCGCTCGCCGGTATCGAGGAGCAGATGAAAAGAGAGCTCGGCGAGGGCTGGGAGTCCAACGAACAGGTACTCAGAGGTCGCAACGCCGTAAGGCAGGAGCACGGACTGCCCGGACTCGGAGAGCCTGGCGACGGGCCTTCTCCGGCCATGGACCTCAGACGTCCCCTGTGGCGCAGGCTCGCGAGGAGTTTGGCGAGATGGCGATAGAGATGACAGGCGGCAAGATAGTCAGCGAGCGCGGCACGGTCGTAACCTTCAGGCAGAAGTGCGAGGCGTGCGGCTATATCTTCGACTGGAACAAGACTACCATCGTGCCGGCATACGGCTCTCGAAAAGTACGCCCCTTCACCTGTCCCGAGTGCGGGAACTACCAGGAGGTAGTGGCTCGCCATTACAGACCTGATCGGGGATAAGTGCGGTCGCGGTAAACGTGGAAGGGCCGAAATCTGTACCAAGGTACACGACGAAAATCGTACTTTCGATCGGCGTGTTTGCCTCGTATCCTTGCGACGATAGAGACACGAAAGTTATTGGCAGAGGAGATTCGGCATGGACCCACCCCTTCGCGCCGCGCTGATAGATTCTCGCGTGAGTAGGGAACCGACAGTCGCGTACGAGAATTCAGGCTGGCCCGGAGGCTCGAAGCTGCCTGCTCCGAGAGCGGGCAGAGATGACCTCGAACGTCTGGGCGTCTGATCTTGCAGCCCATCGTCTCCGTAGCCGGGCTCACCAAGACCTACGCCTCCGGCTTCCGGGCGCTCGAGGAGACCGACCTGGACATCCGTCGGGGAGAGATCTTCGCCCTGCTTGGTCCGAACGGCGCGGGTAAGACGACCCTGATCAACATCATCTGCGGTATCGTCAATCCTACGCAAGGCGTCGCGCTGGTCGGTGGCCACGATGTCGTAAGAGAATACCGGGCGGCCAGGTCGATGATCGGGCTCGTCCCACAGGAGCTAACGACCGATGCCTTCGAGACCGTCTGGGCGACGGTAAGCTTCAGCAGGGGCCTCTTCGGCAAGTCAAGAAGCCCCGGATACATCGAGAAGGTCCTGAGGACGCTCTCGCTCTGGGACAAGAAGGACAGCAAGATCATGACGCTCTCCGGCGGCATGAAGCGCAGGGTCATGATAGCGAAGGCCCTCTCGCACGAGCCGCAAGTGCTCTTTCTCGACGAACCGACGGCCGGCGTCGACGTCGAGTTGAGAAAGGACATGTGGCAGATGGTGCGCCAGCTTCGCGAAAGCGGTGTGACCATTATCCTGACCACCCACTACATCGACGAGGCCGAGGAGATGGCCGACCGGGTAGGGGTGATCAACAAAGGCGAGATCATGCTGGTCGAAGACAAGAAAGAGCTGATGCGCAAGCTCGGCAAGAAACGATTGATGCTGCAATTGCACAGCAGGCTGGATGAGGTCCCGGCAGAGCTCGCTGGCTACGGACTGGAGCTGGCGTCGGAAGGCATCGAGCTTGTCTATACGTACGATTCGCAGGCCGGGCGGATGGACATAGCCGACCTTCTCGCCGACCTCGACCGGGCTGGCGTCACGTTCGAGGATCTCCAGACGACACAGAGCTCTCTAGAAGAGATCTTCGTGGACCTGGTGAGGGAGGGACGATGAACTTTCATGCGATACGCGCGATATACACGTTCGAGATGGCGAGGACGTTTCGCACGCTGCTGCAGAGCATCGTCTCGCCCGTCATCTCGACATCGCTCTATTTCGTCGTCTTCGGCGCGGCCATAGGCTCGCGCATCACCAGCGTAGAAGGGGTCGGCTACGGTTCGTTCATCGTGCCGGGCCTGATCATGCTTACTCTGCTGACGCAGAGTATCTCGAATGCGTCGTTCGGCATCTTCTTCCCCAAGTTCACCGGCACCATCTATGAGGTTCTCTCCGCACCCGTCTCCTACATCGAGATCGTCATAGGCTACGTCGGGGCTGCGGCGACCAAGTCCGTGATGATCGGCCTGATCATCCTGACCACCTCAGGACTGTTCGTGCCGATTCGGATAGATCATCCGCTGTGGATGATCTCGTTTCTCATTCTCACGTCGGTTACCTTCAGCCTCTTCGGCTTCATTATCGGGATCTGGGCCAATGACATCGAGAAGTTGCAGATCGTGCCGCTGCTCATCATTACGCCCCTGATCTTCCTCGGCGGCAGCTTCTACTCGGTGAGCATGTTGCCGCCTCTCTGGCAGAAGGCCACGCTCTTCAACCCTGTCGTCTACTTGATAAGTGGCTTCCGCTGGAGTTTCTATGGGCTCGCCGACGTGAGGGTCGGTGTGAGCCTGGCCATGACGGTCGTCTTTCTGGCCTTATGCCTGACGGCGGTATGGTGGATCTTCAAAACGGGGTACCGGCTCAAGGCATAGCCGCCCCGGGCACACGAGGCGATTTGCCCGAGGCAGAGCGGCACCCCTAAAATACATTACCTGCGCAGGCGAACAGAGTACCAGCACGGGGGTGTCGGCAGAGTCTGGTGGGCCGGTCCTCGTGGCGCTCAGGGACCTGAGGCTAGCGGGTGGTCATCCGAGACAAGATAAGGAGGAGAGCATGAGCGTGTTCGAAGGGGAGATACTGCTGGCCACCGATGGCTCCCCGGAGGCCGAACGCGCCGCCGGGATGGCTGTGACGCTCTCGAAGAGCCTCGGTGCGGAGCTGCACGTGACCTACGTCGAGTCCATGCCCGACCCTCTCGCGTGGCCTGAGTCCAGGGTTATGGTGCCGGAGATTCGGGAGGATATCCGTGAGCGCGCGGAGGCTGAAGCCCGCACGAAACTCGAAGAGGAAGCGGAGAAGATAAGGGGGATGGGCGGAGAGATCGCCGGGGTCCATGCCGGGACGGGACGGCCTGACGCAGAGATCGTACGCGCCGCGGAGGAGCTGGGAGCCGGACTCGTGATCCTGGGCGGCAGGGGACTCGGTCCCGTAAGGCGCGCCGTGATGGGCAGCGTCTCGGGCTCCGTAGTCCATCACGCTCACGGCTCGGTCCTGATCGTCAGGGACGGGGCGGGCGAAGACGGCGATCTGCCGGCGGGCCCCATCTTGCTCGCCGTCGACGGGTCGGGGCAGGCCAAGGTGGCGACCGAGGCCGCGCTCGAGATCTCGAACGCTACGGGCTCCGGGCTGCACGTCGTGTTCGTTATGCCGACTGAACGGCAGCTGTACGGCCACCACTTCTATTCTCAAGAGCTCAAACAATCCATTCGCGATCGGGCGGAGGACGACGTCGAGGCGTTCCTCGCCGAGCGGAGGGGATGGATCGAAGACCATGGCGGCAAGGTGGAGGATACCCATGCGGCCGTCGGCAGGCCGGACGCGGAGATAGTGAAGCTGGCCGAGGAACTGCAAGCGGGCCTGATCGTGGTCGGCAGCAGGGGGTTGGGCGGCGTGAGAAGGGCGCTGATGGGCAGCGTCTCCGATTCTGTCGTGAGGCACGCTCACAGTCCGGTCCTCGTGGCCCGGGGCGAGGAAGGTTCGGAGACCGACGAGGCACAGTAACTCCTGGCGGGCCTCAGTCTACCTGGGGCTCGACTCGGCATCCTGGCTCATCCGGAACCGTGTTTCGCCTGCGTGACGCCCAACCGGAAGGCTCTTCTACGGCCTGGGGAAGGAGCAGGCAAGACGGGCTAATCAGGGGTAGAGTGAGTAGCACTCTGGCACACGGATAGAGGAGGCGCATGATGGGCAAGCGACACACGTCCGCCATAGAGCGGATGCTGCACAGGATCGAAGAGCACCTGGAGGAGTGGCGCAAGCGGGACGCCGCCCTCCAGGCCGAAGCCGACGCCAGCCGGAGCCGGTTGTGGGCGGAGGCGGCCGAGCGGGAGCGGCTGCTGGCCGAGGCCGTGGGGGCTGAGGAGGCGCGACGCGAGTCCATAGAGGAGCTTACGATGCAGCACCGGGTGGTCTTCGTTTTGCACCGCGATGAGCTGGTCGAGACGCTCGAGGACTTCGCCCGTCAAGGCGACCGGCTGGTGAGCGTGGTGCCCCGCAGAGGGGGCGAAACCATAAGCGAAGGCCTCAAAGGCTCGTGGCTGGTCTTCGAATCGTCCGATTAAGAACTAGTAAGCACGTCAGTGACCAAGAAGCTGACCGGCTGAAGTGCTGACCAGCGCGGAGGAGCTGAATCTTGCCCGAACCTAGAGTCGAGTCCTACGGTTCCTGGAGGTCCCCGATCTCCTCGGACGTGAACGTCAGGGGAGTAGTGGGGCTGGCGGAGGTAGTGACCGATGGTAGGGACGTGTACTGGCTGGAGAGCCGCCCCGGCGAGGGCGGGCGCAACGCCATCGTGTTCCAGAGGCCGGACGGACGCACCGAGGAAGTGACGCCACAGCCTTTCAACGCGCGCACGCGGGTACACGAGTACGGTGGAGGCGGCTTCACCGTAGGCGAAGGCACGGTCTACTTCTCGAACTTCGCAGACCAGAGGATCTACCGCCGGGCCCCCGGCGGCGAGCCGGTGCCGCTTACGCCGGAGACCGGCAGGCGATATGCGGACATGGTGGTCGACCAAGACCGCCGCCGCCTTATCGCCGTAAGGGAGGATCACGCCGGGCACGAACCTGCAAACGAGATCGTCGGCATAGACCTCGCCAGCGGGGAGGAACGCATGCTCGTCTCGGGCAACGAGTTCTACTCCTCGCCTCGCTTGAGCCCCGATGGTCGGCGCCTCGTGTGGCTGACGTGGGACCACCCGAATATGCCCTGGGACGGCACGGAACTGATGGCCTGTGATCTCGGAGCTGACGGGTTGCCAGGGAACGTCGCGCGGGTCGCCGGAGGCCAGGATGAATCTATCTTCCAGCCGGAGTACTCCCCCGGAGGCACGCTCCACTTCGTCTCGGACCGGACGGGCTGGTGGAACCTCTACCGCTGTCGCGAGAGACGCGTCGAGCCGCTCTGCGAGAGGGAGGCGGAGTTCGGCTTGCCGCAGTGGATCTTCGGAATGTCCACCTACGCCTTCGTCTCGCCGGGGCGCATCGTCTGCTCGTACACGGAGCGCGGCAGCTCGCACCTCGCCATCCTCGATACGGAGACTCGAGAGCTCGAGCCGTTGGAGACGCCGTACTCGAGCATCGCATACGTGCGTGCTGATGACGCCGGCAGTGTAATCTTCCGCGGTAGCTCGCCCACGGAGTCCGCTTGCCTAGTGAGGTTGGACCCGTCCACCGGCCACAGCGAAGTCTTGCGTCGCTCGGGCGATCTGGAGATAGATCCTGGCTATCTTTCTGTTCCCGAGCCCGTCGAGTTCCCCACAGAGAATGGCCAGACGGCGCACGCCTTCTTTTACCCGCCGAAGAACCGGGACTACGTAGCGCCTGATGGCGAACTCCCTCCGCTCCTCGTGATGAGCCACGGGGGTCCGACCGCGGCGACGACCACGGCCCTGGATCCGGGGATCCAATACTGGACCAGCCGCGGCATCGCCGTGCTCGACGTGAACTACGGCGGGAGCACGGGCTACGGGCGCGAATACCGGCGTCGTCTGGAAGGCGCGTGGGGTGTCGTCGACGTCGACGACTGTGCCAACGGTGCGAATTACCTGGCCGAGCGTGGCCTCGTGGACGGCGAGCGGCTGATGATCACCGGCGGCAGCGCGGGCGGCTACACCACGCTCTGCGCGCTCGCGTTCAAGGATACGTTCGCCGCCGGCGCGAGCCACTTCGGGGTCAGCGACGTCGAGGCCCTGGCAAAGGAGACCCACAAGTTCGAGTCGCGCTACCTCGATGGCTTGATCGGACCCTACCCGGGGCGCGCAGACCTCTACCTGGAGCGCTCGCCGATTCACGCCACAGAGCAGCTCTCTTGCCCGGTGATCTTCTTCCAGGGCCTCGAAGATGAGGTCGTGCCCCCGAATCAGGCCGAGACGATGTTCGAAGCTTTGCGGACGAAGGGCCTGCCCGTCTCCTACGTGCCTTTCGAGGGCGAGCAACACGGCTTCAGGCGCGCGGAGAACATCAAGCGGGCCCTGGATGGCGAGCTATATTTCTACTCGCGCGTCTTCGGTTTCGAACTCGCCGATCCGGTCGAGCCTGTACCGATAGAGAACCTGTGAAAGCGGTTTTAGGAAGGGCAACCCTTCCTAAAACCGCGCTGGTCAGCACGCTCAGACCTTGCGGTCTTCGCTTGTCAGCACGGCAGCTGCACCACCTTGTCAGCATGTCAGTAAGCAAAAAGCTGACGTGCTGTGAAAGGAGCGAGCGATGGGTGATTGGCGGGAGGAGTGGCGGGAGGCGAATAGGGCCAACTGGGACGAGCGGGTCCCCATCCACGTCTCGGGAGAGTTCTACGACGTGGCCTCTTTCAAGGGTGGTCAGGAGCGCCTGCAACAGTTCGAGATAGAGGAGGTCGGCGACGTGTCGGGCAAGGAGTTGCTGCACCTCCAGTGCCACTTCGGGATCGACACCCTGAGCTGGGCCCGCCGCGGGGCCAGCGTGACGGGCCTCGACTTCTCGGCCCCCGCCGTAGAGGCGGCCCGCGATCTGGCCTCCGATATGGGGCTGGAAGCCAAGTTCGTGCAATCGGACGTCTACGAGGCCGCGGCCGCCACGGCCGGCCTCGCCTTCGACATCGTCTATACGGGCCGTGGCGCGATCATCTGGCTCCCGGATATCGGAAGGTGGGCCAGGGTTGTCGCTGACCTCCTGAAGCCCGGCGGCTTTCTGTACCTCACGGAGTTCCACCCTTTCACGGAAATCTTCGGGGACGAAGACCTGAGCGTGGAGCATGACTACTTCCAGGACGAGAATCCCAGGGTGTGGGACGAGCCAGGAACCTACGCCGACCTCGCCGCTGAGACGTCACACAACGTTACCTACGAATGGAATCACACCTTGGGCGACGTCGTAAGCGCCGTCAGCGCCGCAGGCCTGAACATCGAGCTGTTGCACGAGTACGACCACACGACGTTTCCTAGATGGCCCCTTCTGGAGAAGTCCGGTCTCGACACCTATCGCCTGCCGGAGGGCACACCACGCATACCGCTCATGTATTCGCTGCGAGCGCGTAAGGCGTAGGAGTGGTGCGTACCACCCCTACGAAGGTTTGTCTGTTGGCGTTGGTCGAGGCACCGGTCCTTGCTCGGTCCTTACGAGCTCGGCACGTACGATCAGGCGTTCCGTGTAGTTAGGTAGCGTGCAGGTCTGGAGGGTGACTATGTTCCTCCCTGCTACGGGCTTCGTGGCCGAGTCGTCGTCAGGGCCCACCACGAATCGGTCGTAGACCCTGTAGATGTATCTCTTGCCCGCAGAGTCCGTGAGCACCACCTTACGTCCCATCCCCAACCTGTTCAGATCCCAGAACACCAGAAAGCTCTTGGTGCGCGGATAGCCCAGCCTGTGGCCAGCTATGTAGACGTTCGCCTCCCGCTGCCACGGGAATCCCGTTCTCTTGAGGTGCAGCGTCCCGTCGTGCAGGGCCGACTTGTTGTTCGCGGCGGCGGTATAGACGGGTACGTTCTCTACGTGCCTCATGCTCGGGATGTTCAGTTCCATCGTCACGCCGTTCCTCGACGGCGAGGCACCAGCCTCTTCGCCGGCCCTCCTGACATCGAGGAACACGAGCCCCGCCGAAAGCAGGACCAGGGCCACACCAGTAAGCACGAGCACCCTGCGGCCCACCCGCCAGCCGGACCTGTAGTAGACCGTGCCCCTGCTTTCGCGGGTCCAAAATCCGTAGCGTTCGATTCTCACGGAGAAATATGATACAGCCCCCGCGCAACAAAACAACACAAAGCGTCAACGATAATTCGCGAGAACGAAACTAGTCCGCTATCTCTAGTCCGCTATCTCCTGCGGCGAGGGTCCATGGCATCGCGCAGGCCGTCACCGATAAAGTTGACGGCCAGGACGGCGAGGGCTATAGCGATACCGGGGAAGATGATGGCGTGCTGGCCCTCGACGAAGACGCCGAACCCCGAGTGGAAGGCGTCGGTGAGCATCGCGCCCCACTCCGGGGTCGGGGCTCGGGCCCCGAGGCCGAGGAAAGAGAGGGCCGCGATGTCCAGGATTGCGGTGGCGAGCGTCAGGGTAGACTGCACGATGAGTGGGGCCATGCTGTTCGGCAGGACACCAGAGAAGATGATCTGGGTGTGGCCTGCCCCGAGGGCACGCTCGGCCTCGATGTAATCCCGCTCTCTGACGCTGATGACGGCCGAGCGCACCACGCGCGCTATCTGAGGCACGAACACGATTCCGATCGCGAGCATCGCGTTCGGCAGGCTCGGTCCCAGAACGGAGACGACGACGATGGCGAGCAGGACGCTAGGGAAAGCCAGGATTACGTCCATAAGCCGCATAAGCAGCGAATCGGGCCAGCGGCCGAAGAACCCGGCCACCAACCCGATGAGGGTGCCTGCGACGGTGGCTATACCGACAGCCGCCAGTCCGGCCGTCAGCGAGATCCTTGCTCCGTAGATGACTCGAGAGAGGATGTCACGGCCAAGCTCGTCCTGCCCGAAAGGATGGGCCAGGCTCGGTCCGTCGAACTTCTCGGGAAGGTTCTGATCCAGGGGGTCATACGGCGCCACGAGCGGCGCGAAGACGGCCATCAGGACAAACACAGCCATGACGGCCGTCCCGAAGACAGCCAGACGGTTGGAGAAGAAGGCTCTGAGGAAGTCTTCCCTGCGGCTGCGCGTCTTGACCTCGCGGATGGCCGCTGCGTCCTGCTGCATCTGCGCCTCGGCCACTTCAGTACCTCACCCTGGGGTCGAGGACCGCGTAGAGTATGTCCACGAGCAGGTTGATCAGCACGAAGAGCAGGGCCCCGTAGAGGACTACGCCCTGTATCGAAGCGTAGTCCCGGCTAGCTACGGATTGGTAGGCGTACAGGCCGATCCCGGGCCACGAGAAGATCGTCTCCGTAATGATCGCCCCTCCCATGAGCAGTCCCACCTGCAACCCTATCACCGTTATCGTCGGCAACATGGCGTTTCTCAGGGCGTGCTTTACGATCACCCGCCACGGGACTACCCCCTTGGCCCTCGCCGTCCTCACGTAGTCCTCGTTCATGACCTCCAGCATGCTGGAGCGAGTCATCCTCATCACCACGGCCATGGGGATGGTCGCAAGGGCCAGGGCGGGCATTATGAGGTGCAGTAGCCCATCCCAGAAGCCCGCGAAGTTCAGCGTGAGCAGCGAGTCCACCAGCACCAGCCCGGTTATGGAGGTGATGGCCGTCGTGGGATTCAGGCGGCCAGGGAAAGGTAGGAGCTCCAGGTTCACGCCGAAGATCACGACCAGGATCATCGCCAGCCAGAAGATGGGCATGCTTATACCCGTGAGAGCCAGGACCGAGGTGGTTTTATCCAGCAACGAGTACTGCCTGACAGCCGAGATCGCCCCTACGGGAATCCCCACGAGCACCGCGATGAGCATCGCGAAGGCGGTGAGCTCGAAGGTGGCTGGCAACCGCACCATCAGCTCTGTAGTCACCGGCCGGCCCGTAACTATGGAGTCGCCCAGGTCGCCCCTGAGGGCGTCCTTGAGGAAGAGCCCGTACTGGACGATGATGGGCTTGTCGAGACCCATATTCTCCCTCAGCTGTTGAACCTGGGCCGGGGTCGCCTGCTGGCCCAGCATTATCTGGGCAGGATCCCCTGGGATCGCCCGCACCATGAAGAACACGACTATCGACACCCCGAACAACACAGGGATGATCTGCGAGATCCTGCGTCCGACGTACTCCGCCAGAGCCTAGACCCCCGTTCGTATAGCTATCGCGATTTTTTCTCTACTATCCGTTTTTGAAGTCCACGGTATTGAAAGGCTCACTGCTGGTCGGGTTAGGATCCAGGCCCACCACCGTGTCTAGCATGGCGAGAGGCGGCGTGACATACGCGATGGGCACCCAGGGGGCGTCCTCGTGCATGATTTCCTGCGCCCTGTAGTAGGCGTCCCGGCGCTCGTCGTCGTCTACAGTGGTCTGGCCCTTCAACAGTAGTTTGTCTACCTCCGGGTTCTTGTAATAAGCGACGTTGACCGCATCTTCGGGCGTGGCTGATGCACTGCCGAGGTTGACGTAGAGGAAGTTGTCCGGATCGCCATTGTCACCGGTCCAACCAAGCAAGCACATCGGATGCTCCCCGCGGCCCGTCTTGTCCAGGTAGATACCCCAATCGTAGGTCACGAGCTTGGCACTGACGCCTACTTTCTTCAGGTTCTGCTGCATAACCTGCGCGATGCTCTTGGCGTCCGGCATGTAGGGGCGCGGTATCGGCATGTACCACAGCTCTGTCTTGAGGTTCGTAACGCCGGCATCCTTGAGCATCTGCTCGGCCTTGTCGGGGTCGTAGGGATAGGGGTCGATGTCCTTGTTGAAGTACGGCATAAGCGAAGGCATGTAGTTGGAGGCGACCTCCCCCTGGCCCCTGAGCACGCTCGCGACGATCTGCTCTACGTTTATGGCGTAGTTGAAAGCCTGGCGCACCTTGGGGTCGTCGAAGGGCTCCTTCTCGTTGTTCATCGCCAGGTAGCCAATGGTGTTAGGCGGCCTGAACTTCACCGTGAACCCTTCCTGGTCCTTGACGGTGGGCACGTCGTCGGGCACGAGACCGTCGGCCGCATCGAGCTGGTTGCCGGTCAGCGCCGCGACCCGCTGGGTATTATCCGGGATAGATTTGATGATGACCTGCTTGAGGTGAGGTCCGCCGTACCCCTGGCTGGTGGGGAGGCTACTACCCCACCAGTCTTCGTTGGCCTTCACACGTATCTGGGAGTTTCTCTCCCACTCGACGAACTTGTACGGTCCGCTCCCGACCGGCTCCTGCCAGAAGTCGTCGACATTCTTCTTTATAGCCGCAGGAGAAGCTATCGCGAAGGGCGACATGGTGAGGTTCTTGACGAACGGTCCCTGTGGCTCTTTGAGAGAGAACCGCACAGTGTACTCATCGAGAGCGTCGACGCTCTCGATGATGGAGTCGTCGTCGAATCCCCCGAACTGGCTGCTGTAGTAGGCGAAGTCCGCGCTCTCGCTCCCACCGCCCTTGTGGTAGGGGTTCTTGGTGTCTCGCCAGCGGTCGAAGTTGAACTTCACTGCATCGGCGTTGAACTCCGTCCCGTCGTGGAACTTGACGCCCTTGCGCAGCTTGAGGGTGTAGGAACGCCCACCATCCTCCGGCTTTGGAATCTCCGTCGCCAGGGCCGGCGCAAGGTTGAAGGAGCCCGGCTTGAAACGCAACAACGAGTCGAAGATCTGGCGGGTAGCCCTCAAAGACTCGCCATCGGTGACGTTGATGGGATCGAGCGCGATCGAGTCGGCCCCCCTGCCGAAGACGAACGTGCTGCCCCCACCACCTCCGCCTCCGCCGATGGTCCCCTCACCACCGCACCCGGCGATCCCGACCAGAGCAACCCCGGCGAGGCCGACCCCGCTCAGCCTGAGGAAGTCGCGGCGGTTCAGCGTTATTGTCTCATGCGTCCTTGCCACGAATAGCCCCTTTCCCGAGCCCCTATTCTATCTATATACGGGGCGATCTTACGCCCGTTTGGAACATTCCATAACTTAACATCCAATCGAGATCGGCGCTACAGCAATCGGGGCGACCCTCCAGTCTCCTCCCCCCTTCGCAGCCTGTTGGAGGCGATGTGCGCCTGCCTGGTCGTCTCCGGCAACCTGTATTTCGTGCAGCAGGCGAGCACGAGCTCGACGGAACTCCCCAAATCGATCCCACTTCCCACCGAAACAAAGACGGGAGAGACTCCTTCCCTCGTCCTGAGTACCTTACCCACTACCTCCCCACGGTGCACGAGGTCCGAGGCGCTTCCCTTCTCGACTCCTGGCTCCTCGAAAGTTCCCACGAGCCGGCTCTTGGCACACCCTACGGTCGGAACGTCGAGGAAGATTCCAAGGTGCGAGGCCAGTCCCATCCTGCGGGGATGCGCGAGGCCCTGGGCGTCCAGAATGAGGACGTCCACCTCGGTCTCGATCTTCTCGAGCGCACCCACGACAGAAGGCACCTCCCGAAACGAGAGAAGCCCAGGTACGTACGGAAACCGGAGCGGCGCCTCGAAGCCCTGCACCTCGACGAGAGAGAGCCCGGGGAACGCGAGCACGACGACCGTGGCATATGCCCTGTCTCCCTGCGTGGAGACGTCAGCCCCCGCCACATGCCGCACGCCGGAGAGCTCGAGGGCCGGCCCGGCGACGACCCTGGACGCCAGCTCTTCCTGCAGGCGCCTGGCCTCGCGCGGGGAGAGATCAAAGTCGTGAACGTGAAGCTCCTCAACCTTCATCCCGCTTACGTTAACAATATGTACGGCAGGGCGAAAGTTAGATACACTGCTCAGAAAAGACCGTCCCGACCGATGGAATCTGGAGGGGGGAACGGTTCCATCGGCCGGGGCTCGGTTTAATCTGAATCTTACCCTTAGCCTGTTACGGTACGCTTGCCGCGATGTTACGGTTTCGTAACGTTGCGGAAACACTTTGGTTACAGACCCGTATATCCGCTGCGAAACACGCGTTTTCGTCATGTATACGCCTAACCCTGAAGCTTCGGGTGACGGTGGTTTCGGAAGGATTGCCCTTTCGAAACCGCGCTGGAGAGCTTTTTGCTATGAGGGCAGAGGGGCTGGGTTTCCCGCGAACCGCGGCTACGGGAATCAGGTTTCAGCGAAACCAAGCTGATGCCGAGTCCGGTAGATCGCTTGTGGCCGCATGCGCGGAGACCTGCGACACTGGATTCCCGCTTGCGCGGGAATGACGGTAACGTTGGCAGCAAGGGGGTAGGAGTCGCGCCCGCCAAGCTCCCACACCGCAGAAGTGTTCATGCGAACTCCGTATGAAGTGCTGACTAGCTGAAATGCTTGCAAAGAGGTTGAAAACCTCTTTGCGGCCTAACCTACTGTCACGTCTATGGTGTGGTAGCCGGTGGCCCCTGAAGGATGAGGAGGGGCTTGTGCGGCGGTCTGGGTCTCGCCGTTTCCGTCTGTGGCGCGCACCTGGATGGTGTAATCGCCTGGGCTGGCGTCCCAATCGTAGGCGTACTGCCGCCAGGTATCTTCGGCGAGTTGCTTCGCGAGGCGGGCTGTATTCCAGGTCTCTCCGCCGTCGGTCGAGACCTCGACCTTCTCGATACCGCGGTGGGGGGCCCAGGCGATACCCCCTATGGGGTTCTTACCTGCGGAGAGGTTGTCACCGGTGCTGATGGTGTCGATACGGGACTGGGTCTTGATGGGGCCTTCCTTCGACCAGGTGCGTTGGATCCAGTACGCGTCGAAGTTCCAGTGCGTGAGCTCTATCTCGGTGAGCCATTTGGTGGCCGAGACGTATCCGTAGAGACCTGGGATGACGAGTCGAACGGGGTAACCGTGCTGCACGGGGAGTTCGCTGCCGTTCAGGCCGAAGGCGACCAGGGCGTTGCGGCCGTCCAGCGCGATCTCCGTCTTGAAGCCCGTCGTAAAGCCGTCCACGCTGCGACCCACCAGTTGCCTGGAGGCGCTGGTGATCTTATCCCGGCTCATCCCGGCTTCCGCGAGGACGTCGGAGAGCAGTATCCCGGTCCAGCGTCCGTTGGAGACGAGCCCGCCGCCGACGGTGTTGGAGACACACGAGAGCGTTATGTCCGCCTCGCGGGTGGACATGCCGAGAAGATCCTTGTAGGAAAACTCGACGGGGTTGTCTACCGCTCCCTTGACCGAGAGCTTCCAGCTGTTCGCGTCTATCCTCGGGGAAGCGAGCTCGGTGTCTATAAGGTAGAAAGAGCTCGCCGGCGTAATCAGCTCCGGCATCCCCGGCACGTCTATAGAGGCATCCGCCGGAGGTGGCGGCAGCGTTTCATGCGTCACGGTCTTGCCTGAGTCCTTCTGCGTCTCGCCCTTCTCTGCCAGCTGTTTCTTCTCTGGTGCTTCTGGCAGGTTCAGCTTCTTCGGCCTGGCTGCGGTCTGGGCGGTTCCGCCACCGAGCAGGCGTCCCACGCCCGCGGCCGCGAGTCCTGCCACGACAGCGCCACCGCTGAGTAGCAGGAAGCCGCCACGCCCGACGGAGATCCCCCCTTCGGAGCCGGACTCCCTCACCCTCGTGACGGGCGAGGCCGCGCTGCCAGGCTCACCCGGCAGGGCGGCCGCCTCCGGAGGTTCCATCGGGGTGCGGAGGCCTGCGGCGCGCAACAAGAGTTCGCTGACCGCAGCGCCGGCGAGAAGGGCGCCGACGATGGTGATCACGGTCGGCGCGGTGGCCACGAACGGGTCGGCCAGGGCCGCTGCTATAGCCACGGCCGCGAGGACGGCGACGCCCGCGAGGGCCAGAGAAGGGTGCCTGACGGCGAGATTGCCGAGGAGAAGAGTTATCATCACGGTACCGATGAGCACCGTCACGATGAGCGTCGGTATGTCCGCCGTGCCGAGGAACTCGATGCCCTGGGTCACGAGCGTGCCCGGCGTCAGCTCCACTATCCGCTGGGCTATCGACACGAGGATCGAAGGCACGGAGGGGTAGAGCCCGTGCACCAACTCCGTGATCCCGAAAGCGACCACCGCTCCGACTACACCGGCGATTCCCGCTCTGGCCCTGCTTTCCGTCTTCTTGCTCATGCTCTTTAATACCTCTCGCTCTGAGATGCTCTCTCCTTAGTCTATACCTCAGAGCTCTGGATAAATCCCTATACAGTACATTACGGATTCTCTGTGCCGCCCGGATCATCGCCGGACTTGACACCCTCGCTCTCATTGGCTACAAAGCTCTCTAGAGGCGATGACGGGAACGAGTAGGGTCGCAGAACCCCGTCAGAGCGAGCCGGGGACGGTGGAAGCCCGGCGCGGGACGTGACCCGAACATCCTCCCCGAGCCGCCGGCCGAAAGCGGAAGGCGAGGGTGCCCTAGACGTTAGTAGGACCGGCCGGGTACGCCCGTTACAGCGCGCGCGTTCCGGGAGACCGCGACGCCATAGAGAGGACCGGACCGTGAGGTTCCGGGCAAGTAGGGTGGTACCGCGAGGGTCTTGTGCAGGCTCCCGTCCCTACGGTGGACGACGCTCCGCCGTAGGGGCGGGAGCTTTAGTATGAGGAGGTCAGCGACATGAAGTTCGATCAGGTCAGCCCGCAGGTAGACTTTCCGAGGCTCGAGGAGGAGATCCTCGGTCTCTGGAGGAGGACCGGCGCCTTCCAGAAGTCAGTAGAGTACAGGCCTGAGGACAGATCCTTCGTATTCTACGAGGGGCCGCCGACGGCCAACGGGAGGCCGGGGTTCCACCATGCTCTAGCGAGGGCTTTCAAGGATCTGATCCCACGCTACAAGACCATGCAGGGTTATAGGGTCGAGCGCAAGGGCGGCTGGGACTGTCATGGGCTGCCCGTGGAGATCCAGGTGGAGAAAGAGCTCGGCCTCGACGGCAAGCCGGATATCGAGCGCTACGGCATCGAGGAGTTCAATCGGCTGTGCCGCGAATCCGTGTTCCGCTACGTCGAGGACTGGAAGAAGACGAGCGAGCGCCTCGGCTTCTGGATAGATATGGACAACCCCTACTGGACCCTGGATAACTCCTACATCGAGAGCGTCTGGTGGGCACTGAAAGAGCTACACAATAAGGACCTCCTCTACGAAGGCTACAAGGTCAGCGCCCACTGCCCACGCGACCAGACCTCCCTCTCTTCCGCCGAGGTGGCGCTAGGCTACCAGCAGTACCCGGATCCCGTGGAAGACCCGAGCGTCTATGTGAGGCTTCCTCTGACGGGCGAAGAGAACACGAGCCTGCTGATCTGGACCACGACGCCGTGGACTCTCATCTCCAACGCCGCTGTCGCCGCAGGACCTGAGGTGCAATATGCGACCGTCGAGGTGGATGGCGAGCGTGTGATCCTGGCCGAGGAGCTGCTGGAGAAGGTTCTCGGAGAAGAAGACTACAGGGTGCTCTCGACGACGAAGGGGCGTAACCTCGAAGGCAAGAGGTACCGTCGTCCCTTCGACTACGTGCCCGTGGAGCGAGCCGAGGGCAACGAGAACCTCTGGACCGTTGTGCTCGGGGACTATGTGACGACCACCGAAGGGACGGGGCTGGTGCACACCGCTCCGGCTTACGGGGAGGACGACGCCCGCACGGGCCGCAGGTACGGATTGCCTACGATCCACCCGGTAAGGCCCGACGGCACCTTCGACGAGCGGGTAGGGCCTTTCGCCAGGCAGTTCGTCAAGGACGCGGACCCGGGGCTCGTCGAGGAATTGAGGGAGAAAGGACTCCTGTTCAGGGTGGAGGTGCTGGAGCACGCCTACCCGCACTGCTGGCGGTGTGGGACACCGCTCCTCTACTATGCGAAGAAGGCCTGGTACGGAGGGACCACGGCGGTGCTCGACGGGCTCCTCTCGGAGAACGAGAAGATCAACTGGGTCCCCGAGCACATAAAGTGGGGCCGCTTCGGCGACTGGCTCGAGAACAACATAGACTGGGCCCTGAGCCGCGAGCGCTACTGGGGCACGCCGCTCCCGATCTGGCGCACCGCTTCCGGCGATACGGTAGTGGTCGGTAGCAAGGAAGAGCTGAAGGATCTCGCCATAGACCCCGTGCCTGAGGACCTGCACAGGCCGTACATAGACAGGGTGCGCATCAGGCACCCCGAGACTGGCGAGGAGGCCGCCCGCGTCCCCGAGGTCCTGGACGCGTGGTTCGACTCGGGGAGCATGCCTTTCGCCCAGTGGGGCTACCCGCACGACGGAGCCAGCGCGGAGCGTCTCGGGAGGAGCTTCCCCGCAGACTACATCTGCGAGGGCGTCGACCAGACACGGGGCTGGTTCTACTCGTTGCTAGCCGTCTCCACGATGCTTTTCGGCAAGAGCTCGTACGAGACCTGTCTGGTCCTCGGACACATACTCGACGCCGAGGGCAAGAAGATGAGCAAGTCTCTCGGCAACGTCATAGATCCCTGGGACATCTTCGAGAAGCAAGGCGCCGACGCTTTGCGCTGGGCGCTATACACTGCCACGAGCCCCGGCAACACGCGGCGCTTCTCCAGGGATCAGGTCGACGAGGCCGTCCGCAAGTATCTGCTTACGTTATGGAACACCTACTCTTTCTTCGTGACCTACGCTCGCATCGACGGCTTCGATCCCCAGGAGGACTACGTCGAGCCCGAGGGGCGAAGCCTGATGGACCGGTGGGCCCTGAGCCAACTGCAGCTCACCGTACGGACCGTTTCGGAGAGGCTCGACGCCTACGACGTGACGGCGGCCGGAAGGGCCATAGGAGAGTTCGTGGACGAGCTCTCCAACTGGTACGTGAGACGCAGCCGCAGGCGCTTCTGGAAGGGGGAGGACGATCTGGACAAAAAGGCCGCCCACTCCACCCTCTACGAATGCCTGGTCACCGTCACCAAGCTCACCGCCCCTTTCACCCCGTTCGTCGCCGATTCCCTCTACCAGAACCTGGTCGTGAACACGGACGACGAGGCCCCGGAGAGCGTGCACCTCGCCGACTGGCCGGAGTACAGGGAGGAGCTGGTCGACGCTGGCCTCTCGGAGCGGATGTCCGCGGCGAGGCGCGTGGTCGGTCTCGGGCGGGCCGCCCGCAACGCCGCCGCCATCAAGACCCGCCAGCCCTTGAGGGAGGTCGTCGTGGTCGACGAAGCCTCGGGCGGTACGGGAGGCTCACGGATCAAGGAAGGCGCGCAGAGCCTTTCTGAGATCGTGCTCGAAGAATTGAACGTCAAGGAGCTGGTCTTCGGGGAGGCTGATGACGTGGTCGCCTACGACCTGAAGCCCAACCTCGGCGTCGTCGGGCCCAAGTACGGCAGGCTCGTCCCCGGCCTCAGGGCGGCCCTCGACGAGGCTGCGCCCGAGGTGGGTGCCCGCGCCGCCGCGGGAGAGAGCATCTCCGTGAGCGTGGAAGGGGAGGAGATCACCTTGTCGTCGGAAGAGTTGCTCGTCGAGCCGGGACAGAGGGAGGGTTACGCCCTGGAGCGTGAGGGGGGCCTCTCCGTCGCTCTGCGCACGGATCTCGACGCCGAGCTCCTCGAGGAGGGACTCGTGCGGGAGCTGGTCCACAGGGTGCAGAACCTGAGGCGCGAGAAGGGCTTCGAGATAGAGGAGAGCATCAGAGTCGGCCTCTCCGGAAATCCCAGGGTCACTTCCCTGCTGGAAGGTCGCTGGGGCGATTATTTCAAGGCCGAGGTACTGGCAAAGGAGCTCGTCCTCGACGCCGGCACCCCTGGTCGTGGCTTCGAGAACGTGACGGTCGACGGGGAGGCTCTGTGGGTCAGGATGGAGCCACTCGGTACGACAGGGTAGAGGCCCGGCGAAACGGGTATGATGTAGGGGTCACAGGCAGATTCAGGAGAGGAAGGTTTCGCGTGTTTGGCAGAAAGAGCCGGGCAGAGAGGCTGAAAGAGCAGGCCGAATCCAACTCACTGGTCCCGATGGCGACGTTGGCTGCTGCCTACGCCGGCGCCAAGCCGGTGATCGAACGCCTGCTCTACGATGACGACCTCAGGGACAACATCCGTACCTTTATCGAGTCGGCCCGCTCCATAGTGGACGATCTCTCCGACGAGAACCCCACCGAAATCATCACCAAACTGTGGGACGACGACAAGGTCCGCGGCGAAGTCGAGGCCGCTGTGGGGGCCGTCAGTCAGGGCAGCAAGCGGATACGTGGCGAGAAGGTTCGCGAGCGCGGCGGCAGGGGCGGTCGTCTGCTCTTCCTTCTCCTCGTGGCGGCCGTGGGCTTCCTGTTCTTGCACCCGAGGACGGGCCCCCGGGCGCGCAAGTTCGCCGTGGATACCTACGGTTCCCTGACCTCCGGAGAGTAAGAGCGAACGCCTTTGGGTAGTGCCGGGGTTAGTGGCCCGGGACACCGAGCGTCGGGTACAGGCGCTCGACCTCGCGGTCGAAGGCCCGTTCCCCGGCGTTCCCTCCCACGGATGAGGCAAACGAAGCGCGGAGGGCGAGGAGTCCGGTCGCGACCTCCATCCTGGTGCGCTCCGCGCGGTTGGCTGCGCTCTCGCTCGGGATCCCAGCCCTCGCCAACCGGTCGGCCTTCTCCCGCAGCCGCTGTGCCCGCTCGAAGAGGGCGGCGTGCTCGGTGGCGTACTCCCGGATGGTGTAAGCCGCCCGCGAGGTCAGAGCCGGATCAGGCTCCTGTTTTCGACGACCGAAGATCCGACCGAGCGCACGTTTGGCAGCCCCGGGGAAGGAACGTAGCCCGAGTGCATCCAAGAGAGGTAGACTGCTCTCACTCATGACGTACATGATAACCCGCCTGACGCCCGCTGTTGTAATCTTGCTCTCGGCGTTCTTGCTCTCCGGATGCTCCGGCGTCTTCGGGGAGGACCCCCGCCAACAGGCTGATGAGGCTATCAGCGATGCGAACAAGTCTATCTCCGAGCACAACGAGCTCTTCGACAAGGCCCGCTCGACCTACGCCGATGTCAAGCAGAAGATCGAATCCGGTGACGATCCTTCGAAGGAGAAGGATAACATTACCGAAGCCAAGAACGCCCTCGAAAAGGCGCGCCAGGATCTTAAGGACGCCAGAGGATCACTAGGTACCGTGGAGGACCTCGACGTCGACCCCTCAGTAAAGAAGTACGCCAGGCTGCTCACCAAGGCGATGGACGCCCAACTCACCGCCGAGGCCAAAGAGATAGACTTCTACGGCCTCCTGGAAGAAGACCCCGCCCTCGAAAACAACCGCGAGAAGGCCCTCGACCTCCTCTCCGAAGTCGGGGCCGGCTACAAGAGAGCCGAGAAAACCTACGATAAAGCCCAGGATTTCGCGAATGCGCATCCGAACTTGATCGAGGCGGCGCCGAAAGGCCAATAGAGCCATCAGCTTTCAGCTCGCGGAAGCTTTCGACTTCCGCCGTCAGCGGTCAGCTTGTCGGTGAATGGGTCGGTAGTTTTGCCCGACGAAAGCTACCGTCCCGCACGAGATGGATCGCCAAACCAGGTTCTTGCTGAACGCTGAGTGCTGATAGCTGATGGCTCTTGTGGCTGGCATGAGGGACAAGAGTGGGTCCCCCGGCCGGCGACGCGCGACTTTACTATTGTTGTGCCGCAACGGGGGCACGGCTCGCCCGCCCGGGTGAAGACCTGGAGCTGGTGCTGGTACTTACCGGTCTCCCCGAAGGCGTCGTGGTAGGAGTCGAAGGTGGTGCCGCGCAGCTCGATGGCGCGGCCCAGGATGTCGCGGGTCGCGGCGTGGATGTCCTGTATTTCATGGCTGGAGAGGGTGCTGGCTTTGCGCGTGGGATGGACGCCGGCGGCGAAGAGAACTTCGTCCACGTAGATGTTGCCGAGGCCGGCCACTACGGATTGGTCGAGGAGCAGGCCCTTCACGCTCGCTTTGCGTCCGAAGGCGGAGGCCAGGTATTCGACCGTGAAGTCCTCGGAGAAAGGGTCGGGTCCGAGGCGTGAGATCAGGGGGTGACCGTCTTCCTCTCCCGGCTCGTAGAGGTCGAAGTAGCCGAGCCAGAGCCGCGTGAAAGAGAGCACCAGGGGTGGTTCGCCCCCGAACTCGAGCATAGCGGTGTTCATCCTGTCAGGTTCTCTCCACTCGGGCAGGCGCAAGACTCTTCCGGAGATGACGAGATGCACGAGCCCGATGACGTCCCCGAAGTCGAGGACGATGATCTTGCCCCGGCGCCCCGTCCCACGTAGCGTCTTCCCTACGAGCCGCCTCCCGAACTCTTCGGGTTCTATGTTGGTCACGTCGGGCCGGAAGACGGCGGCCCGCAGGATCTCGCGCCCCACCGCGAGCGCGGCCACGTCCTCCGAGATGACCGTTACTTCGGGCAACTCGGGCATCTACTATCCTCCAAGAAGGTTCTCGACGCAGCCGGCGACACCGTCCTGGTCCACGCCGGGCACGACTTCGTCCGCGGCCTCGCTGACCTCGCCGGTCATCGCTCCGACCGCGACCCCGCATCCGGCGAAGCGGAGCATGTCTATGTCGTTGTCGGCGTCGCCGAAGGCCAGGACACGCCCCGGCTCTATTCCCCACCGCTCGCACAGGAACTCGAGGGCCGATGCCTTCGTGCCCTCCAGACTACCGAGCTCCACGTAGTGTGGCAGGCTGCGCGTGACGAAGAGCCGCCCGGCGAAGGCCTTCTGCGCCTCCTCGAGCCAACCCCTTATGTCGTCGGGGCGGTCCACGATAACGAGCTTCGTCGGCTCTTCCCTACTGTTCCTGAGCCAATCCGCCGGCGAGTCCACGATGGAGGCGCCGGGCTCGGGGCGCGCCGCCGGTGCGTCCGGCGAGGTGATGATGTGCCCGTCGACGAAGACGCGGGCGTGCAGATCCCGCACCGCTGCCCACTCCAGCACCTCTATCCCCAGACCCCCTGGCAACGTGCGGTGCAGCAAGGTCTCCCCGTTCATCCTCCTTACCATAGAACCGCCGTAGCAGATCACGGGGTCGTATTCCGCGAAGCCAAGCGTCCCCGCGTGCTCCCTGGCGCTCTCGAAGCGTCTCCCGGTCGCGATGACGAGCCGCATCCCCCGCTCCCTGAGGCTCCGCAAGGCGGCAACGGTACCTGGCGTGATCCTCAGGTTCCGGGGCAACACGGTCCCGTCGAGATCGAAGGCGCCGAGATCGAAGGCCAATCCGTTCTTCGCATCTCTGTGTCCCACGTCCAAGAGCAACCTTCCAGATATATGTAGAGCCGAAGGGGCTCGGAGATCTTAGCATTTCAGGTTCGTCGGGAGGGGAGCGCCTGCCTTGAAGAGCTTGGGCGTGACTAATTTGAGTAGAGCGTGCGCACGCTTGCGCGAAGGCTCGTCTTCTGCCAATACTTGGCAAATGCATGGATATCTTCGCTAAACCGTTGAGGGACCGGGGATCTAGAACTGCCCCACGGCTTCGTGATGGACCATCATTAGCAACATGAGCCGTCAGCGCGCGTTGCGGAAGGTCAATCCTTATGCAACCCGCTGACAAGAGCCATGACACAGCGGAGCAACTCTCCTCAGCGAGATGACGATCCGATACACTTCCTGAAGCCTGTAACCTCTCAGCCACAGAGTGGCTTACGTAACCGTCGCCCTCAAACCAGTGCGGACCACCGACTCGCTCGATCAGCGCGGTGCATCATGTTGCTTGGGGATGCTATATAGTGGGGTGCAGCAAAAGGAGGACTGCTCAGAGAGCTTATGGCCCACCCGCCCACCGGCACCGTTACCTTCCTGTTTACCGACATAGAGGGTTCCACAAAGCTGTGGGAGAAGAGCCCAACGAGCATGCACTCTGCCCTGGCTCGCCACGACGCTATACTCAGGGAAGCCATAGAAGGGCATGGCGGTTTCGTCTTCAAGACGGTGGGCGACGCCTTCTGTGCGGCCTTTCCCACCGCTGTGGATGCTCTGGAGGCAGCCCTCTCCTGCCAGAGGTCCCTCCTCTCTGAGAAGTGGCCAGAGGAGATAGGTACCCTCAGGGTGCGGATGGCGCTGCACACAGGGACCGCCCACCAACGAGACGCAGATTATTTCGGAGCACCCCTAAATAGGGTGGCCAGGCTGCTCTCTGCCGCCCACGGAGGGCAGGTCTTACTCTCTTCCTCTACCCAGGAGCTGGTTAGAGATCAGCTCCCTAAAGACACGCATCTGAGGGACCGGGGGGAGAGACACCTCAAGGACCTCGCAAGGCCACAGAGAATCTTCCAGCTTACGGCCGCCGGTTTGCCAACGGAGTTCCCCCCATTAAGGACGCTTGATTTCTACCCCACTAACCTGCCCCTGCAGGCCACGCCTCTGATCGGACGCCAGCGGGAGGTTGAGGCCGTGTGCGCCCGGTTGCGCAGCACTGAGACGAGGCTTATGACGCTGGTGGGACCAGGAGGGACGGGCAAGACCCGTGTAGCTCTGCAGGCCGCAGCGGAGCTGGTGGAGGATTTCGAGGACGGGGTCTTCTTCGTACCTCTGGCGGCCATAACCGACCCTGCGCTGGTGGCTCCTACCATAGCGAGAGTGCTAGGGCTCAGTGAAGGAGGTGCCCAGCCACCGGAGGAGCTCCTGGGAGGCTACCTGCGAGAGAAGCAGATGCTCCTGTTGCTGGACAACCTAGAGCAGGTAATCGAGTCGGCTTCCGTGGTGGACGCTCTGCTTTCTAGTGCCGCGAAGCTGAAGATCCTCGCGACGAGTCGCACCCCTCTAGGGCTCTATGGGGAGCAGGAGTTCCCCGTCGGGCCCCTAACTTTGCCCGACCCTGAATCCTTGCCGTCGGTAGAGAACCTGCCTGAGTACGAGGCCATAAGGCTCTTTGTGGAGCGAGCCAGCGCGCTCAAACCGGAGTTCTCCCTGACGGATGAGGATGCACCGGCGGTGGTGGAGATCTGTCAGAGGCTGGACGGGCTGCCGTTGGCTATAGAGCTCGCCGCAGCGCGCATAAAGCTGCTCCCCCCGCGGGTACTGCTCGACAGGCTCGGCAACCGGCTCAAGATCCTCACCGGTGGAGCACGAAACCTGCCCGAGAGGCAGAGAACCCTAAGGAACGCCATCGAATGGAGTTACGAGCTTCTCGACGAGGGCGAGAAGTTGCTCTTCGGGAGGCTGGGAGTCTTCTCGGGTGGGGCCACGCTGGAGGCCATGGAGGCGGTGTGCGACACGGGAGGAAACCTCCCCACGGACGCATTCGATGGCGCCTCCTCGCTCCTGGACAAGAGCCTGCTGCGGCAGGAGGAAGGGACGGAGGGCGAACCGCGCTTCGCGATGCTCGAGACCATTCACGACTACGCGCTAGAGAAGCTCCAGGAGAGCGGTGACGCAGAAGGCATAAAGCGTGCCCATGCCGAATACTTTCGTTCCCTAGCGGAACAAGCCGAGCCGAGGCTGTGGGGGCCGGAGGATGCGGTGTGGTTGGACCGACTGGGACAAGAGCATGACAACATGAGGGCAGCGCTCTCCTGGTCTCTAGAGCATGGGGAGGCCGAGCTTGCCCTGAGACTAGGCGGAGCATTGCGATGGTTCTGGTACATGGAAGGATACTACGGTGAGGGAAGAACCTGGCTCGAGGCAGTGCTAGTAAAGGACGGGCGGGCGTCGGCGCAGGCACGAGCCAGAGTCCTCGAAGGGATAGGCTGGCTGGCGAACCAGCAGGGTGACGTCGATAGGGCAGAGGCGACCGCCGAAGCGGGTCTGAAGCTGAGCGCAGAAGCAGGCCTGGGTGAGGTAGTAGCAGCTAACTTCCAGAACATACTCGGGGATGCCGCGAGGCACAGGGGCGACTACGAGCGAGCAGCGCGGATGTTCGAAGAAAGCCTGGCGCTCCACCGGAGAGCGGAAGATAGAAGGGGCGTCGCATGGTCCCTGGGTAGCCTGGCCAACGTATCTGGCGACCGAGGAAACTACGAGCGAGCGAAAGAACTCTATGAGGAAGGCTTAGTTCTATCCCGAGAGTTGGGCGGCGCGCGTCCGCTCGGTGAGTACTTGATCAGCCTGGGCTACGAGTATTTGCTCGAAGGCGAGCACGACAGAGCCACAGCGCTAAACGAAGAAGCTGCGGAGTTGTACCAGAAGCGGGGCCGCAGGGGCGGTCTTCACTACGCTTTCGACAACCTGGGGTGGGCGGCGTTGGAGCAGGGAGACTACAAGCGAGCCGAGGATCTCTACGAACAGAACCTCGTTCTGTGCCGGGATCTGGGAGACAGGCTGATCGCCTCAGAGAGCATGGAGGGGTTGGCGTGCGTCGCCGGGGCAACAGGAGAAGGCGAGCGTGCGGCCAAACTCTTCGGTGCGGCGCAGACGCAGCGCGAGGCGGTAGGCTACGTGCACGCTCCCAGGGAACATGCGCTGCGTGAGCCTTACCTGGCGGCCGCCCGTTCCCGGGTAGACGACGCAGCTTGGGCCGGAACTTGGGAAGAGGGACAATCCATGACGTTCGAGGATGCTATCGCCTACGCACTGGAGGGGGGCGCCGGCCGCTGATCTGCCTGGTAAGCGCCCGTGCCTTCTTCTCGGTGGTCTAAATGCAAGGAGCACGCAGACTTCGATGCACACTCCTAGGATGCCCCTTGATCGTGTCAGGGAGCGTTGGGGGGTAACAACACCCAGCACCCTGGCAGTCGCCCCTCCGGGTTGAGTTCGATGTCTACCCCTTGAGCGTTCTCCGGAGCGTTACTGGGCGCGTCGGTCGGCTCTAACAACACGCCGCCCGGACGACGCAGGGCCATCGCGGGGGAGACGCTTGTCACCAGGATCGCCACCATAAGGAGCGCCACCACCAGGACTTTGATCACCCGCTTCATCGACCAACCTCCTCTTTCCACTGACCTTTCCACCTCACGATAACAGACCAAAGCAGCCTGCGCGATCATAAAGAGGCCCTCCCAGGGCTCGCCCTTGCCGCGCGAAACGTTTACGTCGTGGCCGGCTTGGGCGAGGAGATGTCCCCACCCTCCAGCCCTCGCGGAGGCGCCGGAGGTGTTAACCGCCGGCTCCCCAGCCGTCACCGCAGCCCAATTCCCTACGTAGGCGGGGTCTGCCAACAGCTTCTCTGCCGACCGTTTCTCCTCCTGACTCGAAGCCGAGAGGCTGCAGGGCCGACTCAGGATATTCTGCACGGCTCGCTGCCACAACTCGTGACGCGTTACTGATGCGAGGGCAGTGAGCGCAGCGAGGACCACGGCAGGCGGTCCTCCTCCTGAGTCGTGCATCATGCCTCACCAAGCACACGGGCTTTCAGCCACGAATTGCTAAAAGCTCCGCGCGGGTCGAGCCGCTCGACTAGACGGATGAAGTCGGGCCGGCGCTCGTAGAGCGGAGCGAGCGCTTCTGCGTTCGCGTTGAAGAGCTTGCCCCAGTGTGGGCGCGCCTCGAATGGGACGAGCGCGGTCTCGAGTTGCACGAGCATGTCCTCGACCGCATCTCGCTCGGGCTTCCAGGTGAAGTGGATGCCGACGGTGTCTCGACCGTAGTTCATGCTCATCCATAACCGATCTGTGGCCACTGCACGGATCTCGGACACCTGCAAGATCGGCCGGATCTTGTCTGCGAGGGTGCGCACGGCCTCGATGGCCTCCACGGCGTACCGGCGCGGGAACAGGTACTCCGACTGTAGTTCCTCCCCACTGCTCGGCGTAAAGCCCATGCGGAAATGGGGTAAGCGGTCGGCCCAAAGGCCTGGCCTGCCCAACTGTGGCGTACAGGAGCTCGCGTCGAGTCCGGGTATCGGATGCCGGTCAACTGCTGCCGCGACCGCCCCGAAGAGCTGACCCTCGACCTGCTCGGGCTCATCCGTCACCCGGCTCTTGACCCAGACTTGGTCGATGGTCTCACCCCAGCGGGTAAAGACGCTGACGCTGTAGCCACATGAGGTTATCTCGTCGAAGTGCTCGAAGAGGGCCTCCCACCTCAGGCCCTCAAAGACCCTTTGGCGCACTTCGTAGGCTGGCTCCACGTCCAGGGTAATCCGGGTGACCGCACCGAGCGCGCCAAGCCCGACCACGAGGCCGTCGAAATCGGGGTCGCCTCTAGAGGCCTCGATGATCTCACCGCTGGACGTCACGAGCTCGAGGCCAACGACGGCGGTCGCGAGGTTGCCGTTCGCGTCGCCCGAACCGTGCGTCGCCGTCGCCACGGCGCCTGCAACAGAGATGTGGGGAAGCGATGCGAGATTGTGCAAGGCCACACCTTCGGCGTTCAACGTCTCTACCAACTCGCCATACTTCATAGCCGCGTTGAAGGAGACCGTCTCCGCCGCACGGTCGACGACTACGTCCTTCGGCATAGCCTCAAGCGTCATCAGCTCTGGAGAGTCGGCGATGTCGTTGAAGGAGTGGCGGGAACCTAAAACGCGCACGCCGGGTGCGTTGGCGATAATCTCTTGCACGTGCTCGATCGTCGACGGCCGGTGCAGCTGCTGCGCCCGGTAGGTGTAATTGCCGGCCCAGTTCTCTCCTGGAGATCGATCTTGAATCATCGCCTCGCTCTTCCTCCTCTTGCCCTCATAGTCACTAATGTCTTCGACAACTACCTTCGTGAGCTTCCTCTCGTTGCAGCATACCGGCTATGTCACCATGCGCAGAGTTCACTTCCACTCCGAATCATGTTGCACGCGCCGAGTGTTTTGCAGTGGAGATGAGGACTCGCTCCTTGTCGATAGCTCATCATAGGCCGTCAGCCACCGTGTAAGATGGCAACGATATAGAGACGCGACTCGTAGGATGGGTGCTCACCAAACCCGAGAAGGCTTGGCGAGCGTCTGGGTAGCAGGGATAGGAAGGGCGAAAGGGATGAGGGCAGTGAGCCGCAAAGGTTTCTTGAGGCTCGGGGGCGCTGGACTCATCGGTGTGATGCTTGTGGGCGCCGCAGGATGCAACAGACGTCACGGTAAGGTTGTCGGGTTCCTTACCGGCACCAAGGAAACGGCTGCCCTGGAGAGAGCGGCAACAGAAATACAAGTCGACGGGTTCGAGGAGCAACACCCCAACATCGATTTGCAGCGTGTGGCATTACAGCCGGATGAGGTTCGCAGGGAGATTCAGAGAAGGTTGAGATCTGAGGAGCCTCCGGACGTCTTTGCCTACGACACCGGTCCGGGATTCGGCGGTGTGCTGGCCGACGCGGGACTCTTGCGTCCCCTGGAGAACGCCTACAAAGAAAAGGGCTGGGATATATACGACTGGGCGAAGCAGCAGGCCACCTACGACGGTGCCGTCTACGGCGTCCCTGACCAGGTCGAAGAGATAATCGTCTACTACAACAAGGACCTCGTGCCCGAGGCGCCAAATACAGTGGAGGAACTACGAGAGATCTGTAACGAGCTCAAGGGGCAGGGGAAGATCCCTCTCGCCCTTGGAAACCGGGAACAGTACCTCGCGAGTCATATGTTCAGCATGGGGGTAAGCAACGTGCTCGGCCGGGAAGGGCTGGATGACATTCTCTACGGAAAGGGTAGGTGGGATACCCCCCAGGTGGTAGAGGTCATCGATCTCATGTTCAGGGATTTCGTGGAGAGCGGTTACTATCCGAGGAGCCCGAACACCCTTAGCTATGACGGGGCTAACGCATTGTTCTATTCCGGTGAGGCCGCCTTGAACCCCACCGGCACATGGCTCGTGTCAGAGATCATCCAGGCCGTCCAGGACTTTGAAGTCGGATTTTTTCCGTTCCCGTCCATAGACGGCTCCGACATCTCGCCCCCGGCCGGAGTGGGGACGGGCTGGTTCGTGGCCAAAGACGCCAGGAACCCCCAAGGGGCTATCAAGTTCATCGATTACCTGCTGCAGGACGACACCGCTCGCCTGACCATCGAAAAACTCAACACGATTCCCGCCCACCCCGTTAACACCACAGGACTCGACGTTCCCGAACTGTTCCAGCAGGTGCTGGATGACCTCTCTGAATTTCCCCAGGCACAGGCTTTCGGCTACAACATCGACGTCCTGGCGCCCCAGAACTTCAACGAGGTGATGTACACCGGTTTTCGAGAGGTCATAAACGGGAGGAGATCTCCTGCAGAGCAGGCGGAGGCATTGCAACTGGCATGGGCGAGAAGGCGGGAAAGGCTTCAGTGAGAGATTGCGCCTAATCGGTGTTGGTCCCAAGGATACTCGTTCGAAGGCTGCACCGTGCTCGCATGCTGTGTTTGCTACTATACACGAGGAAGGATAATGGTGAACGGGAAGAGCAAGGAGCATTCCCCCAAAGTGTTATGAGGATTACATCATGGTGTCCAACACAATAGTAGTAGGCGGGACGGCGTCCTTCCGCAGACGCCGGGAGCGAAAGGAGATCGTGAGGTGTTCGCGCGGGTAAGCACGTACGAAGGTCGCCCGGAACTGTTGGACGAGATGCACCACGAGGGCGTAGAACACGTTCTACCGGCGCTCGAGATGCAGGACGGGTTTAGCGGAGGCTTAGTCCTCGCCGATCGTCAGAGCGGCAAGGTGCTTGCGGTGACCCTGTGGGAGAGTAAGCAAGCGATGGACGCTACCGAGGATGCCTCTAAGTGGTTGCGCATCTTCAGCGCCGAATCCGGCGGCGGTACGATAGGCAGCGTGCAGAGGTACGAGGTCTTGTTCTCGACGATTCAGGAGACGCCGCTATCCGAGCGGTCCGGCGAATCGAGAAGCGCCGAAGCTAAGCATCCTTCAGGAAGTTCGAGCCGAACTGGGTGATCCGGTAGAAGTCTATCCTTGGTACGCTGCCGGAGTGCGTCTCTCCCACCAAGGCGCCATTTCTCACCAGATCCCTTTAGTCTGTTATCCGGCCACGAGGTAAGGCGAATGAAGCTCTCATCTGTTGGCGGGGTCCGCCTACCGCCGTCCTGGGTGCCGTTCTAGTTCTTCTGATCTCTCCAAGGTAACCAGGGTGATGTCGTCCTCCTGCTCCCATTCCTCGCCGGTAAAGCGCGCCAGCTCGGAGAGGAGGAAGTCAATCAGTGAAGAACCGCCAGGGCGGTGAGTCCCTACCAGGTCTTGCAGCCTCGGGAAGCCGAACATCTCGTGGTGCGGGCCGTGTGCCTCGACCAACCCGTCGCTGTAGAAGAGGACGCTCTCGCCTCTCTCCAGCGTGATCTCCTTCTCCTCGTATTCCATCGCCGGCATGAGTCCTAAGGGCATCCCTCTCGCCCTGAGCTCCTCCACATCGCTGCCATAATGCCGCAGGTAGGGTAGGTCGTGGCCGGCGTTGGCATAGACGAGACGCCCGCTCTTAGGGTCGAGGATGGCGAAAAAGCAGGTGATGAACATGTTGGGTGGGATGTCGGCGACCAACGCGTCGTTCGTCCGCTTCAAGACTTCCGCCGGTGGGAAGAGGCGTTGGGCTGAGGCACGCAGCATGGTGCGGGTGGTCGCCATCACTAGCGCGGCGGGTATGCCCTTGTCGGTCACGTCCCCGACGACAAGACCCAGGCGTCCATCTTTTAGTTCCAAGAGATCGTAGAAGTCTCCTCCTACCTCGCGTGCGGGTTGGTAGTAGGCCGCTACGTCGTATCCAGAGAGCTCGGGCAAGGTCCTGGGCAGGAGGGTCTGTTGGATGAGGCGCGCGATCCTGAGTTCCTGCTCGATGCGCTCCCTCTCCTGCGCCTCCTGCTTCTGCTCAGTAACATCGTACTGGAGACCCAACCAGTACAGGGGTTGCCCTTCCTCATCGCGCACCAGGGTCGCCTCATCGCGCACCCACACCACCCTGCCATCTCCTGCGACGACGCGGTACTCCATCCTGAAAGGTTCGCCAGTCTGGTCGGTGCGAGCCTCTTCGGCCAGCACCCGCTCCCGATTTTCGGGGTGCACTGTCTTGAGCCAATGCTCCTCGTCGATTATCTGCGATTCTGGAGGGTACCCTAGTATGGTCTCGTACTGTGGGCTGACGTAAGTCACGGCCTTTGGGTTGGTGGACTCTACAGGCTCTTGTACGTAGGTGATGGCCGGGGTCTGCTCCACGAGGGTCCGGTAGCGAGTCTCGGCCTCCTGCTGCTGACGCACGAGCCGAGCGACCCGCACGGCCGGAGCCGTCT
>Ga0126312_10000201_pt1 | contig 30927 bp, 27 predicted proteins | sample Plot104A_FD_92537 | JGI IMG/M metagenome (GOLD analysis project Ga0126312, IMG submission 92537) | Serpentine soil microbial communities from UC McLaughlin Reserve, CA, USA - Plot104A | ecosystem: Environmental > Terrestrial > Soil > Grasslands | place: USA: UC McLaughlin Reserve, Lake County... | reverse complement strand
CCCCGCCCCGCTCGACCCGAACTTCGCCGGCGCCGGGCGCTGCATGACCGACGACGAGGGCCGCTACCGGTTCGTCACGGTCAAGCCGGGGGCCTACCCGTGGCGCAACCACCCCAACGCGTGGCGGGCAGCGCACATCCACATCTCGATATTCGGGCCGGCCTTCGCCACCCGGCTCGTAACTCAGATGTACTTTCCGGGCGATCCGCTCTTCTTCCAGGACCCGATCTTCAACTCGGTGCGCGATCCGCGAGATCGTGAGCGGATGATCGCCGGCTTCGACCTCGGCGAGACGGTGCCCGAGTGGGCGCTCGCCTATCGCTTCGACCTCGTGCTGCGCGGTCGTGACTCCACTCCCATTGAGGGCAGATGACGCTGCCCACCCCCTCGCAGACGGTCGGTCCGTTCTTCAACATCGGGCTGCCGGGGCAGAAGCCGCCGGAGCTCGTGGCGGACGGGACGGACGGCGCCGTGCGCGTCGAAGGGACGGTCTTCGACGGCGAGGGGGAGCCAGTGCCGGACGCCCTAATCGAGGTCTGGCAGGCCAATGCGGCGGGCCGCTACGCGCACCCCGAGGACACCCGAGACGAGCTCCCGCTCGATCCCGGCTTTCGCGGCTTCGGCCGATGTGAGACCGACGAGGACGGACGCTACGGCTTCCTGACCGTGAAGCCCGGCCCGGTGCCCGCGCCGGGCGGCGGGATGCAGGCGCCGCACCTCGCCGTGTCCGTGTTCGCGCGCGGGCTGCTCAAGCAGCTCGCAACCAGGATCTACTTCCCCGACGAGGAAGAGGCGAACGCGGCCGACGCGATCCTCCAGTCGGTGGATCCGGAGCGCCGCTCGACGCTGGTGGCCTCGGAGCTGGACGGACGGCTGCGCTTCGACGTCCGCCTCCAAGGCGACGGCGAGACGGTCTTCTTCGACGTGTAGCGCGCTAGATCGGGTAGTGCCAGGCGCCCTCCTGGATCGTCATCCAGCGCAGCTCCGTGAACTCGTCCAGCGCGGCCTTGCCGCCGAAACGCCCCCAGCCGCTCGCCTTCACGCCGCCGAACGGCATCTGCGGCTCGTCGTGGACGGTGGACCCGTTCACGTGGCAGATGCCGCTCTCGATCTGGCGCGCGACCGCGAGCGCCGTCGGCACGTGGCGTCCGAACACCGCCGCCGCCAGCCCATACTCGGTGTCGTTGGCGACCCGCACCGCCTCGTCGGCGCCGTCCACGGGAACGACGCCCACGACCGGCCCGAAGGACTCCTCGGAATAGATCCGCATCGCGGGTGTGACCCCCCTGAGCACAGTGGGCGGGAACAGCGGGCCGTCCGGCTCCCCGCCGGTCACGAGCTCGGCGCCGAGGGCGACCGCGTCGTCGACGAGCCCCTTCACGCGCTCTACGGCCGACGGGTTGACCAGCGGCCCGATCTCGGTAGCGGGGTCACGCGGGTCGCCGACCTTCAGCGCGCTCGCCCGCTCGCCGAGCTTCTCCGTGAACGGGTCCGCGACCGAGCGGTCGACGACGATGCGTTCGGTGGACATGCAGATCTGGCCCTGGTGCATGAACGCGCCGAACTTGGCGGCGGCCACCGCCTCGTCCAGGTCGGCGTCCGGCAGCACCACGAGCGGCGCCTTCCCGCCGAGCTCGAGGAGCACGCGCTTGAGATGGCGCGCCGCGTTCTCCGCCACGAGCCGGCCGACGCGGGTAGACCCCGTGAAGTTGATCCGGCGCACGGCCGGATGGGCGATCAGCTCGTCCACGAGGTCGGGGGCGTCCGCGGCGTCGTGGGTGAGCAGGTTGATCGCGCCCGCCGGCAGGCCGGCGTCGTCGAGCGCGCGGGCGATCTCCGCGTGGGTGCGCGGACAGACCTCCGAGGCCTTCAGCACGACGGTGTTGCCGTAGGCGAGCGGCGTCGCCACCGCTCGCGTGCCGAGGATCACGGGTGCGTTCCACGGTGCGATCCCGACCACCACGCCGGCGGGCCGGCGGATCGCCATCGCGGTCAGTCCGGGGACGTCCGAGGGAATCACCTCGCCGGTGACGGCGTAGACCTGAGCTGCAGCCTCGCTGAGCATCCCGGCGGCCAGCTGGCAGTTGAACATGCCCCAGCCGATGGTGCCGCCGGTCTCCTGCGTATCGATCTGCGCGATCTGCTCGGCGCGCTCCATCAGGAGACCCGCCGCTTTCTGCAGCAGCTCGCGCCGCTGCGCAGGTGGCGTGGCGGACCATTCGGGGAAGGCCCTCGCCGCGGCGTCGGCAGCCGCCCGGGCGTCCTCCCGCTTGGCCGCGGCCGCCGCGCCGGCCGGCTCACCCGTGAAGGGGTCGGTTCGCTCGAAGGACCCGCCCGAGCTCGCGTCGGTCCACTCTCCGCCGATCAGCAGTCGCTGCTGCTCCATTTGGACGGTAGCCATGGTTGCTCTTCTCCTTTAGTGGGTGCTTTCGATCAAGCGCTCGCTTCCGGCACGAGCACCGCGCGGCCGGTGACCTCGCCCTCGCGCAGCTTCGCGAGCACGTCGTTGACGTCCTCGAGCGGGTATGTCTCGGTGATCAGCGTGACCTTGCCCGCGCCGTGCAGCTGGAGGACCTCCCAAAGGTCCACCCAGCTTCCCACCAGGTTCGCCACGGCGGCCTGCTCGCCGCCGACCATCGAGGCGGACGGCACCGACAGCGTCCCGCCGAAGCCAACCATCGAGTAGGCGCCCCCGCGGGCGAGCATCGCGAGGCCGTCGGCGTGCGTCCGGTCGCTCCCGACGAAGTCGATCACGAGCTCCGCTCCGCGCCCGCCGCTGAGCTCGCGTACCGCGTCGACGGCCCCGTCGCCCTCCAGGACCGTGTCCGCCCCGAGCTCCTGCGCCAAGCGCCGCCGCTGCGCGTTCGACTCGACGGCGACCACGGCGCCCGAGCCCATCTCGCGCAGCAGCTGCAGCGCCACGTGGCCGACGCCGCCCACGCCGATTACGACGACGGTCGTGCCCGGTACCGAGAGGTGGGCCGCCCGCTTGACCGCGTGGTACGCCGTGAGCCCGGCGTCGGCGTGCGGCGCCACCTCCGCCGGCCGGACGTCCGGCGGCAGCTTCAGCACCGATCGCTCCGAGACGACGACGTAGTCGGCAAACCCCCCGTCCACGGTCAGCCCGGTGAACTCGTGGCGCTCGCAGTACATGTCGTGCCCCCGCCGGCATTGAACGCACAAGCCGCAGCTGTAGGGCGGATACACCAGCACCGGATCGCCTTCGGAGACAGTCGCTACGAGGTCGCCGACCGCCGCCACCCGTCCGGCGCTCTCGTGCCCGAGCACCCGGGGGAGGGTCACTCCGGCCGGCTCCATCAGGCCGTCGATGGCGTGCAGGTCGGTGGCGCAGACGCCCGCGCCCTCGATCTTCACGCAGACCTCGTCCGGGCGCACCGGTTCCGGCATCGGATGTTCGACCAGCTCCAGCGGTTGGTGGTACTCCCGCAGCAGCGCCGCCTTCATGGCCTTCCCCGCAGGAGTCGCTCAGCGGAAGAGCGTCTCGATGTAGTCGGCTCCGATCCCAACCTCCTCGTAGTGAGCCTTCGACAGGGCGATGTAGTCGTGGACGTCGAAGTGGCCCTCCGGCTCGCCGTTCTCGTCGAGCCAGATCAGCGGGCCGGTGACGTTGAAGAAGATCTTCATCGGGTCCTCGTGCTCGTAGGCCACGAGCGTGTGCGCCTCGCCCGGGGCCTCGTAGAGGAAGTCGCCTGCGGTGGCGGTCCAGTCGTGCTCGAGGTAGCCCCACTTGCCAGAGAGCGTGAATCCGAACACCTGATGGGGGTGGTAATGGCGGTTGACGAGCCCCGGGCCGGTGGCCATCAGGATGTCGCACCATCTGTTCTGTGCCGGCGAGATCAGGAGCGGGCGCGTGAACACCGTCTCGGTCAGGGGCACGTAGTAGCGCCGGTCGTCGGTCGGGGCGTCCTGGATGTAGATCTCCGGGAGGCCGTGAGGCTTGAAGACGTCCTCGATCGGCCTCAAGTCCTTCCAGAACTCGGTAGTCGCGGCTTCCGGCATCTCTCCTCCTCCGGTCCTCCTGCGCGGGTGACTAAGCTACCACTCGCCGGCAACAAGACAAGCTATTTGACAGATGACTTGGAGGTCCGACCAAGCGAAGCCTTGACGGCGGCGTACACCTCTTCCCGTCCTGGCAGGTAGGCGTCCTCGAGTGGAGGGCTCAGCGGAACGGGCGCGAACGGCGCGCCGACGCGCTCGATCGGAGCGTCGAGGTCGTCGAAGGCCGCGGCCTGCACGGCCGCCGCTACCTCGGCGCCGAAGCCGCCGTACGCGACGGCCTCGTGCGCCACGACCAGCCGGTTCGTGCGCCCAACCGACTCGACGATGGTCTCGAGATCGAGCGGAACCAGCGTACGCGGATCGATCACCTCCGCCTCGATGCCCTCTGAGGAGAGGCGGTCGGCCGCCGCGAGCGACTCGCGGGCCAGGCGTGACAGCGCGACGATCGTCACGTCGTCCCCCCTCCGGAGCGTGCGCGCGCGTCCGATCGGGACCGGGCCCGGATCGGCGGGCAACTGGTCGCGAGTGAAGTAGAGGGCCTTGTTCTCGATGAGCACGACCGGGCCCCGATCGGCGATGGCGCTCGCGAGCAGCGCTCCCGCGTCGACCGCGAAGCTCGGCATCACGACCTTCAGGCCGGGGATATGGGCCAGCCAGCTTTCGAGGCTCTGCGAGTGCTGAGCCCCGCCGCGATGGCCCGCGCCCCCCTGCGTTCGAAGCACGATCGGCACCTCGAGCTGGCCGCCGGACATGAAATGGGCCTTGGCCGCCTGGTTCACGAGCTGATCGAGCACCAGCGTGATGAAGTCGATGAACATGACCTCGACGACGGGGCGCAAGCCCGATTGCGCGGCGCCGATGGCGACCCCGCAGATGGCGGCCTCGCTGATCGGCGTGTTGAGCACGCGCTCGACGCCGAACTCGGCGGCGAGCCCCGCGGTGGCCGTGTAAGGCCCGCCTTCGGCGACGTCCTCTCCAAGCACGATCACGTTCGGGTCGGCCCTCATCGCCTCGAACAGCGCGCCGTTGATGGCCTTCACGTACGTGGTCATGCGTAGGTGAGCTCTGCCGCCAGCTCCGGAGCGGGGAACGGGCTCCCCCGAGCGAAGCCCACCGCGTCCTCCACGGCGTCCCGTTCGGCGTGCTCGGCGGCCGCGACCTCCTCCTCGCCGAACCAGCCGGCATCGACGCCGTGGCGCTGCAACCGCAGGATCGGGTCCTTCGCCTGCCAGTCCTCCTTCGTGACGGCCTCGCGGTACTTGGTGGGATCGCCCTCGTAGTGGCCGCGCAGCCGGTAAGTCAGGCACTCGAGCAGGAACGGCCCTTCGCCGCGGCGGCCGGCCTCCAGGAAGCGGCCGAAGCTCTCCCATACGACGAGTAAGTCGTTGCCGTCCACCGTCTCGCGGACGAGCCCATAGGGCGCAACCACGTCGCTGACGCGCTCGACCTTGGTGTGCGCCGAGCGCGGCGTGAACTCGGCGAAGCCGTTGTTCTCGCAGACGAGGACGACGGGCAGCCCCCACAGCGTCGCCAGGTTGATCGATTCGCCGAAGTGCCCGGCCTGAACCGCTCCGTCGCCGAAGAACACGACTGCGACCTCGTCGCCGCCGCGGAGGCGCGCGGCGAGCGCACTGCCGAGCGCCATCGGCACGTTGCCGCCCACCACGCCGGTGGCCCCCATGAATCCGTGAGCTCTGTCGACCAGGTGCATCGAGCCGCCGAGGCCACGGCAGAGCCCGTCGTCCCGACCCATCAGCTCTGCCAGCACCCGCTCGAGCGGGGCCCCCTTCGCGATCGCGTGCCCGTGGGCGCGGTGGCCGCTGTAGACCGGGTCGTCCGCCCGCAACTGGCCGCACACGCCGGCGGCGACGCCCTCCTGACCGACGCTCAGGTGGATCAGCCCATGCACCTCGTCGGCCCTCTTCAGCTGCCCCACCCGCTCCTCGAAGTGGCGGATGCGCCACATCGTGCGGAGGATGCGCAACGCCTCCCCCTCGCCTAGCGCGGCCACAGGCTACGCCTACGCGGCGACCGGCTCGAACTGCGCGATGGTGGTCTCGTAGGAGCGCTTGAAGATCTCGGTCATCGGCAGGTTGCGCAGCTCCTCGGAGAGCACCTCCACCCCCCAGGGTCCGTCGTATCCCATGTCGCGGCAGACACCGACGTATCCGCGGATGTCGAACTCCCCCTCGCCGGGCAGCCGGCGGTGATTCACGGTTTCGTCGACCGGGTCCGGCATGTCCTCGATCTGGCCATCGCTGAGCTCCACCCACTTCAGGCGCTCGAGCGGAATTCGCCGCAGCTCATCCGGGGCGATGCCGAGCTTCGCCATGTGCCAGGTGTCGATCGCGACCCCGCCGTTTGCGCCGGCGCCCTCCACGACCCTGAGCGCGGTGTCCACGCTCCTCACGTTCACGTCGAACGGCATGAACTCGTAGACGACGTCGGCGCTCGTGCGCTGCGCGGCGTCCACGCACAGCTGCGCGTACTTCTCCGCGACCTGCGCCACGTCGCAAGGGGTGCCCGGGATGTTCCCGACCTTGATGTGCAGCGCGTCGAGCTCGGCGGCCGCCTCGAAGAGCAGCTCGCGACGCTCGTCGGAGGCGGACCTGCGCTCGTCTTCCTGGTCCAGGAACCAGTTTTCGAGGAACTCGAGCTGGAGGTACTTCATCCCGTGGTCGTCGAGGATCTGCTTCATCTCCCCGAGGCTCCGGTTCTCGAGTACGTGCTCGAGATCCGCGTGCCAGAGGCCGATTCCCTGGAACCCGACCTTCTCCGCCTCGGCGCAGCGATCCCGGAAATCGAACAGGCTCCATTCGCGGCCTGTGTGCGCCTCCGTGGGTCCGGACACCGTCCAGTACAGGGCCAGCAGCTCTACGTCGCCCATGCTCACTCCTTCACGTTGATCTCGATCTTCAGGCCGTTGGGGTCCTCGATGAACAGCTGCCGCAAGCCGGTGCCGGGCACGTCGTTTCGCGCCGCCGCCACTCCGCGGCGCTCGAGCCGAGCGACCAACTCGGCGTAGTCCTCGCCGCCGAACGCCACGTGGTCCACTGGCAGCGGCGAGGCCGGTATCCCGATCTGCTCCGAGTGCGTCGTGTACGCCGCCCGTTCGGCGACGTGTACGCACGGAACGCCTTCCGAGTAGAGCCAGTAGCCGGGGAACTCGAGCGGAGGTCGCGCGCCCACCTCGAGTCCCAGCGCACCGCACCAGAAGTCGCGCGTCGCGTCGATGTCGTCGGTCAGGACGAGCAGGTGCTCGAGGCCGGTGACGCTCATATCGCTAGGCGTGCGCCGGTACCTCGCCCACGATCTGCTTCGCCGCGGCGACGATCTTCTCGGCCGAGGGGGAGATGTAGGCCTCCTGCGCCTGGTTGCCCGCGACCGGAGCGTCCATTCGGGCGACCCGTGCCGGCGGCGCCTTGAGCGAGTCGAAGCCCTGCTCGCTCACGGTGGCGGCGATCTCGGAGGCCACCCCGCAGCGCAGGCGCCCCTCGTCGGCGATGACCAGATGCCCGGTCTTCGACACAGAGTCGAGAATGGCGCGCTCGTCGAGCGGGACAAGGGTGCGGAGGTCGATCACCTCGGCCTGGATCCCTTCGGCGGCCAACTGGTTCGCCGCCTCGAGCGAGGTGGCGACCATCATCGAGCAGGCCACGATCGAAACGTCGGCCCCCTCGCGCTTCACCGCGGCTTGGCCGACCGGGATCTCGTAGTCATCGTCGGGCACGTCGCCCTCCGTTCCATAACCGAACGCATGGGTGATCACGATCGTCGGGTTGTCGCTCTTGATCGCGGTGCGCAGGAGCCCCTTTAGATCGGCCGGCTCCCAGGGCACGACGATCTCGATGCCCGGGACGTTCCAGTACATCGACATCGGGCTCTCGCTGTGCTGGGAGGCGCCGCCGTGCAGCAGGCCGTGGCTGATGTGAAGCGTCGCCGGCACTGCGACCTTGCCTCCCGACGCCAGACGCGCGGGCGCGATCTCGTTGGCGATCGTGGAGTAAGCCGGATAGCTGAACGGGGCCAGGCCGATGTGGGCGAAGATGCGTTGCCCGCACATGGCGGCCCCGGCGGCGAGCGCGGCGAACGCAGCTTCGGAGCACGGTGGGAAGTAGCAGCGGTCGGGGTATTTCTCCTGAAACGGCGCAAACTGCGCGGCCTCGGGGCCGATGCCGAGCACCTCGTTGCCCATGACCACGAAGTGCGGGTCCTCCTCCACGAACGTCTCGAGGACGTCCAGCATGGCGGCGGCGTAGTTCTTTTTCGCCATCGTCGCTCCTCCTAGGCAAAGACGTGGTCGAGTGCGCTTTCGGGCGCCGGCCTGGGACTCTCCAGGGCGAACTGGCGCGCTTCCGCGATGCGCTCGCGCGCCTGACGGTCGAGCTCCGTAAGCTCGTCCTGGTCGATGTCGCCGGCAGCCAGCAGCTCGCGGGCGTAGCGCAGCACGGGGTCGTGCTCGCGGTACCACTGCTCGTGCTCCCCCGACATCACGGAGTCGTCCCACGCCATCGAGATGTCGGTCTCTCCGGTCGGCAGCGTGGGCCAGAGGGGCTGGCTGCCGGCGTAGCGGGCGGTCGCCGCGTGGATGAAGAAACTGCCCTTCCGTTCGCGACAGTGCCGGACGGCGCGAGCGGCCACCTCGAAGACAGCATCCACGTCGCGGCCGTCCACCGTCTCGACCGGAATGCCGAACATGCGCGGGATGTCGGTCAGGTCGTCGACGGCCGAGACCGACGTCGGGAATCCTCCGCCTGCGGAGCCGAGCGCGCCCTCGCTGTTGTTCTCGCAGACGTACACGGCCGGCAGCGACCACAAAGCGGCGAAATTCAGCGACTCGTAAGCGACGCCCTCCTCGAGCGCGCCGTCGCCGAATAGGCCGACCGCGACCGCGTCGCCGCCCTGGCTCTTCAGCGCGAAGGCCGCGCCCGTGGCGAGGCTGATGCTCCCGCCCACGATCGAGGAGGTGGAGATGAAGCCGTGCTCGGTGTCGCTCATATGGAGCGTGCCGCCGGCGCCGCGGTTGAGACCGCTGTCCCGGCCCAGGATCTCGGCCAGGGCGAGCTTCGGGTCGGCGCCCCGGGCCACGATGTGGCCGTGGTTGCGGTGGTGGGTGGCGAGCTTGTCGTCCGGTCCCAGGGCCTCCATCAACGCCACCCCGGTCGATTCCTGACCGATGTACAGGTGGTAGTGCGTCATGAAGGCGTGCTCGAGGAAGAGACCCACCACCGTCTCCTCGAAACGTCGAATCGTGAGCATCGCCTCGAGTGCTCTCCGCTTGCGCTCACTGTCCCATGCCTCAGCCATCCCTCCTCCTCTCCGTGCCGTCTTGTCCCAGGCTTCCCCGCAGCAGGTAGGCCGACTCGAGCAGCTCCGGCCTCTCTTTCAGCTCGCTCGCCGTGCCCGAGAAGCGAAGCGTTCCCGCTTCCATGACGTGGGCCCGGTTGGCGAGCCCGAGGGCGACGGTCGCGAACTGCTCGATCAACAAGACCCCCACGCCGGACTCGGCGACGGTCCGGATGGTCGGGATGAGCCGCTTGAGCACGACCGGCGCCAGACCGAGCGAGAGCTCGTCGATCAGGACGAACTTGGGCTGCGAGACGAGCGCTTGCGCGAGCACCACCATCTGCTGCTCGCCTCCCGAGAGCTGGCGGCCGCGGGCCCCCAATCGCGGCCGCAGCTCCGGGAAGAGCTCGAGCGCGTACGCGCGCCGCTCGCGCGCGACGGCCTGAGGCAACGCATAAGTGGCCACCTGGAGGTTGTCCTCCACGGTCAGCTCGGGGAGCAGCCGCCTTCCCTCCGGCACCACGGCGACTCCCGCCGCCCGCACCTTCTCGGGCCGTCGCCTCGCGAGCTCCCGGTCACCCAGCATGACCGACCCGGCGACCGGTTTGAGCACGCCGGCGACTGCCAGCAGCAGACTGGACTTACCGGCTCCGTTGGGACCAAGGAGAGTGGTCACCTCGCCGGTGGGGACCTCGAGCGACACGTCCTTGACCACCGCTCGCCCGCCACGCTCGACCGTCAGGTCCTGCAACTGAAGCGTGGAGCCACCGTCCCGGCTCACAGCTCCTCCTCCGTTCCGAGGTAGGCGCCGATCACCTTCTCGTCCCGCAGGACCTCCCCCGTTGGCCCGGCTGCGATCAGCTTGCCGAAGTCGAGCACCGCGGTCGTCTCGCAGCAGGCCGACACGAGGCTCATGTCATGGTCGACGAGCACGACGATCGCGCCGATCTGCTCAGGGATGCGCTGGATCACCCGGCCCATGTGCTCGGTCTCCTCGTCGGATAGCCCGGCCGCCGGCTCGTCGAGTAGCACGATTCGCGGCTTGCCCACCACCGCTCGCGCCACCTCCACGAGGCGGCGCTCGCGCGCGCCCAGCGTCCCGACTCTCTGGCCTGGGTCGGCCTCGAGTCCGACGAACTCGATCGCGCCCAGCACGCTGTCCCGGCGCGCGGAGCGGTCCTCTCCCGAGTGTTCGTAGACCAGGGCCACGTTGTCGAAAACCGAGAGTCCCTCGATTGCCTGCTCGGTCTGGAACGTCCGCCGAAGTCCCCAGCGCGCCCGACGGAAGTCGGCCATGGAGAGCATGTCCTCGCCGAACGCGCGAACGGCGCCCGCGGCCGGCCGTACGAACCCGCTGAGGACGTTGAAGAAGGTCGTCTTCCCGGCTCCGTTGGGACCGATGAGACCGCACGTGCCCGACGAGAAATCGACGGTCATCCCGTCGATCGGCGTGACACCGCCGAACCGGACCGTCAGATCCTGGATCTCGATCATTCGGCCCCTCTCTGCGAGACGGGGGGCGGACGCTCCCGCCCGGCCGGAGCCGCCGGTTCCTCCGACGTCGCTGCCCCATGCTCGGGCCCTCGGCCCCCGCGAACCAGCCCCGCTAGCGCCGAGCCCAGCCGCCCCAGGTCCCGGGGCACCTGGGCGACGAGGCCCGCCGGCGCCGTGGTCAGCACCTGCAGCACGCCGACTCCGAAGAGGATCGTCAACAGATCGGCAGGTAGCCCCCAGTTGTCGAGGAGGGCGGGCAACAGCTTGATCAGCATGCCGGCGACGACCGCGCCCCAGAGGCTGTAGATCCCACCCATGAGGACCACCGCCAGCAGCACGATGTTCTGGCTCGTGGGGAACTGGGTCGTGAACAAGTGTCCGACGCTGCCTGCCAGGAGGCCGCCCGCGACGCCGGTCATGAACGAGGCGAGCGCGAAGGCCCAGATCTTGTAGAGGGTGATGTTCACCCCGGCGGCGAGCGCCGCCGGCTCGCTTTGGCGGATGGCAGCCCAAGCACGGCCGGGCTTGGCGCGCACGTGCACCAGCGCGAGCAGGAACATCAGCGCGGAGACCACGATCGTGTATCGGAAGTAGGCGGAATCGCTGGTGGCGATGCTGGGGCGGCGAACGCCGGGGTTCCCGAAAGACGACTCCGAGTGGCCGAGGAAGCCGCCGGCGCCGTTGGGGAAGTCGGTCGATGCCAGCACGACTCCGATGGCACCGGCGAGCATGAGCGTGATCAACGCCAGGTAGAGGCCGCTCAGGCGCAGCGCCGGCAGGCCCACGAGCGTGCCGAGCACCATCGTGATCAGTCCGGCCGCGATCAGCACCACCGGAAACGGCAGCGAGGTCGCGAAGGCGAGCCGTGCGGCCACCCAGGCCCCGAGCGCGAGCACCGAGATCTGGCCGAGCGAGACCAGCCCCACACGACCCATCAACGTCGCCAGGCCCAGGGAGACCACCGAGAAGATCGCTACGGCCGTCGCGACGTCTGTCCAGTAGGCGCTCATGCGAGCCGGCAGCGCAAAGAGGGTGAACGCCAGCAGGGCGGCGATCACCACGAGCTGTATGCGCGTGCGCTGGTCGAGTCGGCCGGGCGACCACCAGCTCGGCGCCACGCCATGAGCGCCGGCGGCGCTCACAAGCTGCCGCCAGCCCGGGCGAAGGAGATCTCGCGGCGCCGCGACAGCCAGAGCAACGCGATGGTCGCCAGGACGAACGGCGCCATGTCCCGGTACTCGGAGATCGAGTTGATCGGCGTCGCGAGCGCGTTCACGACCCCGACGGCCAGGCCGGCGAGCAGCGTCACCCCGAGGGACCGCAGGCGCGCGATCAGGGCCGCGGCCAAAGACGAGATGACGAGGAAGGTCAGTGTGGTCGCATCCAGGCCGACGAGGTTGGACAGGAGCAGCCCGGACACTCCCGAGAGCAGGCCCGACACGAGCCAGGCGGACGCTTCGACCCGCCGCACGGGCACTCCGAGCGTGGCCGTGATCTCGCGATCGGTCGCCAGCGCGCGCATGGCGGCGCCGAGCTTCGTGAAGCGCAGGAACGCCGTGGTCCAGGCCGTGACGACGACGCCGAGGGCGAGCGCGATGACCTGTGTCCAGTTGACGAAGATCGTGCCGACCTCGAAGGCCTCCTCCTGGGTGGTCGGCAGGTCGAGCGAGCGCGCTTTATCGCTCCAGATCCAGGACATCGCCCCGAGCAGGATCAACGCGAGCCCGAGCGTGGCGGTGGCCTTGATGAGGGGGTCGCGACCCGCCAGGGGCGGGCCGAAGACGACTCCATACACGAGGGTGACGACCGCCCCGAACCCGATGCAGACGAGATAGGCCGGCCAGTCGGGCCAGCCCGCCTCGTTGATCAGCTGCCAGGAGATCAGGGCGCCCATGGCACCCACGGCGCCGAAGGCGAGGTTGAGGACGCCGGTGGTCTGGTACAGCACCACCATCCCGACCCCGGACAAGGCGTAGACCCCGCCCAGCGCGAGTCCGGTGACGATGAACGGCTGAAACTCGTCCCAGCTGGGCATCCTCTACTTCCCGATCAGGCTCGGATCCTCCTTCTCGACCTTGCGGACCTGCCCGATCGCCGGATCGACGGCGGAGATCGGGAAGCAGCCCTCCTTCTGGGCCATAACCGCGCCCTTCGGGACCACCGTGCGATCGACGTTGTTCGGGATGTGCAGGGGCGCGTCGCCGAAGTACCAGGGGTTGCAGAGGATGTCCGTCTTGAAGTCCTTCACACCCTCGAAAGCCTCGTTGACGCTCTCCAGCGTGTAGTCGCCCTTCATGTCGAGCAGCGCGTGGGTCGCGATGTTCGCCTCCGTGAACCCCATCTGGCTGAAGCTTCCGAGCGGAATGTCCGGGGCGTACTTCTTCTGCACCTGTCGATACAGGTTGGTGTCGGGCGCGTCCGCAGAGACCAGGTTCAGCTCGGCGTTGACGCCCAGCTTGCCGTCCCACTGCGGCCCCAACGCGTCGGCGATGAAGTCGGTGTTGCACGGCGTCGAGCAGGCCCAGGTCTTGACGCGATCCTGGAGGCCCTGCGATTGCGCGGCCTTGAGGATCTTGAGCGCCTCCGGCGGAGTGAAGTTCAGCACGACCGCGCCGTCCTGGCCGGCGGACTGCACCAGCTTCAGAGCCACCGAGTTCGCGTCCTGGATCGGCACGTTGTCCTTGAAGGTCTCGATGTCCACTCCGGCATCCTGGGCCACCAGCTTGGGCCCGCCCTCGATGTACTCGGTGCCCGGGACGTTCGACTGGTCGAAGGCGATCTTCTTCGCTCCGGCCCTGATCGCGTACTGCACGGCCCCGTCCGAGCTGTAGCGCGGCCCCATGTTGACCGCCGCGATGTTGGACGTGGAGTAACACTCGGGCGCGATCCCCGAGCCGATCATGTAGATGCCCTGCTGCTCGTAGTACTTGTGGTTGACGGTGCACTCGATGAGGCTCGTGTTCCCCACGATCCCGAGCACCTTCTCGGTCTCGACCAGCTTCTTCGCGAGGGAGGCGATCTGGCCCGGGTCGGTCTGCTCCGTCTCGATCACGAGCTGGATCGGGCGGCCCTTGATGCCGCCGTTGTCGTTCACGCACTCGAAGTAGGCCTGGGCCATCCTCGGGATCTCGGAGAAGTCCGTGCCCGGCTGCTTCGTCGCGATCGCGCCGAGCTTGATCGGCTCGTCGGTGGCCTTCTTCCCGGTTCCGTCACCGCACTTGGACGCCTTCACCGTCGCCTTGCCGCCGCCGAAGTTGCCGTTGTCGTCGTCATCGCCGCCACATGCCGCGACGAAGAGCGAGAGACCGGCGGCGAGGGTGACCAGCGCGACAAGCCATCGGCGCCGGGCGAGACCGAGCTTGATCCTCACGATTCTCCTCCTCTGGAGACTGTGCCGAGCTGCTCTTGGCAGGCCGACCGCGGCTCGGTGGTCCCAAGCCGGGGCGGAGCTTACCCACCGTCTTGCTACGCGTCAAATTGTTTGATGATAATCCCCAAGACGAGGGATACTGCCCGGTTGGCACCCGAATCCAGCGAGAATCATGCTCCCCAAAAGACCGCGATTTCGTTACGAGCCGATCGTGGAGACCGCACGGGAGGTATGCGGGTGAGCCACCCAACGGACCTGTTCGACGTGAGCGGCGCACGTGTCGTCGTGACGGGCGGAGCCAGCGGGCTCGGGCTCGCCATGGCCGAGGCGATGGCCGACTGCGGCGCCCGGGTCACCCTCGCCGACATCGACGAGCAGCGGCTGGCCGAGGCCGCCGAGCGGCTCGAGCGGCGTGGCGGGGAGGCCCGGGCCTCTCCGGTCGACGTGGCCGACCCGGACCAGGTCGAGCGCGTCTTCGAGGAGGTGGTCGAGGCGCAGGGCGGCGTCGACGTCGTCTTCGCGAACGCCGGAATCTCGCTCGAGCCGGGCGTGCTCGATCCGGACGGCGGTCTCGGCGCCTTCGACCGAGAGGTCTGGGACCGAGTGCTCGGTGTGAACCTGGACGGCGTCACGTTCACCGTGCGCTCCGCCGCTGAGCGGATGAAGCGGCAGGGGAGCGGCAGGATCGTCGTTACCGCGTCCACGGCGGGGTTCGGCACGGACCCCATGGTCGGCTACTCGTACTCGGTCACAAAGGCGGCGGTGATCGTCCTGGTGCGTCAGGCGGCGCTCGAGCTCGCCCCGCACGGGGTCCACGTGAACGCCATCGCGCCGGGGCCGTTCCGGACGAACATCGGCGGGGGCGCGTCTATCCCGCCCGAGGCGTGGGAGGGGATCGTGGCCCTCAGGCGCATGGCCGACCCCGAGGAGCTGAAGGGCGTGGCGCTGCTGCTCGCCTCGCCGGCGTCGAGCTTCATGACGGGTGCGATCGTGCCGGTGGACGGCGGCCAGCTGCTGATGTCGCACGGGGTCTGACGCGGGCATGCGGGCTGTGATCACAAGGGCGAAGGGCGTGATGGAGCTCGCCACGGTGGCCGCGCCCGGCGAGCCCGGCCCGGGCGAGGTGATCGTGCGGCCGGAGGCGGTGGGTATCTGCGGCTCCGACTTCCATTTCCTGCTCGGCGAGCTCGGTCCCGGGGACGGCTCGGAGTTCCCGAGGATCCAGGGCCACGAGGTCGCCGCCCGCGTGGAGGCGGTGGGGCCGGAGTGCGTGAAGGGACTGCGGTCGGGCGAGCGCGTGTCGCTGCACCCGCTCAGCGCCTGCGGCGACTGCTACCCGTGCCGGATCGGGCGGCCGAACGCATGCGACAACTTCAGCCTGATCGGGATCCACGCCGACGGCGGCCTCCAGGAGCTCCTGCCGATGCCGGAGGCCCTCGTGTTCCCGACGAGCGAGCGGCGCCCGGCGGTGGCCGCGCTCGCCGAGCCGCTGTCGATCGCCGTGCGAACCGTCCACCGCGCGGCGATTGGGCCCGACGAGCACGTCGTGATCTTCGGCGCGGGTCCGATCGGGCAGGCGGTCAGCATGCTCGCGCGGGAGCGCGGCGCCCGCGTGCTGATGGTCGACCTGGTCCGGAGCCGGCTCGAGCTCGCTGCCGACATGGGGGCGGAGACGCTCCCGTGGAGCGATGTCGAGAGCGTGATCTCGGTCGCGCGCGAATGGTCCGGCGGCGAGGGCTCGGAGGTGGTGGTCGACGCGACCGGAGCGCCCGAGGCCATTCGGGCCGGCTTCGAGGCGGCGGCCTCGGCCGGTCGGCTCGTGATGGTCGGCATGTCGAACCACGACGTACCGCTTCGGGTGTTCGGCTTCGTGGACAAGGAGCTGGACGTGCTCGGGGTGAGCTGCTGCCGGGGCGACGAGTTCGGTGAGGCGGTCGAGTTCGTGGAACGGCACAGCGACAGCCTGGAGCGGCTGATCACCCAGGAGTTCCCGCTGGAGCGCGCGCCGGAGGCAGTCCGCTTCGCGATGGAGCACCCCGCCGACGCGATGAAGGTCGTGATCGGCGACATTCGTTAGGAGGGAGAGATGCAGGAAGCCATGACCCTGAAGCTGAGCGGCAAGGCCCGAACGGCGCTCGACTCGATCTGCGACACGTTCGTCCCCGGTGAGGACGGCCTTCCGTCGGCCACCGAGCTCGGCGTCCCCGAGGCGATTCTCCAGGCGGTAGGCGCGAATCCCTCGCAGGCCGAGCGCGACCAGTTCGTCGGCCTACTCGACGCGTGGGACACGGAGCTGGCGGGCTCGGAGCAGGGCCCTTTCTCGTCGCTCCCCCAGGCCGAGCGCGAGCGCACGCTCCTGTCGTTCGCGGACGCGCCCGACGTTCAGCCGCGCGCCGCCTTCCAGGCGCTCCGCAAGGGCATCCTCCTGAGCTACTACTGCCTGCCGTACGCGGGCGACGGTCCGAACCCGGTCGACGAGGCGCTCGGCTATCCGGGACCGCTCGGGCCGCCTGAGAATCCGCCGCCGAAGACGATCCGGCCGCTCGAGCTCAGCGGTGACACCGAGCTCGAGTGCGACGTATGCGTGGTCGGCTCGGGTGCGGGCGGCGGTGCCGCCGCCGGCGTGCTCGCCTCGGCCGGCCTCGACGTCGTCGTGCTCGAGGCGGGCGGCTACTACAGCGAGGAGGACTTCGACGGCGCCGAGCTGCCCGGCTACGCACGGATGTACCTGAACGGCGGAGGCGTGGCCACCGACAACCAGAGCATCGGCCTCCTGGCGGGCTCCTGCCTGGGCGGTGGCACGGTCGTGAACTACACCTGGTGCTTCCGTCCGCCGGACTGGGTGCGCGAGGACTGGAAGCAGCGCTTCGGGCTGGCCGACTGGGCCGGTCCGGACTTCGACGACAGCCTCGACGCGGTCTGGGAGCGCATCTCGATCAGCCAGGAGAGCAGCATCCCCTCGGAGCGCGACCACGCCATGCGCCGGGGACTCGATTCCTTGGGCTGGCACTCGGAGGTGATGCAGCGAAACTGCGTGGGCTGCGTTGAGGAGGTGTGCCGGCTGTGCCATTACGGCTGTCAGGTCGGCGCCAAGCAGTCCACGGTGAAGACCTGGCTGCAGGATGCCTACGACAACGGCGCGCGCATCCTCGTGCACACCCCGGTGAAGCGGGTGCTGATCGAGGGCGGGCGTGCGCGCGGCGTCGAGGCGCGGACGGTGGAGGGGCACGAGGTCACGGTCCGGGCGCGCGCCGTGGCGCTCGCCGCCGGCGCCATCCACACCCCGGCGGTCATGGTCCGCTCAGGCATGGACGGCCCCGCCGTGGGCAAGAACCTGATGCTGCATCCCGTCCTGATCACGTGGGGCATCTTCGACGACGAGGTGCGCCCCTGGGACGGGACGCTGGGCGCGACGTTCTCCGACGAGCTCCTCGACATGGGCGAGGGTTACGGCATCAAATACGAGCAGGCGGCCACGCCGCCGAGCATCCTCGCGATCTTCGCCCCCTGGCGCGGCTCGCGAGAAAGCGCCGAGCTGATGCAGGCGATGCGCTACACCGCCGGATACGGCGCCCTCCAGCGCGCCCGTGACGGCGGCGAGGTCGTGGTAGGCCGCGACGGCCTGCCCACGCTCCGCTGGGAGCTCTCCGACTTCGACCGCGACGTGATGCGCAAGGGCCTCGACGGCGCCGCGCAGATTCTCGAGGCGGGCGGCGCGCGGCGGATCTACTCCTCGCACGCCGGCTGGGTCGCCTACGAGCCCGGCCCGGGCAGGGGGCGCGAGCGCCTGCTGGAGGCGGCCGACCGGTACGGCTGGGGCCCGGCCCAGGTCACCCTCGGCTCCTTCCACCTGATGGGCACGGCTCGCATGGGCAGCTCGCGAGACGACTCCGTCTGCGACAGCGACGGCGAGGCATGGGACGTCAAGGGCCTCTACGTCGTCGACGGCGCCGTCCTGCCGACCGGGCTCGGCGTAAACCCGATGGTCACGATCGAGGCCGCCGCCTACAAGATCGCGCGCGGCATCGCAGAGAGGTTGAGCTAGCCATGGCCGACTTTCCCAATCCATTCTCCATCGAGACCCCCGCCGGCTGCGAGGGATGGCAGGAGATGTACCCCTACTGGGCCGTCTTCGACGAGCGGCGGCGCGACGCCGATGAGAACCGGCTCTGGTTCTGGAACTCGCAGCACTTCCCATTCCCGATGCCGGCGTTCGACATGGTCGAGGTCGATCACCCCTACTACACGCTCGGCGGCTGGCAGAACAGAGCGTTCGCCGTGCCCCCGGCGATGGGCGTCGACTACCGCGTCGTCAACGGCTACGTCTACATCTCGCCCAACCCCGTCACCGACCCGGAGAAGATGGCCGAGCGCGCCCAGTACTTCGAGAAGCGCGCCGGCCACTACTTCCAGAATTGGGACGAGCTCTACGCGGGCTGGCGCTCGAAGATGGAGGCGCTGAACCGCGAGGTGGAGAGCGTCGAGGTGCCCGACCTTCCCGAGTACGAGCCCGACGAGGTCATCTTCGGGGACCGCAACCTCAGCAACATCGACCTCCTCCGCGCGTTCTCCCACACGCTCCGTTGCGCCGAGATGATGTGGCAGCACCACTTCGAGTTCCTACTGCTCGGCTACGGCGCGTACCTGACGTTCGCCGAGTTCGTGCGAGGCGCGCTCCCCGACATCCCCGACCAGCACATCTCGCAGATGGTGGCCGGGGTCGACGTCGTGCTGTTCCGGGCCGACGCCGAGCTGCGCCGGCTCGCGCGGCTGGCGATCGACACGGGAGTGGACACCGCCTTCGTCGAGGGGCGCTCACCCGGCGAGATCGACGCGGAGCTGGCGCAGAGCGAGGCCGGTCGGAGTTGGCTCGACGAGCTCGAGCAGATCAAGGACCCCTGGTTCAACATGGGCACCGGGGACGGGCTCTACCACTACTACGGCAGCTGGCACGACGACCCGAGCATTCCCTACGCGTCCCTGGTCGGGCACGTCGACGCGCTCAAGGCGGGCAAGGACATCGAGCGTCCCACCGAGGAGCTGACGAAGGAGCGGGATCGCCTGGCCGAGGAGTACGGCGCCCTGTTGGACGACGAGGCGCGCCAGACGTTCCAGGAGCTGCTCGGGCTCTCGCGCACGGTCTTTCCGTATGTCGAGGAGCACAAGTTCTACTGCGACTACTGGTTCCAGTCGCGCTTCTTCAACAAGGTCCGTGAGTTCGGCGCACTGCTCGCGAGGCACGGTTTCCTCGATGACGGCGAGGACGTCTTCGACCTCTCGAGACACGAGGCGATGCAGGCGCTCGAGGAGCTCTCGCTCACCTGGTCGACGGGGAGTCCGGCGCTGGGGCCGCAGTACTGGCCGCCGATCGTGAAGCGCCGGAAGGAGCTGCTCGAGCGGCTCGGCGAATGGGCGCCGCCGCCGGCTCTAGGGACGATGCCGGAAGCGGTGAGCGACCCGATCGTCGTGATGCTCTGGGGGATCACTCCGCAGCGCTTGAAGGAGTGGGCGCGCTCGCAGGACGGCAACGAGCTGAGCGGAGCGGCGGCCTCGCCGGGGGAGGTGGAGGGTCCGGCGCGAGTAGTGCGCGGGCTCGGCGACCTCGACACCGTGAGGTCCGGCGAGATCCTCGTGTGCACGATCACCTCTCCGGCGTGGGCGCCGATCTTCTCGAAGATCACCGCGACCGTGACCGACATCGGCGGCATCATGTCGCACGCGGCGATCGTCTCCCGCGAGTATGGCCTGCCGGCGGTGGTGGGCACGGGTACCGCGACCGCGCGCATCCGCACCGGTCAGCTGCTCCGCGTGGACGGCTCGGCGGGGCGGGTCACGGTGCTGGACGCCGACGGGGGCTCCTGATCGGAGCGGCATGAGCGGCGAGCACACACGCCCGCTCGAGGCGCTGAGGCGCTCGGACGAGCCGCTCTTCGGCGGCAAGAGCGCCAGCCTCGGCGAGCTGATCGCCGCCGGGATCCCGGTGCCGCCGGGCTTCGCGGTGGCGAGCAGCGCCTTCCGGGAGCTCCTCGAGGAGGCGGGGCTCGAGGCCGAGCTCGAGCGGGTCTTCCGGGGCGTCGATCCGGACGACGTCAAGGCGCTCCGCTCCGCCTCATCGGCCGCCCGTGAGGCCATCCTCACGGCGCCCTTGCCCGAGGCCGTGCGCGCCGATGTCGAGCGCGGCTACGAGTCGCTGGACGATTACGACCCTCCCGTCGCCGTGCGCTCGAGCGCGCTCGGCGAGGACAGCGAGGAGGCGACGTTCGCGGGCCAGCAGGACACCTACCTCTGGGTGCGCGGCGCCGGGAGTGTCTGTGCCGCCGTCCGCGACTGCTGGGCGAGCCTCTACAGCCCGGAGGCGGTCAGTTACCGGGCTCGGACGGCGGGGGCCGCGCGGCCCCCGGCGATGGGCGTGGCGGTCCAGCGGATGGTCGACGCCGAGGTGTCGGGCGTCATGTTCACCTGCAATCCGGTTACGGGAGACCCCAGTACCGTGGCGGTGAACGCGAGCTGGGGGCTGGGGATCGCGGTGGTCGGCGGCGAGGTCACGCCGGACGAATATCGGCTCAGCAAGGTCACGCGGGAGGTGCTCGGCCGGACGATCGCCTCGAAGCACGTCGAGTACCGACCGGACCTCGCGGGCGGCACAGTGCGGGCTGACGTCCCCCCGGAGCTACGCGAGCAGCCGTGCCTCGACGACGAGCGGCTGGAGGCGCTGCTCGAGCTCGCGCGGCGCGTCGAGCGCCACTTCGGCTCTCCGCAGGACGTCGAGTGGGCGATCGCGCGCCAGGAGCCGTTCCCAGCGGGCCTGTCCCTGCTTCAGTCGCGGCCGGTCACGACCGCGCCGAAGAAGCCGGCGCCCACGCCCGGCCGGAAGTCGGCGCTGGCGATGGTGATGAGCACGTTCGGCGCGAAGCCGAAGGGCGGGGAGTAAGCGAAGATGCCGCTGAGCGACGAGGACATCCGTGAGATCCTCCGGATCATCGACGAGTCAGAGCTCGACGAGCTGCGGATCGAGACTCCGGATTTCAAGCTGCACGTGCGCCGGGGCGGGGCGCCGCTGGAGCCGGCCGTCGATCCCGAGGAGGCCGCCCCACGCGCGGCGCCCCCCGCGGCGGAGCCCGCCACTTCTTCGTCCGCCGCCGAGCGAGCCCCGGCTGGGCCCGCCGCCGAGCCCGCGCCTGCTGCGCCCGCTCCAGCCGGAGCCTCCGCCGACGGCGGGCTGAGCATCGACGCGCCGATGCTCGGGACCTTCTACCGCGCCGAGGCGCCCGGGGCCAAGCCGTTCGTCGACGTCGGCTCGCCTGTTCAGCCGGACACCGTCGTATGCCTGATCGAGGTCATGAAGATGATGAACTCGGTCCGGGCGGGAGTGTCGGGCAGAGTGGTCGAGGTCTGCGCCGAGAACGCAGAGCTCGTCGAGTTCGGCGCGCCGCTGTTCCGCGTGGAGCCCGAGCCATGACGAGCTCGCGCGTCGAGATCGTCGACACCACGACCCGCGACGGCAACCAGAGCCTCTGGAGCGCCACCGGGCTGACGACGCCGGACATCCTCGCCATCGCCCCGACGATGGACCGGGTCGGCTTCCGAGCGCTCGACTTCACCTCGAGCACCCACATGGGAGTCTCCGTCCGCTACCACCGCGAGGACCCCTGGGAGCGGATACGCCTGGTCAGCGCCGCGATGCCGTCGACGCCCCTCAACCTGATCACCACGGGCATGCGCTTCATCTCCTGGGTGCCGGCCGGAGAGGACTTGATGCGGCTTTCCTTCCGGCTGGTGGTCCGCAACGGCATTCGCCGCTTCCAGATCGCCGATCCCTCGAACGACCCCGACGCGCTCGTGCGCCTCGCCCGCATGGCGCGGGAGGAGGGAGTGGAGGAGGTGGTGGTCGGCCTCACCTACTCGATCAGCCCTGCCCACACCCACGCCTACTACGCCGAGCGGGCCGCCGCTGTGGCGGCATCGCCGGACGTCGACCGGCTCTACCTGAAGGACCCGGGTGGGCTCCTGACCCAGGACGCCGTGCGCGAGCTGGCCCCCAAGTTCGTCGCCGCGTTCGCGCCGCGCCCCGTCGAGCTGCACAGCCACTGCACGATCGGCCTCGGCCCGCTCGCCTACATGGAGGGGCTACGGGCCGGTATCCGAACGCTCCACACCGCGGTCGCGCCGGTGGCGAACGGGACCTCGAATCCCTCGTGCGAGACAACGCTGCGGAATCTCGAGGCCGAGGGCTTCTCACACGGCCTCGACCTCGACGCTCTTGCCGTGGCATCGGGGCACTTCCGTGAGCTGGCGCGCGACCGCGGCCTGCCAATCGGCGCGCCGGCGGAGTTCGACGCCGCGTACTACCTCCATCAGATGCCCGGCGGCATGGTCACCACGACGCGCCGTCAGCTCGAGGAGCTGCGCCGGCCGGAGCTCTTCGACGCCACCCTCGAGGAGGTCACGCGCGTGCGGGCGGAGATGGGCTATCCGATCATGGTGACCCCGGTCTCGCAGTTCGTCGCCACCCAGGCCGTGATGAACGTCATCTCCGGCGAGCGCTGGACGAGCGTCTCGGATGAGATGGTGCGCTACTTCCTCGGGCACTTCTACGAGCCGGCGGCGCCGCTGGACCCGGAGGTCAAGGATCGGGTGCTCTCGCTGCCACGCACGCACGAGCTGCGGGGGCTCGAGCCGTTGGGCCTGGAGGGCGCAAGATCGCGCTTCGGCGCGACCATCTCCGACGAGGAGCTGCTGCTCCGGTTGACGATGCCCGAGGAGCAGGTGGACGCGATGGTCGCCGCGCGTGGCCGGGCTCGACCCAGGCCCGCCGCCCGGCCGGGGCGCGACCCGCTCGTGTGGCTGTTGCACGAGCTCGCCAAGCGTGAGTCGATCGGTTACCTGCGGCTCGAGACGGGCGACCAGCTCGTGGTATGGCGCCGTGCGGCTTGACGACGTTCGCGGCTTCGTGTTCGACGTGGACGGCTCGCTCGTGCACCGAGGCGCCGACTTCCGCGCGCGGCCGCTGCCCGGCGCGGTGCAGGTGCTCGAGGCGATCCGCGCGTCGGGGCGGCCGCTCGTCCTCTTCACGAACGCCAGCCACGCCTACCCGGCGGCGATCGCCGCCGGCCTGCGCGAAGACGGCCTGCCGGTGGGAGACAACGAGGTGCTGACGCCGGTGTGCAGCGCGCTGTCGTACCTCGCCCGTCGGCACCGCGGTCGGCCGGTGATGGTGTTCGGGTCCGAGGCCATCCGGCAGCGCATGGCGCGCGCGGGAGTGCCGCTCGCGGCCGGCGAGGAGGCCGAGGTCGTGTTCGTGGCGCACGTCGACGAGGTGGATCTCGCAGCGCTCGAGCGCGCGGCGCGGGCGGTCGCGGGCGGCGCCCGCCTGCTCACGGCCAGCTACCAGCCCGGCTACTGGGGCGCGAACGGAATGGTCTTCAGCCGCGGCGCGATGGTCACGGCCGCGATCGCCAAGGTCACACGCGCCAGGCCGACGGTGGTGGGGAAGCCGTCCCGAGCCGCGATGCGGGAGATCAGCGACCGGCTCGGCGTTCCCTCCGAGGAGCTCGCCGTGGTCGGGGACGACCTCGCCATGGACATCGCCCTCGGTCGTCTTGGCGGCTCCCGGACGGTGCTCGTGCGCAGCGGGATCAGCGGGTCGCTGGACCTCGAGCGCGTACCGGAGCGGCAGCAGCCGGACGCTGCGGTCGACGGTGTGGAGGAGGTGCTGGGATGGCTGTGAAGGAGACCGGCGACGTGCTGTGGAGCCCGCCCGCGGACGCCCGCGAGGCGACCCAGCTCGGGCGCTTCCTCGATTTCGTGCGCGATACGCGCGGGCGCGACCTGTCCGGATACGACGAGCTGTTCGCGTGGTCGGTGTCCGACCTCGAGGGCTTCTGGGGCGCCCTCTGGGAGTTCTTCGGCGTGCGGGCGCACGCGCCCTACGAGCGCGTGCTCGGCTCACGCCCGATGCCCGGCGCCGAGTGGTTCACGGGAGCGCGACTGAACTACGCGGAGCACATGGTCGGCGCCGACGAGGATCTCGGCGCGGTCGCGGTCCTGGCGCGCTCGCAGACGCGCGCGCCCTTCGAGCTGACCTTCGGAGAGCTGCGCGATCAGGTCGCGCGGGCGCGCGCCGGCCTCCAGCGACTGGGGATCGGTCCGGGCGATCGGGTCGTGGCCTACATGCCGAACATCCCGGAGACCCTCGTCGCGTTCCTCGCGGCCGCCGGCCTGGGCGCGGTGTGGGCCACCTGCGCGACCGAGTTCGGCCCCCGCAGCGTCGTCGATCGCTTCGGAATCGTCGAGCCGAAGCTGTTGCTCACGATCGCCGGGTACCGGTTCGGCGAGAAGCGGATCGACCGGCGCGCCGAGGTGGCCGCGGTCCGGGCCGCGTTGCCGACGCTCGAGCACGTCGTCCACGTGCCGTACGCGGGCGGGCCCGACGACGCCCTGCCCGATGCGATCGGGTGGGACGAGCTGCTGGCGGAGAGCGGTCCGCTCGAGTTCGACCCGGTCGCATTCGACCACCCGCTCTACATCCTGTTCTCGTCGGGGACGACCGGGCTGCCGAAGGCGATCGTGCACCGCCACGGCGGCATCCTCGTCGAGCACTTCAAGAACCACGGGCTGAGCTGGGACCTGAGCCGCGGCGACCGCCTGATGTGGTTCACGACCACCGCCTGGATGATGTGGAACGCGCTCGTGTCCACGCTGCTCCTGCGCGCCTCGATCGTGATGATCGACGGCAACCCGGTCTACCCCGACGTATCCGCTCAGTGGCGGATCGCCGAGGAGACGCGCCCCACCACGATGGGCGCCGGGCCGGCTCTGCTCATGGGTTGCCGCAAGGCGGGCCTCGATGTCGGGCGGGAGCTCGACCTCTCCACCATCAGGCAGCTCTGCGCCGCGGGCTCCCCGCTCCCCCCCGAGGGCTTCGACTGGGTCTATGAGCAGCTCGGCCCCGAAGTGCTGCTGAACGTCGGAAGCGGCGGCACGGACGTCTGCTGCGGCGTGGTCCAGGGCAGCCCCCTGCAGCCGGTCTACCGCGGCGAGATCGCGGGCCGCTGCCTTGCGGTCGACTCCGCCGCCTTCGATCCCGAGGGACGCGAGGTTGTCGGGGAGCTGGGCGAGCTCGTGATCCGACAGCCGATGCCCTCCATGCCGGTGAGCTTCTGGAACGACCCGGGCGGAGAGCGCTACCGCGCCGCCTACTTCGACATGTATCCCGGCGTGTGGCGCTTCGGGGATTGGATCGTCTTCACGGACCGCGGCAGCTGCGTCGTCACGGGGCGCTCGGACGCCACCCTGAACCGCGGCGGAGTGCGGCTCGGCACGGGCGAGTTCTACGCGGTGGTCGAGGAGCTCGACGAGGTGCTCGACAGCCTCGTCGTCCACCTCGAGGATGCGGAGGGAGGGCCCGGCGAGCTGCTGCTGTTCGTCCAGGTTCGGGAGGACGTTGCGCTTGACGAGGGGCTGCGGGGCAGGATCGGCGCCGAGCTGCGCGGCGCGCTGTCGCCGCGCCACGTCCCAGACGGCGTCCACGCGGTGCCGGCGATCCCCCGGACGATGACCGGGAAGAAGCTCGAGCTGCCGGTCAAGCGCATCCTGCAGGGTGCGCGCCCCGAGGGCGTCGCCTCGCGTGACGCGCTCAGCGACCCGTCGTCGCTCGACGCTTTCGTCGAGTACGCCGACGCGCGCCGCTCGCCGCGATCCCGGCGATGAACGCGCGTCCCCGGCGAGCGCGAGCGCCGACTGGGATCACGAGCTGTTCCTCAACCCGAGCAGGCGGGCGGCGTTCTCCTTGAGCACCAGCGGCTTCACGTCGTCGTCGATCTCGAGCTCCTCGAAGTCGCGCAGCCAGCGGTCGGGTGTGATCATCGGATAGTCCGAACCGAACAGGACCTGGCGCTTGAGGAGCGTGTTCGCGTAGCGCACGAGCTGCGGCGGGAAGTACTTCGGCGACCATCCGGACAGGTCGATGTACACCTCGGGCTTGTGCATCGCGATCGAGATCGCCTCGTCCTGCCACGGAAACGACGGGTGCGCCAGCACGATCGGCAGCTCCGGGAAGTCCGCCGCGACGTCATCGACGTAGATCGGGTTCGAGTACTTGAGCCGCAGGCCGCCGCCGCCCGGAACGCCGGAGCCGATCCCGCTGTGCCCGGTGTGGAAGAGGGCAGGCAGCCCGGCGTCCGCGATGACCTCGTACAGCGGATACGCCTTGCGGTCGTTCGGGAAGTAAGCCTGGATGTTGGGGTGGAACTTGAATCCCTTGACGCCGTGGTCCCGGATCAGGCGACGAGCCCGCTCCGGCGCGTCGGGGCGCGCGGGGTCGACGCTGGCGAAGGGGATCAGCACGTCCGAGTTGGCCGCGGCCGCCTCGGCGACCTCCTCGTTCGCGACGGGCGGCCTGCCGCTCTTGCTCTCGTAGTCGACCGTGAAGATCACGCACGCCATCTCGCGCTCCCGGTAATAGGCGGCCACGTCCTCGGCCGTCGGCCGTCCGCCTCCGCCGCGGAAATAGCGCTGCGCGGCCTCCCGCAACTCGGGCGGCATGGGGTCGTGACCGTCACGCGAGACCTCGGCGTGCGTGTGCACGTCGATGGCCCTGACGCGATCGACGTCGATCATCTCGCCGGCCGGCCGGTCAGCCTAGAACGGGAACGGCTCCGCCTTGTCGCGCGAAGTCACCCACTGCCACTCGGTCCAGAGCTCGAGGTTCGCGACGCCTCCGAAGTGGCCCCCGTTGCTCGACGCCCCGAACCCGCCGAAGGGCGCCGGCGGCTCCTCGTTGACGGTCGTGTCGTTGATGTGGACCATGCCGGCGCGCAGCCGCTCGGCGACCCCGGCAGCACGCTGAGGGGAGCGCGATTGGACCGCCGCCACCAGCCCGTAGTCCGTGGCGTTCGCGAGCTCGGCGGCCTCGGCGTCGTCGCGGAAGGTGATCACCGGCGCCACCGGCCCGAAGATCTCGTCCGTGAAGGCGGGCATCGAGGTGGTCACGTCGCCCAGCACCGTCGGCTCGAAGAACAGGCCCTCGTGCGTTCCGCCGGTCACCAGGCTCGCTCCCTGGGAGAGGCTGTCATCAACGATCCGCTCGACGCGCCGCACCTGCTTCTCGTTGATGATCGGCCCGAGCGCCACCTCCTCCGCGTCCGGGTTCCCGACCGGCAGGTGGGAGGCCCGCTCCGCGAGCGCCTTGACGTAATCCTCGGCGATGCTCTCGTGGACCAGGTGGCGGCTGACCGAGAGGCAGATCTGCCCCTGATGCAGGAACGAGCCCCAGGCGCCGGCGGATGAGGCGGCTTCGATGTCCGCGTCCTCGAGCACGACCAACGGGCTGTTGCCGCCCATCTCGAGGACCATGCGCTTCAGGTTGCGGCCTGCCGTCTCGCCCACCTTGCGACCGGTCGCGGTGGAGCCCGTGAACGAGATCATCCTGACGTTCGGATCCTCCACGAGAGCCTGGCCGACCTCGGCGCCTCCGCTCATCACGTGCAGGACCCCGTCAGGGAGGCCCGCCTCCTCGAAGATACGCGCGGTGAGCACACCGCCGGTGATCGGGGTGTTGGGATCGGACTTGAGGATCACCGCGTTCCCGAGCGCGAGCGCGGGGCCGACCGACCGGGCCGCGAGGACGATCGGGAAGTTCCACGGACAGATCACGCCCACGACGCCCACCGGCACGCGGCGCGCCATGCTGGAGCGCCCCGGGATCAGGGAGGGCAGCGTGTGTCCTAGCGGATGCGAGATGAGTGACGCCGCCATCTCGAATTGCCCGATCGAGGCGCTGATCTCGTTGTCGGCCTTGGGCGGGATCGACCCGCTCTCGCGGACGAGCCAGCGGATGAGCTCGGGGCGGTGACGCTCGAGGAGCTCGGCGGCGCGGTGTACAACCGCGGCCCGCTCGGCGATCGGTGTGGCCGCCCACTCGCGCCCGGCCCGGGCGGCGGATGCCGCGGCGGCCGCCACGGTCCCGGCGTCGCCCATCCCCGCCGTGCCGAGCATGTTGCCGGTGGCCGGCTCCGTGCTCTCGATCGTCTCCGGTGCGTCTACCCAGCCGTCGCTGAAGACGCGCCCGGACCAGACCGCGTCGTCCAGCAGGACCTCGCCCGCGGCCTTTTCGGTGACCTCGGTGCTCATGGAGCGGCTCCTTGTGCTTCGGTTCCGAGGGAGCGGATCATCCGGCGGCCGGCAGGCCTCCCTCAAGTCCTGCTCGATATAAGTCTAATTGATATGACAAGTACCACATCGGGCTGGTGGCCCAGCCGACGCCGCTCGAGCGGCGGTCGGTGACGTGCCGCCGGCGCCGCCGGAGCAAGGCTCCGTGAGCGGCGGGTCGGGCGATCTTCCGACGGTGCGCGACGTGGCGTTCGAGGTCATGCGCGACCGCGGGCTGACGACCGTCTTCGGCAACCCGGGCTCGACCGAGATCCCGTTTTTGGGCGGACTGCCGGGCGACGTCCGCTTCGTGCTCGCGCTCCACGAGGCCTCGGTCGTCGGCATCGCCACGGGCTGGGCGATCGCGCGCGACCGGCCCGCCTTCGCGCTGCTCCACACCACGGCCGGTCTTGGCAACGCGGCGGCCGCCCTGGCCACGGCACGCGTGAACCGGGCGCCGCTGGTGGTCCTCGTGGGTCAGCAGGACCGCCGCCATCTGGCCCAGGAGCCCTTCCTCGCCGGGCGCCTGCACGGCCTGGGCGGCGACTACCCGGTGTGGGTCAATCAGCCCGTTCGCGCCCAGGACGTCCCGGGCGCGCTGGCCCGAGCCTGGCACGAGGCTCGCTCGGGTCGCGGTCCGGCGCTCGTGATCGTGCCCATGGACGACTGGCTCGCCCCCGCCGACGAGCATCGGGAGGTCCCGGCTCCGGCCCGCGCCCTCGACGCGCGGGCCGCCGACCCCGCCGACGTGGCGGAGCTCGCCGAGGTCGTCGCCGCGGCGCGCTCACCGGCGCTCGTGGTCGGGGCCGGCGCAGACGACCCGAGCTCCTGGGCGGCGCTCGTCGCGCTGGCGGAGCGGCTCGGCTGTCCCGTCTGGCAGGAGCCCTTCGGGGCCAGGGCGGGCTTTCCGCAGGACCATCCGCAGTTCGCGGGACACCTCCCTGCCGGTCGTGCGCGGCTGCGCGAGGCGCTCTCCGGCCATGACCTGGTCCTCGCGGTGGGGGCGCCGGTATTCCGTCAGTACTCCTACGAGCCCGGGCCGCTCGTCCCCGACGGCACGCGGGTCGCGCTGGTCACCGACGATCCGGCCGAACTGCACCGAAGTCCCGCCGAGCTCGCCCTGCTCGCGGCCCCCGCGGGCGTGTGCGCGGAGCTCGCGAGGCGCCTGCCGGCTCGCCCGCCGGCCGCCCGCTCGACATGGCGTCCGGCCCCGGCCGAGCCGCCGGCGCCGGGTGAGCCGCTCGTCGCGGCGCACGTGCTTTCGGAGCTCGCCAAGTGCCTGCCCGCCGACTCGGTGGTCATCGAGGAGGCCCCGTCCAACCGTCCGGAGCTGCTCGCCCGCCTGCCCGCCCAGCGGCCGCTCGGGTTTCTCAGCGCGGCGATGGGCGGGCTGGGCTTCGCGCTGCCCGCCGCGATCGGCCTGCGCATGGGAGCGCCGGAGCGGCCGGTGGTCGCGGTCGTGGGCGACGGCTCCTCTCTCTACGCGATCCAGTCGTTGTGGAGCGCCGCCCGCTACGACGTCGGCGTCCTGTTCGTGGTCCTCGCCAACGGCGGCTACGCGGTGATGGATCGGCTGGCCGAGGCGCAGGCCGCTGCGACGCCGTGGCCCGCGTTCGGGGCGATCGACATCGCGGCGATCGCGCGCGCCGAGGGCTGCCCGGCGCGCCGTGCAGTCGATTACGACGAGTTGGTGGGAGCGCTCGACGACGTCGTGCCCGCGCTGGGCGAGCGGAGCGAGCCCCTGCTGCTCGAGGTGATGGTCGCGCCCGACCGCGAGTTCCAGGTGTAAGCGTGCTGGGTGCGAGAAAGCGGATGTCGAGGAGAAGGAGGCACGATCGTGAGCTACGCCGATCGCTGGGAGACGGTGCGTGTAGAGGTCGAAGACGGGATCGCCTGGGTGGCGCTGAATAGGCCCGACAAGCGCAACGCGATGAACCCGCGTCTGAACTCCGAAATGGTCGAGGCGCTCGAGGCGCTCGACGCCGACGAGGACTGTCGTGTGCTCGTGCTCACCGGGGCGGGCGAGTCGTTCTCCGCCGGGATGGACCTCAAGGAGTACTTCCGCGAGGTGGACGAGGCGCCGGAGTGGGTGCAGCGCAAGGTTCGACGCGACGCCGCGCTCTGGCAGTGGCGACTGCTTCGCGGCTACGCGAAGCCCACGATCGCCATGGTGAACGGCTGGTGCTTCGGAGGCGCGTTCACGCCGCTCGTCGCGTGCGACCTGGCGATCGCCGCCGACGACGCCACGTTCGGCCTGTCCGAGATCAACTGGGGGATCCCACCGGGGAGCGTGGTCAACAAGGCGCTGGCGGAGACCGTCGGCACGCGCGACGCGCTCCTCTACGTGATGACCGGCCGAACGTTCGACGGCCGCAAGGCGGCGGAGATGGGGCTGGTGAACTTGAGCGTCCCGGCGGAGCGACTCCGCGAAGAGACGGAGGCACTTGCGCGCGAGCTGGCCGACAAGAATCCCGTCGTCCTGCGCGCCGCCAAGCTCGGCTTCAAGCACTGCCGCGACATGAGCTGGGACCAGGCCGAGGACTACCTGTACGCGAAGCTCGAGCAGTCGCAGTTCGCCGATGCCGAGCGTGGCCGCGAGAAGGGGCTGG